>Ga0209048_10005713_pt1 | contig 11726 bp, 6 predicted proteins | sample FrelakmetCRP12CR_FD_187146 | JGI IMG/M metagenome (GOLD analysis project Ga0209048, IMG submission 187146) | Freshwater lake sediment microbial communities from the University of Notre Dame, USA, for methane emissions studies - CRP12 CR (SPAdes)... | ecosystem: Environmental > Aquatic >... | reverse complement strand
CGCCCTGCTCCTTCACCGGGTGATCGGGAACCGCCTCCAGTGCATTTTTGTCAATAATGGGTTATTAAGAAAAAATGAGGCCTCTCAGGTCGTCGATCTGTTTCGCTATCATTTTAGAATTCCCCTGGACTATGTGGATGCCGAAGATTATTTCTTGAAAAAGTTGGAAGGAGTGACGGATCCGGAAGAGAAGCGAAGAACGATCGGCAAGGAATTTATTTCGATCTTCGAACGAGAAGCGAAAAAGGTGGGGGGTGTGCATTACCTTGCTCAGGGAACGCTCTATCCGGATGTCATCGAGAGTGTTTCATTCAAGGGACCTTCCGCAATGATCAAAAGTCACCACAATGTGGGTGGACTGCCGAAGCGGATGAAATTCAAACTGGTGGAGCCCCTGCGGGAGTTGTTCAAGGACGAAGTGAGGCAATTGGGCAGAGTCTTGGGGCTTCCGGAGGAGATCGTCCAGCGTCAACCCTTTCCGGGTCCGGGGTTAGCGATCCGAATTATTGGAGAAATTACCCGTGAGAGACTTGATCTCCTGAGAGCAGCCGATGAAGTCGTCAAGGAAGAGATGCAGAAAGGCCGTTTATGGGATAAGGTCTGGCAGTCCTTTGCCATTTTGGTTCCTGTCAAAACGGTCGGGGTGATGGGAGATGAAAGGACCTATGAACACGTGATCGCGATCAGGGTCGTCGCCAGTCTCGATGGAATGACGGCCGACTGGGTGAAGTTGCCTGGTAGGATTCTTGAAAATATATCCAACCGTATCATCAATGAGGTCCGAGGCGTGAATCGCGTCGTCTACGATATCAGCTCCAAACCCCCCAGTACCATTGAGTGGGAATAGACCTAAAGAAGAAGTCCGAAATTCGGATATCGAAATTCGAAACAAGTTCTTCATCCCGGTGATCTAATTTCCAAAATATCTACTCGGTTTTACGGTTCTTCTTTTGGATTTCGGTCGTCTGAAGTTGTTGAGAGTTTCGGATTTAGAACTTCGGAATTGTTTATCTTTTTTCGGCTGAGCGAGCCGGTATCCGGGAAGTGAAGGATGTTTCGATCATAATGGAACACAGCAATTTCGTTCACCTTCATGTCCATAGCCAATATAGCCTTTTGGATGGGGCCATCCGATTCGAAGACGTCTTCACCTTAGCGAAGCAGTATCACATGGGAGCGGTCGCTCTGACAGACCACGGGAACATGTTCGGGGCGATCGAATTTTATCAGAAGGCCATTCACCATGGCATCAAACCCATCGTTGGTTGTGAAATCTACGTGGCTCCCGGGAGCCGGCTTGAGAAAAAGACGGGGGAAAGGGAAGAAGGCGCCTACCATCTCACCCTTCTGGTCAAGAATGAGACCGGGTACTTCAATCTCCTGAAATTGGTGAGTCTGGCCCACCTCGAAGGTTTTTACTACAAACCCAGGGTCGACAAAGAACTGCTCAACCGATACCACGAGGGGCTGATTGCCCTGAGCGGATGCCTCAAGGGAGAGGTTGCTGTCCATGCGGCCAGAGGAGAGATGAAGAGGGCGATCGAGACTGCCGGTGCGTATCGAACGATCTTTGGTCCGGGCCGGTTTTATATTGAGATCCAGAACAATGGCGTTGAAAATCAAGCGCTCCTGAATCAGCGGCTGGTCGAAATCGGGCACGAACTCTCCATCCCCCTCGCAGCCACGAACGATTGTCACTACCTCCATAAAAAGGACGCAAAGGCCCATGAGGTTCTTCTGTGCATTCAGACAGGGAAGACACTCCAGGAGAGCCAGCGGATGCGCTTTCCTTCGGATGAGTTCTATTTTAAATCGCCTCAAGAGATGGCGGATCTCTTCAAGGACGTTCCAGAGGCCATTATCAATACTCAGACGATTGCCGAGCAATGCAACCTCGAGCTTCGTTTCGATGACAAGCATATCCCGAGGATCACGGTCCCTTCAGGAGAGACCGCCGACAGTTACCTGGAAAAATTGGCCGCGGAGGGGCTGGAGAAGCGGCTTGCGCGCTATGAAGGGGAAAAGGATTTCAAAGAGCGGTCTGGCCGATACAGAGCCCGCCTCGAAGAGGAGTTGAGGATTATCAAGTCCATGGGTTACTCGGGCTACTTTCTGATCGTCTACGATTTCATTCACTATGCCAAGAGCCGGGGAATCCCCGTGGGTCCAGGGAGAGGTTCGGCAGCGGGGAGCCTCGTGGCCTATTCGCTCAATATCACCGATCTCGATCCGATCGAGTACGATCTCATCTTTGAACGGTTTTTGAATCCCGGCCGGAAGAGCAGCATGCCTGATGTGGACATCGATTTCTGCATGGAGGGTCGTGACGATGTCATCCGGTACGTGAGCGAGAAATACGGGAAAGAGAATGTTGCTCAGATCATCACCTTCGGAAAGATGCAGGCAAGGGCAGTCATCCGGGATGTCGGCCGTGTCATGGGGATCCCCTATGCGGAAGTGGACCGGATTGCGAAGCTCATTCCGAAACAGCCCGACATGACCCTGGATCAGGCATTGCAGGAGGCGAGTCTCAAGGAGGCCGTCGCAAAGGATCAACGGATTGCATCGCTGTTTGAGATCGCCAAGTCGCTGGAGGGTTTGGCACGGCACGCCTCAACCCATGCTGCCGGGGTCGTGATTGCCAATAAGCCCTTGATGGATTACCTTCCCCTCCAGCGCGGCCAGAACGGCGAAGCCATGACCCAGTATGCCATGAAGCAGGTGGAGGCCATCGGTTTAGTCAAATTCGATTTCCTAGGGCTCAAAACCCTGACGGTGGTGAACCAGACCATTCAACTGATCGAAAAGAACCGGGGAATCAAAGTCGAACTTTCGACCATCCCTCTGGATGACCCGGAGGTTTATGCCTTGCTGGCGGCCGGGTCAAACCTCGGGATCTTCCAGTTGGAAAGTTCCGGAATGAGGGACCTCCTGATCAAACTGAGGCCCCAGAGTTTTAAAGATATTATCGCCCTGGTTGCTCTTTACCGCCCGGGCCCCCTGGACAGCGGAATGGTGGGCGAATTTATCAAACGCCGGCATGGCCAAGAGTCGATTCGGTATGAGGTCCCTGCCCTGGAAGAGATTCTCAAGGATACCTATGGCGTCATCGTCTATCAGGAACAGGTGATGCGCATTGCAAGTACCCTCGCCCATTTTAGCTTGGAAGACGCGGATAATCTCCGTCGAGCCATGGCGAAAAAAGACGCTGAAGAAATGGAAAGGCAGAAGGCGAGGTTTCTGGAAGGGGCCAAGAAGAACCGAATTGCAGCCAAAAAGGCGGAAAAGATTTTTGAGCAGATGGAAACATTTGGTCGATACGGTTTCAACAAATCCCACAGCGCAGCGTATGCCCTTCTGGCCTACCAGACGGCTTATCTGAAGAGCCATTATGCGGTTGAGTTCATGGCGGCCTTACTCACCAGTGAGGCGCAGAATGCGGATAAGATCGTTAAATATATCTCCGAGTGTCGAGAGACGAAGATCGAGATCCATCCCCCCGATATGAATGAAAGCGTTAAACATTTTGCCGTCCTTGGAAACCGGATCCGATTTGGGTTGACGGCCGTGAAAAATGTGGGCGATGCCGCGATTGACGCCATCCTTTCGGAACGGGAAGCGAGGGGTCCTTTCCGGTCCCTTTTCGACTTCTCTCAACGTGTCGACCTCCGGAAGGTGAATCGGCGGGTGATTGAGAGTCTGATCAAATGCGGCGCCTTCGACTTTTCGAAGGTTTACCGGTCGCAAATGTCGACGACCCTCGATGAGATCATCGATCGCTCCCAAACGGCCCAGAAGAAGAGGGGAGAGGCGCAGATTAGCATGTTTTCCGCTAGTCTCAAGGAGGAGGACCACTACCCGGAGATGGAAGAGTTTCCCGAAAAGCAACTCATCGCCTTTGAAAAGGAGACGATCGGATTCTACTTCTCCCGGCACCCCTTGGCCCATTATCAAGAGGCGATCAAGAACATAACTCAGGAAGATTCCTCGACCCTGATGGATCGGTCCGCCGGGACAGAGGTGAGGATCTGTGGCCTCGTCAGCGGTTTGAAAGAGATTACGACTAAAAAAGGGGATCGCATGGCCTTTTTGACCCTGGAGGATATGAAAGGACTCGTAGAGGTCATCCTCTTCCCGGAAGTGTTTAAAGCCGGTGTAACGCTGCTCCGGAGCGGCGACCCCATAGTGGTCCGGGGAATTCTCGACCTCTCTGACGAAAATCAGGCAAAGATTAAGGCCCTCGACATTCAGCCTCTTTCTGAGACCCCTTCTACCCGGCCAAAGATACTCCACATCCGAGTTCCAATAACCTCCCTAACCCCAGCCCTGCTCGAAGATATGAAGAAGATCGTCCTGGTCCAACGAGGAGAGTGTGCCCTGCGACTCCATTTGACGAATGGAAAGAATGGAGAGACGGTCATCGCCCTTTCGGATCAATACAGGGTGGATTCTTCGCCTGCTTTCCAAAAGACGCTGCAGCAGCTCTTCGAATCCGCGACACTGTCTCTCGAATAAATAGGACTCTCCTATGGTCAAACACTATCTCGATTTTGAGAAACCTTTAATTGAGTTGGAAAGAGAGATCGACCATTTAAAGATTCTGTCCATAGATAAAGGGATTCACTCAGACACTCCCTTGAGGCATCTCGAAGAAAAACTCCATCGATTGCAGAAGGACATTTTCTCCAACCTGACTCCCTGGCAAATTACTCAACTTGCAAGACATATCGACCGCCCAAAGACCTCTCACTATATTCGCTCGCTCTCCGAAGGCTTTGTCGAACTTCACGGGGATCGAACCTACGGGGACGATCCGGCCATCATCGGCGGCATTTGTAAGTTTAATGATCGGTCGTTTATTCTGCTGGGTCATCAGAAAGGGACGGACGCGAAGGAGATGGTGTACCGCAATTTCGGAATGCCCCACCCCGAAGGGTACCGAAAAGCCCTGCGTCTGATGAAAATGGCTGAAGTCTTTAAGAAGCCGATCCTAACCTTCATTGATACGCCAGGCGCCTTTCCTGGAGTCGGAGCGGAAGAGAGGGGACAAGCGGAGGCGATTGCAAGGAATCTGAGAGCCATGGCAGCCCTTCGAACTCCGATTGTCGCCGTTGTGATCGGGGAGGGAGGAAGCGGGGGAGCCTTGGCGATCGGCGTGGCAGACAGGGTCCTGATGTTGGAATACTCCATCTATTCGGTGATCTCTCCAGAAGGATGTGCCGCAATCCTCTGGAAGGATGGCGGCAAGGGAAAAGTAGCGGCAGAGTCTTTGCGATTGACCGCTGCGGATTTATTCCGATTGGGTGTGATTGATGAAGTGGTGAGAGAACCTGCAGGCGGGGCCCATCGAGATCCCTCCCTAATGGCCGTTTCCCTGAAAGAAGTGATTGTGCGCCATTTCGGGGAGTTGGAGAAGATGGGGATAGAGGCATTAAGTCAAAAGCGATATGAGCGGTTCCGGAAGATGGGTGATTTCGTCGATGAGTCCATTCCATTGACGTGAACTCGGTCGTAGAGGAAAAATGGTCGGTAGGGAATAGATGAAATGGGGTCTGGTAAAATTCATGTCCTGCCTGAAACCCTTGCCCAAGTGATCGCCGCGGGGGAAGTGATTGAACGACCGGCTTCGGTGGTCAAGGAGCTCGTCGAAAATGCCATTGACGCCGGCGCATCAGAGGTAATCGTTGAATTAAAGGCGGGTGGATTACAACTGATTCGCATCCAAGATAACGGGGAGGGGATGGACCGGGAGGATGTGCCCGTTGCCCTTCAGCGCCATGGCACCAGCAAAATCAGAAACATCGAGGATCTTTATACCGTTCGGACATTAGGGTTTCGGGGAGAGGCTCTGCCCAGTATTGCTTCTGTTTCCCAGATGGCGATTCAGACTCGAACCAGCCGCTCCATCAAAGGAACTCAGCTGGTTTCGGAAGGAGGGGAGATTAAGGCCGTCACCGACGCGGGATGTCCCGTGGGAACATTGGTTGAAGTGAAGAATCTCTTCTATAATCTCCCTGTGAAACGGAAATTTCTGAAATCGATCTCCCTCGAGCTCCGACATGCCTCCAACCACTTTCTTCGATTGAGTCTCGCCCATCCGTCGATTTCCTTCAAATTCATCCATGACGGCCGTCTGCTCCATGAGCATTGGAAGACCGGATCTTTGAAGGTCCGCATGGAAGCCATCCTGGGAAGAGAAATCTACGATCAGCTTCAGGAGTTCGAATATGAGGATGGAGAGATCTGCCTTTCGGGGTTGGCGAGTCTTCCCACCTTTTCTCGAGGAAACAGCGATGGGATCTACCTCTATGTGAATCAGCGCTTTGTGAAGGATAAAGCTATTTACAAGGCCATCCTCGAATCCTACCGCCATGTCATTCCCCAGGGACGATTTCCGGTCGTCATCCTCTTTCTCAACCTTCCCCCCTATGCGGTGGATGCCAATGTCCACCCGACGAAAACCGAAGTGAAGTTCAAGGAGCCGGACAAGATTTTCCCTGCTGTTTTTGCAGCGCTTTCCTCTCTCCATGGACCGGTTTCTCGCTCCCAACATACCCAAGGACCCGCCCTGCCCGGAACGCACTCTCTGCCCGAAACGCGACCCCTAACATTGCCCTTGTCCTCATCGTTCCGCTATTCTCAAGGAGGGGCCTTGGAAAAAGAAGGAAGGGTCGATTTCAGGGTTTCCGAGGAAAATCCTCCGGGATGGAGGAGTGAAGAAATGCACCCCCTTCGCATTGTGGGTCAGGTTCTCAATACGTATATCGTCTGTGAGGATCAGGAAAGACTGATTTTTATCGATCAGCATGCCGCCCATGAACGCATTCTCTTTGAGAAATGGAAGAAAGCCTATGAAACAAAATCCCTGTCCGTTGTTCGGTTCCTTGCTCCAATCCTCATGGAGTGTTCCGCGACGGAGGCTCTCACATTAGCGGATCATCTTCAAGACTTCGACGCGATGGGGATTGAAATCGATCCGGTTGGAGAGGATGTTTTTGCGATTCGATCGGTCCCTTCATTGATGGATCAAGAGAATCCGAAAGACGTGATTCGGAAGATTCTTGAGGAGTTGGCTTTTGAACAACCGGAGAAAAAGGGGAGAGCGGCCCTCTATCCAATCCTCATTGCCCTCTCCTGCCACACGGCAATCCGGGCTAATTTGACGCTGAGAAAAGAGGAGATGGAGGCCCTCGTGAAGGATCTCCAGCTATTTCGTCCCTCCACGACCTGCCCGCACGGAAGGCCTGTTTGTTTTCTCTTTTCGCTGGCTGATCTCGAAAAACAGTTTCAGCGGAACCCCCGTTGAACCTCAGGGATCCATTTCCTGATTGAGGCCATATTTCTCGAGTCGGTAACGCATGGAGCGGAAATTGATTCCCAGGAGTTCAGCGGCCTTCTTCTTGATGCCATGGGTCCTATCGAGGGCCTTTACGAGAAGCGTGCGCTCGATCTCCTCCACGAATTTTTCAAGACCCTCACTCGGAATGTCGAGATCTAAGCCCCCCTTCTTGAGCTGAAGGTGTTCATCCAAATAAGAGCGCAGGTTCTGGGCCGTCAGTTCCTCGGAGCTTTCGAGGGCGACCGCTCTCTCGATGATGTTTTGAAGCTCGCGGACATTGCCCGGATAGGCATAGTCTTGAAGGAGTCGATGCGCTTCGGGAGAAACAGTGGAAATGGTCTTATTCAGTTCCGCTGAAAATTTCTTAAGAAAATGCATGGCCAGGCGAGGAATGTCATCCATCCGCTCTCTCAGAGGAGGGAGTTTGATCTGGATTACATTGAGGCGATAGAAGAGATCCTCCCGAAACCGTTTCTCCCTGACGGCCTCTTCGAGGTCCTTATTGGTAGCGGCAATGATCCGGACATCGACGCGAAGATCCTCGGTGCCCCCGACTCGCTTAAACTCCCGATCCTGGAGGACTCTCAGCAGTTTAACTTGCATCAGGAGGGGAATCTCGCTGATTTCATCGAGAAACAGTGTTCCCTCATCTGCGACTTCGAATAATCCCTTCTTGGTCGCAATGGCATCCGTAAAGGCTCCCTTCATATGACCGAACAGTTCGCTCTCGATGAGGGATTCGGGGATGGCGCCGCAATTTAGAGTGACAAAGGGACGGTCCCTTCTTGGACTGTTATAATGGATCGCTTTGGCCACTAATTCCTTTCCTGTTCCGCTCTCTCCGGTCACCAGGATATTGGTCTTGGTGGGACTGACCTTCTCTAACAGATCATACAGAGCCAGCATCTTTGGACTTTGGCCGATGATATTATCAAAATGGTAACGATCCCGGACAACTTGCTTCAAAAGGGAATTTTCCTTTTGGAGGTTCTTTTTTTCGAGGGCATTTCTAATGATGAGCTTGATTTCATCGATCTTGAAGGGTTTGGTGATATAGTCGTAGGCCCCTTCTTTCATGGCCTTGACCGCTGTATCGTGAGAGGCGTAGGCCGTGATCATGATGACGATGGTTTCCGTCGCGAGGGCCTTGATCCTTTTTAGGACGGCAATCCCGTCCATCTTGGGCATCCGAACATCAAGCAAAACAAGATCGAAGATGTCCCTTTCGAGAAGTTTCAAAACCTCTTCGCCATTCGAAGCGAGGGAAACCTTGTAGTCCTCCTTTTTGAGCATGATTTCCAGAAATTCCCTCATGCTCTGTTCATCATCTACCACCAGGATCTTATCTTTCAACATTCTGTTTTCTCCTCTGTTTGGGCAGGCAGAAGCAGGGTAAACGTGGAGCCTTTGCCCACTTCGCTCTCAACCTTGATGACCCCGCTGTGGGTTTCAATGATCCTGTGAACGATCGAGAGACCCAAGCCTGTCCCCCGGTCTTTGGTCGTATAAAAGGGCTCAAAGATCTTCTCTTTCTCATGAGAAGCGATTCCTCTCCCGGAATCTGAAATTGAAATCGTCACCCACTCTTTTGGTTTCTGATAAGACAGTCCGTCTGTTCCTCTCTCAAGGACGACCGTCAATTCTCCCTTTTCGCCCATGGCCTGAACGGCATTGAGGATGAGGTTCCAAAAGACCTGCTTCATCTGGTCGGGATCCACAAGGACCCGTATGTCTTCGAGGGGATGAGGGTAACGGATCCGAATCCCTTCGTGGTAACTCGGAGAATGAACAAGCAATTCAATCGTTTCTTCAAGGATGTTCTTGAGATTCGAAACCGTTCTGTCTGTCCTGGGAGGTTGGGCAAAGAGGAGGAAATCAGTGATCAAGGCATTGAGCCGCTCCGATTCCCGGAGGATGATGTCCATCAAGCGCTCCTGATGGGATTGGAGGGTCAATTCGGATTTCAGCATCTGGATGGATCCGCTCAGGGATGTCAGTGGATTACGAATCTCGTGGGCCATGCCTGCTGCCAGTTGATTGATCGCGGACATCTTGTCGAGACGCTTCATCTGCTCTTCCATTTCTTTAAATCTTGTGATGTCTTGGAAGATGAGGGTATGGCCAATGAGGGACCCATCGGGACCCGTTAAGGGAGACATGGAAAAGCCAAGATAGATCTTCTTTCCCTCCGGGTTGATAAACTGCGTTTCGTACCTCTGGTAATCCGATAACGGGTCCGACGCTTTTTCCAACGTTTCATCGGTGACACGGTTGAGTGCGGGGAAGAGGTCATAGATGGAAACCTCCGGCGGGCGTTCTCCGTTCAGATCCAAAATCCGTTCCGCTGTCCGGTTAAGGAAGTTGATCCTTCCGCGAAGATCAACCGTGAGGAGCCCGCTGTCCAGGCTCTGGATCACATTTCGATTGAAGGTCTCCAATTGATCATAGTCGACCTGTTTTTGGATGAGTTCCTTTCCCTTTTTTTTGAGCTCTTCCGCAATCAGGCTGCTCAGGGAGGCGACGATGTAAAAGGAGGCCATATAGATGATCAGGGAGTAGAAGATCTGGCTGGCCTCGTAGAATTGGGACGTACCCAATGGATTGATCCAGTGGTGGAGCTGGAGGAGCAAAAGAAGGCCATAGAGAAGGGTTGAAAAGGAGGCGGAGAAAAAGGCCCCTCGGCGATAAAAGATGATGCTGCTCCCGATGATGGCGAAGAAGTAGGTAATGGGAAAATAGCTCTCCTTGCCCCCGGTGAAATAGATCAATCCTGCGATGAACAGGTGATCGACGATGATTTGGAAAGAGATAAATTGCTTCAGATCCTTCACTTGGTTGAGGGAAAGGGCGTAGAGGATGGTCACGAGATAAAAGAAGCCGATAAAGTAGTAGAAGGTATTGGTCAGAGGAATGAAAAAATACTTCTTTTCAGAAAACTGAAAGAGGAAGGTAATGGCCAGGAGGAAGGTCAGGATGATCAGGCGGCCCAGCATGAGGCCTTTGACGGTTTTAAGGCTCTTCTGGCTGGAATCGAGGGAGAGAGCGTCACGCGAATTCATGTTTTATGATCCTGAATCCTCCTTATCTAAACGGGAAAAAAGTTAACCGATTGCGGATGCCATGTTGAAGATCGGTAAGTACATGGAGATGACGACTCCGCCGATCACCACACCCAAGAAGATCATGAGGAAAGGCTCGAGAAGGGCAGTCATATTGGATACCGTGACATCCACCTCTTCTTCGTAGAATTCGGCGATTTTAGATAACATGGAATCCAGAGCTCCCGTCGACTCCCCAACGGAAATCATCTGAATAACCATGGGAGGAAAGATCCCGCTCCGCCCCAAGGGCTCGGAGATGGTCTCTCCCTCCCGAATGCTCGATCGGGCGCTCAGGATGGCGGTCTCGACGGCGCGGTTTCCGGCCGTTCTCGAGACGATTGTAAGTCCGTCCAGGATGGGTACGCCACTGCTGACCAAAGTTCCCAGGGTTCGGGAGAACCGGGCGACGGCCACCTTTTTCAGAAGAGGTCCAAACACAGGCAGTTTGAGAAGAAGGCGGTCAATGATCATTTTCCCGCCATCGGTTTTATAATATTTCCGGAAAAGGTAGAAAAAAAGAATGACCGCCGGAATAAAGAGGAACACATACTTCTTGATGAATTTGCTCAAGGTAAGAACGATGAGGGTCGGTAAGGGCAGGGACTGGCCTGCCGATTTAAACATCGTCTCAAAGACGGGAATGACGAAAATCATCAGGATCCCGACGACGATCACTGCCACTCCCACGATGGTGGCCGGGTAGATGAGTGCCGATTTAACTTTTTTCTTCAGGGCCTCCGCTTTTTCGATATAGTTTGCCAGTCGGGTCAGGATATTATCGAGGATACCGCCTTCCTCGCCTGCGACCACCAGGTTCGTATAGAGGTCATTGAAGGTTCCAGGGTGTTTCCTTAAGGCGCCTGCAAAGGTCGATCCTCCCTCCACATCTTCCCGGATCTGGCGGATGATTTCCTTGAAGACCTTGCTATCTTGCTGCGCGGAAAGGATTTCGAGGGACTGGACCAGGGGCAACCCTGCATCAATCATGGTGGCCAACTGGCGTGTAAAGATGGCGACGGAACGGGCTTTAACCTTTTTCTTAAATGGGGAGCTAATTCGGATCTCTCTCCCCTTCGCAGCAATTTTCGTAGGAACGATATTCTGCTGCCGGAGATGGATGCGAATGGCGGCCTCGTTCGGGGCCTCCATCTCTCCGTTCTTGATCGATCCCTTCAGTGTCTTTCCTTCCCATTTAAAGATCGGCATAATCGATTCCCTTCCTCAATTAAGATCAAACTCTGGCGAGGCGGTCTTTCTTCCCGCCTCCCGGCATGAAATTGGATGTG
>Ga0209048_10005712_pt1 | contig 11726 bp, 11 predicted proteins | sample FrelakmetCRP12CR_FD_187146 | JGI IMG/M metagenome (GOLD analysis project Ga0209048, IMG submission 187146) | Freshwater lake sediment microbial communities from the University of Notre Dame, USA, for methane emissions studies - CRP12 CR (SPAdes)... | ecosystem: Environmental > Aquatic >... | reverse complement strand
GTGCTCAAAGACCCGAACATCGACGCGGTCGTCGCCGTCCTGATGCTCACCGAGGATACCGGAGTGCCGCCCTTTGACTTCCTGGTCGAGATGGCCCGCAAATATCCGGAAAAACCGCTGCTGGTGACCTTTAGCGGCGACAAGCGGTTTGAAGATGAGTGCAAGGACTTTATCGAACCCCTGGGGCTCCCTTCTTTCCCGGAAATCGAACAACCCTTCGAGGTGCTCTCGATTCTTGCCCGCTGTTTCAGGGCCATGAATCGGCCACACTAAGAGCTGCAAATTCCCGTACCTTCAGATGGCCGGCGCGAGCCTCCGGAGGTTGACTTTATCAAGTGAGACTCACCCGACGAGCGTTGAGAGAAACGGGGGTTGCTGGAAAAGCTTCATGAGGTTTTTGATGAATGATCTAGAGTGAACCCTGATGGGTCTGCAAAAAGCCGCTACCCCGGTGAAAAGCGCCTCCAGGGAAGCCCTGAGTAGTTGATGATCCTGGGATCGGGTGGTCTCGACAGGGTGAATGAACAAAACCTGAATGCATTTGGAGGAAAGAACCATGTTGGAGATTAAGGATGCTGTGGCCGTAATTACCGGCGGTGCCATGGGAATTGGCAAGTGCGTCGCCAAGTTTTGGGTTGAAAATGGCGGCAAGGTGGTCCTGGGCGATATGGCCCGGGATGCCCTGGTGCAAACCAAGGCCGAACTGGAAGCCCTCGGCGGCAAAGTGGCGACGGTGGTCTGCAATGTGACCAAGGAAGAGGATTGCGCCCGTCTCGCCGACACAGCCATCGAGCAATTCGGGCAGATCAACCTGGTGGCCCCCTTTGCCGGGATCATCAAGGACGCCATGATGGTTTCCCCGGACAAGGATACCGGGAAAGTCACCCGGAAGATGACCCTGGAGCAGTTTCAGTTGGTCATCGACATCAACCTCACCGGGGTCTTTCTGACCGTGCGGGAATGCGCCGAGCGCATGATCAACCATAATTGCCGAGGCCTGATCTGTCTGGTTTCCTCCACGGGTTCCCTGGGAACGGCGGGGCAGATCAATTACTCTGCTTCCAAGGCCGCCATGTCAGTGATGCCCAAAGTGATCACGGCGGAGTTCTTCCGGCGAGGTCTCTCCAACAAGCTCCGCTGCGTGGCCATCGCCCCCGGGTATGTCGCCACCCCCATGGTCAAAAATATGGACCAGAAGGCCCTGGACAAGATCCTGGCGGATGTGCCCATCGGGCGCCTGGTGGAACCGGAGGAAGTCGCCCAACTCGTCGGTGACATCTATCGGAACGAGGCCATGGCCGGGGATGTGTATTTCATTCACGGGGGTTTGCGGCTGGGTTCGAGAGGATAGGCCAGAGCCAAGGAGGTGAGAAGATGAGAAATGTGGCGATTGTGTCCGGGTCCAGGACCCCGGTGGGAGCCTCAAGTCGACCCCCGTGGTGCAGTTGGGTGCTCTGGTTCTAAAAGAGGCACTGAGGACTTCGATGAAGCATTTTTTCAATGCATTGAAAACGGGAGATGAATCATGGATCACGACGACAAACAAGCGGGAAGCCCCGGCTCTATGTTTGCCGACTGGATGAAATCCGCCGCGGATTTTTGGGCTTCAGCAGCCAAGACCTGGACTCCAGAGACGACCGCTGCCAACAGCTCAGCAACCTTCCCGGGAGGTGACTTCGGCAAGATGCAGGAAGGCTGGCAGGCGCTTCTCAAAACATGGCAGACCTCGGCTTCGGCGCTGGGCTCTCCCCAGACCATGGAAGCGATCTTCAAGGGGGCTAGCGCATCGCCCGATACCGCCATGCGCATGCTTCGCACCACCTGGGACGGGTATTTCCAGCTTTATCAGATCTGGCTGAAGAACGCTGGAAAGCTTGGCGAGAGCGGTAAACCCTACACCTTCGAAGGGCTCGAACCTGGCGTTTTCAAAGATTGGACGGCCTTTTATGAAAAGGAACTGCAACCTTTCTTCAAGATGCCTCAGCTGGGCTTGACCCGCCTCTACCAGGAACGCACCAACACGGCCCTGGACAAATTCAATCAATTGCAAGTGGTGGTAGGCGAATTTCTCCATCACCTCAATGGTCCGGTGGAGAGATCGGTCAAGGCGATGCAGGAGAAGATCGAGGAACAGGCCAAAGAGGGAAAACTCTCCGAAAATTTCAAAGACTACTACAACATGTGGATCAAAATCCTTGAGGGCGATTACATGGTGCTCTACAAAACCCCTGAGTATATCGAGTCCATGGGCCGGGCGCTCAGCGCCGTAGACGAGTACAAGGCGGCCAGGGACAATGTGCTCGTGGATCTCCTCCAGGTCCTCCCGATTCCCACGAACAAGGAGATGGACGAGCTCTATAAGGAGTTTCACGTCCTGAAGAAGACCGTCAAGGAAATGGCTAAGAAGCTTAAGAAGCTAGAGTCGACGACATAACGGAGGTCTCGTATGAATGCATCTGGAATCCCGATAGACCTGATCATGGGCAAACTGGCCGAGGATGTGGAAAGGTCGCAGGAACGCATCCTCAAGTCCAAGGACGTCCTGCTGGGCCCGCTGGAAACGGACATTGCCACCACCCCGTGTGAGATCGTCTATGAGGAAGATCGCGTGAAACTCAAACATTATCTTCCCCTGGCCGAAACTCGCGTAAAAACACCGCTTCTCATGGTCTACGCCCTGATCAACCGCGAGACCATGCTCGATCTCCAGCCGGGAAGGAGCGTGGTCGAGAATATCCTCAAAGAGGGCATTGACCTCTATATGATCGATTGGGGCTACCCCACGCGCAAGGACCGCTATCTGGGCATTGACGACCACGTCAACGGTTACCTGGACAACATCGTCGATTTCATCCGCGAGCGGCACGGCGTGCCCAAGATCAACCTCATGGGAATCTGCATGGGGGGAAGCTTTTGCATCATGTACTCGGCCTTGCACCCGGAAAAGGTCAAGAACCTGATCACCACGGTAACCCCAAGCAATTTTGCTAATGTCAAGGGTCTTCTCTTCACCTGGATGAGGGCCCTAGACCCTGATCTCGTAGTGGAGACCCATGGCAATATGCCCGGGGATATGTTGAACATCGGCTTCCTGCTGCTCAACCCGGCCCGGCTGATGCTCGACAAGTACGTGGGCTACTTTGAAAACGTCCATGACAAGGTGTTTGTGCAGAATTTCATCCGCATGGAAAAATGGATTTTTGACAGTCCGGACGTCCCCGGGGAAACCTTCCGCGAGTTCATCAAGGATTGCTTTCGAGATAATCTGCTCATCCAGAGCAAGATGGAATTGGGAGGCAAACGGGTCGATCTTCAGGACCTTACCATGCCGCTTCTGAACATCTATGGCCGCTTCGACCATCTGGTTCCTCCCGAGGCGGCTGAACTCCTGACGAGCAAGGTGGGCAGCAAAGACACCGAAGACCTGTGCCTGGATACCGGCCACATTGGCATTTATGTGAGCGCCAAATGCCAGAAGGAGCTGGCTCCCAAAATCGCCCGCTGGCTGCTGGAAAGAGATAGAACGGGAGGGGAAGGTGTTGCTCCCCGCTCGGCCGGCAAAGATGAGCCGAAACCGAAGACCGAACCCAAAAGTCGAACGGCTTCAACCAAGAAAGAAAAGAAAAAAACCCAGGGAGGATGATCATGAAGTCTGCGGAAAAGAACGATTACTTTGACGCCATCTGCAAGGTGAGCAGGGCCTTTGGAACGACGCTCGACAAGGACGAACTGCTTAAACTGATCGTCGCTAGTGCTGTTAAAACCATGAAGGTGAAAGCCGCCTTGCTTTTTCTTCACGATGAAGAACGGGACCAGTTCAGGGCGGCGGCCCGGACGGGCTTATCGGAGGCCTATATCAAAAAGGGCCTCACCCAACCCGGAAAAGTGGTGCCCATCCTGGAAAAAGAAGGTTATTTCTTTGCCAAGGATTGTACCACTGACAGCAGGGTGGATGGTCGTGATTTGAAAAAGGCCGAGGGATTGGCATCCATGCTGATCGTCCCGGTCATGGTAAAGGGCAAGCTCATTGGCGGTCTTGCTCTCTTCACAGGCAGTCCGAGGGATTTTTCCCAGCAGGAAATCGACTTCGGTACGGCGCTGGCCGAACAGGGCGGCATGGCCATCGAGCATGCCCGCTTGCTTGAAAAGATCAGGCAGAATACCAACCTGTTTCTGGATTTGGCGGTCGACATCAACTCCAGCCTCAATGTCAAGGAAGTCCTGCACGCCCTCACCGTTCATGTGGCGGAAACCTTGAGCGTCAAAGGCTCGGCCCTGCTGCTCCTGGACGAAAAGACCAAGAAGCTTGAGTGCGTAGCCAGCCATGGGTTGAGCGACCGGTACCTTGGCCGGGGGCCGCTGTCCATCGAGGGAAGCATCCAGCAAACCCTGGAAGGCAACCCGGTATTGATTCGGGATGTGGCCACCGACCCCAGAGTGAAGCACAAGAAAGAAAAGAAAAAGGAAGGCATTGCCTCCCTGCTTTCCCTGCCGATCAAGACCAAGCAGGGCATCATCGGGGTGCTGCGGCTCTACAGCGCCGTGACGCGGGAATACAATGACGATGAAATCAAACTGCTTACCGCTCTGGCTCATCTGGGAGGGATCGCCATCCAGAATGCATCCCTCTATCTCGTCATCGAGAAGGACATGACGGATCTGCGGGAAGAGATCTGGACTCACCGCGCCTATTTCTAGTCGACACTGCAAGCCCCTCTGGCCGTGCCCTATTCCTGGCCAGGAGGGTCCTGCTTTGCTTCTTTTTGTAACTTGGGAAAAAGGTTGAAGAGGGAGTCAATCGTCGGTAAGGGGGACATGGGTGTCGGCGTCACGGCAAAGAGGTCCCTACCCATATTGAGCCAGTTCCGAAACTGCAGATCGAGGGCCGCCTTCTGAGCCAGGTAATTTCTGATGCTGAGTTCCAGGTATTTTTCGAAGAATTCACCGAGAACGTTCTGACCATATTGAATGATCAGGTGGAGGAGGGTCACCGGGAGTAGGCTGTTGCTCTTCCTGGCTTCCTCCACAATGATCTGAGAGAGAATGAAGGCGGTCATGTCCTCCTCCGTTTTTGCATCGACAACCTGCACCTGACGGCCTTCTCGGACGATGTCCGAAACCTGGCTCAGTGTGATATAGGTGCTCTTTTCCGTATCATAGAGCCGCCGGTTGGCGTATTTCTTGAGCAACACTTTTTCGGGCATTCCCCTCTCCTGGTCACAATGGGTTGATCTGAAGTTGACACATTGCAATAAAAATATTGGTCAACCAAGGTTTACAGAGGCGTAAAATATGGACTAAATATCTCTTGCACAAGTCAAAAGTTTATTGTGCAGTGCATCATATTCCTCTTGACATTGAAATGAGAGCCATTAGAATAAGCATACTTTGGTCAAGGGTACAGGACATCAAAACAATTATACCAGAAATGCAGGAGGGTTTACAGACATGGAACCGTTTAAAATGGCAAAACAAATGATCGATTTTCAAAAGGCCACCTTCGACAACACCTTCGATGCCATGGTTTTGTTGCAGGAGCAAACAGAAAGGATGGCTGGCGCCTTCATGGAGCAGTCCACCTTTCTCCCGGAGGAAGGGAAGAAGATGCTTCGTGAATGGGCGCAGACCTTGAAGAAAGGCCGCGAAGAATTCAAGAAAGCCATGGACGAGAGTTTTGGCAAGGTCGAAGACTACTTTGCTCAACCAAGTAAATAGAACTGTCGGTGAATGATGTCCGGTAGGGTTGAAAGCCCTCGAGGACCTTAAAGATAAACCGACGACACCCAACTAACCCGGAGGAGTATGCTAAATGGACCAGAAAGAGATCGTAAAACAGATGATTCAGTTTAACAAAACCGCTTTTGAGAACACCTTTAACAGCCTGGCCATGCTTCAGGACCAGATGGAAAAAAGCATGGATATGTTTTTGAAACAATCGGCGTGGCTTCCTGCGGAAGGGAAAAAGGTCATGGAAGAATATACGAAAGCCTGCGGGAAGGCTCGTGAAAACTTCAAGAACGCGGTGGACGAGAGCTTCAAGAAGGTTGAGGGATTCTTTGGCGGCACCGCTTAGAATCGGTCCCTATCCGGCTTGTATATTGCCTGGGCTCCCCCTCCCAAGTGGCGTGTCCTTTACGGGGGAGTCCAGCCATGCCAGGACAATGCTTCAACTTTTCGGACGTTTTGAATGGTGGCCCAGGGGGAATCAACGATGGAAAATTTCTGCAGTCCCTTCAGTCAGTCATACGATTTGTGGAGAAGTTTTCTTCACAGAACATCAAAATGGCAATCTCAAATCATGGAGGCATCCCTGAATTCGGTCAGGGGCGCCGCGATCTTCGGGCATGGAGTGATCAAATACTCGAGCGAATTCATGGAGCCTTCGTGGAACGCCCTGAATGCCTTCTGCAACTCAGAGCGCAGCAAGGTCAACACACCCTTTGCACTGAATATCAGCAACTACGCTGACCTTCTGCAGTTCAATATCGATTTGGGCTCAAAGGCGATCAACAGCTCGATCACGCAAATAAACGAATACGCCCTTCGCCAGATGCTGGAGGCTTTCGTGGCGATGCTCAATACCTTGCTGGACTTCGAAGGAGAAGACCTCGCACAATTTACCGCGCGCAAGGCTCAACTCCTGGACGTGGTAGTCAATGCCTACCCCAAAGCCATCGAGGAGATCAAGGCGGAATACGGTTTTCACTTCGATGATGGCGGCTATCTCAAAGCGGCTGAAACCGATCGCTTTGAGCTCTACCAGGTCCTTCCTCGAAACCCCGGGGTCAAGGTGAGAGAAAACGGCAAGCCCATTTTGATCGTTCCTCCCAATGTTTTGGGCGCAAACATCCTGGCCTTTTTGCCTGGAGAGAACAAGAGCTATGTACACTGTTTTGCCAACCAAGGAATCCCCACCTACATCCGGATTGTGAAAGACATTGAAACCTCCGAAGCCGTCCAGCTTATGTCCCCCGAGGACGATGCGCTCGATACGCGGCTCTTTTGCGAGCGCATCATGGCCAGGCATGGCCGACCGGTGACTCTCAACGGGTTCTGCCAGGGCGGCTATATGACTACCCTGGCCATTCTCTCGGGCGAACTGGACGGGCTCGTGGATGCCCACATAACTTGCGTGGCCCCTATCGACGGATCGCGGAGCATAGCCCTGGTTGACTTTATGAAACACACGCCGGCGCGGTTCAGAGACTTGGGCTATTCGCTGAAAACCCTGCCCAATGGTATTCCAGTGGTCGACGGCAAAATTCTGGGCTGGGTCTTCAAACTGAAAAGCATCGCCAAGGAGGCTCCCCTATTCACCCTCTTCCGGGACCTCATGATGTTTGACAAGCCCGGACAGGTGGCCAAGGTCAACAAGACCGCTGCAGCAATCAACCATTGGATGCTGTATGACAGGACCGACCTTCCCATCGGCATCACCCGGGCGAGTTTCGATTCTTACACCCTTCCCGTGGATAAGGATGGGACGCTCCCGGTGAAACTGTTTAACCAGCCGCTCAATTTGAAACGTTTCAAGGAAAAGAATATTCCCTGGCTCATCTGCATTGCCGAAAAGGACGATCTCGTGGATGAAGCGGCCAGTCTCGCACCTCTTGATTGGGTGGATGCGGAAGTCACCGTTTTCCCCAAGGGTCACACCGCCATGGCCACATCATGGTCGATGCCCACTTCGGAGTGTGCTATCGATTCGTGTTTCAGTTATAAATCCCATCCCTCGTCTTCCCGCCCGGAGGGGCCATGTCGAGGGCCGGTCCGATACCAGTTGGACTTAGAAGAAAGCAAAAATTTGCACTAGCGGATTCGCGTGAACTTGAGGCGCCACCCGCGAATGTTGTCAGGTGTGTTGGGAGGGATCAGATAATGGACAAAGAATTCCTGCAATTCTGGGGTAATTTGCTGCTCAATGCAGCGCAAAACCAAAAGCGGCTCGATGAGGTTACAGAATGGATGCAGCAGGGTTACACCGGTTTCGATGAACTCACCTCGCTGTTTCAGAAGACCTACGGGCTGGAAAAAAGCAAGGAAGAAAGTCCCGATTACTTGAAGGGCTTTGCTGGAGCGCAAGAGAACTTCACAAAATCTTTCAAGGAATATCTTGCTGTGATGGGGGTGGTTCCCCATGCAGAACACCTGGCCCTGGTGAAGAAATACGAAGAGCTCAAAGCAAAGGTGGAGTCGCAAGAGGAGACCATCAGGCATTTACGCATGCTCTTGTCGCAAGCGAGCCAGGAGGAATATCAGGATCTCGCCGGCCATGTGGAGGGACTCGTCAAGAAGCAGGGGGAACATTTTCAGAAGCTGATGGACAGCTTCGCCCAAGCATTCACAAAGGAAAATACCTAGGTCCTGCCGAGTCCAACGAAAGCGGCGCGGTCACGAAATAGATGCAGCGGTTATCGACTAGCACTTCACACGGCTGTGGTCAAGAACATGTTCGTTTCAATTTTTGGCGGCGAATACCATCGGCTGCGATAGAAATTCCCGGCCGGAACACTATCAAATCCATGATGACTGAATCGGAGAAAAGGGATGATGACCCCCAATTTATTTCCCAGGCTCACTCCTGAAGAAGCAGTCACCCATGTTTTCAACGGTGCGACGGTGGCATTCAGTGGATTCGGCAATGTGGGTGCCCCGAAAGTCATCCCAAGAGCGCTTGCCGCGCGTGCACGCAAGGAGCACGTGAAAGGCGAAGCCTTCAAAATCCGTGTATTGACCGGGGCTGCGAGTGGGGTAGACGTTGACGAGGCGCTGGCCCAGGCCCGGGCCATTACCTGGCGCGCCCCTTACCAGAGTGCCGCCACACTCCGCAAGCAAATCAACCGGCAGGAAGTCGAGTATCTGGACTTGCATCTTTCCCACGTTCCCCAGACGGTTTCCACCGGCTTTTTGGGAAAGGTGGATTTTGCCATTATCGAGGCAACTGAGATCACACCGGACGGTCGTGTCTTTTTGACGACCTCGGTTGGCGCATCTCCGACGTACCTTCAATGTGCAAATCGGGTTCTGATCGAAGTCAACCATCACCACTCAAGCCGTCTCCGGGAGATGATTGACATTATTACGCTTTCCTCGCCACCCCACCGCAATCCCTTCCCCATGCTCGATCCCATGACCAAGTTTGGGTGGTCCTATGCGGTAGTCGATCCCAAGAAGGTGATCGGCATTGTGGAAACGGATGAACCGGACTATATGGATCCAATTAGCCCGCCGGACGCCACCAGCGACAAAATTGCCGCACACGTGATCCGTTTTCTGTTCGATGAGATGCACGCTAAAAGGGTCCCTGAGGAATTCCTTCCGGTCCAGATGGGCATCGGCGCCGTAGCCGATGGAGTCCTCGCGGCGCTCGGCAAGAATCCTTATATCCCACCATTCAAGGTCTACAATCTGGTAATTCACGATCCCATGATCGATCTCATGGAACAGGGTAAGGTCGTGGGGGCCAGCGCCACCAGTCTTTCTCTATCATCGGATGTGCTCAAGCGGGTCTACGGTCACATGGACTTCTTTGTGCCCCGCATTGTCTTACGGCCTCAGGAGATTTCCAACCACCCCGCCATCATCCGGCGGCTCGGTGTGATTGCCATGAACTCTGCCATCGAGGTCGACATTTATGGCAACGTAAACTCTTCGCACATTTACGGCACCGATATTGTGAACGGCGTCGGGGGGAGCGGTGAGTTTACCCGCAACAGCTACCTTCCCATCATTATGTGTCCGTCCATACTAAAGGGAGGCAAGATCTCCTGTGTCGTGCCCATGTGCCCGCACATTGACAGCAACGAACATTCCGTGCAGGTCATCGTAACCGACCAGGGCCTCGCCGACCTGCGCGGGCTGGGTCCCATGCAGAGGGCGCAAGCGATCATCAAAAACTGTGCCCATCCAGCTTATCGGGACTACCTGTACCGTTATCTTGAAGGATCAAGGGTTGGCCATATTCGCCACAACCTGAGAGAGTCTTTTAAATTGCACCGCAACCTCATGGAATATGGGGCCATGCTGCCGTGAGGGGTCAGGTCTCAACATGTGACAGAAGAAGCTGTCACATGACCCCTCTAGAGGAGAGCGTTAATGTCAACAGTGGGAGTGTTTCCGGACCTTTCTCCTGAAGAAGCTGCCGCTCGCATCCCTCATGGAGCGACTGTGGCGTTTAGCGGGTTCACCAATTCGGGTGCGGCAAAGCTGATGCCGAGAGCCATTGCTGCACGGGCGCGCGAATTACATGAAAAAGGCGAACCTTATAGAATTCGTGTGCTGACCGGAGCGTCGAGCAGCGAGAGCATCGATGAACCTTTGGCCGAAGCCGAAGCCATATCCTGGCGGGCGCCGTATCAGAGTGCTCCCAGGCTGCGCAAACAAATAAACGGCGAACAGGTCGATTATGTGGACATGCATCTTTCCCAGCTGTCGCAGACCCTGCTGGCCGGATTTCATGGCAGGCTGAACTTCGCCGTCGTGGAGGCAACCGAGATCACGCCGGATGGAAGGGTCTATCTAACGACTTCCATTGGAGCATCGCCAGCCTATCTTAAATACGCCGACTATGTGTTGATCGAGATCAACAACTTTCACTCGAAACGCGTGCGGGAAATGACGGATATCCTGATCCTTCCTCCTCCGCCTCATCGCGTTCCGGTGCCCCTTCACGACCCGTTGACCAAGGTCGGCATGCCCTACGCAGTGGTCGATCCCAGAAGGATCATGGGAATCATAGTGAATGACGAACCCGACCGTATCCCCGAGTTCACTCCCGGCGACGTTCGCAGTCGAAAAATCGCAGAGCACGTCTTAAATTTCTTGTTGGGCGAAATGTGGGCTAAGCGGATTCCCAAGGAATTCCTGCCGCTGCAGGCCGGAGTGGGCAATGTGGCCAATGCCGTTATGGGGGTGTTAGGCGAGAGCCCGGAAATCCCGCCATTCATGATGTACACCGAGGTCTTCCAGGATTCGCTGGTTGAGCTGATGGAACGGGGAAAGCTTACCGCGGCAAGCACCACCAGCCTTACCCTGACCCCCGAGGTCTTGCAGCGGGTTTACGCAAACATGGACTTCTTTGCTCCCCGCATTGTTTTGCGCCCTCAAGAAATCTCGAACCATGCCGGGATCGTCCTCCGGCTCGGTGTGATCGCCATGAACACGGCCCTTGAGGTGGATATCTATGGGAATGTCAACTCCTCTCACGTGTTCGGAACAGATATCATGAACGGTGTGGGAGGCAGCGGTGAATTCACTCGCAACGCATACCTTTCCATTTACATGTGCCCATCCATTGCCAAGGGGGGCAAGATCTCATCTATCGTGCCCATGTGCCCGCACATCGATAACAATGAGCATTCGGTGCAGATCGTGGTAACCGAGCAGGGTCTGGCCGATCTGCGCGGCCTTGGGCCGATGCAGCGTGCCAGGACCATTATCGATAATTGTGCCCATCCGCTCTACCGGGATTACCTGGACCGCTACATCGAAAAAGCCAGGGTTGGCCACATTCGCCACGACCTTGAGGCATGCTACGAATTGCACTTGAACCTCATGGAACAAGGCGCCATGCTGCCGGACCTGGACCTGTCGCAGATCTCCGATATCTGATCAGAGACATAGCTTCTACCTAAATTGAGCGATTCTCACAGCAACTATCCGTCATGCCCGCGAAGGCGGGCATCCAGTGGGTGAGCGGGATTTTCTGGATTCCCGCCTGCGCGGGA
>Ga0209048_10005711_pt1 | contig 11726 bp, 11 predicted proteins | sample FrelakmetCRP12CR_FD_187146 | JGI IMG/M metagenome (GOLD analysis project Ga0209048, IMG submission 187146) | Freshwater lake sediment microbial communities from the University of Notre Dame, USA, for methane emissions studies - CRP12 CR (SPAdes)... | ecosystem: Environmental > Aquatic >... | reverse complement strand
TCAGGCAACTTTGACTTGGCGGTCTAGGGGGCTCGGATGTTATGACATCTCCCCCACCTGACCTGTTATTCAAAATTGCACTTCGAAATTGAACTCGCGGTTTTCGAAAAAACTGGGGGTTGGTATATAAAAAAACGGTAAAAATTGGATGTTTCAAGTGCTTCGAAAGCGCTTGCCCCAATTGCAGATGCTCATTGATCGGGTGCTGAGTCCAAACGACTCTGCGCGGATTTGCAAGCCAAGCCGACCGGCCGAGCAGGACTGGGGCTAACGAGGAGTCTGCAAAGCCCGGGCAATGAAGTTTCGGGATACGCGGGATTTCGGTACTTTGCTGGAAAACCAGTTGCGCACGTCTTCATCGAGGCCGATGCCGTGCATGTAGTTGTAGAGCGCCTTGTTCAGTGCAACGCCCAGAGCGTCGTGGTCAACGCCGGTCGGGTCGATGAATTCAACGTCGTTGGTGGCGAAGCTGATCGGCGGTAGCGGCTTCAGCTTGATGCCGTAGTCGTCCGGGTTGAGGCCGACCGGCGAATGCACGGTGCACGCGAAGCGGTGGAAGAAGCCGGACTGGATGCAGCCTTCGGCGAACAGCTGGCGGACGTATTCGAGCGCATCGACCGTGTCCTGCACCGTTTGCGTCGGGAAGCCATACATCAGGTAGGCATGGACGAGAACGCCGGCGTCGCTGAAGGCGCGGGTGACGCGGGCAACCTGATCGACTGAAACGCCTTTTTTCATTAGCGTTAGCAGGCGGTCGGAGGCGACTTCGAGACCACCGGAGACGGCGATGCAGCCGCTGTCGGCCAACTGATTGCAGAGTTCCGGCGTGAAGGATTTTTCGAAGCGGATGTTGCCCCACCAGGAAATCGCCCGGTTGCGCTTTTGCAGTTCGTCGGCCAGCGCCTTCAGGGCCTTGGGCGGGGCGGCTTCGTCGACGAAGTGAAAGCCGGTCTGGCCGGTTTCGGCGATGATGCTTTCGATGCGGTCGACCAGCAGTGCGGCCGGTGCGCCGTCGTAGCGGCCGATGTAGTCGAGGCTGACGTCGCAGAAGCTGCATTTCTTCCAATAACAGCCATGGGCGACCGTCAGTTTGTTCCAGCGCCCGTCCGACCACAGCCGGTGCATGGGGTTCAGCATGTCGAGCAGAGACAGGTAGCGGTCGAGCGGCAGGCCGTCCCAGGTCGGCGTGCCGACTTCGGCGAAAGGGATGTCCGGCTCGCTGCTGTCGAAGTAGCGCACCTTGCCGTCGACGCGGGCGAAGGTACGAACGAGATTGAGGCGCGGCCGCTGGCCTGCGAGGTATTCCAGCAGCGCGAGGATCGGCCGCTCGCCGTCGTCGAGCGTGACGTAATCGAAGTGATCGAAGACGCGCGGCTCCTTGAGTTCGCGCAGTTCGGTATTGACCCAGCCGCCGCCGAGCACGGTGACGATGGCCGGGTCATGCGCCTTGATCGCCTGCGCCATGCGGAAGGCGGCATAGACCGAGCCGGGGAAGGGCACGGAAAGCAGCACGACGTCTGGCCTGTTGCGGTCGACGGCCGCCAGGGTCAGTTTTTCGAGGGTTGCGTCGACCAGCGTCGGGGGCGCGGCCAGCGCGCGGGCCAGCGGTTCGAAGGTGGGCTGGCTACGCGCCAGCGACTCGGCGTAGCGGACGAATCCGAAACGCGGATCGACGGCGTCGCGTAGCACGTCGGCCAGGTCGTCGAGGTAGAGCGTCGCCAGGTGGCGCGCCCGGTCCTGGATGCCGAGCATGCCGAAGGCCCAGGCCAGCGGGTCGCCGCCATCGTCGTCGATATAGACATCGAGTGCGGCGAAGCGCGGTCCTTCAGGCAGGAAGTTGCGGCCGGCGATGCGGTGCCCGATCGACGGATCGCGCCCCTGCAGGAAGGCGATGGCTGGCCCGACGGTAGCGAGGTAGCGGTCGAACTGTTCGTCGAAGCCGCGCAGGATGGGCGAGCGTTTTTTGGGAGGGATGGCGGCAACGCGCCGACGGATCTCGCGCAGTCCGTCGGGAGAAAACAAGTCAAGCACCAGCGCCAGCGCGATGTCGGCCTGCGTTGCCGCAACCCCGCGCGAGCGCAGGAAGCCGGTCAGGTAAGCGGTCGACGGGTAGGGCACGTTCAACTGCGTCATCGGCGGGATGAGCGAGAGGACGCGGGAGCCGCTGGCCATGGCGGCTGGCATGATTACCGGCCCAGCTTCTGGCGGATTTGCGGCAGCGCAGCCAGTGCCGCCTTTTCGCCTTCCATCATGGCGTCGTGGCGCGCCGTGAAGTCCCACGATTTGACGTAGGGCAGGGTGGGGCGAATGACGACGTCGGCATCGCGCAGCTCGTTGCGGGCGATGATGCCGCCCATGATGGTTGTGGTTTGCCAGAGAATGCTGGTCATGCTGTCGACTGGCTGGCCTTCCGGACGGTCGGATATATCGACGGCGATCACGAAATCGGCGCCCATGTCGCGCGCCGCCTGGACCGGCACCGGACTGGTCAGGCCGCCATCGACATAGCTGCGGCCGCGGAACTGGGTCGGCTGGAAGACGCCCGGCACGGCGGCCGAGGCGCGCACGGCCATGCCGGTGTCGCCGCTCCGGAAAACCACGCGCTCGCCGCTGTTGAGATCGGTGGCCACAGTGGCGAAGGGCTTGTTCAGTTTTTCCAGCGGCCGCTTGTTGAGGTGCTGGTTGATAAAGTCCTGCAGGGCCTCGCCCTTGAGCAAGCCGCGCCCGCCCAGTGTCCAGTCGGCGAAGATCTTCTCGTCGAGCTGGACGGCGATCTTCTGCATGGCGAAGGCGTCGTTCCCGCCTGCGTAGAGCGAGCCGACCACGGCGCCGGCGCTGGTGCCGACGACGTAGTCGGGGACGATGCCCTGCGATTCCAGCATCTTGATCACGCCGATGTGGGCGAAGCCGCGCGCTGCGCCACCGCCGAGGGCGAGGCCGATCTTCGGCTTGCGGACAGCAACCGGGGTGGGTGCGGAGGGCGCGGAGGGCGGTGCCGGCGGCGTGGCGGCCGGTTTCGTCGACGACAGCGAAGGCAGCGACCCGCAGCCGGCGAGCAGGGCAATGCAGAGAGAAAGCAGGCAGGCGCGTAGCGCGGTCAGGCTTGGCATGGTGGGGAAATGGTTGTTCAAAAAGGTGCGCAAAGGATCGGAGCTTAGCCAGTTGCGGCCGCGGATGCTGTGACGAACGGTAACCATGCGGTCAACTGCCCCCGAGTATTCTCAGACATCGGCCTCGACCAGTCCGCCGTCCTTCTCCATCCAGGCCCGGCGGCCGGCGGCTTCGCCCTTGCCCATGAGCAGCGTGAAGGTGGCGGTCATTTCCTTGATCGTCTCGCGGCTGGCCTGGAAGGGCACCAGGCGGCGGGTGTCCGGGCAGAGCGTGGTTTCCCACAGCTGGTCCGGGTTCATTTCGCCGAGGCCCTTGAAGCGGGAGACGGTGATCTTGTTGTCCGAAACGCCTTCGTCGCGCAGCTTGACCAGCGTCTGTTCCTTTTCGGCTTCATCGAGGCAATAGACCTTGCGGGTGTGGCCGCGCGCTTCGACATCGACGCGGAACAGCGGCGGCTGGGCAACGTGGATGTGGCCGCGCTCGACCAGGGCCGGGAAATGCTTGAGGAACAGCGTGAATAGCAGCACCTGGATGTGCGAGCCATCGACGTCGGCGTCCGACATGACGATGATCCGGCCGTAGCGCAGGCCGCTGACGTCGACGCTGTCGATCTGCTCGATGCCGTGCGGGTCGACGCCGACCGCCACCGAAATATCATGGACTTCGTTGTTCTTGAACAGCTGGTCGCGGTCGACTTCCCATGTATTGAGCACCTTGCCGCGCAGCGGCAGCACGGCCTGGGTTTCCTTGTCGCGGCCTTGCTTGGCCGAGCCGCCGGCGGAATCGCCCTCGACCAGGAAAACCTCGTTGCGGCTGAGGTCTTCGGATTCGCAATCGGTCAGCTTGCCGGGCAGGGTGGCGATGCCGGAGGATTTCTTCTTCTCGACCTTTTGCGTCGATTTCATCCGGTTTTGCGCCGCCTTGACCGCCAGTTCAGCGATCTTCTTGCCGAAATCGGCGTGGCTGTTCAGCCACAGCTCGAACGGATCGCGCACCATCTGAGTGACCAGCTTGTAGGCGTCGCGGCTGGTCAGCTTTTCCTTGGTCTGGCCCTGAAACTGCGGGTCGAGTACCTTGGCCGAGAGCAAATAGCTCATGCGGCCGCATACGTCTTCCTGAGCGAGTTTTAGTTTGGCGGGCAGGATGGCGTGGTGGTCGGCAAATGTCTTGATCGCCTCGAAGACGCCGGCCTTCAGCCCGGCTTCGTGGGTGCCGCCATCGAGCGTCGGGATCAGGTTGACGTAGCTTTCCGGCTTGCCGCCGCCTTCCTCGAACCAGGCCAGCGCCCAGGTGGCGCCTTCGCCGACGGCGAAGCCATTGGCGGTCTCGACATATTTCTCGCCGACGAAAATTGGCGCCACCGGCGAGCCGACCATCATTTCGTTGAGGTAGTCGGCCATGCCGTTCTGGTAGCACCAGGTTTTCTTGGTTTCGCCCTCGATTTCGAGGTCGACCGTAACATTCGGCATCAGTACGGCCTTCGAGCGTAGCAGGTGCTCCAGTTGCGCCAGATTGACCTTGGGCGAATCAAAATATTTCGGGTCGGGCGAGATGCGCACCGTGGTGCCGGTGTTGCGCTGGCCGCAGTCGCCGATCCGGCTCAGCGGCTCGGTGACGAAACCGGCACCGAAGGCGATGTGGTGGATGCCGCCACTGCGCTTGATCTCGACTTCCAGGCGGATCGATAGCGCATTGGTTACCGACACGCCAACCCCGTGCAGACCGCCCGAAAAGCGGTAGGCGTTGCCGGCGTCCTTTTTGTTGAACTTGCCGCCGGCGTGCAGTTTGCAGAAGACCAGTTCGACCGCCGGCCGGCCTTCTTCCGGGTGGATTTCGACCGGGATGCCGCGCCCGTTGTCGCTGACTTCGATGACGCCATCGGCCCGGACCAGCACGCCGATTTTCTTGGCGTAACCAGCCAGGGCTTCGTCGGCGGCGTTGTCGATGACTTCCTGAATGATGTGGGTCGGGCAGGTTGTCCGGGTGTACATGCCCGGACGTTCCTTGACAGGTTCGAGGTCCTTGAGGACGCGGATGGAAGAAGCTGAGTAGTTGGTCATGCGCTATGAAAATGAGGCAAAAAAGATAGTCGACCGCGGTAATCAGCGGTCTGTGCTGCTAGATTGTACCGGTTGCGGCGGTATTCCCAATGCGCCGATCATTGCGCGGACGGCGCGCATCTGGGCGCCGTCGCGGGTGTGGTAGTCGGCGCCGGTATAGCCCCACCAGTCCCAGCAGCCTTTGGGGTTGAGCAGCCAGCGGAAGGAACCGAAGGCGAGGCCGTAGCGCCGCACGGTTTGCGGATAGAGCACGACGATCCGGTTGCTGGCGGCCCAGCCGTTGTAGCCGGCGCCGTCGACAAAACGGCGGCCGATCTCGCCGGCGTTCTGCAGGCAGCCGTGGAAAGCCACATGGATTTTACAGCCGCCGCCGCGGCAGCTCACCGGGACGAAGGCATAACCCTCGTTGGCCAGGCTGGCATCGATAACCCGGCCGCTGACGAAGGGACGCTGGTCGAAGACGATCATTTCGCCAGCCGGCGCGGCCGCAGGCGCTTGCAGTGGGCCGAGCAGGTGCGTCAGCAGCTTGCCGGCGGCGTCGATGTCCTGGCAACGATTGATGAACGGCGATTCGGTGGTGGAGCAGGCGTTGGCCTGCAGGTCGGCGACCGAGAGCATGGCGTGCCCGGCCTCCGGCACCTTGACGAAGCTGATGGCGTCGGCGGGCAGGGTGGCGCGGTAGAAGGCATCGAGCGCATCCATCACGGGTGGCAGGACGGTCTTGTCGTTGCCGCCGGCCAGCAACCAGGCGCGGTCGTCGCGCAGGTTCCTGACCGGGTCGATGCGGCCCGATGCGGCCAGTTGCCTGACCGTTTTCATAGTCTCGTCGGCGGTCGGCGGCTGATCGTTTCCCGAGGGCGCCATGCAATTGCCCAGCGCGCGGCGGACCGAACCTTCGGCACAGTAATACGGACCACCAGCCACGATGCCGGCGCCGCGCACGATACCCGAATAGGCGACCTGGAACTGCACGGCCATGTAGGCGCCGGAAGAAATGCCGGAAACCGTCACGTCGTCAGTGCTCGCGGCTAGCCCCGGCAATGGCTGGGCAGCGCCCGTGCCGGCCGAGACGAGTAGAAGGGAAAGGGCGCAGGCGAGTCGCAGGCGTGAAGGGATGTTCATGTCACCAGGATTCAGGTTGGTTGTCATGCGAGCGCCATGAAAATGGGACAAAAACGATGGTCGACCGCGCCCCGAAGGAATTCGCAGCGGCGCGCCAGCTTTGCTGGCCGTCTTGCTGCGCAGGAGCTTCATCAATGCCCTTGGGGTGCAACAGTCGGCGCTGGCAGGATTCTACCGGTTTCGGAGAGCTACAACTGAAAAGGGCCGGCGAAACCGACCCTTTCGAGCACACCGTCGACAACGCGGGTTCTATTTGCTCTTGATCGCCTTGCCAGCCGGTGTCGAGCTGCCTTGGACGCCAAGCTGGCCGCCGGTGCCGAGGCCGCCTTGCACTTCCTGCGCCTTGTAATTGCGCACTGCCTTCACGATGTTGTTGTAGGAATCGGTGAAGGCGGCGACGATCACCTTGCCTTCCGCAGTGTTGCTGTAGCCGCCGCCAACGCCGCCAACGCCACCGCCGAAGAGTCCGCCCAGCGCGCCGAAGTCTACGTTGCGGGCACTGCCTTCGGCGGCCGCAAGTTGCACACTGGAGCGATTGTCGATCAGCGTCAGGATCGTGCTGGCTTCCTTGCTGTTCATGCTGCCGCCGAGCAGCGCGCCGACCGCGCCGAAACGCCCGCCGATTGCGGCACCGGCGCCACCGGCGTTGTTATTGCTGAAGGTGATCGACGGACTCATCGAATAGTCGGCGGCGACCATCTGGCCCTTGCCGAAATTGGAACCCTTGCGCATCTCGCCGGATTGTTCGAGCGCCCGCTCGCCCATGATGTTGTTCATTGCCCGGCCACGTTCGACGATCACAAAACAGTTGGACTGCTGCACCAGCAGTTTTAATACCGGCACGGTCGAGCCCAGCCGCAACTGGCCGGTCAGGATGCCGTACCAGGAGGCGTGCGTATCTTCGACGATCGCCAGCGTACCCATGGTGGCTGAACATTTCTCCAGTTGTGAATTGGCATTCTGCGCGTTGGCGCCGCCCGCCGAACCGGTGGCGGTGGTTTTCGCAGCCGGCGAACCCATCTCCATGTTGGAGCAGGCAGTCAGCGTTACACACAGAAAGCCACCCAGCAGCAAGCGATGTTTGAAAAATTTGGGCGTTGTCATGACGATCTCCTGATCAAGGGTAACGATAAAATATGCCGCTGATGTATACCTGCATGAACGCCACTATACCCAAAGCAGGACATACATGCCCATTTGACTATGCGCTGGTGATTTGGGTCCGACAAATTGAAGTCGTTGGCGCCTGGTTCAGCAACTGACTGCCGACCAGCCGAAAAAATTTACGTCGAACGGATTATTCCCATGGCCGGAGCCAGCCTGCTTGCCCTGATTGACGACATCGCGTCGATCCTCGACGACGTTGCCGTGATGACCAAGGTCGCCGCCAAGAAAACCGCCGGGGTTCTCGGCGACGACCTGGCGCTGAATGCACAGCAGGTTTCCGGCGTGCGCCCCGAGCGGGAACTGCCGGTTGTCTGGGCGGTGGCAGTCGGATCGATCAAAAACAAGTTGATTCTGGTGCCGGCGGCGCTGGCGATCAGCGCCGTCATGCCCTGGGCGGTGACGCCGCTGTTGATGCTCGGCGGTCTTTATCTCTGCTTCGAGGGCGTCGAGAAGCTCGCCCACAAGTGGCTGCTCAGCGCCAAAGAGGATGAGGCGAACCACGCGGAGGAGGTTGCCGCTGTGGCCGATGAAAATGTCGATCTGACAGCCTTCGAGGCCAACAAGATCAAGGGCGCCATTCGGACTGACTTCGTTCTGTCCGCTGAAATCATCGTCATCGCGTTGGGCACCGTGGCCGACAAGCCTTTTGGCACGCAGCTTGCCGTTCTGTCAGGGATCGGACTGATCATGACCGTCGGTGTCTACGGCATCGTCGCCGGCATCGTCAAGATGGACGACCTCGGTATCTATCTGCTGGAAAAACCTGGCGCGCTGGCCAGGACAATCGGCAAGGGCCTGCTGCTGGCGGCGCCGAAACTGATGAAGGCGCTGGCGGTAATCGGTACGGCGGCGATGTTCATGGTCGGCGGCGGCATCCTGACCCATGGCATCTCGCCCGTGCATCACGCCATCGCACAGGCCGCCGCAGCGTCGGGGATGCTGGGCGGCGTGGTTTCACTGGGGCTGGATGTGCTGTTCGGGATATCCGGCGGGATTCTGGCGCTGGTCGGCGTCAAAATTTTCGACAAGGTACGTGGCAAGGCAGCTTGATGACGACCAGGAATTGCGGATCGCTCACGGGCGGCGCGCTGGCTGATACGTGATACGGTAGATCGCTCCCGCGTCGTCGTCGGAAACCAGCAGCGACCCGTCCGGCAGTACCAGCACATCCACCGGCCGCCCCCAGGCGGATTCGCCTTGCAGCCAGCCCGTCGCAAAAGGCTCATACGACACGGCGTGATCGCCGTTCAGCCGCACCAGCGTCACCCGGTAGCCGGATTTCTTCGAACGGTTCCACGAGCCGTGTTCGGCAATGAATATCTGGCCGCGATAAGCCGCCGGGAACTGCCGCCCGTCGTAGAAGCGCATCCCCAGCGCGGCGACATGGGCGCCGAGATTTTGGGCAGGGGGGACGAATTTGCTACATGCGCGCTCGCCACCGAATTCCGGATCGGCGATCGTTCCGCCGTGGCAGTAGGGATAACCGAAGTGCAATCCGGCCCGCGGGGCATGGTTCAGTTCGTCGGGCGGCAGGTCGTCGCCCATGAGATCGCGGCCGTTGTCGGTAAACCAGAGCTCGCGGGTGCCGGGATGCCAGTCGAAACCGACGCTATTGCGAACACCGCGGGCGAATGTCTGGAGATCGGTACCATCCGGCTTCATGCTCGCAATCAGCGCAAAGCGTTCTGGATCCGGTTTGCAGATGTTGCACGGGGCGCCGATCGGCACATAGAGGCGGCCATCGGGACCGAAGGCGATGAACTTCCAGCCATGGTGGCGCTCCTTGGGAAGATCATCACGTACCGTTACCGGTGCCGGAGGATTGGCGAGACGCTTGCTCATGCCATCAAGGCGCAGGATGCGGTCGACCGCCGAAACATAGAGATTTCCGTCGCGGAAGGCGACGCCAACCGGCATGGTCAGGTCACTGGCGACGACGGTGGTGAGTGTTGCACGGTACCGGCTGTCCAGTTGAACCGCGTGCACCTTGCCTTCCCGAGATGAACCGACATAGAGCACGTTGCCGTCGCCCAGTGCCATCTGCCGCGCATTGGGGACACGCGCCAGCACCTCGATCGAGAACCCTTCGGGCAGGCGGATTTTGTCGACCGGCAGTTCGCCGGCAACGGCCGGCAGGGTCGACAAAAACAGCGCCAGGGAGGCGCCAATGCGGTGGAATATCATCCGGGATTCGCCTGTGCCAGAGTTGCTCAGGCGCTCAGTATAACGGTCCCGGCCAGCCGAATGCCGGGTCGAAAGCCGGCTTCCCGGTCAGGCGAAATGCTTGCCCGAATTTTCGAGGGCGGCGCGGAATTCGGCGAACGAGAGTTCGCGCACGACAGTTGCGGCCAGCGTATCGCGCAGATCGAAGCCGCCGGGGACCTCGTCGCCAAGGTGGGCGCCATTGGCAACCGGTTTGGGGCGCTGGCGCATCGGGGACTGCATATCGTGGCTGGGTGGCATGGTTTTTCTCCGTTTTTGTTGGTGTGTCGTCATGATGCCAAGGCACGCTGAAAGCACCCGTGATTGAATTCACGAAACGGAGACAATTGGAATCCTGCCTTCCTTATATCTTCACGTAAGCGGCAGTCCGGCGGCATTGAGCCGCGCCTTGAGGCGTTCCACTTCCTCGATCAAGTCCGCCACCAAGGCGGCAAGTTCGGGGTTGGCGTCGAAATCACGCTCCACGGCGACCAACCTGCGGGCGCGCACCAACTCGGGGCTGGTGAATTGCCAGCGGGTGATCTGCTCTATAGCAATGCCGCCGAGAAAACCGGCTTGGACACGCTCGACGATCCAGTTCGGCTCGACCGCGCAGGCGCAGGCCAGTTCGTCAAGGCTCAGGGCCACTTCATCCAGCAGGACGCCGGTCAGAATGTCATCTTGCGTCATGGCTCAGACTCCCATTCCCTGGCGCGGATTGAAGTCCATTTCACGCGCCATGGTTTCATAAAGTTGTCGCGCCTTGTTCGTATCGGCGGGCGGCAGCACTATTTCCAGCACCAGATACAGGTCGCCGGGTGGATTGCCTGGAATGCCGCGCTCTTTCAAGCGCAGCTTGCGCCCGGATTGCGAACCTGCGGGAACGTTTACCCGTACCGAACCCGCTGGCGTGGGCACTTCGATCGCCGCGCCCAAGGCGGCTTCCCATGGCGTCACCGGGACCGACTCATGCACGTCCCGCCCTTCCACGCGATAGCGCGAATCGGGCTTGAAATGTACCTCCAGATACAAGTCGCCCGCCGTTCCACCGCCGAAACCGGGGCTGCCTTGCCCGGCGAGGCGAATGTGCTGGCCTTCCTTGACGCCCTTGGGAATTTGCACCTTGAGTGTGCGCTCTTCAGTGACGACGTGGCCTGCGGGATCGAGACGGGCCGCGCGTAACGTGATCGTCTGTGCCGCGCCATGATAGGCGTCGGCAAGCTCGATCATTACCTTGGCATGGTGGTCGCCACCGCGCGCTCGATGCTCTCCGGCGCCCCGGCTGCTTCCCGCTTGACCGAAAAGGCTGGAGAAGAAATCGCTGAACTCCGCCGACTCCCCGTACGAGCCATGGGCGCCGTCACCGGAAAATTCGAAGCCCGTACCCCAGTCCGGTGGTGGCTGAAATTCCTGGCCCGGACGGTAGCGGCTGCCCGCCTGATCATAGGCCGCGCGCTTTTCTGGATCGGACAGCGCGGCATTGGCTTCGTTAACCTCCTTCATGCGTGCTTCAGCATCCGGTTCCTTGCTGACATCCGGATGGTATTTGCGCGCCTGCTTGCGGTAGGCCTTCTTGATTTCATCCGCAGTCGCGGTCTTTGCTACATCAAGAATCTGGTAGTAATCCCTGAATTCCACTTGGCAGCTCTCCTCGGTTCTTATGGGTAATCGACGGCGTGGTTCAGTCAGATCTCCACGTCAATCCGGGACGGCAATCCACCAGCGAGCATCACTTGCCATTGATTATGACAGCAGGAGCGTGGTAAGGGCTATCCAGCAAATGAGTTGGTCGTGTTTCGCGCCTAACCTGACGTTTTGCAACACCGTCTTGACGATTTCGGGATGAGAGACTAATTTGGCCTGCCGTAAATTTTACAAGAGGGTTCCAATGTCGGCCAGATTTTGGATTGGGCTAAACATGGAAAATCCGGAGTGCAATACTGATGATCGAATACATTCTTTTTGATGGCGGATTCAACTCTGAAGTGCAACGACGTTATGACGCGAGTGTAACTGCTCCATAAACACCTCGTGAGGCGTTCTGAAGCCAAGGCATTTCCGTGG
>Ga0209048_10005710_pt1 | contig 11729 bp, 30 predicted proteins | sample FrelakmetCRP12CR_FD_187146 | JGI IMG/M metagenome (GOLD analysis project Ga0209048, IMG submission 187146) | Freshwater lake sediment microbial communities from the University of Notre Dame, USA, for methane emissions studies - CRP12 CR (SPAdes)... | ecosystem: Environmental > Aquatic >... | reverse complement strand
TGTCTATAACATCCCTTACACCTTTTCCGATCCTCTCATTCTTTCGCTCACCCTTCATAAAGGCATGACCAAGCGTGTTATACGCGACCTCGGCATCCCACTCAGGGCTAGGGCTTGTGTCCATCGTATCTGTTGCCTCAAGATATTGCTCCCAGGTGATTATCCTGCGGTCATCGCTCATTCGCTCGCCTTCCTATAGGTGGCTCCCTGGTGATTGCCGAAGCTCCCTAGATGCTCCAGCTTCCCCTTCCGGCACATGACGGTCAACTGCTTCGTCACCATGCCGAGCGTGAACGTGCGGTCATCACCTTGCTCCACCAGCACCTCCATGACGGCCGCCCTGGTGAACACTGGGTGCTCTACCTTCTGCACCGCCTCCCAGATGACGTCCTCATTGCTTGGGGGCAGACTTAGGCTTTCCATATGTCGCATGGCTCTTCACCTCGAACAGGAGGACCGAGGCGCGGTTCTTGTCCGCGACCCCCTCCTTCTCCCATCTCTCCGCATCGCTCTTCGCAAAGACGCTCCTCTGCACTGCGTGTGCCTCTGCATACTTCCTCTCCTCGAACCCGAGGAGGTCGCAGACGCTCCCGTTGACCTGATGGAGCACCACGAACTTATCCTTGTCCCTAACAGTCGTTATCATGGTAACACCTCAGAACCGTATGTGCCTCCGCATGACCGTGAACAGCTTCGTCCCGCACTTGGGGCAATGCTGCGGCGGCTCCCCTTTAGCAGCCCACTCTATCCCACACTGGGAGCAGACCATCCCCTTCATCGCAAGCTCTGCCTGAAGGGCCGTAGAGAGCTTGGCTTGCATGTCCTCTGCTCTGTCCCTCATCTCTGTTAGCTGCCGAAACTCTTCCATCAGCCCCCCTACCGGCCTCATGGTTTCAAATACGGGCGGAGGCTCTACGATTGAGGGCTTCGGATTCGCAACCGGCTCCTTGCTGACGATGCTCTCCACCATCCCGATGGCGATTGGCACCATCGTCTTTACCGCATCCTTCATAGCCGACACCACTCTCTGGCCCTCCATCGGCCGGACGATTGCCTCTATCTCTTCCACATCCATATCATGCTCGTCCTCAAGATGCGTCCTGAGCCTCTTGAGGTGGAGGTACGGCTTGTTGCACTTCGGACACCATGCCATCCTCTTGGCTAGAGGGTGCGCTATCTTGTCATGCTCGAAACGCTCCCGCTCGGTCCCGAAGCTGGCCCCGCAGATTTCCCCATTATACAATACCCTCACGCACTCGAACTTCTTCCTCATATCCCCCACCTTCAACGACTCCTTCTCTATCGCCTTGTTGACCTCCTCGTCCTCGTTGAAGGCTTTGCACAGACCCTCTTGCTTATGCTTAATCAGGTCGGCCGATGTGGGGAACCTCTCCCCACAGGCACACTCCACTGGCGCTCTTACCATGTCCTCATCCCCTTGTGCATCCCCTAGATGCTGGCAGACCACGCTGCAATACTGCCTGGCCGTCTTCGACGACTTCAGCGGTATCTTGGTGATTAGCCTGCCGCACTTCGCGCAGAACGGTCGCACCGTCCCCCCTTCGTTTTCCATTTTGGTCCCCCTATTTTTGAATCACTGGCGGATTCGCGTACTTCTCCATGCTCTCGGGCGTGAATAGCTCGGGCCTGAACTCAAGGTGCTCCACCACCGGCCTGAAGTAATGCACGTGCTTGACCGCCTCCGGCTCATCCAGGAACTGCTTCTTCGGATGCAGCTTGTTCCAGAATGCCACGAAGGACTGCGGGTTCACGAACCCCTCGTGCCAATAGAGTTCCTGGGCGACATACCATAGCGGCAGCTTCTCGACATAACGAGTGATAAAGGGCTCAGGCCCATGCTCGTCGCTGATGGGGAAGATATTGTCCACCCCATAGTTGTCGCTCCTGGTGGTCAGGCACTTGAGCTTCCCGAGTGCGCAGGCCGACATCTCCGGGCTGAATGGCAGGGCCATCTCATCCCTCCTTTGGATTGGGGATGATGAGCACCGCTCCGAGGTCCGTTTCCTTGCTCCACCCCTCTCTGGTGTACTTCCCTCCGCAAGGGCAGTGCACGAAGTCCACCGAGGCCCCTGCCTGCTGCGCCTCGGTGTCCGCAGTCCATGGCCCATAGACCACCATGACGAACTGGAACACCCTGTCGCAGAACGGGCAAGGTAGGTTGTTGACGTCAATCTCGGTCATCTAATCACTTCGCCTTCCGCTTCTTCTCCGAGTGGTTCTGCACAATCCACTCCTCGATTATGTACTCGACCGCATCGGACTTCTTCAGGTCCTGTTCCCTCATGACCTCCTCGACCACTCGGTCATTGGAGTCCTTGAGGAACAATCTTACCTCTTTGGTCATGACCGCTTCCCTCCGAACATCCCCATCAGGTCCGTTATGTCCCCTAGCTGCTTCCTCTGAGTGTACGCTCTCTCATCCATGTCCGCGAACTCCTGGGCTATCTTGATGGCCTCCCCCAGGAGCCTCGCCTGGGGTGCGCTGAGTTCCGCCTCGTTCTCCCAACTTGCCTCTGCTGAGTTCCCTTCCATGGACAGCCGTACCACCACTTTCAAAGGGTGGTCCGTGCTCAACCCGACCGTCACATCCCAGTCATTGAGCGCCCTGAATTTCATCATCTCTTGCATTCTCTCCCTCCTAGTTGACCCGCTTCAGCGAGCCCGTCGTATCTGGCAGCGCCCTCGCCGGGTCGAACCCGTGCTTGAGGACCGCCTCAACGACCGTTATCGTCTCTCCTGAGGGCAGCCGCGACGCGACATGCCCCACGAACGCCTCCTCAAAGCTCATCAACCCGTGCTTCTCCGCGTCCGTCAGCCCCTTGATGTACCAATACATGGCCCGGAACATCGCCCTCTCCCTCTTCTCCAGATAGTCCTTGAACTTGATGGGGGCGATTAGCTCCCTCTGCCTCTCGATGTCCTCGGTGTGGATGGGGACGACCAGCTTGAACAGTCGTTGGCTCCGCACGAACTCCAGCGTGGCCATCCTCCTTGGGATGTAGGAGTCCGTCCATCTGATGCCGTCCGCCCCCTGCTCCACCAAGATGGTGCGTATCTGGTTCTGGCTCTTGTCCACGGTCACCTGCGTGTCCGAGTAGGGGAGGGGGTCTGGCTTGAACTTCTGCATCAGTCCTCCCAGATGGCGTCTCCCTGGATGACCCGGCCGCAATGCGGACAGGCCTGCTTCCCTGTCTCCTCGTCCTTCTTGACGAAGTCCATCCTCTTCCTGCATCCTCTGCAAATTACATGTGGCGTCTTACTCACCCCTGTTGGTTGCCTTACTCCTCTCCAGATACAGACATCAGACATTCCCATCACCCATCAGAGCCACCACGACCTTGTCGGGCTCCCCTGTCTCCTTCATGAGCTTCTCGACCCTGGCGAAGAACTCCTCGTACTGCGCCCAGGCCGTCTCGAAGGCCAGATGGTTCCGCCTCCTCTCCCGCTCGTATATCTTCTGGGCGATGTCGAGGCCGATTATCTTCTGCGAGATGTTGTCTGCCTTGGCCTTGCTCTTCTTTCCCTCTTCCTGGAACTGCTTCTTCAGCCTCTTCCAGGCCTTCTCCAGTTCCGCATCCTTCTTGTCCAGGCGGTGCTCTATCTCCTGCTTGAACACCACCGCTGGCCTCCTGCAGGCCTTGCGGTAGATGGCGACAAGCTCGTCCGCCCCACCGGTCACGGTGTACAAGAGGGCCTCCTGGCCGTTCGCAATCACCGTGCTGGTCTTGGAGTTCTGGACCTCCCTGCCCAACTTCAAGAGGCTGTCCTCGACCGGGGTGTCCTTCTTCCCCCAGGCTGGTGTTACCTTGACCTTCTTCACTTTCGCTTTCTTATGCTCTTTCTCCACCCAGGAATTTATCTTCTGTTCCTCGCTCAACTATCTCCCTCCATGAATATCTTGAAATATCGCTCGAACTCCCATTCCCTCACATGCTTATGCATGAACGCCAGGAGGATGAGCCAGAAGAGCAGGACCGTTATGCTCAGTACAATCCATCCATCTGGTCTGCTCCCCCCCAGGTAAATCGCCCAATAGACCCCCTCGAATAATATGAAAAGGCCAAGGGTCAGGTTGCGCAGGTATCTTACCGTGCGCTCATTCCTCTCCGCCAGCAGGTATGCCAGCTTCTTGGTGTGCTCCATCCTTCTCATCTTATCGTCTGTTACGTCCATGATTCCTCCTCAGCCATTTATCGTGCACGGCCTTGTTCCACCGAACATCTTCGCATTTCCAAATCAGAAGCCTTACCACCCATGTGGATGTGTCATGCTTATGGGTCTGATGGACGACAGGCCGGACCACGACCCCCTCCTCCCAACCCGCCCCTTTCTGGAACCACCCGCACATCTCGATGGCCTTCTTCATGGCCTCAGGCTTCTCTGCGAACAGGTACTCGATAGTGGAGATATCCATTCATCTCACTAATCCCCGTACTTCGCCCATTTACTTCAGTCCTCCATCCATCTCACATCGTCCCCTGGCTCACAGTTCTCATCTATGTACCTCTCGACTTCCTTTTTTGTCCAGTCCTGTGGAAGGGCCACCGATGTGCCATCCCTATGCGTGATTTGCACATTGTAGACGCCCCACCCTTTCGGGCTTATTCTGATTATGTTCCTACCGAGGTCCATTTCAGTCCAAGCCCCCTACTCCCTCCAGATGACTTCCCACTCACTCTCGGGCAGGAAGGACTGCATCCCATGAGGTGGGTACTCATCCACTATGGACTTCTCCATGAAGGTGTCCATGGTGGCCATGAACAGCCCCTCTCCCTTCACCAGGATGTAGACCTGCTCCACCTTGTAGTCCTGCAGGTCCCCCAGGATGTCCTCGTCGATGGCCCAGGCCTCGTACTTGAAGAAGTAGTGCTTGGACCTCTTCACGTGCTTGAGGAAGACCCTCTTCCTCTCGTGCCTGGACTCATACACTATCCCCTTTTTACCCTCGAAGGCATGGATGGGCACCCAGAAGGCCACCAGGGTCTCCAGCGCCTTACCATCCATTGTCTTGGTCTTTTCTATCTTCTCTGCCATTTATACATACTCCTCTCCGATACCTTGTACTCCCTTGACCACTTTCCACAATCAGGACACTTGATTTGGTTGAAGTTCTTCACCACTCCTTTCTTCTCATCATACTCAGCCCTGAATTTGACCGCTATTTCCTCGTCGGCTTTGAAGGTGAACTTCCTGTGGCAGAAGCGGCACTCCTTGTTCTTGTAGACCTTCTTGGGCATCTCACTCCTCCAGGTTGACCTTCAGCATCTTGCACACAGCCCCCATGAGTTCCTCTGTGAACTCTTTTCCATCCTCAACAATCATCTGCGCTCGAATCTCCCGTAGCTCGTTCACCTGGTTGTCATGTGCCTTCGCAAACAGTGTCCGGGTAATTCGGAATTTGAGGAGATTGATGTAGTGCCGTTCATTCCTGCACTGTTCGCAGTACTTGAACCCCTTGCCATGCATGCGGCCGCACTCGGCGCAGGTGTAGCATATGGATATTCCATGGCGTTTGCGATACTGAGAGTGACGGTCTCGTTCGCGTTTCGCAGCACTACCGATAGGACTTGTCGGCATCCTTCTCCGCTCCCTCATACTTCTTCATCATGTCGAGCACCATGTCCTCGAAGAAGTGCTGAATCTCCTCCCCTCTCTTGGCCACTATGCTGATGATGTGGTCCGTATCAGCCTTGGCCTTCTCGAAGCTCTCCGCTCCCTGCTGCTTCCTCAATTCCGACTCAACGGCCGTTACCATGAGCTTCAGTTGCACGTACATTATGGTGGCCGGAATCTGGTAGTGACGACAGCCCTCCATGAACTCCTTCACATTGTCTGATATCAATATCCACGCGGTCAGGTTGTCCTGGACCCAATCCGTGAACCTCTGGATTTCCTCTTCCTCGGTCAAGCGTATCCCGCTAACATCATCATCATCACGATATTTAAGCGTGCTGATAACATCTCCGAAAGTAGAATCAGCGGACGATGGTCTTGACGCCTATCTTGCGCATCTCTTGGTCGAGCCACTCGCACTTGCCCTTCTCACAGACCACTTGGGTGGTATCGCCTACGCACCTCAGGAAGTCCTTGTTGAGCATCGAGAGGTCGAGGTCGATGTCGGTGGTCCTCCGCTGCACGCACACTGGTTTGGTATGTGGATTCCAGACCCAGCCGAGCTTGCGGTGGTGCTCCTCTTCCTCCCTCTCATACTGCTCGAACTCCGGTGTTCCGGGCACCAACCTGACCATGCAGTCGCGCTTCAGGTCCATGGACTCGGCATCCACCTTTGAGCCCATGCACCTCTCAAGAGGCTTCCTGAAGATGACGCATCCCAAGTCGTTGCGGTCTCCGTACTCACCTTCGGCGATGACGCAATCATATCCCAGGCCACCGAGCAGATGGTTGATTGGCTGGTCGCACTGATACTGATGGCGGTGCCACCCTGGCTCGGTTTCTAGGCAATGGTCGGTCTCCGCGATGGCATCCTTGGCCCTCTGGACGAACTCCTCATAGTTGACCTTCGCGCCATTGGTGCGAGCTATGAAATAGGCATTCATGGCCTTGTTCTCGATGTCGGGCTTGTCCTTATAACGGATGTTACGGACGAGGTCTCGGGAGAAATCGTGGAACCTCCAGAGCCGGTCATTGTTGTTCGGGAGGATGAATGGGTTCTTGCAGGGGCACTCCATCTCGTACCCTGGCATGCCGCGCTTGTAGCTGCTGTCCTTCTCCATCCCTTCAGGGGAGCGGTAGAAGTAGACGCCGGTCCCGAGATAGCCGGTGCCGCGCCCCCCGTCCTGCTGCGCCATGGTCTCTGTGATACGCGGTGGACCCGAACGGTAACCGGCCCTGCATCTCTCCATGTGCCTCATGATTGCATTGCCGAGGATGAAGATAGCCTTTTAGGTGAGCCCCACGAACATGAAGGCCAACAGGGTGGCGATGCCCATGACCTCGGCGGTCATGACGGCGGAGCAGATGGTGCGGATGATATCGTGGCTCATCTCTTCACCAGCCCCCCCTTGGCCTGCTGCTCTTCCACTATGCGGTGCGCCCTCAAGGCGATGTCCTCGTATTGCTCCAGGAAGTCCTTCCCGAACTGGCGCATCTTCATTTGCTTGGCCAATGATTGGTTCAGGCGCTCCTCCATGTCCTTCCCATGACCGTTGTTGTTCGCCATCTCATCGAAGCGCACCACCGCATGGGCCACATGGAACTCCTTGGATGGCAGCGCCATCGAGTTCGGCTTGTTCTTCTCAATATGGTACTCGACCATCTTGTTGCTCACATTCTCGATGACCTTGTTGACCTTCTCATCCTCCGTCATAACGGGTGTTTGGACAGATGCCTTCCTCCCCAACATCTTGGCCGCCACCAGTTCCAAGATGGTGTGGCCCGTCGAACGGATGTCGTCCTCCCTCCCCTTTGCCCATTCGGTCATCTGCATCTCGGACACGCTTGGGCATGCTTCCAGAAGGCCATCCCAGGTGACCTTCGGTTCCAAATCATCATGAAGAATCTCCCTGGCCTCGTCCTGGTTCGAAGCCCATATCTCAGTCAGCTTGGTCTCAATCCTAGTGGTCATATCCCCCATCATGACCTTGAACTCATCCCTCACCTCATTCAGGATGGGTTCTATCTGACGCTCCAGCCATGCTCGCTTGTGCGCCTCCTTCTGTTGGTCGGTGATGCCAGAGACCTTGAGAAGCTCGGGCCAGGACCACGTGGCGGCATTGCATAGGATATCGACCGCCTCGCTCTGGCTCTTGGCGTTCGTGAGCTTCATGGCGGCATTGATGATGGCTTCTGTGCGATTGTCAATGGTGAAGGAATACTTCGCCTTCGTCCTAGCTTGTGCCATTTCCACCCTCCTCCCTCAATAGCTTCAGCACCGCTACCTCGGTGAAGTGGCTCTTGCTCCTGTACTTCTTGCTATCGATAAGCACCTGAATGGAGTCGGCCTTATCCTTATCGATGCGAGCTTGAACGAGTATCCGGTCATCTTCTTCCATGAGAATCCGTACCATGATTGATTGGTTCGTATTAAAAGTTAATCATTGTCAATAAGATGTATCGCTCCATACCCCCCTCGTTTAGTCGGACTCGATAGTCGGACAGTCGGACAACTAAGTCGGACTAATTGGGCTCCGTAGCCCTAAGTCGGACACAATAGTCGGACAGTCGGACTGGGCAGTCGGACTAATCCAAGTCGGACACAATAGTCGGACAGTCGGACTGGGCAGTCGGACTACGGTCCTGGATTGCATGATTTGCCAAAAATGGTGAAGAGGGGAGAAACGGACAAGAAAGTGAGGGAGGCCAAAAAGTTAGTCGGATGCGACTAACGATTAGTAGTATCCGACTAAGATTTCTTCAGAATAGAAGAATAGAAGAAGTTCTTCCTCTATCCTTCCACCGGAAGGCATGGTATGTTAAGAGACGATTCATCGGTTCACTCCGATTTCCTTGCATATGGCCTCGAACTTGACAATCCCCCTTGCCGTGATGAGGTATGGATAGCCCTTTCGGCATCTCCTCCAATCCCCCTGATGCCGCTGCTTCCCATAGACGAGCACGTTGTCCTCCGCTATGTATCCGAACTTCTTCAGCAGCACTATCGACTTGCAGATGGTCACATAGGGAAGGTCCAAGGAGGTCTGCAGGCCGTAGCGCGTCTGCGTCCAGTTCGGCTCGTGTATGTCCCTCCTCCGGTAAAGGTGCCCCAGGACGACAATCCAGGCCGGTGTCACCAGGTCCTCATCGGCCATCCTTCACCCTCCTGACGCTCACCATCACGCCCGGCGGAGCGCCGTAACGCTTCGCTGTTTGAATCTCGATGACCTGCGCGTCATCAGGCATCAGCACCTCCGAGAGCGCGTCCAGGACCGTCCTGACGAGCTTGTCGAGGTCGGGCCTGGTCACCTTGAGGCCGTGCTTCTTCGGGAGCGATACTGGGCGGGAGAAGGTGAACTCCGCCTTTACCTCATAGCCATAACGTTCGTTAGTGTAGAAGTTCGATTCCTGCTGCTTGAGCGCGGCCATGTAGGCTATCTGGGACTGCCAGCCCTTGGTCTTCGGGTCCGCGTCCGTGGTCACCACCCGGTTGAGGGTCTTGACATAGAACGCTCTGGTGCTGCCCTTCGCCACCGGGTCTCCGGCGACGAAGAAGCGCACCTCGTTCAGGTCATTTAGGTTGCCGAACTCTATCATGCTCCACCCTCCTCAGCATCTCCTTGGCCGCGTACATGTTGACCTTGGACAGCCAGACCTCGAAGGCGTCGCTCTCGAACCAGAGCGCCACCGTGACTCCGAAGAGGAAGATGTCCAGTACCTCATTTGCCCTCTCCCTCATCTTGCTTGGCCTCCACTCCTTTCGGGAGCACGTTGTACTTCCCACACTCACAGAACAGAATCTCGACACCCGTCCCGCTCTGCTGGACCCTGAAGTCATAACGGTCGTCCTTCCCGCAACTCTTGCACACATATGGCTTGCCATTGACCAGGAACCTCATCTCTGTACCTCCAGCATCTTCCCGCACCATGGGCAATGAGTAATCTGCATACTCCCATACTCCCCCTCGCTCATGTCGAGCCAGAACTGCCCCTCATCATAGAATAAATCATGCATGCGGTTGTGGTTCCCCTGCTCCCCGTGATGCCAGAAATTGTACATCTTGTCGCAGCAGGGAACGAGTTCCTCCATCATCTCACCAGCATATCGACCGGGAACATGATGCACCCATTCTCCAGCTTCAGGTATCCGCCGTGCATCAGCGTCTTCAGGCGAGCATGGGCGGTCTTCTCCGAGCAGGACATCTCCTCTGCCATGTACGCCACCAGGCGGTCCTTGAGCATCCTCACAGGCATCTTGCCGCCATTCTCCTTGACCCCGACGTCCCCGAAGATGTTGATGATGGTCTTGAAGTAGTCACCGGCGCTGCCATGCGGTATGCCCTGGAAGTTCAGCTTGTACCTCAGGTCCACATTGGCTGACTTGTTGTACTTCCTCACAGCCTCCGCCAGGGCTCCGAAGGACTCGAACCCCTCCATCATCTCCTTCAGGATGAGGCCGTCGTTCAGGTCCATGACGTGCTCGTCCTCCTTAGCATCCGTTACCATGGAGTATTGCTTGGGCACATAGAGCTTCATCTGCTCTTCTCCTTGAGCACGATACCCCAGTCATGCCTCACAATCACCGTCCACAACTCCCCTGGGGACATGATTCCCTTGTCTTGGTCCGGCATCCCTAGCTTGACCCCGACCACATGCATATCCGCGCCGCGAATCCTCATATCGATGAACAGTCCCTCACCGGTGTGCACGGGCTCCTTTCCCTTGATGGACTTGGACAGATTGTTCAGGTACTTGGCCCTCGCCAGTACCGTCTTCGTATGCTTCGTGTTCCTGAGCATCGCGGCGGCCGCCTCGGACAGAAGCTCCGAGTCGGTCAGGTCGCGCCTCTTGATGACCTTTACTGCCATCACCAACCACTCTCCCACCCGCAATCGTAGCAGAAATAGCTACCATTGGCGGGGTTGTATGCGACAGAGTGCCTTCCGCATTTCGGGCATTTATCCATATCATCCCACCCAGACCAATGAGGTCGAACCCTCGTTCCACATCTCTAAGACCTCGGCGCAATGCTTGCACACCATGATGTCGATGAAGCTCTGGGGCACGTCGAACTTCACCCACATGGGCCGACCGCACCTGGTGCAAGGGACCGACCTGAGGTTGTCAGGGCGGCTCATTCCACTCGCTCTCCCATGACCCACCGGTTGTATGCCTTCAGGAGCACCTTCTTGCCGCTCTTCTTCCGCGCCTTCTTGGTCTTCCCCTTAACGTCCGGTAGCTCCTCCATCAGGAGCGCCATGAAGTCCAGGACGTCAGCCATAGTGACAGGCCCGGTCAGGGCCTGGAACTGGTGCACTCCCTTCTGATACTCCATCTGGCGCTCCCGATGCGACTGCATGCTATCCTCGTTCACTGGGTCAGCGTTGACTGACGCCAGCATCTTCCTTGTCTGTTCCGACTGTTCGGCCATCTTTTCCCTCCAAGATTCAATATCATCGATGATAATGTATTGGGTCAGTTAAAATGATATGTATAGAAAAAAGTAAAAGGTTTGAGAGGGGCTAGTACCCTTTCCTGGTATAAACGAACTTCCCACTCCCCAGGCTTTTCTTCACATCTAAGGTCTCTCCACCTGTAGGTCGCTCGAAGTTCTCCAGGGACTGCTTCCTGTTCTCCGCTAGGGTCGTCTCTATCTCTTCATCGCTCATCTTAGAGACCCTTTCGAAGTTCTCCAGGGCTCGCTTCCTGTTCTCCTCGGCCACCTCATCCAATTGCCTTTGGTCCAGACCAGCGGTGTTGTCCGTGGTCTTGACCTCATATCTTAGCGGCCCCGATGCAGGGAGCGGTCCTGGCTTCCTTCTGGCTCGTTCGTTCTCCTTGCGGATGACTCCCATCGCGTCCAGCCTCTCGTTCGGCGTGTACATTCCTGGGAAGGTCCGGCTGCTGTCGTGCAAACAGGTGCTGTTGCCGATGAAGGTCTCGTAAATCAACATGATGTCCTTGGCCTTCTTCGTGGTTATGGAATCCGAGAGCATGAGCATTCGCCCGATGCCCTCGATGTCGTCCACAGACATCCCGGCCAGCAGCACCATGATGGCCTCGCGCACCTTCTTGCTCTCGTCCTCCAGCAGCTT
>Ga0209048_10005709_pt1 | contig 11730 bp, 10 predicted proteins | sample FrelakmetCRP12CR_FD_187146 | JGI IMG/M metagenome (GOLD analysis project Ga0209048, IMG submission 187146) | Freshwater lake sediment microbial communities from the University of Notre Dame, USA, for methane emissions studies - CRP12 CR (SPAdes)... | ecosystem: Environmental > Aquatic >... | reverse complement strand
CTCCAAAAACGGAAAAAATGATTACAAAATTGTTAAACCAGCGTAGGGAAAACGTAGGGGAAGCGTTAAGCACATTTTAGACCCAGATGGTATGATATAAAAAGTAAGGCGATTTCTCTTCTCCTCCTTTCAAAGAGAGCCGGGGTCGGCGTCCCCGGCTCTCACGATTCTATCACAATGTTATAATCCCTCTTATCGGCGACCTGCCGCTGGGATTTATCGATGCATATATCCCGCCTTGCCTACCGCTCACGCCAGTTTTGGAACGCATTGACCGGTCCCCGTTTATCAGTCGAGACCGAGGTCTTGTTACCTCATTTATCCCCCCCACAAATTGTCCTTTTTCGCCGTATGCAGAACTCCGAACAGGTTCACGCCTGCCGGGTGCTCGAACATTTGAAAGCCGCAGGTCACACTGATCCAGACCTGCTGTCTGCTGCACTGCTGCATGATGTGGGAAAGATCCTCTACCCTCCCACCCTTTTTGAGCGCGTGACCGTCGTATTGGGTAAACACTTCTTCGGGAAAAGTGCCGACCGCTGGCGGGAAGGGAAACCAGTCGGGCTGCACCGTCCTTTCGTAGTGGCTGCCCAACATCCTGCATGGGGTGCAGATCTATCTTCCCAGGCAGGCGCTTCCCCCCGAACTATACAATTGATCAGAAGGCATCATGATCCGCTTTCCACTGACGACTCGCTGCTGGTTGCACTACAAGAAGCGGATAATTTAAGTTAAATAACGAGCGAGCTCGCTCAAAGTTGGATGGTATTCAAGGAGCCAAGATGACTGTTAAGATATCCATTATCGGATTGGGCCAGATCGGCGCTTCGATGGGCTTGGCCTTGGCGGGTCATAAAGACAGGGCTGTCACCCTGGGTCACGATAAGTCACCGATAACCGCCCGTAAAGCCCAGAAACTGGGAGCAGTAGAGAATATTTCCTACAATCTGCCGTCAGCGGTGGAAAAAGCGGACGTCATCGTGCTAGCAATTCCCTTCGACGAGATCCATGAAACCTTAAAGATCATCGCCCAGGATATGCGTGAGGATGCCGTTGTGATGGAAACTGCCCCCGGTAAATGCGTGATCACTGAATGGGTTAAGGAAATCCTGCCACCCAAACGCCACTATGTAGGTTTGACCCCGGCACTTAATCCGGCATACCTGGAAGACGCCGCATTGGGACTGGACGCCGCCCGGGCAGACCTGTTTCAGAAAGGGCTTGTGGCAGTCAGTGCCCCGCTGGGAACAGCCGAGGGAGCCCTCAAACTGGCCACCGATCTTGTCGCCATCCTTGGTGCGCTTCCGTTTTTCGCCAACGCAGCCGAAGTGGACGGGATCATGGCTGCAGCGCACCTATTGCCGGGATTATCAGCTGCGGCGCTAGCTGAAACCATCACCGGTCAAACTGGCTGGTCAGACATTCGCAAGTTGGCTGGGAAGCCTTACTCAGCAGCAACCCGTCCGTTGGATGGGGAGGAATCCACTTCCCTGGTGGAAGCCATCCTTCAGGATACACCCAACATGATCCGGTTGCTGGACCGTTATATTGCCATCCTGACCTCCATGCGGGGCGAGATCGCTGGGAATAATAAGAAGGAATTGCAAACCCGGGTTGAGCAAGCCCGCCGGGGACGCGCCCAGTGGCAATTGGATCGCGCCAAGGGGGACTGGCTGGCTGTTGAAAGTGGCAGGCAGGAGCTGCCAAAAATGGGTGACATATTGAAACAGCAAATTGGCGGCCTGGATAAGCTTTTCAACCGCCGAAACAAGAAATCCGATAGAGAATAACTGCCTCCAATGCCTTGTTTTTGTTATATCCTTGAATGCTCTGATGGGACATATTACACCGGGTGGACGACCGATCCCATCCGTCGGACAAAGCAGCACAACGCAGGCCGGGGAGCAAAGTACACCCGCAGCCATCGACCGGTGCGATTGGTGTACATAGAGGAACTGCCTGACCGGGGAAGCGCAATGCGACGCGAGGTCAAAATCAAACGGATGGGTCGGAAAAAGAAACAAAAGTTGATCATAAAGGATTAGAGAAAGCATATGGCAATCTCTAATCCTTAATTTTTCACTGGTTTGGGTTATGGAATAATTGATTTAATTTCCGGGGTTCGACAGGAATCTCCGAGTCGCATCGATCTTTTCCTTCCCCACCTTGGCTGTCTTTTCCCAATAATCTAGCAGCTCGGTGATAGTCAGCACCGCATGCAGACAGAATCCCGCGGCTGCGAGGGATTCTGTCGCCCCAGATTGGCGGTCAACCAGCACAACCACATCGTGGACTATCAAACCAGCTGCGGTTAACTTCTCGATGGCTTCAAACTTGCTTCCACCCGTTGTCGCAAGATCGTCGATGACCACAACTGTCTCACCTGGACGAAACTCACCTTCGATCTCGGCTTTTGTGCCATACCCTTTGACTTCCTTTCGCGGATAGATCATTGGGTACCCCCCCTGCAAGGAGATCGCCGTGGCTATCGGTATGGCTGCATAAGGCAGACCTGCGATCCGATCACATTTCAATCCTTTTAGCAAAGGCAAATATGCGGCACCTACCCTTTCCAGCAATTCCGGTTGGCTGATGATTCTGCGAAGATCGATATAGATGGGGGACTTCAACCCGGATTTGAGGGTGAACTCTCCAAATTTAATACAACCCGCCTCGAGCAGGCTGTCGGCAAGAGCATGGATTTTGGGATCCGGGACCGTAACGCTCATTTTTGTACTCTACCTTTTACTCATCTGATATTGGATATTAATGATCTCATCCCGGAGTTCAGCTGCGGCCCTGGCTGGGTTTTCTGCTCGTGAAATAGCGCGGGAGATGGGGAGCAACATCCCTTTGTTGTCGTTCCGCAGACCAGCCCGCAAGGCAGTACCAAGGTCACCTCCCTGTGTGCCAACCCCGGGAGCCAACAGCCACAGCCTGGGAGCGACGGCGCGGACACGCGCCAACGATTCGGGTTGAGTCGCCCCCACCACGAGACCCAAATTATTGCCCGTGTTCCATGATTGGGCCAGTAGGGCAATGTATTCATACAAGCGCAATGGTGCGGGTGACGAAACCTCAGAAGTGGCAAGTTCCAAGTCTTGGATATCCCCGGCTCCCGTGTTGGATGTTTTACAAAGCATGAACACACCCTTTTCCTTATATGCCAGGAATGGATCGATCGAATCTCTGCCAAGGTAAGGAGACAGGGTGATGGCATGCGCGCCGAGGGTCTCAAAGGCAGACCGGGCATAGCCTTCGGCACTCGAAGCGATGTCACCACGCTTGGCGTCCAATATGACCGGGATCATTGAGCCGAGGCGTTCTGATTGCACCTGAACAGCAGCAATGACCTCTTTCAGAACAGTCCAGCCCTCGGATCCATAGATCTCAAAGAAAGCAGCATTGGGTTTAAAGGCGGCAGCATATGGTGCGGTCGCCTCCACCAGGCGAAGGCAGAAAGTCCGCGCAGCGTCAGCTGTGGGGGCTGGCAGGTCAGACGGGTGCGGGTCAAGCCCGACACACAGGAGAGATGTGCAATCATCCACCCGCTTATCAAGAAATGAGAAGAATGTTTCCATGGAGCTCCTTGTTCAAAGAAGAGCAGTGGAAATTAATTCCACCAGCAATTTTTCTGGCTAGGCCTTCCCCAGCACCATGGCGAGCAGGGCCATGCGAACATAAAGTCCATATTCCATCTGCCTGAAGTAGGCTGCTCGGGGGTCTTCGTCAAAATCGGGGCTTATCTCGCCGACACGCGGCAGGGGGTGCATGACGATCATGTGCTGTTTGGCAGCCTTCATCACCTTTGGGTCAATGACGAAGGCACCTCTTACCGACTCGTAGACAGCCTCGTCGGTGAAGCGTTCCTTTTGGACCCGGGTGACGTAGAGCACATCGGTCTCGGGCAGAGCCTGGTCAAGATTATTGTACTCAACCTGTTCTATCTTTTTCGCCTTGAGCTCCTCGATCAATTCGGCAGGCATGCGCAGGATATCAGGAGAGACATAATTCAATTTTACTTTGTATAACGAAAGGAGCCGTGCCAATGAGTGGACGGTACGCCCATGCTTGAGGTCGCCAAGCAGGGTGACAGTCAGGCCATCCAGATGACCGATTTCCTCACGAATGGTGAATGCATCCAGCAATGCCTGGGTGGGGTGTTCACCGATGCCGTCCCCGGCATTGATTACCGGCTTGTGGGCAGCTTTGGCAGCGATGGCCGCTGAACCAACTTCCGGGTGGCGGATAACAATCACGTCAGCATAACATTCCAGGCTGCGCACAGTATCGGGCAGGGACTCGCCCTTCGCGACCGACGAATACTTGACCTCATTGATCGGGATGACCGAACCTCCCAGGCGCTCCATGGCGGCGGTGAAAGACGAGGAGGTACGGGTGGATGGTTCATAGAACAGGTTGGCAAGGATCTTGCCTTTGAGCAGGTCGAAGGTGCCGATGTGATCCACCATATCGTGCATCTCATGTGATACGGCGAAGATGTATTCCAGGTCTTCGCGGCCGAACTGCTTGACCGAGATAATATCCTTGCCATACCAGGGTGCGTTCTTGTGGTCGCCCAAGGGCAGGTGGGACATGTTGTGCTTTTCGATGGTCATGGGAAATCTCCTTTATTGAATATCTTTAAATTATGAACGAACATTTCGACCGAAACCGGGTGATGCCAGTATTTTGCCGTCCCGGTATATTTCCTCGCCACGCAGGACGACCTTGCGCAGGCGTCCCTTGACGTTCCAACCTTCGAAAGGAGTCCAACCGCAGCGGGATTTCATATCCTCGGCATGGATCTCATATTTAGCATTTTCGTCCACTTCCACCCAGGTCTCGGGTTGTTCGGGCAGGGAGAAGATCTTGCGAGGATTGATCACCGATCGTTGAATAATATCGTCCATGGACAACCGCCCATCGCTTACAGCGGTTAATAATAACGGGAGCAGTGTCTCCAGCCCGGGGAAACCGGGCGGCGGATCCTCGCCATCCTTCTCGGCCAGGGTGTGGGGTGCATGGTCCGTGGCAAAGCAGTCAATCACCTCCAAGTTGGCCCACAGTGCACCCACATCCTCTTTGGAGGCCAACCTTGGGCGTACCTCGCCGCGGCCGGGATGCCCAAGGCTGATGGCAGGGATGTCGTCCCGGGTGAGAAAGAGGTGGTGCGGACATACCTCGCAGGTCACCTTGATACCGCGCTCCTTCGCTGCTTTGATGAGCAGTACTTCCTCTTTCAATGAGATGTGCGCAATGTGGACGGGCCGATCGTAAATAGCCGCCATTAATATCACCGCTGCCATGGACCGACTTTCGGAATGGGCCACAATAGGCATGTTCCTTGGCCAATTCTGAAAATGCTTCTGCCAGAGCGTCATATCATCCAGGCGAAGCTGACCGAAGGTCATATCCAGATACATCTTCAACCCGGCAGCCCTGTGCGCAATACCGGCAATATCCGAGTAGTTATCAGGACCCGCACCGAGGAACTGGGCATAGTCGCAGCGGGCTTTTTCCTTCGCAGAAGCCAGCGCTAGGTCAAGGTTTCGGACATCGAAAATGGGCGGCTTGGTGTTGGGCATCGCCAATACTGTGGTCACGCCACCCGCCAGTGCAGCGGATGTGCCGGTGTCCCAATCCTCTTTTTGGGTTCCACCGGGTTCGCGCATATGGACGTGTGCGTCAATCAGTCCAGGAAGTTTGATCATTATTCCTCTTATAGTTATAAAAAAAGAGAGCCAATAACGGCTCTCTATTCTTAAAAAGTGAAGGCAGGCGATCTGACAGGCTTGTTCAGGAAATCTCGAAAGCGAAACAGTGTAACCATATCGGGCGGAATTATAGGCCTGGCAGACATTTTGTCAAGGGTTGTTGGCAGGAAAAGGGACCAGCAGACTGCGATCTACTGGTCCCGCGAACCAATGAAAAGGAAACCCTGCTTATTCGACTGCGCGAACGTCAGGTGTTTTGAAGAGCACGAATACCAGGTTGATCAGGATGCCCAGGATGGCAGCGAAAACAATGGCTGGAATGCCACTGGGGAAAAGGTACGGGATCTTGAACGGGAACAGGCCATCTTTAAGAGCCAGGTTGCCGCCGATACCACAGATCAGGATGACCGCGCCCACTGCAAGCTGTTTCGGGTCGAACAGGTTGACCTTCTCAGACTGGATCAGAGCGACGCCCTGCATGCCGATGATTCCAAACAAGTAAATGCTAAGTCCACCCACCACGGCTGGTGGGAGGGTATTGACAATGGCGGTCAGTTTCCCAAAGAAGCCCAACACGATCGCCATGATACCTGCTGTCATCAACACCGAAGTGGAATAGTTGCGGGTAATCGCCATGAGACTATTATTTTCTCCATAATTCGTCCCGGCGCAGCCACCCAGTAACCCAACCACCAAGTCGTCTGAACCATCGGCAACAAGATTAAGACCGATGAGATTCTTGATCTCGAATGGTTTACGACCCAGCTCTAGTGCCAGCGTGTCAATGTAAAGGCTCATCTGGTACAGGTGGGCGGTGCTCTCGGGCACCGTGGCGATAAAGATCAGCGCCACGCTCAGAGCCATACCCCAGGCTGCCGGGTCACCAAATGCCGGTAAGGTCCAATGGGGCACCGCCAGCCAGCGGGCAGCGACTACATTTTCGAAGTGGACCAGTCCGAAGGGGATGGCAACCAGGTAGCCAAATACGGCTCCAAACAGGATTGGCAGCATGCCCAATAATCCTTTACCGCGCAGATAGACCGAGAACAGGATGGTAGCGACCAGTGTGATAAAAGCCACCAACCAGGTCTTCCATGCCACATCGGGAGCAGCCCAGTTTCCAGCATTCCCGAGAGCTGCGCCAGCGAGCGCCACGCCAATGACCATGGCCATCGAACCAGTCACGATCGGAGGCAGGACTTTGTCCAGGGCTGCCTTGCCAATGCGCATGATCAGGAACCCGATGGCGATCTCAAATACTGCCGTCAGGAGGATGCCTACCTGAGCAATGCGCACACCATCTGCACAATAGAATTGAGCGGGATCATTGAAACAGGCTGGGGCGAACTTGCTCATCACGGTAATGATCACCGCAATATAGGAAAATGACGAGCCATAATACATCGGGATCTTGCGTTTTGCTACGAGCAGTGCCACGATGGTACCCAGGCCGGAAGCCAGCAGCGTCATCCCCACGTCGAATTTGGTCAGTGCAGCAACCAGGACCGTTGCCGGGAACATGGTCAGAAATTGCTGGAAGCCCAGGCTGAGCATGGCACCCAGTGGCGGGCGGTCATCGGGTAGGTAGCCAATGATCTTCCCTTTCTGGGTCATTGTCGATTTCACTTCTGCAGACATTCTTCCTCCTTTGGGTGGGTGGGGGTAGTTTTTCGTCTGTCTGGAAACAGATAAAAAAAGAGAGCCAATATGGCTCTCTAAAAAGCAAAACGGATCGCGATTTTCTTGAGTTTCAACAAGGATGGCAGGATGCAAGCTTGTTTAGACATTAGGGTGAATTTTATTCTGAATGATGAATCTGTCAAGGGTTTTGCAGCATCAATCTCAATTTTCCTCCATTCACCAAACAATGACATGATTGATAAGGCTCATCCAGCCTGATAAAATAGAGATTGGATCATCAATAACAAAAGTAAGCCAGGAATTAATGCCAGACCAAAAGTATCGCCTCCCTTACAGTCGATCGAGTATCGATTTTATACTCCCCGCAAGCATGCACGGCACGCTGGTAAATTCCCGGGCTGCAGAACCTCTGGAATATTTTCAAGGAGCAATAGATCAAGCACTTGCTCACCCCATCGGCTCAGCCCCTCTCCATGAAATTGCCAGGCGCGGGGATCGAGTCTGCATTGTGTTCACGGATGGCACCCGCGCCTGTCCCGATGCGCTGCTGGTTCCGGCTTTATTGAGCGAGTTGGAAAAAACTGGCGTCAAAGATGAGGATGTAACACTCCTGTGCGGTACCGGAATGCACCGTCCTTCCACACCGGAAGAAAAAGTCATCAAATTAGGCGCGGAGGCTGTCAGCCGTTATCGCATCATCGACAACGATGCCCAAAACCCGGAGGTTTTGATGGATCTCGGTATGACAGCCGGGGGAGTACCGGTACAGATCCATCGTGCAGTTGTTGGAGCTGACCTTGTTGTCGCCACTGGCGTCGTGGAGCCGCATCAGTATGCCGGTTATTCGGGAGGATCCAAGACTTTGGCAATTGGCGCAGCGGGGGAAGCCCTGATCGCCACTACCCATGGACCGGCATTTGTTGACCATCCATGTACCCGACTCGGGCGACTGGACGACAATCCCTTCCAGGAGGCGGTGACCGAGGTGGCCCGCCGGGCAGGTCTTCGTTTTATCCTGAACGTCGTCCTGGATGATGACAAACAGCCCCTCCGGGTATGTGCGGGAGATCCAAAGGAGACTTTCCAGGAATTGGTTGCATTTGCCAGGTCAATCTATGAAGTGCCCATTCCAAATGCGTATGATATTGCAATTGGCGGGGTGGGCTTTCCGAAGGATAGCAACCTTTACCAAGCCAGCCGCGCGCCATCCTACCTTTTCTTCGCCCCAATCCCGGTAGTGCGACAAGGTGGTATTTTTATCATCCCTGCCCGCTGCGAAGAAGGCGCGGGAGCTGGGGTGGGTGAACAGCGCTTCCTGGCAGCCATGCGGGATGCTCCAAATGTGCATTCCATTCTCGAGGATGCCCGCAGGAATGGCTATCCCCCCGGCCAGCAACGGGCGTTCGTACTCGCCAAAGTATTGGAGCAAAACCGGGTCATCATTGTCGGAAGCGAATGTCCTGAGGTCGTGTCTGCCTGCAAGATGATCCCGGCTGCAACGATGCAGGAAGCGATCGATTTCGCCGGGAGGCAGTTGGGGAAATCCTGCCAGGTGTTGATCGTTCCGCACGCATTGCTTACCCTGCCCATCATCACTCAATAAGTAAAAATCGATCAAGGGCGGGGAAATTCCAACGAACCTGGACCCAACCAAGGTCCACGCTCAACAAGAGCCCAACTTTGATAATTAATTCAACTCTCATCCCAATTTGATATAATCCGACCGTAATTATCCGTAGAAGGAGCAAGCATGACATACACCCAGGTGAAAGTCCCCACCAGCGGGGAGAAGATAACGATCAAGAATGGCAGATTACAGGTACCGACTGAACCGATCATTCCATACGTTGAAGGTGATGGGACCGGGCGGGATATCTGGCGGGCGTCCGTGCGCGTTTTCGATGCCGCCGTCCAAAAGGCATATGGAGGCAAGCGCAGGATCCACTGGATGGAAGTCTTTGCTGGGGAAAAATCGTTTAAAACATTCAACACCTGGCTACCTGACGAGACTGTGGAGGCATTCAAGGAATTCATGGTGGGGATCAAAGGTCCCCTGACCACCCCGATCGGCGGCGGCTTCCGATCATTAAACGTGGCTTTGCGTAAACTGCTTGACCTGTATGTCTGCCAGCGTCCCGTGCGTTATTACAATGGTGTCCCGTCCCCGGTAAAACATCCTGAATTTGTGGACATGGTTATTTTCCGCGAAAACACGGAGGATATTTACTCTGGCATTGAATTTCAATACGGGACCGAGGAAAACAAAAAATTCAAGGAGCTCCTCAAGAGTGCCTTCCCGAAGGAATATGCCAAGATGCGTTTCCCGGATACAGCAGGGATCGGTATCAAACCGGTTTCTGTCGAAGGCACGGAACGCCTCGTACGCGCTGCCATCCGCTGGGCACTGGAGAACAAACGCAGGAATGTGAACTTTGTACACAAGGGAAATATCATGAAGTTCACCGAAGGTGCCTTCAAGGATTGGGGCTATGCGTTGGCTAAACGGGAATTCCGTAAACAGGTCGTCACCGAGCGCGAAACCTGGATCCTGGGAAATAAAGAATCCAAACCGGACCTAAGCCTGGAAGAGAATGCCAGGATGATCGACCCGGGCTTTGCAATGATGTCACCTGATCAACAGAACGATATCAAACAGGAAGTGGAAGAAGCGCTCAAGCTGTGGGGCACCCATGGAGATGGCAAATGGAAGAGTAAATTATTGATCAAGGATTCCATCGCCGATGTGAGCTTGCAATTCACATTGATCCGCCCGCGCGACTTCGATGTGATCGCTACGTTGAATCTAAATGGAGATTATCTATCTGACGCCATAGCAGCACAGGTGGGAGGAATTGGTATTGCCCCGGGGGCTAACATTAACTACGAAACCGGTCACGCCATATTTGAAGCCACGCACGGCACTGCTCCCAAATATGCCGATCTGGACAAGGTCAATCCGGGTTCGGTGATCCTATCCGGGGAGATGATGTTACGCTACCTCGGCTGGACGGAAGCTGCCGACCTCATTGTATGTGGAATGGAAGGGGCAATCGCGGCAAAGACCGTCACTTATGATTTTGCCCGCCTGATGGAAGGCGCAACCGAGGTCAAATGCTCGGAATTCGGCGATGCGATCATCCATCACATGGAGGCTAATTGCGGGGATAGATATATCTTTAATGATGCAGACCTGTAGCCAACCCTCGAATTGAGAAGATACCCCAAGCCAGGCTTTGTTACCTTAAAGGATAGGATAACGAAAGGGCGCGTTCATCTCGAACGCGCCTTGAATTTTTCTCCTGCGCGAGGTAGAGATCAGTGATTCAGACTGATCAGATATGCGATCACATCCGCAATCTGCTGCTGGGTGAGAACGCCATCTTTACCATAGGCAGGCATCAGTAACTTCGGATTGGTACCTTCAGGGGTTGAGCCATTCTGGAGAAACATGTCAATATTGGTGATGTAAGTCTTCGGATCAGCATTTTTTATATCCGGGTCGATCGGATTCAAAGCCGGCACGCTGCCATCCGTCGAACCGGAATTATCCACTCCCTGAAGTCCTCTGGTACCATGGCATTTTACACATTGGGCGGTGTATACCACCAATCCAGCCGCAGTATTCCCTGACAAGTTAATTGCATCACCGGGACCAGGAACGCTGTTCAAGCCGAAGAGGTAAGCCATCACATCTGCAATCTGCTGTTGGGTAAGAATTCCTTCTTTCCCATAATCCGGCATTAATAACTTCGGATTGGAACCCTCCGGTGTGGATCCGTTCTGAAGGAATGGGTCAAGATTAGTGGCGAAGGTTTTGACATCAGTACTCGCCATCGCTGGATCGATCGGATTTAGTACTGGTACCGTACCATCCGTTGAACCAGGATTATCCACACCCTTTGCTCCACTCGTTCCATGACATTTTTCGCATTGGGCCGTGTAGACTGCCAGACCAGCTGTGGCGTCACCCGTCAGGTTGATGGCTGCTTCGGGACCGGGAGTCGGTGTCATACCCGGAGTGTTATTCAAGCTGATTACATAAGCGATCACGTCCGCGATCTGTTGTTGGGTGAGGACATTATCGTTACCGTAAGCGGGCATCAGTAACTTTGGATTGGTACCTCCAGGCGTGGAACCATTCTGGAGAAACAGGTCGAGGTTCGTGGTGTAGGTCTTCAGGTCCGTACTCACCATTGCCGGGTCGATCGGATTTAAGGACGGTACAGTGCCATCCGTCGAACCGGGATTATCGACGCCTTGAAGTCCACTGGTACCATGACATTTTTCGCACAGGGATGCGTAGACCGTCAGACCCGCAGATGCATCACCCGTCAGGTCGATGGCTGCTCCGGGACCGGTGGTTGGTGTCGAA
>Ga0209048_10005708_pt1 | contig 11731 bp, 9 predicted proteins | sample FrelakmetCRP12CR_FD_187146 | JGI IMG/M metagenome (GOLD analysis project Ga0209048, IMG submission 187146) | Freshwater lake sediment microbial communities from the University of Notre Dame, USA, for methane emissions studies - CRP12 CR (SPAdes)... | ecosystem: Environmental > Aquatic >... | reverse complement strand
CCGGAGAAGAAGAGCCAGGTAAGACTGGTAAGCCTGGAGAAGGCGAAGAGCCTGGCGAGGGTGGGAAAACCGGAGAAGAAGAGCCAGGTAAAGGTAAACCAGGTAAGACTGGTGAAAGTAAAGAAGGTTCATTCAGATCGGGAACTGATATTGATCTTGCAGCTTTGAATAAAGAATTACAAGATATAGACAAGATCATTAAACAATCTGAGAAGAAGAAAAAATCAGAACCGATTGATACCTTCGGAGAATATATAGATCAAGATAATGAAAAATTAAAAGAATCGCTCAAGAAAGAAGCGGAAGAATGTGATTGTTCCAGTGGTAGCTGTAAAGCTGATCCAGCTACGCTAGCAAAATTGAAAGATATTGCGAAAGCATTCATTTTGAAGAATTCTGATGATGAAAACAAGAAATTCCTCGAGGAAATCGAGAAACTAAACATTCCAGAATTGACAGGATGGGCAGAGGATTTCGCAAAGAAAATAGCATCCGAAGGAAATAATGATGATCTTATCAATAAAATAACTAAAGCCGTTAATAATAAGAAAATGGATGCAACGGAGAAAGCATCGGAAATCACGAAAACTTTACCGATACTTGCTGACCGTGGACTTTCGAGTGATGAATTGAAGAAACTTTACGCCATACTCGAGAAATTTGCTTCCGAGCTTTCACCAGATTTTAAAGTATCTCCAGAACTTGATAAGCTCATTTCAAAGATTCTGATCAAGTATAACTCGAAACTCAAGCCTGAAGAAGCTCAAAAAAATATCGAGGAACGTATTGGTAAAATAAAAAAGGGACTTCCTTCGAGAAATCCAGAAGGAAGCTCTATTATTGACGATATCAAGGAACTTCAAGCTCTCGTGCTGAAATCTTCCAAGCCCATTGATCCTGAAGTTCTTGATTTGTTGAGAAAAAAGAAGGAAGATTTGGATTTGATGATCAAGGGAAAGATATCCGACGAAAACCGACAAGAATATGATGATATCGAAAAGATTGCTCCATTACCGCTTGATCTTGGTTTCGACAAGCTTCTAAAACTCAGAAAACAATTGGTTATCCGCCAGCAATTGATTAACAAGATAGGGTTCACGAAGAAGGTCGAGACAAGGAAGACGAGTAAAGGTCAATTACTCGCAGTTCCAGGCACGTATCAAGAACTCTTAAAGCGATTGGAGGAGCTTGGATTCAAAATAGAATCAACGAAGATTGAAGGTGAGACCGTCGATATTCAAATCTCGCAAGGAATGAAAAAAATATTTTTATCTTATAATAAGATAGAAAAGAAACTTTACAAGGGAGATGAAGAAATCATCGACCTTGGTAAATTAGTCAAGAAATAATCAAAAAGTAGGTTCTTGGTATCTATTCATTAATTCCTAATTTTTCAATTGGTTTATCAGTTTGAAGATTCCAGGGGATCAGTATCTTGGACTTTTTCTTTTTGATGATTTTATGTACCGGCCATACTCGAGCAGGTGATGTTCGCTCGATATCGGGATGGGTGCATTGCATGTAAGGATGGCGTTTCGTTGCTTCGCATGATGAACAATAGAGATCGCAAAGTAGCAAGGCTGTCGTGCAATAAGCATGAGGGCAGAATTTTGGATCAGGAGGTGGATTTGATATTTCTCGCCCACAAACATCGCATACGAAGGTTTTGCCTGGCATATCAAGACCTATCTATTTTTCCAAATTCCTTGACCCAGGCCATCCTAAGCTTGTCAAAATATACGGATATAGTTATAGGAATGAAAATACAGCTCCCACACTTGATGCACTTGAATACAAACGACTTATTTTCTTCGAGATTAAGACTTTTTTCACATCCACATTCTCCACATTTCACTTGGATTGATGTTGCCGATAATGGAAGTATTGCATTCCGACCATGATCTGTAAATTTTATCTCGCTCATGTCATCTAAATTTGAAATTAAACTTAAAAAAAGAACGTGAAGAATCTTGTTTAACACATGGAAATCAGTAAAAACCTTATTAAAAAGGATAGAGAAAAAAGACTTGGGATTGGTCCGCACCAATCCTTAAACACGCATCCAAAATTTTTCTCTTTTTTTTTCTTTTTTTTACCTTTTGGTTTAATCCTTTGGCTCTTCGGATTGCTTGAATAATAATTGAGCAATTTTCTTTCCATCAATGCTTGTTTCTGTTTGCTCATCATTCTTTGTCTCGACCAAACTCATCGTACATGGTTTTGTTGCTTTCATGCGTGTTTTTCTATCTGCATCGAATGCATCACAAAGCACATCCTTGCAATGAATAACAGCTTTCTTGTTTTCCGAGAGTTTGTGTTCGATGATGAGTTCGCCATCGATGTGTGACAATCCAGTAGTCTTCTCGACTATCGATTGTTCAAGTTGACCTAACTTTCCTTTCTTGACTTTCAACGAGGGCATGGTTTCTCACGTATAATGTTATGTTTATCATTCTTAAGGTTTCATGCTCAAGGTGATTTTGCTCCTATATGTGAAATAAACTTGGTTAGAGCAAAAAACCCGATCCACATGAGGCTTGATACAACGATATTTATCCACAGATCGATATTCCATAATGGTAAAATAATTCTCCAGAAAACAGCCAGGAGAAAGTAAAAGAGGGTCCATTTTCTCACTCGCTTGATCGTGTGTTTTTGTTGATAGGAAAGGATATCCAATGCAAACACAGGAAGTAACTCGGAAATCAATTGCATCAATGGAGCAAAGAACGTGAAAGTGATGATCAAGGAAAACAATATTGCAATGAATGGATTATGCAATAATTGGTCCGACAACATGCTCGTGAATTGCTTGATCCATGCAACATCACCATAAGCACTAAGCCAGAGAAAGATAAACACGATTCCACTGAATAATGCAATCAAGAGAACATATTCAATCTTGATATAGAAATACTTGTAAAAATCGTCCCTGTTTCGTTGATTGTAATATAATGAAATAGATTTCTTAATTCGATTTTCAAAACGCTTTGACCGAAAATAGAGGGCAGATATCAATGCAGTGATGGTAACCGAGATGATATACAAATAGATACTATCAAAATCGAAGATCGTGATATATCTAAAGAAGATCAGGGTGATGAACAACACGATGACGATAAATTGAATGATCTTGATCGTGTATGCAGCTAAATTCGGATGAGCCAAGCGTAGATATAATGAGAACTTGAAAAAACCTTCAAGAATGGACCAACCAATGCTAATCGCAACCAGCGAAACAAATGCTGTCAAAAGATACCAATCCTTGAAGATATATGAAAAAATCCAAATTGATACTTCTGCAACAACAGGAATGAGAAGGCTTGCAACGCCCCAAGTCACGAAAATTGCGATGAAAAGAATCCACCACGGACTCATGAGGCGTTCGAAATCGTCCGTGTATTCCTGAACTTTCTCGATTTCTTTTGGCTTTGATTTCGTTTTCTTTATGGACATGATTACCATCTCAGAATAGATTGACTTTTTCTCGAGTTAAGCCCGTGAAAAGCACGATCATTCCTGTTTCGATCATGAAAATGATACCCATGATGAATGAATACGTGAATGTTGATAATAAGTGATCGGTTTCTGATTCTTTAAACAAATGGATCAAGTCTTCCGGGGTCATGTATTGCCCGATTACAACCATCGTCCAAATTAATAGGGGAAGGAAAAACACCATGATATCACCGATGATGCCCGCTTGCCAATTATCGATGCTTTTCAATATTGCACCAAAGACCATCAGCACGAGAGCCGTGGAAACCAAGGGTTCTTGTATAGTCTTGAAGATCAATTGCGTCATCAAATCTTGAGTTGCCATGGGCATCGTAACGTCAATAAAAACCAGGAGTATCGTGGTCAGGCAAATGATTCCAATAATGAACCACTCCATTCGTCGTTCATGTCGCACTTCATATAAACTGAACACGGGTAAAGCATTAATCGCTGCGATCAAGACGAGGATCAAGCTTTCTTGGTAACTGGAAGTAATGATTGCTTGGTTGAAAGGTATCGGGATATAATTCTTTCCATTGAAAACCCAATTGAATAAAAGAATGATGAAGATTGCACCAGAAATGATGAAAATAATGATTATGGCTATGATCTTCCATTTATCAATGATGGATTTGTATCCTTTATATAAACCACCAGAAATGAAAAAAGATAAACCGGATACGAAGAAGAAAACCGGATATGATCCCGAGCTTGCCGTGATGATGATCAACGCTGCGAACCCGCAACCCAAGATGTTAACCAGGAAGAAATGTTTTATGAATGATTTATTCTGGTTATGACGCTTATACAAGTAAAATGGAATGATCGAGATCAATATTCCAATCATGATTAATAATATAGTTTCCTGCACGATCATTCAATTCACCCGATATTTACTCTTTCTGTCAAGTTCGTGAAAAATGATGATATTGCGATCATCAAGATAAAGACAATTGCCACGATCATCAAGTAAATGAACCAACCAAAAAACTGGAAACCACTAAATAACGTCGTTAAATCTGACGGAACAGGAATCACGCCCATGAATATCATTGCCCAGATCAACGTAGGGACCCATGAAATCAAGATATTACCAATAGCTGCTGTATTCAGCAAAGCATAGCTCAGCGTCTTGACCAATGTTCCAAAAATGATGATAGCGACCGCTGTGCCAATAATTGGCGATTGCATTGATGAAAATAATATTTGTGAGAAAGGGTCCAACGCTGCTCGTGTAATCAAGTATCCTTCAAACAAAGCGAAAAGAATTATAGCAATGGCAAGGACGCTCAGCATGAAATATTGCATGATACGTTTGTTTCTGACATCATAGAGATCGAATAAAGGAAAAGAATTGATCACGGATGCGATTATGAACACGAACATGAATTCCATTAAAGGAAATGTGGGAGTCATGTCCATCGTGACGATGCTCCAATTCTTGACGCAAGAGATATAATAAATCGAAATCACGATAAGTAATACCACCAAGCAAATCGTGATTGGCCACCAAGCACGTTTTAATTTCGTCATTGATGATTCAGAAATTAAAAATACTACCAGCACTAGCACGGCTAAACCTATAAAGAAAATAAGCACGGCATAAATCCCAAATCCAATTAGTCCAAAGAAGAATGCAAGCATCAACAATCCAAATGTATTGAACGTGAACCAAATCTTGGCAAAACTCCATGTCCGAACTAATACCATCGTGAATCTATTGATCTTCCTTAAATAAGCATAGTACGGGATGAAAGTCATGAAAACGAGACTGATGATGAGGACGACCAAGATTTGCGCGTTCATGAAATCGAAACCCCCTATAGGGAGGTGATTGACTGGTATATGATATATGTTAATTTAATATTATGTCGAGATCATTTAAATTCTATTTTAAATTACATGTTTCTTCATTTTGTAGATAATGTAAATTGCATACCAGTAAAGAGCATAGATCGCAATGAAAAATATCCAATATTGCTGGAGAAACGAGATGAATTTTTGAATATCTGAGAAGGCAATACCTAATCCCAAGCCAGACAAGATGTTAAAAATCAAATTCTTTTTCTTTATCCAAAAAATCACGAATGGAATAAAGAACATGAATAAATACCTGCTTGGACCATGCAAATCTACATGAACCCATAACTCGAATACCATGCCTATAAAGAATCCAACGATGGTCGATGCAATGAAAGTAATGAATTGGTCTTGATTGATTTTCACGAGTTTTTATTCACCTTTTATTTTATTTTTTTTAATCATTTCCAGTTTATTTATGGAGCAGCGCAATAATTTCCAGTTTATTCGTGCACTTTTTCCAGTTTATTCTTGTACATTCCAGTTATTTCTTAAAATTCACATTAATGAATGAAAAGCATGGCGATCATTGCTATCAACAATCCCGATGCAAATAAATTATTCAATGCATGGAGCATCATCGCCGCAAATAACCCATATTTGAACCGCAAGAAGGCAAGCATGAACCCAAGGATGATTAAATAAATTAAAGGTCCTATCACATCCGGGTATGCCCGGAAATGTAATAGACCAAACAAGAATGAACTCGAGATTGCACCCGTGATGAAGTATTTATTTTGCTTGATTTGTTCAATCGCGGAGTTATGAAAACTTGTTGTCACGAGTTGAACTGGTTCTAATAACAAGAATAATTCAATGCCTAAACCTCGAAATGCCAGTTCCTCCGTCGGCACGATTCGCAAGTAACCATATAGAAGATATTGAAAATCTAGGGAGGTTGTAGAAGTAGAAGCATTTGTCGTGGACATTTGTGGAAACATCGCAAAGATGAAGACTGATGAAATATAAAGAACTAACAACAAGATGCACACCAAGGGAATGACTTTTATCCACATGATTTTTGTTGGAAGAGAGAAGTCCGTCTTGCCAGGAACATGTCGTGACTTTTTTTTCCAGAGATGCAGCACGAGAAAAATGATACACAAGAGATCAAACCAGATATAGAATTGCTGAGCTAATGCAACAGCGAGGTCTTGGGTGAGGACAAGAATTGTAACAAAATACATCCAAAATAAGCTATAAGCTATGATTCCAAGATCGTCCCCTCGATCTCGCTCATCAGGGTTATAAGAGAAAAAGAAATTGATGGCTGCTTGCTTTAATGCTGGCATTCGATCAACCCGTTTTACTCAATATGGGAAAAATTCTTGTGGTCTACATATATACATCATTAACCCTTGATGAGCGTTGCAAAGAGATAATCCAAAGATTGATTGAGAATTCCCCGAAGAACCATTATCTTGTTTGCATTGGGAAGGGAGGATGCATCGAGTTTCTCCAAGAAAGACTTGAGGACGGCGTCGAAATCATCAAAATAGCCCTGTACCGTTTCCAGAATGGACTTGGATAAAGGTCTTGGATTGAAAGCGGGATATTTTTCCTCGAAATAATAAGTCATAGCATTTGCACTATTAATTTGCAACGAGGCCATGTCATAGATATCTCCCAAACTTTCTTTTAGATTTTGCTTGATTGCATCGATTAACCGCAATATTATCGCATTGAATTCCCTTGAATAATCTTTGGAATATTCGGAAAGGAAAGACTGGATCGATGGAATTGTTTGTTTCTTTGACGTTTCTTGCTTCATCGATTGTTTTGTCTTCTGTTTTGCTTCTATCAATGCTGCATCAATGACATCCTTGATGATATCCCACATATCTGCTCGAGAATTCGGGTCATTGCTTTGCATTTTATCCGTGGAAAACTTGAGCATGTCCTTCAAGAGTTGGTTTAGTTCAGGCGCGAACTCCTTCTCAAAGGAGTTTTCCCACGGGATATCCTTGTAACTCGCCAATATCCGGGTGCTTGCTTTCTTGATGAATCGGGCAAAAGTATTGAAGATATCTACATCGGTAATATTACCGAATGTTTTCATTTCCTCGACTAAATTCAAGATGCGCTTCTGGAATTTATCAACAAGGTCAACTTCAAGTTGCTTGTAAGTATAATTCTCGGTGATTTGTTCGATATCGATAGCAGCTCGATCCCATGCATCATGCACGATTTCCAAGGATTCAAGATCGTGTATCTTTTCGAACTGGTTCATGTTAGCATCAACATACGTTCTCATTTTCTTGATGAGATTCTTCATTGGCAATCCATACTTGACGTATGCTTGGCTGATCTTGGGGTCATTCAACTTGAATTTCTTATCGATAAAGGAACAAAACGTGAAGTTCATCACATCACGCAACGAATTTCTCGAGAAATTGAATTGTTTGCTGATTTCTCCGAGACCACCAACAATCCTGTCATGATAACCAGTTAGCATGGCAACGATCTCGTTTTTACAAGGCTTCATGCTAGACCATGATATCTGTGCCGTGATGCTCGGGAGAGCAACATGCCTATGTGTCGCCAATATTTCCTCCCACATGGAAAGAATGTAATCCCAAAGGACTTCTTTATTGTATAAAGAATCTGTAAATAACTTCGAGACTCCAAATTCATGAATATCCTTCAAGACCTTGTTAATCATCAACCCAAGATCAGCATCGAGCCGTTTCCATTCTGATTTCAAGCTCGGGTTTTCATTTCGTAACTTGAAATTGTTGGAAAGTACCCCGACCTTATATTGAATGTAATTGAAAATCGAATTGCTGGATAAATCTGGATATTTGCTTTCGATCTCCTTCACAGCGTCGATGATTTTCATGTTATATGTTTCTTGCATGATAATTCGGATTTTCCGCATCGATGTTTTACCTGCGGGCTTGCCGACTTTTTCCTCGAAGCGTGACCAAATATCCGAATCTTGATAACTTCCAGCGATAGCTGCTTGGAAGCTTTCGAGCCAATTCCATTGCAATCCTCTGCCAATTTTCTGCATTATCGAGGTTGCATTCTTTGATAATATTCCGATCATCATGCCATTCCACGAAATGGCGAAATCATTGAAGGATAAAGATCGATTCTTGATCATTCCAGCTAGGTCTTGAAGCATCGTTTTATCCTTTATCATCTTTCTCCAATTCACGTCCATCGTCGCTTGTTTCTTGATGATCTCGATATCGCTTTTTTTGAGAGGACCATTGGTGATCGCATCATCAAGAATAGCTGAAGCAAGTCTTAATTTTTCATGAGCATCATTTTCATCAAGAACTTGAACGGGATTCTTGATACTTGCCAAGAAAAGACTCTTTTTTAGTAATTTTAATTCGATAAATGAGGTGTCTGAAATGATCTCTCGAAACGATTTCTTGAAGTGGTCAATCGGTTCATTCATTACCGCATCGAATACCAGTTCTTCTAATCTTGTTTGATTAGTCATCATCCTACATCTTTTTTCGTGATAAATTCTACCTTGATCCATTAGTATCGATCTTAGGTTGAACCCATTTAAATTTTGAAGAAATACAAATTAAAAGAAAATTGAAAAAGAAGTTGGATTTTATCTTATTTTCTACGCTTCAATGCAAAAGAGTAACTACCGCGTAGGAAAACCACTATCACGATACCTGCTGCTGCAGCACCTGCGATTCCCAAACTAATATACAAGGAAGACAAGTTTGGTAATGGTGCTATCATCACGATCTTGAATGCAAGAACAGTTCCAGCATTGATCGAAGGCACGACAAATGAACATGCCGTCGAGTTGATCGCCGTGAAAAAGTATGATGCTGGATCAACATTGACCCATGATCCGCTGCTATTGCTTTGAAGCTGGAAAGTCCAACCATCTTTCAAACCCGATATGGTTACTGCAATATTCGAGAATGCTTCATCCGCCGCTATCGTGTATATGACGGAGTTATTCACGTTGCTTCCATTCACGAACTTGAGATGAGGCGTGGTGATGGTGAAGCTCACGGTATCCATGGACGCGTATGTTGGAATCAGAAAATCAAATAGTATCGGGTTTGTCAAGTCTTGGTCAATATATGTATTACTACCACGCGTGATGATGGCATTGGCAGCATTTTGCCAATCGCTTGGTATATACACGAGCGTTTCGTTTGATCGCAAGAACCCATCATGATGAATCGTGATTGATGCAGGGATTACTTGATTCATGAAAACGTTATCAGATTTATAGATGATGCTTGATGCGTCAATATGATAAATCTCCGGTTGGTGAAACTTGACCAGCACTCTTGCAGATACTTGATTGTTGCTCGAATCATTGGCATGCACGATGATCGTGTAATGATCTCCAAAGACGAAATCGTAGATCGAGATGTTTGCTTGATATACCCCGGTCATTACCTTGGTCATCGTTTCATTCTTGATAAAGCCAGTTTGATTGAAGATAGAAATCCACACCTTGTTAATATCATAAGCAAGATTATACACTGATGCAATTACAGGAAAATCGGCTTTTTCTATAGTTCCATTGCTCGGCGTGATAATTGCTGCTATCAATTTAATAGAATAGCGCATGAACACGTTTTGCATAGCATCGAAAAGTATCACATTCGTCGTGGAGTTCCTGATCGTTGCTCGATAACAATCCCCGATTGGTATAAAGTCAGATGTTGCAAGCACATCATCAACATAAATTCTTTGCGAAGCATTATAACCGTGCGCAGCCAACACGAATGTTCTTGATAACAACCTTGCATTCGGGAATTTCTTGTCAGAATATAATGGTTGGCTATCGTTTAGGTGCGTGGATATTTGATATTCTTGCGTCATTCGTGTCTTGGCGAAATTAGAGACCGCGTTCGGGTATCGTGCAAAGAAGTCCAGATAATAATTCGCTGAAGCATTGAAGGTGCTAAGTCCAGTGCTGTTATCGATGATATTGATTCCTGATGCAAATGTATTGTTGATTATGTCGATTGTATTTGATGTGAGAAGCTTTATCACGCCTCCAGGATATGATGCGAATGTATTATTCAGAATATCTATGTTATTGCTTCCAGCTACACGAATGGATTCCCCGCTTGTATTGAACGTGCTGTTTGTAACTGAACTCCCGGAAGCAGCTCCTGAAAAAAAGATTGCACGATCACTACCTTCAAAGGTATTGTTTTTGATAATTGCCTTCGCGCCTAAATTGATAAGTATAGCATCCCCGGCATTTCCCGAAAATGTATTATTGATCAAGAATGTTGGTTGATAATTGGATTGCCAATATGTCGTTGCGCCGTTCATCATGGTTGTTGGACCATTATCCTTGAAAACACTATTCGTGACGCTGATCGAGTATGAAATGTTGAAATCAATTGCTTGGCGGTTCTGATAGAAGAAACTTTTATCAACGGTCACGTTTCCAGCTTCACATGAGATCAAGGCAATGCCACACCGGATAAAGCTAGTTCCAGTGATTGTTGCAGGAGCATAAGAATATAATTGCAGAGCGTTTGATCCCACATCTTTGAAGGTGCAATTTGCTATCGACACGGGATTCATCGATTGTATCGCTAGATTTGGTAGATTCTCGAATGTATCGTTTATTATTTGATTATTATCTCCTGAACTTGCCATGGCTCCAATTCCTATACCATTAAACGTGCAATCCTTAACAATTGAATCCGAAGCATAAAGCCCAAGCCCTTGTGTCGTGCTAATGAAAACATCCTTCGTGAAATTCATCGAACCACCCCCATTCAGAAAGAATGCCAGAGTTGTCCCGATAGTCTGCTCGAACGTGCAATTGTAGAATGTCTCGTGAAAAACTCCTTGTGCAAAAACTGTTGGGTAGTGATTTGATCTGAACGTGCAATTCTTGAAAAGCACGTAACTTGTTACCGGATTTGCCAAACCCGTACCGATAACTAAAGCTCCTCCAAGTGGAGTGCTAATGATCAATTCATCAGCAACGATGTATGGATTGCCAGGAGTTCCTCCACCAGTTATGCCAGGAAATGATGGCCATTGAGCATCATTGGAGATAATAATACCACCATTAATAACAATGAAGCCTTGTTTCATTTTGGTTGGTATCGTGATTGCTAGCGGGACTATCAAAGCGAATGCTATCTCGCCAATCATTATCAGATATATCAACGAACGAATTTTTCGTTTCATGTCATTCATCTTTTCATGTGAATTCATGTATCAATGATAGAGATCAATTGCTAAGCTAATTTAAATTCTTAATTGGAAAAAAGAATGGAAATGTTTCAATTTATATCAAGAATAAAACAAGGATGAGGATCGGCACTCCAACCGTTAATCCTATCGTGGTGTATTTGTAAGACCGCTTGTTCATGTTAGATTTCAACGGAGACATGAAAAATGCCAC
>Ga0209048_10005707_pt1 | contig 11731 bp, 10 predicted proteins | sample FrelakmetCRP12CR_FD_187146 | JGI IMG/M metagenome (GOLD analysis project Ga0209048, IMG submission 187146) | Freshwater lake sediment microbial communities from the University of Notre Dame, USA, for methane emissions studies - CRP12 CR (SPAdes)... | ecosystem: Environmental > Aquatic >... | reverse complement strand
CTGGGCGTGGCCGTGCTCGTGACCCTGACCGGATGTGGCGGCGGGAACGGGAGTGGCCGGGCCGCGACGGAACCCGGGTCGCGCGATACGAAGGCGCTCGCGACGCAGCCGATCGCGAGCAAGACCGACCCCCGCACCATCACCGTCCAGGCGACGGGTCGCGTCAAGGGCAAGCCCGACACGATGACGATCTCGATCGGCGTGCAGAGTCGCGGCGACACCGCACAGGCCGCGCTGAACCAGAACAGCGACCGCGCCACGAAGGTGGTCGGGAGCCTGAAAGCCGCGGGGATCTCGAGCGACGACATCCAGACGAGCCAGCTGTCGGTGAACCCGACGTTCGACAACAACGGCAACCACATCACCGGCTACGAGGTGTCCAACATGGTCACCGCGAAGCTGCACCAGATCGACGGCGCCGGCAAGGTGATCGACGCCGCCGCGAACCAGGCGGGTGACGACATCCGCGTGAACGGCGTCCAGTTCTCCATCGAGGACACCGGCAAGCTCGTGTCGGCCGCCCGCGCCGACGCGGTCAAGCAGGCGCAACAGCAGGCGAACGAGTTCGCCAAGGCCGCCGGCGTGTCCGTCGGTGCCGTCCAACAGATCTCCGAGACGGCGTCGCCCGCGCCGATGCCCCTGCAGTACACCGGTGCGGCCGGCGCGGCGAAGTCGGTGGCTCCGGTCGAGTCGGGCACCCAGGAGCTCACCGTGCAGATCACTGCGGTCTACGCCATCGCCTGAGCGCGTGCGCCGGGACGCGATACGGTCGGCGGTCATGGACGACCTCGTGCTCGTCGAGACCGCCGACCGCATCTGCACGGTCACGCTCAACCGTCCGCAGGCGCGCAACGCGCTGGATTCGGCCCTCCAGCGCGCGTCGGCCGCGGCATTGCTGGCCGCGGAACGCGACGACACCGTCGGCGTCGTGATCTTCACCGGCACCGACCCCGCGTTCTGCGCCGGTCTCGACCTCCGCGAGCTCGGTGGCACCGGCGAGAATCTCAGAGGGAGCCGCGACGAGCCCGACACCAGCCCGTTCACGGCGCTCTGGAAGATGACGAAGCCCGTGATCGGTGCGATCAACGGACCGGCGGTCACGGGTGGCTTCGAGCTCGCGCTGGCGTGCGACTTCCTGGTGGCGTCGGAACGGGCCCGCTTCGGTGACACGCACGGCCGGGTCGGTGTCTCACCCGGTGGCGGGATGAGCGTGCTGCTCCCGCAGGCGGTCGGCCTCCGCAAGGCCAAAGAGCTGAGCCTCACCGGGAACTTCCTCGATGCCCGCGAGGCGTACGCGTTCGGGCTCGTGAACCACGTCGTGCCGCACGAGGAGTTGTTGCCGACGGCTCGACGCCTCGCGGCCGACATCGCGGGCAACGACCCGCGGACGATCCGACACCTCAAGTCCCTGTACGACCGCGGCGCCAAGCTCAGCGTCGCCGACGCGATCGAGCTCGAACAGACCGAGTTCCGCGCGTGGAAGGTCGATCACGCCGAGGTGGAGCGGCGCCGGGCCGCGATCGTCGCGCGTGGCCGCTCGCAGCAGTGATGACCGGGGACTGGGCTACTCGCCGAGCGCCGCGATCACGAAGTCGATCGAGCGCGTGAGGATGGCGAGGTCGTCGGGCTCGATCGCCGGGAACATGGCGATCCGCAGCTGATTGCGGCCGAGCTTGCGGTACGGCTCGGTGTCGACGATCCCATTCGCGCGCAGCACCTTGGCCACCGCGGCCGCGTCGACAGAATCGGCGAAGTCGATCGTGGCCGTCACGTGGCTGCGTTCCGACGGCTCGGCCACGAACGGGGTGGCGTGCTCGCTCGCGTCGGCCCAGCCGTACACGATCTCGGCCGAGCGGTCGCAACGCGAGGCCACGGCTTCGAGGCCGCCGAGGCCGAGCATCCAGTCGACCTGCTCCGCGAGCAGGAACACCGTTGCCAGCGCGGGGGTGTTGTACGTCTGGTCGAGCCGCGAATTCTCGAGCGCGATCCCGAGATCGAGTGATGCCGGTACCCAACGGTCGCTCGATGCGATTCGTTCGATGCGGTCGATCGCGGCCGGCGAGCACAGCGCGAGCCACAGCCCGCCGTCGCCCGCGAAGCACTTCTGCGGCGCGAAGTAGTACACGTCGAACTGCTCCGGATCGACGCGCAGCCCGCCCGCACCGGACGTGGCGTCCACGACCATGAGCCCCGTCGCGCCCTCCGGTCGGCGGACGTCGAGCATCACGCCCGTCGACGTCTCGTTGTGCGTGAGCGCGTACGTGTCGACATCGGCGTTCGCGACGGGAACCGGGTGCGTTCCCGGATCCGCGGCGATGACTTCGGGGATATCGAGATGCGGCGCGGCCTCCGCCGCGGCGGCGAACTTCGACGAGAACTCGCCGAACACGAGGTGTTGGCTGCGCCGTTCGATCAGCCCGAACGTGGCCGCGTCCCAGAACGCGGTCGAGCCGCCGTTGCCGAGGAGCACCTCGTAACCGTCGGGCAGCGCGAACAGATCGGCCAGGCCCGACCGCACCCGGCCGACCACCGAGCGCACGGTGGCCTGTCGGTGGCTCGTACCGAGATACGTCGTGGCCACGCTCTCGAGCGCCGCGACCGCTTCGGGGCGCACCTTCGACGGACCGGAACCGAACCGGCCGTCGGACGGGCGGAGCTCCGTGGGCAGCACGACGAGCGCCGGATCAGGGGACGCCGGAGCAGGAGCCGTGGGATCGGGGGCCATCTCGCCAGGCTAGCGAGCACAGCGCGTGCCTCCCGAAGCGATTACTCGGCGTCGCGCGACGAGCTCTCGGCGGGGAGGCCGGTCATCTCCTCGTACCAACGCGGCCGCTCGCGGCGGGCCCAGCGCGCCGGGACCGAGCCGTGCAGCATCGCCCGCAGCGCTTCCGGATCGCCGAAAGCCAGCATGATGTGACCGAGTACCGAGAGCCAGATGAAGAACGCGAACCAGTCGTGCGCGAACTGCGCCCCGGTCCGGTACGCGTCGGGGAACGGCTCGAACCACTTCATGATCGAGCCCGTCACGACCATCACGACGATCGCGCCGCCGATGAACGCGGCGTTGAGCTTCTGACCCGGATTGAACTTGCCGAGCCGTACGCCGGCGCGCCGGTACTTGGCGCGTAACCATCGAACGTCGCCCCGGCTCCAGCGGTTGAGCCGTTGGACGTCTCGCCGGAGCGCACGGCCGTGGCGTCCGGCAAGGCCGACGAGCAACGCGACCGGGATCGCCAACCCCGCGTAGACGTGCAGGAACCGCACCTGCTCGCGATGACCGACCAGCTCGGACAGTTGACCGATGTACAGCGCACTGCCCGTCAGCATCACGATGCCGAACAACGTCGCGTTGGTCCAGTGCACCACGCGCTCCGCTCGCGCGAAGCGCTCGATGGGTTCATCGGGCGACGGATCGGCCCGCGTCACTCCGGGGATCGGACCGTCAGACGGGGGTGTCGTCACGACCGTTCGACTTCCCGATCCACGCGTCGACGTCGTACCCGCGATCCTCCCAGTACCCGGGCGTCACCCGATCGACGACCTCGATCGACTCCAACCACTTGCACGACTTGTACCCGTACATCGGCGCGACGTAGAGACGCACCGGTCCCCCGTGCTCCGACGAGACGTCGCCTCCGTCCATCTCGTAGGCGACGAGCACGTCACGTCGTCGCGCCTGCTCGAGCGTGAGGCTTTCGGTGTACTCCCCGTCGAACGACACGAAGCGCAGTGCCTTCGCGCGCCGTTGCACGCCGGCGCGATCGAGCAGATCGGAGAGGAGCACGCCCTTCCACTCCACGTCGTGGACACGCCAGCCGGTCACGCACTGGAAGTCCTTCTTCAACACCGTCGGCGGGAGCGCGCGCAACTCGGCATAGGTGAGCGTGAGAGGTTGATCGACGAGTCCCTTCACCGCGAGCTTGTAGTCGGAGTGCTTGCGATTGGGGAGATCGCCCGTGACGGTGTAGATCCGGAAGCGGCCCACCGGCAGCAGGGACGAGAGCCCGCTCCCGTCCTTCGACGTGATCGGGGCGAGCACGTGTTCCAACCAGCGCGCGGCCGTATCGCCGAAGACGATCCCGGCGGCGCCGAGGCCGACGACGCCGAGGAACACGCGACGGCCGATCGGCGTCCCACGGGCGGCTCGTGGTTCGTCCATCGTCGCGAGCATACGGAGCCATGAGGCGCACCGGGTCGCGGGTACGAAGCGCGGGGCCGACTCGGAGCAGGCCACCCACCGAGCGCGACGAGACGCTCCGAGACCGGGTTCAGGCGACGGCGAGCACCTCGGCAAAGCCGTGTTCGAGGGACTCGACGAGGACCTCCATCTCGGGAACGGCGACTGCATCGACGTTGATGCCGATGCAACAGGTCCCCGAATGGGACAGCAGCGTGATGTTCGCGGCCGACCCCGACAGCGGGCCGAACGGGAACAGGTGCGTGAGCTCGGCGCCGGCCACGAACACCGGAAAGGGTGCGCCGGGAACGTTGCTCGCCACGAAGTCGGCGCCTTTGAGCATCGCGCCGAACAACGCCGTGGTCACCGAAGTGGGGAGTTGGTTGAGGACGCTCGCCAGGGCATCGGTGAGCCGAACGGACGGTTCCTCGCGGATGCGGGCGACCAGTTCCTTCAGCGCCACCATGCGTTCGCCGGGATCTTCGATCGTCATGGGGACGAGGAACCGGGCCGGCGTGAAGTGGTTGCCGCCCATCGGCGATTCGTGCGATCGCACGTTGATGGGCATCGTCATTCGCAGGTCTTCGATCTCGGCGCCGTACACCCGGTGGTACCGCGTGAGCCCGCCGAGGATGCCGGCGAGGAACGCGTCGTTCAGCGTGCTGCCGACGGCCTTGGCCGCCCGCTTCAGGTCGTCGAGCGGGATCTCCAGCGTGGCGAGCCGACGCGCGAGTGTGCGCTCGCGCATGATCGGCGATCGCGGCGACGTCGCCGGCTCGAGCATCTTCACGACCGAACGGGCGACGTCGGCCGCGTGCTCCGCGGATTCGATCGGATGCTGGGTCATGCCGAGAGTGGCCCCGGCCGCACCGCGCAGGCCGCGAACGACCACGCCTTCGGCGCGCCGCATCCGATGCGTCACCGATCGCCGGATCACGTCCGCGCGCGAGATCACCGTGAGGTCGGACGGCATCGGCATCGGCGCCGTCTCGACAAAGTCACGCTCGATGTCGAGCAGCATCATGGCGAGCTTCATGCCACCGACGCCGTCGGTCATCGAGTGGTGCACCTTCATGATGACGGCCGAGCGGCCGTCCTCGAGACCGTCGACCAACAGGTACTCCCAGAGCGGCCGGGCACGGTCGAAGGACGTCATTGCCATGTTGCGGGCGATGTCCAGCACCGCGTCGATCGTCGCGGGCTCGGGGGCGCGCACGCGGCGCAGGTGGTAGTCGAGGTCGAAGTGCTCGTCGGCGGACCAGTGCGGCGGCCCGATGCGCAGCGGCGGCGTGATCACACGCTGGCGCAGCCGGGGGATCTGCCGGCTGCCACGCTCGATCTTGTCCTGGAACCGCGCCCAGTCGGGACTGCGGTCGAGGAGCCCGACCGTCACGATCGTGGATCGCAACAACGGATCCTTCTCGATGTTCCACATGAGTGCATCCGAATCGCTCATGTGGTGAGTGAACTGCTCTGCATCCATTGTCGTCCTCACTCGGCCGCAGGATACCTGCGGCCGTGCTACGCAACGTTCGGAACTCCGTGCTCGCTCGACTTCGCTCGCTCGCACCTGCCACCAGTCGCGGATTCGCTCACGAACACTTCAACACACTCATGTCGGCAGAGCGAGGGCGACCATCAGATCAAGCCCCATATTTCTGGAGGCGGCCCGCGTTGGCGAGGGCGATGGCCATGAGGTCCTTGGTGGGCCGGATGCCGAGACCACCGCGCCGGGCCCACTTCTCGCCGAACTGGGTGACCTCGTCCCGTCCACATCGCGTGCTCCAGAGCAGCGCCGGGACCGGGTGCCAGGAGTGGGCCGCCATCTGGCTCGGCGTCGAGTGATCGCCCGAGACCACGATCACGTCGGCACCGAGCTCCCGTATCCGGGGCACCACGGCGTCGAGAGTCTCGATGGCTTTGATCTTGCGCGCCCGGTCGCCGTCCTCGCCGGCGGAGTCCGTGTACTTGTGGTGCAGGAAGAAGTAGTCGTAGCTCGACCAGTTGTCGCGGAGGATGTCGATCTGCTCGTGCAGGTCCGCGGGGCGACCGATCACGTCCATGCCCAAGAGTCGCGCGATCCCGCGGTACATCGGATAGATCGCGACCGCCGCGGCCCGCAGGCCGTACCGCTCGCGGAAGCCGGGAACCTCGCGATGCGTGTCGAACCCGCGCAGCAACAGGCCGTCGGCCTTCGCCTCGTCGGCGAGGACGCGCCGGATCTGCCCGTCGAGCTCCAGCAGGAGATCCGCCGTTCGCTTCGCCGCCGGGTCGAGCGGCTCGGCCACGAGCGGGGGGACACCGACGTGCTGGGGATCCGTGTCCGAGAGCCGCGGGTCCAGACCGGCGCCGCGCAACACCACCAGCACCCGGTGTTCGCGTTCGTGGCGAAAGAACACGTCGACGCCCTCGAGACGCACACCGGCTTCGAGCTTCGCGACGACGGCCTGCGCCTCGGCGTCGGGGATCCGGCCGGCCCGGCGATCGGTGATCGTGCCGTCGGGTGCGAGCGAGCACAGGTTGCCGCGCGCCGCGACGTCTCCGGCGTGGAGCTCGAAGTCCAGCCCGGCCGCGCTCAACGCGCCCCGGCCGAGCTCGAACTGCTCGGGGTCGTAGCCGAACAATCCGAGGTGACCCGGACCCGACCCAGGCGTGATACCCGGACCGACGGGTTCGGCGAGCCCGCTGATGCCCTCGGCGGCCAGCCGATCGAGGTTGGGCGTGGATGCCTCCTCGAGCTCAGTGCCGTGGTCGGCATCGGCGTACCCACCGAGACCGTCCATCACGATGAGCAGCAGCTTGGTGTCGGCGTCCTGGATCAGAGGCGTGAGGTCCATCGGCCCAGCGTAGGGCCCCATCGCGCCCCGGTTCTATCCGGCCGGGTCCCGCCAACAGGTCTCCGTGAACACGGCGGCGTCGGAGCTCGCGCGGGTCATGAACCGGGCGACGTCCTCCCGGATGATCCGCATCCCGTCGGGGCCGTCGAAGAACCGATCCGTGAAGTCGGCCCACGTCGCGAAGTGGAGCTCGGCGATGCCGTCGACGTCGGCGCCGTCCGACGTGAGCGACTCGATCACGACGTTCTGGGTGTAGTCCCGGAGCCCGACGTGATGACGCAGCGCGAGCGGCGCATGCCGTTCCGTCCAATGCCGGGCGAACTCCTCGCGGGAGAGGTCAGGCCGGCGTCGCATCAACGAGATCATCTTCACGCCCGGCGAGACGACGCCGTCGGGCCCGGTTCGTTCGGCTCGCTTCACCCGGTGCTCGTCGACGACCCACGCCGCGAACCGACGACCGAGCCTCACCAGACCATCGAAGCCGTCGAGCTGCCACCTGGCGTCGGACCACACCGCCACCACCGCATCGGCCGTCGGAACGAGCCCGAGATCGTCCGTCGCCCGCGTGTACGGACCTTGATCGAGCGTCGCGGAGTTGACGGTCAACCCGAGAACCGACACATCGGCGAGCACCGTGGAGGCCCAGTCGGCGATGCCTTCCTCCAGAGCAGCGTGGTCGATCGCGGGATCGCGCCAGAGCGCGGCGAGGATCTTCACGCGATCACGGCTTCGCGGTCGTGGCCGGCCCCGAGGTCGCCGCGGCGGCGGAGGTGGGTGGCGCCGCCGTCGGAGGAGGCGCGGTCGTGCCCGGCGGTTGGGTGGTGACAGGGGGCGCGGTCGTCACCGCCGGCGCGGCCGTCGTCGGAGGCGCGGTCGTCGTACCACCCGCGTGCCAGGACTCGACGTCCCAGTGCTTCTTGATCACCTTGTCCATGATGGCCTTGGCGATGATCCGCCCTCCCGCCGGCTCGAAATGGATTCCGTCCGCGGTGCGGATCTTGGTGGAGTCCCCGTTGACGTCGAGGTAGTCGGCGTACCCGTCCTTGCCGTGCGGCTGGAGCAACGGATAGGTGTCGACGTAGAAGACGTTGCCGGCGCGCTTGTCGGCTTCGCTGCGGAAGATCGAGTTGAGGTACTGGAAGTGATCGGTACGGTCGCGCGTGATCGGGATGCCGACCCAGATCACCTTGCGACCCTCGGCGACGATCTGGTCCATGAGACCACCCACCCGGCAGCGGTATTCGGCCTCCCACGAGGCGCTGCCGAACGGTCCCTTGCCCTTGCCGGTGCACGAACCCGTCATCAGCGTGTGGTCGTCGTTGGCACCGAGCATGACCATCACCGCGTCGGGGTTGAACTGCTGCGACTGACGCTTGATCTCCTCGGGCCAGTTCACCACGAAGTCGGGCCGCTCGAGGCCCGTCGAGACCCTGCTGTCCACGCCGTTGCGCACGTCGATCACCTGGGTGTTCGACGCGAGCTTCAGGAACTGCTTCCCCGGCGTGTCGACCAGCGAGTCGCCGACGATGATCATCTTCAACGGGTGTTCGGGCGACACCACCACCGGCACCACCGCCGCCGTTGACGGGGTGGGCGCGGTCGTTTCGCCGGGTTGCGTCGGCCCGGTGGGGGCCGTCGTGCTGGTGGTGGTGGCCTTCGGCTTCGGAAGGGCCGCGTTGATCGAATCGTGGTTGCCCTGTCCGGCGGCGTCGAGGAGCCAGTCGCGCGGCAAGCTCATCCCGGCGTGCACACTGACCCAGCGGATCGGTCGCATCACCTCCATGCCGACATCGCGCTCCCAACCGGCGTCCTGGTTCGATGCCGTCTGGAACATCCCCCGCGCGTTCAGCACCGTCCCCACCGCGAACGCGACCAGCATCACCACGATCACGTGACCGGCCGACATCGGCCGGCGCGCCAATGGATCGCGCACCGGCGCATCACGACGAGGCGTCGCCTGAGATCGGTGCGCAGTGGGAGCCATCAGAACTGGAAGTAGATGAAGTCGGGGACACGACCTTGCAACGCGGCCACGCCGAGCGCGTCGATGAGGAGCAACGCGAAGCCGAGGGTCACGCCCATCGCGACGGGAGACAGCCGGGACCACGACGCCAGGAGCCGCGCGCCGAGGGCGCGCGGCAGGTACTGCGCGCCGATCCCCACCGCGATCGCCAACAGCACCGACCCGTGCACGAGGGCTGTGGACCCGCCGGACCAATTCCAGGGCAGTAACAGCCGGCCGAGGATCTCGAACGAGTCGTGCAGTGTCGGCAGGCGGGTGTCGCCCATGCGCGTCGGAAAGAAGATCCACGCGAGACAGACGAGGTTGAACGTCACCACGCGTTTCCAGCACCGTGACCAGACGGTGTCGCGCGGCTCGCGCCAGCCGAGGGCCGACCGCCTGTCGCGCCAGATGTGCCCGGCGATCAGGTACGCGCCGTGCAGGCCGCCCCAGATCAGGAAGGACCAGCCGGCACCGTGCCAGAGGCCACCCAGCACCATGGTGATCATCAAGTTGGCGTAGATGAAGCCCTTGAGCCGCGCGCGGCGGGGTGTGGTCTCCCGCATCGCGCCCGGCGTGTCGTGAGCGCTGACCCAACCGGTCCCGGGCACGAACGCGCGGCGATTGCCGCCGAGCGGGATGTAGAGGTAGTCCCGCAGCCAGCGGGACAGGGTCATGTGCCAGCGGCGCCAGAAGTCCTGGATCGACGTTGCCGCGTAGGGCCGGTCGAAGTTCTGCGGGAACCGGAACCCGAGCAGCAACGCCAGGCCGATGGCGATGTCGGCGTAGCCGCTGAAGTCGGCGTAGATCTGTACCGCGTACCCGTAGACGGCGACGAGGATCTCGAGCGAGCTGTGATGCGAGAGGTGCGGGTCGGTGAACACCGGACGCACAATGGCGCGGCCGAGGAAGTCCGCGATGACGAGCTTCTTGAACAGGCCGCCGACGATGAGGGCGAACGCCCGCGACCCGTCGATGCGTCGAGGGTCGTGCTTCTGGCGCAACTGCGGGATGAACTCCGCGGCGCGCACGATGGGCCCGGCGATGAGGTGCGGGAAGAACGATTGGTAGACGAGGAAATGCGCGAGTGGAGCCGGCTCGAAATCGCGCCGGTAGATGTCGATGAGATAGCTCATCCCCTGGAACGTGTAGAAGCTGATCGCGACCGGTAGCACCACGTTCACGGGATCGAACGGCATCGAGATCCCGACGTGATGGAATCCGTTCACGATCTGCGCGACGAAGAACTCCGAGTACTTGAAGTACCCGAGCAGCAACAGGTTGCCCGCAACCCCGATGCCGAGCAGCAGGCGACGGGAACGGTCGTCGCGAGCCTGGTGGACCAAACCGCCGAACACCCAGTTCCAGAGGCACGACGCAACCAACAACAGCACGAACAGCGGGATGAACCCGAGCACGGTCGGCTGGTTCGCGTACGCGAGGAAGGTCCAGCTCGCGGCGAGGATGAAGACCTTCCACCACGACCGCATGGGCATGAGCAGCCAGCTGAGCGGCAGCACGACCATGAAGAAGATGGCGAACGTGACGGTCGGGAAGAGCATCGATCCTCGGCTGGCGCGACAGGGGGACCCCTCCGCCGTGGGTCCGATTCCTTACGCTACGCGGTGGCCGGGGGCGGGCGATGCTCTTCGCCGCGCCTTTCCGCGCCCGCGAGTCATGAATCGGCGCTGAGGACCTCCCAACCGAGGGGAGGAGGAGCGAGGCGCCAGTACTGCTCGGGCGCGGGCGCGTCGAGCTTGGGCGCGATGTTCCAATCCGCTTCGAGCGCGCGGAGCTGCGAGGAGTACCGGGCGAGGGCCGCCCGCTTGCGCTCCTGGCCCGCGTCGATCGGCACGGCCACCGGGGTCGGCCACAGCCCCCGGCGGAACAACTGTGCAACGCGCCACGCCAGCATCCCGGGGATGTGCTTGTAGCCACTGTCCTCGTAACACAACCAGGCCCGGCCGGCTCCGGCTCTTGCGGGCGCACCGCTTTCGTCCGCGGTCTCCTCGAGCGCCTCGCGCACCGACATCGCGGCGTCGTGCGTCGTGGCGTGATCGGGGTTCGCCAGGCCGAACGGTACGAGCACCAGGGTCGGATCGAGCTCGACGAGGGCCTCGCGCAGCGGCTCGGCCACCGCGTCCGGACCCACCCACTCCGGCCGTTCCAGATACTGGTGCTCGACGAGGTCCAGCCAGCGGGGTACCGCGCCGAGCTGGGCGAGGGCGGCCCGATCCTCGTCCTTGCGGGCGTCGAGCACCTCGTCACCGGGGCCGAACCCGCAGAGCGTGTCCCAGTGCGTCATCGGTGCGGGGTACGCCTCGGGCCGGCCGGTGAACACCGTCACGACCGTGGCGCCGGGATGTGCACTGAGGAGCTGGGCGCAACCGAGCACGGCGTCGTCGAGGTGCGGTGAGACCACCACGATCCGTTCCAGCTCCGCCTCCGAGACCAGACCCCAGGTCCGCATGTCGTCGGGTGTCGTGCTCATGGCGCCAGGTTCCCACGTATCTCGTTGGACCGAAAGGGTCGCAATGGGGAATACTTAGGTTATCTAATTAGTTGACCGAAACAATGGGCATGGCCACGAAGACCCCCGACAGAAAGACCCCCGACATCAGGAGCGCCGACATCAAGACGGCCGGCATCAAGACGCCAACTGCCGCGGCAGTCCGCGACGCGACCACGTCCGAGTTGGCCGCCCGCCTTCGGCTC
>Ga0209048_10005706_pt1 | contig 11732 bp, 10 predicted proteins | sample FrelakmetCRP12CR_FD_187146 | JGI IMG/M metagenome (GOLD analysis project Ga0209048, IMG submission 187146) | Freshwater lake sediment microbial communities from the University of Notre Dame, USA, for methane emissions studies - CRP12 CR (SPAdes)... | ecosystem: Environmental > Aquatic >... | reverse complement strand
TGGGTGAGACAAGGGACGACGCAGCGGGGGAAGCATACGATAAGGTCGCAAAGCTCTTGGGGCTGGGTTTTCCGGGCGGTCCGGCGATTGACAAGCTTGCCGCTGTAGGGGACCGCGATTTTGTGAAATTCCCGAGGTCCTTTCTGTCCCGCGGCAGCTACGATTTCAGCTTCAGCGGCATCAAGACCTCGGTTCTCTACTGGCTGCGTGATCACGGGCTGCTCACTTCCAGCGGTACTGCGAATCTTACCGCACGGCAGCGGGCTGACCTTTGTGCCAGTTTCCAGGCAGCGGTCGTGGACGTGCTCGTCCAGAAAAGTCTGATGGCTATCGAAGACCTGGGAGTCAGAGATTTTGCAATCGCCGGGGGTGTTTCCGCCAATTCCGAACTGAGACGAAAACTGGGGGAAGCTTCTGCCGCAAGGGGCTTCAGGCTGTTCATTCCGCGTCTTGAATTCTGCACCGACAACGGGGCGATGATAGCATTTTTAGGCTGGATGAAACTGAAATCAGGCCTCAGGTCGGATTTCACTCTGAACGCCTCGGCCAATCTTAATTTCTGAGGGCAGTGGTCAGGTCTCATGCAGGCAAAAAACATATTTAATAAACTGATACTTCCCGCCATCCTAATAGGAGGCGCGGCTGTCTGCATATTGTCTCTCTGGCAGTCATACAAAGCCAACGGGGGATTCGGATTTCCGTTAGATGACCCATGGATTCATCTCCAGTTCGCAAAAAATTTGCATGACTACGGGAGTTATTCATACTTCAGGAACGAGATGCTCACCTCGGGGTCTACCTCGCCCCTTTATACCCTCATCCTGGCGGCCTGTTTTTTCATAAGCCGCGATGAGATGGCGATCAGTTATTTCCTGGGTGTCGCCTTCTTGCTGATGGCCGCTTTTTACATGTACAGACTCGCGTTGAAAGATTTCGGCGGGAAGCTGACTTTCGCGGGATCTGCCGCAATCTTGCTTCTGATGGAGCCGCGGCTCATCTGGGCATCACTTTCGGGGATGGAGACCACGCTTTTTATTTTTCTCCTGCTCGCGGTCGCCTATTATTACAAATCCAGAAAAACTGTCCAGCTGGGAATATTTTCCGGCCTGCTTTTATGGACCAGGCCCGAGGCTGTTCTTTTTGTGGCGGTGCTGGGGATTGATGCGGCCTACGGGGCATTCTACGCCAGGGGGCCGAAGCTGAAAAGACCGAAAATCTCTCCGGCCGTCGAGTCTGTCGGGTGGCTCCTCAAGCCGGTATTGATTTTTCTCCTCTTCGCGGCCGGTTACCTGGCTCTGAACCTTCTGTTATCAGGCTCGGCCCTGCCGAATACTTACTCCGCAAAAATTAAGTATTACTCCGGGGGAGGGGGCACACCCAACTTCCCCGAGCAGGTATTTCACTTTCTGACAGACGGGCACCTTCTCCTGGTTTCTTTTTTCGCATGCGCCGGGATATTATCCATACTTGGCGGCTTCATAAAAAGAATGGGGCAGGAATATCTTGTTTATTTCCTGTGGTCTCTGGGTTTGTTCCTGGCCTACTGGAAAGAGCTTCCTTTTCTTTACCAGCAGGGCAGGTACATGATGCCCATCCTCCCCTTTTATCTGCTCCTCGGCCTGGGAGGAGTCCGGATTATAATTGAAGGGTGCAAAAGGTTTGTCACGGGGTTTTCAAAGGGCAGGACCGCACCTGTAACTCTGGCCGTATTCATCCTGATAATCACGGTGCAGTTTGCCTTTGCCTGGCCCTCTTGGTGGAAGGAGTACGCGGAGTACTGCGACTACATAAGCCAGAGGCAGGTCCGCACAGCCAGGTGGCTGCGCGACAATCTGCCCCCCTCGGCCGTAATAGCTACGCACGACATAGGGGCCATCGGTTATTATTCAGGCAGGAAGATCGCGGACATGGTTGGACTGGTTTCACCCGAGATGATCGACCGGATAGGAAGCTTTGAAAAGCTCACCCAGTTCCTGAAGGTTAAGAAAGCAACGCATATTGCCGTGCTTCGCAACTGGTTTGAAGTTGCCAACCAGAACCCGATTTTTCAGACAGATGAAAACCGTCCCGAGATAATGGAGGTGTTTGAAATCGGACCTGCGCAGATCCACTTCACCCCCCAGAACGTCACATCAATGACGGAGGCTGCAAAATATTACCTCTCCTTGGGGGTTGTCCAGCAGGCCCGCGAGCTGCTGGAAACCTCTGCCAGAATGGATCCCATGTCCTCGAAGGTCCACTACCTGCTGGGCGAAACTTACATGAAGGCCGGAAACCTTGAAAAGGCAGAGGCAGAGCTACTGCGCTCCGCTCTCCTTCATCCAAATTACGTTGAGGCATATTCCGCCATCTCAAGGCTTTACGCAACAAAAGGCCGGCCGGGCGAAGCCATAGAGTATCTGGAAAAAATTTTATCGGTCAATGCCTCATATCCCGAAGCCTACAGACAGCTTGCCGGCATTTACGCGACTTTTCACCTCGACAGCCTTAAGGCCGCCGAATGTCTGCGCCGGTATCACGAGCTTTCGGAGGATACCGCCAGATGAAAAGAAGGCCGGTCGCTGTTGTCATAATTATATTAATGCCCCTGCTAATCGCCGCATACCTCCTCTTTTATTTTCCGAACAGATTTGAAGGAGACAGGTTCATAGTTGTATCAAAAGGGGAGAGCTTTGCTCAGGTGGCGGACAGGCTGGATTCGGCGGGTATACTGGGGAGCAGGCTCTTTTTTGACCTGGGCGGCAGGATCCTGGGTTATACGAAAAAAATGCAGATAGGGAAGTACCGCTTCAAAAGCGGAATGTCCAATATAGACATTCTGAAGGATATCGAAGCGGGCATGACCGTGGAGACGATCACGGTTCCTATACCCGAAGGCCTTCGTGCCACACGCCAGGCGCATATATTGCACAGGCTGCTGGGAATCGATTCGTCCCGGTTCATGGATCTTGTGCATGATTCGAGCTTATCAAGGAAGCTGGGCTTAGAGGCAAAGTCACTGGCTGGATTTCTGATGCCCAGGACATATAAATTTTACTGGCAGACGGATGAAGAAGATGTCATTAAAACACTGGTAGGGGAGTTCTGGAAGTTGATGAACGACTCGCTCCTTAATCAGATCAAGGCACGCGGCCTCTCTGTAAATTCGATCATTACCATGGCTTCAATAGTCGAGATGGAAACCGCGATAGATTCCGAGCGCCCGATAATCGCCGGAGTATATTATAACCGCCTTCAGAAAGGGATGCTTCTGCAGGCGGACCCGACTATCCAGTACCTGCTTGAGGAGGGGCCGAGGCGCCTTCATTTGAGTGACCTGGAGATGGAGTCAGCTTATAATACGTACAAGCACAGGGGGCTGCCGCCCGGGCCGATAAACAATCCCGGCAGGGCTTCGATAATGGCAGCGATCAGACCTGCAAGGCACAAGTATCTTTTCTTCGTGGCGAACGGCAGGGGAGGGCACAGCTTTTCACGCACATACTCCGAGCATCAGCGCGCTGTAAAATATTACCGCAAGCTCAAGAAACAGCCGACCCAAGCCTGAGGCAGATCTCCGAGTTGGAGGGGGTGCGGATATTCAACTGTTTACCGAAACTGACGACTGCTCCGTTCAAGGCATCAATTTCCAGACGCTTGCCCTGCATCAGGTCGTAATACATCGAAGAAGTGCTGCCCGGCGGTAACCTCTTGAAATGTGCATCTGCCTTTTCCTCTACGGCCGTAAATGGAGAGATCTTCTTTGCGCGGGCAATCTGGGCTGCTTCTGCCACCACACTTTGAAGCATAGAACTGAGTCCGGCGTCCGCGAGTATTTCCCCTATACTCTTCCGGGCATAGGAGGTCATGCCTGAGAGTCCGCATATGAAAATCCATTTTTCCCATAGAGCCTGCCTGATATCCTCCTGGATTTCGGCAGTTATGCCAGAGCTAGAGAAAGCCTCCCCTATCTCCTCCAGCCGGGAGGTTTTGCCGCCTGAAAACTCCCCCAGTATAAATTTGCCGGTGCCCCCCTCGTGCCTTACTAATCCATAGGATGAGATTTTGCTGAAGATGTATGCAACCCCTGTCAGGATGTGACTTTCCCCAAGAGCTTTCCCCAGCAGTTCTTCGTTCTCCACGCCGTTTTGTATGCTGAGAACCGCGGTCTCCTTCTTGAGGCCGGATCGCGCGATCTGGGCGGCTGCATGTGTATCGAAAGATTTCACCGCCACGATAATAAGATCGAATGGGCCTAGATTCACCAGATTTTCAACGAATTGGGACCTGACCAGGATGTTTCCTTCGGTCGATTCAAGCCTCAACCCCTGCTTGCGCATTGCGGCAAGGTGTTCCCCCCTTGCCACGAAAACGACATGGTGTCCCGACTTCCAGAATTTCGCCCCAAGATAAGCGCCCACACCGCCGGTACCCAGGATGGCTATACGCATCGACTTCATATCCTCATTGTCCTCATTTTGCGGGATACTATACAAAAATGGAGAATAAAAGACAACAGACCCCGGTACCCTTTTGTCATTTACGGAAAATAACTATATTGGGTCATTTAAAACAGGGATATTAATTCAATGACAGTTTCATATATTGGCCGCGCGGTGTTCGTTTGCGTCATTCTTGCCGCAGGCCTGCTTTCCTTTTTTTGTGCCGGACAGGGTCCCCCTTCAGGCGGTCCGCCCGATAAGACTCCCCCTGAAATAATCTTGACTTTGCCCGAGCCGGGGGCCCTGAATTTCCGGGGGAATAAAATTGTCCTGAAATTCAGCAAATACATAAACAGGCGGACGCTGGAGGAATCGGTTTTTATGTCCCCATCAGGGGGTGAGTTCACTTTTGACTGGGGCGGGACTGATGTGGAAATAAGTTTTTCTGATTCGCTGCGGCGGAATACCACCTACATCATGACGGTCGGGACTGATCTGACCGATACTCACTCAAACAGGATGGCAAAGGCCTTCGCTCTTCCGTTTTCAACAGGCACACAGATAGATTCCGGCTCGATTTCCGGAGCGGTGTTCGATGATAATCATGCCGGCATAATGATATTTGCCTACGCTCTGGACGGCCGCAACGCAGATACACTGAACCCCTCCAGGGTAAAGCCCGATTACCTGACTCAGACCGGCAAGGACGGAACTTTCCTGCTTCCATATCTTGCGCTCGGCACCTACAGGTTAATTGCAGTGCGCGATGAGTACAAGAACCTGTTCTATGACGTCCAGACCGACAAATACGGAATGTCCAATTCAGACATAACTCTTTCACCCGGGGTGCATAGCTTCCCGGCCCTTCAGTTCCGGATGACGGCGGAGGACACCACGGCCCCCTTTCTTTCAAGTGCCCGCGCCACCGATGATTCACACGTGCTGCTGCGCTTCAGCAAGCCGATGGATCCATCCCGTTGCGCACCGGGGAGCGTTTCTCTGACGGACACTCTGACGAACAAAACCCTGGATGTTCTAGACATTTCCTTCGTGGGGCCGCATTTCAAGGAAGCACAGCTACTGACAGGCAGACAGGACAGCATGATGGCCTACCGCGTCACGCTGCACCACCTGGCGGATGTTAACGGCTTGCCCATAAGAGCAGGCGGGAGCGGATCGGTTTTCACTGGAAGTCCCTTGCCCGACACTTCCCAACCAGCGCTTGAGATTGTAGGTCTGAAAGACAATGCCAGGAGCACGGAGAGGGGCGACTCTATTCATTTTTCATTCAGCAAGGCCGTCAGGAGAGCTGTGTTTGAATCAGGGACGGCGGTGCGGGATACAGCCGGAAGTAAAATCGAGGGGGCATTTTTCTGGCAGAATTCTCTCTCCGCGAGTTACGTGCCGCGCAGGGTTTTCTCTTACGGGATGGATTACATGCTTTCGGTGCGAATGGATTCGGTGGTCGACTTGAGCGGGAACCGGCACGCAGATTCCCTGTTGACTGTCAATTTCAGGGTAGTGGAGGAGAAATTCTTAAGCAGCATCAGCGGAAAAGTGACTGACGAAATGCCGGGTGCAGCCGGGGATATATACGTAAGTGCATTTAGCGTCGCCACCAGGGAGGTCAAACCCCGCGTCCAGGTCTTAAAGGGGCCCGGAAGTTTCAGTCTCGAAGAACTCTACGAAGGGAAGTACCTCATCTCCGCTTTCAGGGACAGCGACAGCAACGGAGTTTTCACTTACGGCAGGCCGTTCCCCTACGCGCCATCCGAGCGATTCACGGTATATGCTGATACCCTGAAACTCCGCGCCCGCTGGCCGGTGGAAGATGTTCACGTCCGCCTAAAATAGGGGGGGAGGGCTACCGTTTCTCCTGGGGCGGTTTTTCGGGTTCGATGAAGTTCTCCGGCGGTTTTGGAGGGGGGTTCTTTATCACATAATCAGGCACGATCCATGCATCCCCGTAACCGAGTGATATGAGCCGCTTGAGCAGCGGGTTGGCAGCAATCCTGTCCTGGAAATTTCCGACCCTTACCTTGTAGTAGGGCGCGTCGTAAACGATGTATGCCCATTCCTCAGGAAGGAGCGCCGCCACGCTGTCCCTGTTCTGGTTAGCCTGGTCAATATCCTGCGTGAAAAGTATCTGGATGCGGAAGCCGGGTATTGTTTCGGGCAGTGCCGTGACCATGACGTGCGCAGCTTCCAAAGCCTCCCGCTGCCTTTTTTCCTCAGCTTTTACTTTATTTATGGGTGAGTCGTAGTCGGAGGGGTTGAAAGAGTCTTCGTACTTCCCCAGAAAATTTTCAAGAGAAGACTCCGTTTTCTTACCTTTATCGGTCTCGCGCGAACTGCGGCACCCCCAGATCCAGACGCTCAGGATCAGAACGGAAAGAAGAACTGCGTTCAGGAGGTCATTTCCGCGGGATTTCGGATACCCATGCATCTTTGTAATCACTCGGATATTTTTCGGCCATGACATCCCGGAACCTGCGTGCCTCCTCCTTGGTCGGGAAATCGCCGATCATTACCTTGTAAAGGTTGTCGTTCTCATCATGGACGCTGTATACGTTTTTCCCCAGACGCTCCCTTGCCAGGGCTGCCACTCTCTCCGCGTTGTCCGGCATCTTGTACGCGCCGATCTGGACGGCATACTTGCCTGAAGGCATCTGCGCGGGGTGTGTCTGTGGTGCCGTTTTAGGCTCATAATCGGGCTTCTGTGTGTTTTGCCTGTCCACATTTACAGTATCGATTTTCGGAGATACCACCGGTTCGGTTTTTTGGGGAGTCTTTTCCATTGGAGCGGCCGCAGGAGTTACGGTTTCCTGCTTCTCCGAGCTCTCCTCCGAAGTAGCGCAGCCGAAGAGGACAATGCCTGTAATTATGCAGATGACGAGAAAGAGTGTTTGTCTCCTTTTCATGATTACCTCGCTATTTAGCCCTTAATATGATTGAGCAGTTTTTGCTGCTCCTTTTGTTTTGGTTTCTCCATCTTCGCTCACTATTTTTACGCTCGCGCTGGCGCCTATGCGGTCCGCGCCGCTTGCAACCATAGCAAGGGCTTCCTGGCGGGTGCGCACGCCTCCTGAGGCTTTTACTCCCATCGCGGTCCCGACAACCTTCCGCATAAGCGCTATATCGCCGGCGGTTGCCCCGCCTTTGGAAAAACCCGTGGAGGTTTTGACAAAATCTGCGCCCGAGCGTTTTGCGATAATACAGGCTTTGATCTTTTGTTCGTCTGTAAGGAGGGCGGTCTCTATTATGACTTTGGTGAGAGCCCTGTAGCGTTTGGAGGTTGTGACTACCGCAAAGATGTCCTCTTCGACGTAGTCGTAGCTGCCCGATTTCAGCATTCCCACGTTTATGACCATGTCGATTTCCCTGGCTCCGTCCCTCAGGGCATGTTCGGCTTCGAAGGCCTTTGAGGCGGTGGATGTAGCGCCCAGCGGGAAACCGATCACGGTGCAGACTTTTACCGGTGTATCGCGCAGTATTTTAGCGCAGAGGGGCACGTGACAGGGGTTGATGCAGACGCTGGCGAAATTGTATTTTTTCGCTTCCAGGCAGAGCTGAGTGACCTGTTCTTTTGTGGCTTCGGGTTTCAGTAGCGTGTGATCTATCAAACGGGCGAGGTCTGTTTCAATGCCGCCGGCCGCCTCGATTCCGATGCAGGCAGTTACCCTTGACGCCCCGTTCTGGAGTATGTTGCGGACGCCCTCTTTGTTATGGACGACGCACAAGCCGTCCGCGCAGACGCCGTCCTTTGTGCAGCACTCCCCCCTGAGTGCGCTCTTTACTATCTGGTCGACTTCTTTCTGATGCATTTTCGCTTGCAATCCTCGATTTTCAACCTCAATATAAGATTTTCTGCAAAAGAAACAAATGACATTTGAAAGTCTGCTTGAATCTAAATCCGCAATTTCTTAGATTGCATGACACCGGTCAATTAATTCACCGAGAGAGAGGAATTTTTATGAGCACCCCGGCATGGCCCGCGGTACTTCTTGCAGCAATGGTAGCTACTTCGCCCCTATTTTCACAGGGAAACAGCACGTACAGCTTTCTCAGAAACGATGTCGGCGCCAGGGCCGCCGCACTGGGCGGCAGCTTTGTTACATCCACAGACGACCCTAATGCAATCTTTTACAATCCGGCGGGGCTGGGCACTTTGAGCTCAAGGAAGGTATCGGTAGGGTTTTTCAAGCACCTTCTGGATGTAAATTCGGGCTCTGTCAGCTTCGGGACTGAAGTGCCCAATCTGGGGTTTGTCGGAGCCGGGATAGTTTACATCAATTACGGCGAGTTTCAGCGGACCGGGGAGGAAGGCCAGAACCTGGGAACTTTCAGCGCGGGGGAGCTGGCCTTATCGGCAGGGTACAGCGGTCAGCTGAATCCGCGCCTCACATACGGGGCGAGCGCAAAGTTTATTTATTCCTCGATTGCCGAGACCCGCTCCAGCGCGGTTGCACTGGACCTGGGAGTTCAGCACGTCGCTGTCCCGAACCGGGTGGTGGTGGGAGCCAGCCTCCTGAATCTGGGCACCCAGATAGATCCTTATCTCATAACGCGGGAATCCCTCCCTCTGGATCTGAAGGTCGGAGTTTCCATTTATCCCGAACACCTGCCGGCTACCCTCATGGTGGACCTGCACAAGCTGAATGAAAAACAGGACAACTTCGGCGAGAGGCTCAGCCAATTTTCTATAGGGGCGGAATTCACAGCCAGCCCAAATGTCCAGATCCGGATGGGCTACAACAACGAACGCAGGCGGGAGTTCAAAATCGGACAAAGTTCAGGCCTGGCGGGATTCTCTGCCGGCGGGGGATTTTCAACCGGCGCTTACACCGTCGATTATGCCTTCACTTCCTACGGAAAAATAGGTTCGGTGCACCGGATAAGCATCGGTTTTTAAGCCTTACCTTTTTTACCTCAAGTAAAGTTCCAGCAACCGGCTGCTCAGATAGAACAGCAGAAATCCTCCGAACACTATAAGCGGCGTGATGCGGTTCCCCGAACGGTTGATTTCGGGAATCAGGTCGCTGGCCCCGACATATGTCGCGACCCCCGCCGAAAAGGCGAATGCAATCCCGATGGCGCTTGCATGCAATCTTGCGATCAGGAAAACTGCGACAATTCCCAGCATGGTGGCAATTCCCAGGGCAAAGGAGGCGTAAAGGGCGACCTTCCTCGGCTGGTTGGAAACCAGCATTATTGAAGCTATGGTGAGACCTTCGGGGAGCTTGTGGAGCAGGATCGCCAGAAAAATAAGCAGACCGATGGAAAAGTTGAACTGTAGGCCGGCGGATATCGATAACCCGTCGAAGAATGCATGAATGCATAATCCCGCGAAGGCTGATAGGCTGGCCACACCGGAAACCATCACCTCGGAATGGGTTTCTTCGCCGAAGTGGAGGTGGCTGACGATCGTGTGCTCAAAGAAATGCAGCATGCCGAATCCGAGTATGATGTAAAGCGGAGCAGTACTCCCCAGCAGGTGTATGCTTTCTGGTATCAGTTCGATAAATACGAGGGCCAGGAGGAATCCAGCGCTAAGGGCGATCAAATATTCCTGAATTTTCGCGGGCCACTGCTTCCTCATGATAATGAGTACCCCCCCCAGAACTTCTGCAGCAGCCGCGATAAGTCCGAAAAGGATTATTATGAGCATGGGGGCCGGTATTCAGGATTTTTGATAGGGTGATTTTAGATATTGCTCGGCCAGCTTGTGCGACTCGGCGAAATCCTTCATGTCCAGAACTTTTTTATACTGCATGACCGCCAGATCCCGTTTCCCCTGCAGGTCGTATATCATTCCTATTTTAAGGTTTGTCATAATCATGAATCCCGAAAGCTCGCCGATGTCCAGCGTGCGGGATATCTCGTCGGAACGGTAAAAGTAGGAGAGGGCGGCGTCGTTGTTGTTGAAATTCATCTCGCAGAGGCCCAGATAGTAATTTGCCTCCCTTTCGGCGGTGGCGTCGTAACCCCTTTGCCCTGAATTAACTCTCCGGAGCATCTCCAGGTACGTTTTCTTCATCTCATCCCAGCTGCCAGCGGATGCGTAGCCCCTTCCCGCATACTTGTGGAAAATTGCATTGTTTGGGAAGGAGCGATAAAGGCCGAGAGCCAGGCTGAGTGCCTCGGGGTACTGCTTTTCAAAGTTCTGCAAAATCTGCGTAAGAAAATATGTGGCTTCAAAGTTCGCATAGGATGCTTTCTGGGATGCGGCCCTGAGCTGCTCAATCCCCTTTATCTTGTTCCCTTTCGGGAAAAACATCATCAAGGGCTTTACGAAAGGGTATTGATCGGGAATGACGGCGGCATAGTAATTGTAAATGCCCGTCCCCAGCAGGATGTCATAATTGCCTGGGGCCAGCTTGGAGGCTTTCTGAACTATCGGCAGGGCCACCCTCCCGCAGTTGGCGGCTTTCAGCCAGTCCTCGCGGTTGCCGTAGAGCCTCCCCTGAAATCCGAGCGCCCCCCCCTTGAAAAAAAGCCCCGTCAGGTCGTTTTCATCCTTGTCCAGTCTTTTATCGCAGAGATCGATTACCTTGTCCAGAAGCGTTAGAAATTTTTCATCGCGTGACTTGTCCGAGAAATTTGTTATTATCTTCCACCACTCGACCATCGCCAGGAAGAAATGCCCGGCCGGATGTTCGGGGCTGTTCCGGACGACCGCCTGAAATTCCGCGGTGGCGCTGTCAAAGGAGAGGTTGTAGACAAACCGGATCCCCTGTCGGACGCGGGCTTCGCTCAAGGAATCGCTGATGAGCTGCGCGCTGGCGCGGTCGGAAAAAATTAGGAACGCAGAAAAAAGATATAGCAGGAATATCTTCATCGATGGCGCGCGGTGGCTTTCTTGAGACGGGGTTTTCAGTTTATGGTTAAATAGTTTCCCCCGGGTGCGCATAAAGGTAAAGAGCGGGGATTTATGAGCCGGGGAGAATTCCCCCCCCCCCTCGCTTTGCCCCTTGCGCACGCGGGGAGAAACCGTTACTGGAGCTGGTTGTTTTTTGCGGCGTCCTTCAGCTTATCATTTGCAAAAATGGCGATTTCCACGCGCCTGTTTGCCGCCCTTCCCTCGGGTGTCGAATTGGAGGCTACAGGCTGCGTCTTGCCGTATCCCACGGCCGAGAACCTTGTGGACTGTACGCCGAGTCCCTTGGAATAATCTGCCACAGCATCTGCGCGGCGCTCGGAGAGCTTCTGGTTATAATCCGCAGAGCCCGTTGAATCCGTATGCCCCTCCACAAGAATGTTTGTGTCGGGGTATTTGTTCAGGATCTTGGAGAGGCTCTCGATATTCGTCTT
>Ga0209048_10005705_pt1 | contig 11732 bp, 10 predicted proteins | sample FrelakmetCRP12CR_FD_187146 | JGI IMG/M metagenome (GOLD analysis project Ga0209048, IMG submission 187146) | Freshwater lake sediment microbial communities from the University of Notre Dame, USA, for methane emissions studies - CRP12 CR (SPAdes)... | ecosystem: Environmental > Aquatic >... | reverse complement strand
AATCGCATCCTATGCGGCTTCACCGCTGAGTCGCCGCGGCGACCTACAGCATTAGCATGAAAGCCAAGGCCAAGCCCCCGGGGTCAACGACCCCGGCTAGAGGGCTGACTGCGGAATTTCGCTGTTGTAGCCGCGGTCGTTGACCGCGGAATCGCATCCTATTCGGCTTCGCCGCTGAGTCGCCGCGGCGACCTACGGCATTAGCATGAAAGCCAAGGTCAAGCCCCCGGGGTCAACGACCCCGGCTACAAAGAAGCTTCCCGTTGGCCGGGGTCGTCGACCCCGGCTACAATGACGGCGTGCTCACCTACGAAATGTTCTGCGGCGGGGTTTTCGAGACCAATTGCTATCTCGTCAAAGCGCCCGGGGGTTCGATCCTATTCGACGCCCCCGACGGGACTTGTGACTGGCTGGTCTCGACCGGCGCAACGCCAAAGATGCTCCTGCTGACCCACGGCCACTTCGACCACGTGCCGGATGTCGCGAAGATAAAGCGGCGATTCGATTGCCAGATCGGATGTCACGCGGAGACCGCACCGATGATTTCGGATCGTAATTTCTTCCGGAGCTTCGGCTACGAACTGGAGATCGAGCCTGTCCAACCGGATTTCCTGATTGAAGCCACGCCCGCACGCGATTTTCTGGGCTTGGAAATGGAAGTTCTGGAAGTGCCCGGGCATTGCCCGGGAAGTTTGTGCTTTCTTTCCAGAAAAGACGCGCTGCTGATCGGGGGCGACGTGCTCTTTGCCGGCGGGGTCGGCCGCTGGGATTTGCCTCATGGCGATGGCGAACTGCTCTTCCGCGGGATCAAAACGAAACTGTTCCCACTGGGCGATAATGTGACCGTGCTTCCGGGCCACGGTCCGCCGACCACGATCGGCGAGGAGCGGCTCACCAATCCGTTTGTGCGGTAAAGGAGCGCATACGGTGTCATCCCGAGTCCGGCAGCCGCCGGACGAGGGACCATAGGTCAATCGCTTTCGCGCTAGACCAATCCCTAACGAATCCCTTCGTGAACTGATTCGTTAATCGCTCGACCAAGCTTCTCGAGACCATCGATCTCGCCCACGAGCGAACGCAGCGACGCCGTCGCTGCCGGAATGTGATTCAAGAACGCTTTGTTGCCTTTGACCAACCCGAGGAAGCCGTAGGCGCCGAGCGCCTGCATCAGTCGTTGAGCGCCACACAGGCGGAAAATCATGCGGAACTCCGGTGAAACGGGTTGCTGTGCGGCGTCTCGCTTTCCCTCATAACTTGTCATCAGCTCCTCGCATTCCGAACGCGACAAGGTGACGTACGGATCAAATAGCAACGAGGCGAGATCGTACTCTGCCAGCCCGGGACGCATCCCTTGAAAATCGATCAAGTGGGCCTGGGCGTTGCGAATGATGATGTTTTGTGACTGAAAATCCCGGTGGACCAGAACGCGCGCCCGATTCCCGAGACGCTCCGCGATCTCAGGCAATGCCGGCAGCGCGGTCAGCTCCAAGAGCTCTTTTTCCGCCACGCCATAATGGCGCCCGAGACAATTTTCGAAGAAGTATTTTTGCTCCCAGCGGTAAAGCGCCGAATCAAACGGCGCCGGCAGACTTTTCTGAATGCCAACCCACGCCTTTTCGGGCAGGCAATGCAGCTTCACGATTTCGTCAATCGCTGACTCGTAGAAGGCCCGGCGCACGAGCCAGCTTTCCTCACGGTAACTCCAAAGATCATTCGTCCCGAGATCCTCGATCCAAATCAAGCCTTCCGCCGCGTCGTGAAAGTAGATCCTGGGCGCGCGAATGCGGTGCTCCGCCAGAAACTCGGCGATCTCGACATAATGCCGGTTCTCCTCGCGCTCGAGATTGTACTTAACCAGAATGAGGGTCTGCTCCGGCGAACAGATTACCCGATAAAACTTCCGGTCCGATCCGCCTTTCTCGATCGGCGTGATCTTGACCGCCTCTTCCTCGAATTTCGGAAAATGAATCCGCGTCTGCCGCAGCAGCAAATCGGTCTTCGCGGATCTAGATGTCGCTGTCACTGTGTTCGCCTTCGGCCTTCCGATGGGAACGGACAATACAATTGCGTAGATGAGATCGCGAAGCGATTTCTGCGCCGGGCCAGAGAATCGTGTTTTCCAGGGTCGCGTCCGCGCCAACGCGGCAACCGGCGCCGACCGAACAAAAACCCGAAAGGCTCGCACTCGGATCGATGACTGCATCCGCCGCGACGCGCCTCGGCCATTCAGTCGTGCTGACATACACCGGCCTCCAGCGCTCCTCCTCGATGATGCGATGGACTTCGAGGTATTCGGCGCGGGAACCGATGTTGAACCACCTGCCATCGCCCAGAACAACGCCGCCAATTTTTCCGCCCTGGCCGATCCAATCCGCAAGAATCGGAATAAACGAAAGGTTTTGCGCGGGCGGGATCCGCTGGAAAATCTGTGGATTCCAGACAGACACGTTTGCGAAATCGTACTCGCCCGCACGGCCGTATTTGTTTCCAATGTCCACGACACGCGAGCCGGCAAGGGCGACCTCCGCGGCGAGCCCGGTTTTCCGCAGAGCCAGCGTGACATCGTTTCCCCGGCGGAAATGTTCATCGATCAACGGCTCCAAAGCGAAGTCGGTCAGGAGGTCGCCGCTGTAGACCAGAAAGGGCTCTGTTCGGAGAAATCCTTCTACATTTTTGATCCCGCCGCCCGTTCCGAGCAGGTCTGGTTCGCGCACCAGCCTCAACGGACGTCCAGCGTAGGTTGCCCCCAGAAGGTTTTCGAAGAGCGGGGCCAGATGATGCGTGTTGATAACGAAGGACTCCACCCCGACGCCGCACAAATGATCGAGCGCGAAAGTAATGAGCGGTTTTTGAAAAATCGGGATGAGCGGCTTCGGCAGGTCATCCGTGAGTGGGCGGAGCCGGGTCCCCAACCCGGCGCCAAGAACAAAGGCTTGAGTGATCATCGGAATTCGGTGGCAGGTCGAGACTCTGTCGAGACGGGTAGTGATCTAGGCCTCTTGCCCGCCACCGGACGGACTCGCCGCGGTGAGCCAATGATCCTCAGAACATCGGCTGGAAGCCGATGCCACTCTTCGACGGCGCTTGTGCTCCAGCGCCCGTCTGGTAAAACTTGAGCCATGACCGAAGAAACGATCTGGCGCGGCACCTCTTCGCAAAAGAAGAACCTTGGCCTCTTTGTTTTGTCCGTGCTCTTTTGCTGGCTCATCGTGCCCATCTTCATCGCGCTGACACGTTTTCTGCAAACGAAATGCCACATCTTCGAACTCACGAGCGAACGGTTGAAAATGACGGAGGGCGTTTTCAGCAAAGTGACCGAGACACTCGAACTCTATCGCGTCAAAGACATCGAAGTGCGGCAATCCTTCCTTTATCGCATGCTGGGGTTGGAAAACATCCTGGTTCATACTTCTGACCTTTCGTCCCCGGTTATCCTGCTCGAAGGAATTCCGAAAACCGTCGGCCTCGCCGATAAACTGCGGAATCAGGTCGAAATCATTCGCATGCAGAAACGAGTGCGCGAGCTCGACATCGAGTGAGGGTTCTTTGTAGCGGCGGTCTCTGACCGCCGGATTGCATTCTAGTCATCATTCCGATTCGTCGGCGGTCAGAGACCGCCGCTACAGAAAGTCACCGCCTCAGATAGAGCGAATTGGTCCCGAAATCGATGATGGCATGATAGCGCTGCAGCATCTCCGACCCCAGCAAGCCCGCAACGGGCGGCGAGCCGTCCAGCAACCCGCCATGAATCAGCCCTTCCAGATTGATCACACCCACGTTGGAAGTCCGCATATCCATTGAGCCGATGGAAAACCGCGTGATCGTCGCGAGCCGCACGCGGTTTTGAGCCAAATTTACCCCGATCGACCTGAACTTCGTCTGCCGAAGAGGAATGTTCATGCGGCGAACGAACGGAGAATGCAGGAGCGTCGCAAACGCACCCGTGTCCACCATTAGTCGGGCCGCCTTTCCATTGACTGATCCATCCACATAGAGGTTGAACCCATCGCTTTCGTGCATATGCATCCGGCGGAAACCACGGAAACTGAATCCTGGAGCGGGGCCGGGAACACGCGGATCGAGCTTGAGCACCAGCACCATTCGCTCGTAGTCGAGCACGGCTTTGAGCGGGGAAAGAATATCGGTGCCGAGGATGCCATCGCTTTCGCGTTCATATTTGCCATCGTCGTTGGCGGACGCCCGGACATAAGCGAAGTCGATCAGAACCATGGCCTCGTCGACCAGATTGAGCGCACCCAGACGAAGGCTGTGGGCAATCGACATCGAATTGAACGCGCCATTGATATTGAGCCGCGATGGGACATTTGACTTGGCGGTGACTGGAGTCATCCCAAAATGATCGCGGCGATTGATGGCGACAGCGCTCAAGGGCGCGCCCGTGTCCACCAGAAGGACTGCGGACCGGCCGTTAATCACCGCTCGCACCAGCAAGTGGTTTTGCGATGAACGTTCGAGTGGGAGGGCCTCATATTGCGGGGTTTCAACCGGCGCGGAAGATCTCGCGAAGGCCAGAGCTGGAAGGCCGGCAAGGAGCGCGACGATCAATACGGCAACATTTCTTCGCGAGGGGAAAGCTGGGATGCCGATAGACACGGGCCGGAGGATAGCACGTGCTGTGCAAGGGCGAAAACGCTTGCTTCCCTTTGGGCCAGCGAAGTATTCGGAACAGAGAAGTTCTTCTATGACCAATTGCACGCGCTACCGCGGATCGACCTTCGCATTCTTGAAACTCGACAGCCTGGCTCTTTGCGCTGCGCTGGCTTTGGCCGGGTGCAACAAAAGCGAAAATCCGGCCGGCTCGGCAGCCGATGACACGATCAAGGTCGGCGAGTACGCCTGCCTCACTGGACAGACCGCGAGCTTCGGCCTGGCTTCGCATCAAGGCACCCAGATGGTGATCGATGAAGCGAACGCCAATGGTGGAATCCTGGGAAAGAAGATCAAGCTCATCACGGAAGACGATCAGTCGAAGCCCGGCGAAGCCGCAGCCGCGGTGCGCAAATTGATCCTGCATGACCACGTGGTCGCGCTCATCGGCGAGATCACCTCCTCTCGTTCGCTCGAAGCCGGCCCGATCGCGCAGCAAAACAGAATCCCGATGGTTTCCCCGGGTTCAACGAATCCGAACGTGACCAAGATCGGCAATTACATCTTCCGCGTTTGCTTCATCGATCGGTTTCAGGGCACGGTGCTGGCGAAGTTCGCGCTTAATTCAATCAGGAAGACCAGGGTCGCCGTCTTGACCGATGTGCGCCAGGATTACAGCGTCGGCCTCGCTCTATTGTTTAAGGAGTATTTCACGAACAACGGCGGCACCGTCGTGGCCGAGCAGAGTTACAGTTCGGGCGATCAAGATTTCAAGGCACAGCTTACCTCGATCAAAGCGGCCAATCCGGAAGCGATTCTTGTTCCTGGTTATTATCATGAGGTCGGCCTGATCGCTCGTCAGGCCCGCGAGCTCGGCATTACCGTCCCGATCATGGGCGGCGATGGCTGGGATTCGCCCAACCTGACGCAAATTGGCGGGGTCGCGCTGGAGGGCAGCTTCTTCGTGAACCACTTTTCAACCGAGGATCAATCGCCGGTTATCCAGGATTTCATTCGCAAATTCAAAGTCCGTTTTAACCGGGACCCCGACGGAACGGCCGCGCTCGGCTACGACGCCGCGAAGGTATTGCTTGATGCCATGACGCGCGCCGGCAGCACGGAGCCCGCCAGGGTTCGCGACGCCCTGGCCGCGACGAAGGATTTCCAAGGCGTGACCGGCGAGATCACGATCGACGAGAATCGGAACGCGAATAAACCCGCGGTGGTCCTCACCATCAAGGACAACGGCTTCCATTACGTCGAGACCATAGCGCCCTAGTTCAAATCTCTCGGTTGAAGCGCGCGCAGGGTCGAAAACGCTGATTGACTCCGGGGGAGCCCTTAGTGCGTTATGTTGAACCATTACCTGCGTTGCACCACCAGCGGCCTGAGTGGGTGGTTGACGCTCCGCGAAATCAACGGCTCAAACGCAGAAGCGCCCATGTCACAACCACCTGCAGCTAACAAGGGCGAGTTCGTCAAAGGACTCGGCTTGCTCGACTCCACGATGCTCGTTGCGGGGTCGATGATCGGCTCGGGTATTTTCATCGTCTCGGCGGACATCGCGCGGTTGGTCGGTTCGGCGGGCTGGCTCCTCGTGGTGTGGGCGGTGACCGGTGCGCTCACCCTCACGGCCGCGCTCAGCTACGGTGAGTTGGCCGCGATGATGCCCCGCGCCGGCGGGCAATACGTCTATCTGCGCGAAGCTTACAGCCCCCTTTGGGGGTTCCTTTACGGCTGGACGCTCTTCCTCGTGATTCAGACGGGCACGATTGCCGCGGTGGCGGTGGCGTTCGCGCGGTTCCTGGGCGTGTTCGCGCCAATCATTTCGCCCTCGCAGTGGGTCATACCGCCAATCATTCTTTCTCGGAATTACGCCGTGAGTTTGTCGACCCAGCAACTGGTGGCGATCCTCATCGTCGTGTTTCTAACGATCGTGAACACACGCGGCCTTCAGTTAGGCAAGCTCATCCAAAATGTTTTCACCTCCGCCAAGACATTGTCGCTGCTGGCCCTGATCGCCCTCGGTGTCCTTATCGGACGCAATGCCGACGCGCTCAGCGCCAACTTCGCGGCCGCGTGGGTACCAGTTGGTGTGTCTGAAATTAAATCCGATCTCTCATTTGTCCCGTCGGTGGCAGCGACGGGCGGCGTGCTGGGGATGTTGATTGCCGTCTGCGTCGCGCAGGTTGGCTCGCTGTTTTCCTCGGACGCCTGGAACAACGTCACGTTCACCGCCGGTGAAGTGAGAAACCCGCGCAGGAACCTGCCGCTGTCGCTTGCCTTGGGGACAGGACTGGTCATCACCCTGTATCTGCTGGCAAACGTCGCTTATCTCTGTGTGCTGCCGTTGGAAAAAATCCAACACGCGGCGGACGACCGCGTGGGCACGGCCGCAATGGCGGTGATGTTCGGCGGAGCGGGCGCGGCCATCATGGCGGTGGCCATCATGATTTCAACCTTTGGCTGTTGTAATGGATTAATCCTCGCCGGCGCACGGGTATATTATGCGATGGCGCAGGACGGGCTGTTTTTCAAATCCACGGGCCGGCTCAACGCCCGGCACGTTCCGGCCATGGCGCTGGTCCTGCAGGGATTCTGGACCGCGTTGCTCGTGCTGCCGCGGACACGGTTGCGCGATCCCATAACCAACGCGCCGATGCTGGATGCCTCAGGTGCCGAGCAGTACGGAAACCTTTACGGTATGTTGCTCGATTATGTCGTCTTCGCGGTGCTGATTTTTTACGTGCTGACGATTGCGGGTCTGTTTGTGCTCCGGCGCACCCGCCCCGACGCCGAACGCCCATATCGCGCCTTCGGCTATCCGGTGCTGCCGGCGTTCTACATCGTCGTGGCGACGTTGATTCTGCTGGTGCTGGCGGTTTACCGGACGCAAACCTCCTGGCCTGGTTTGCTCATCGTGCTGGCAGGTGTGCCGGTTTATTTCCACTGGAGAAAATCACGGCCGGCTTGACTTGCTCAGTTCGGCCGATCATTAACCCAAGCCAACAACCAACGTCTACTATGAATCTATTTCGACGAAAGAGCGTCACCGATCTGCAAGCGGAGGCGCTTACCGACCACAGCCTTAAGCGCGCCCTTGGCGCGGTCAATCTCACCGCGCTGGGAATTGGTGCGATCATCGGTACAGGCATCTTCGTGCTCACCGGCACCGTCGCCGCGCAGAATGCCGGGCCGGCGGTCGTGCTCTCCTTCGTTCTGGCCGGCGTCGCGTCAGTCTTCGCCGCATTATGCTACAGCGAATTTGCGGCGCTCGTGCCCATGGCCGGCAGCGCCTACACCTACGGCTACGCCACGCTCGGCGAACTTTTTGCGTGGATCATCGGCTGGGACTTGATCCTCGAATATGCCGTCGGCGCAATCACCGTTGCGATCGGCTGGTCTGGCTATGTTGTTTCGTTCCTGCGCGATTTCGGCATCAACATTCCCCCGGCGTTGTCGGCCGCTCGCGGCACGGAATTAATCGAGCTTCCTGCTGCCGTCGCGACGCTTCTAAAAGCGAAGGCCGGCTGGGTCGTCAGTAGCGGACCTCTATTGGATCAACTCAGGTCCTTTGGCACGGACCCGGCGACGCTCAGCCAGGTCACAGCGACCTTCAACCTTCCCGCCGTGCTGATCATCTTTGTGGTCACGACGCTGCTCGTCGTTGGAATCAAGGAGTCGGCGAACTTCAACAATTTCATCGTCCTGGTGAAGGTGGCGGTCGTGCTGCTCTTCATCGCCGGAGCGTCTCGTGCCATCATGACGGCGAACTGGCATCCATTCATACCGGTGAACACGGGCCAGTCCGGTCACTTCGGCTGGAGCGGCGTGATGACGGGAGCTGGTATCGTCTTCTTCGCCTACATCGGTTTCGACGCGGTCAGTACCGCAGCCCAGGAGGCGAAAAATCCGCAGCGCGACATGCCGATTGCCATCATCGGTTCGCTGCTCATTTGCACCGTGCTCTACATCCTCGTCTCGGCCATCGCGACGGGAGTTGTCCCCTACGGCCAACTGGACGTGCCCGACCCCATCGCGGTGGTGGCGGACCATGCGGGCCTGAACTGGATGGGGCGATTGATCAAACTGGGCGCGATCGCAGGTTTGTCCTCCGTTATCCTCGTGCTCTTGTTAGGCCAATCGCGCGTATTCTACAGCATGGCGCGGGATGGCTTACTGCCGCCGTTTATTAGCCGGGTGCATCCGCGATTCCATACCCCATGGCTGACTTCGATTGTGACTGGCGCCGGCGTGGCCGTCTTCTCGGCCCTCTTCAACGTGCGCGAGGCCGGCAGCCTCTGCTCGATCGGCACCTTGCTGGCGTTTGTCATTGTCTCCGTGGGGATTCTCGTGCTGCGGGTGCGCGAGCCAAACCTGCCGCGCAGATTCACTACCCCCTGGGTCTGGTTTGTGGCCCCGGCTGGTGCCCTCTCCGCCCTCGCGCTCATGGCCGCGCTACCGTGGCCAACCTGGCGCCGGTTGCTGATCTGGTTCGCCATCGGCATCGTGGTTTACTTCTGCTACGGCGTGCGCCGCAGCAACCTGGCGAAGCCGCGCGCGATCGGCACCAACCCTGCCGCGAGCGGTTGAAGCGCTAGACCAAAGCCCTTCCTTCCCGTCGAGGAGACGTTGAAATACTAGGTCCGGCTGGTCGCTCCGAAGCCGAGGATTGATTCGATCCGTCGCCGCGTCCCGAAAGCGTCGTCGGACTTGCGCAAACGTGCGCGTTGCATCTTGCCGGTCTCCGCCAGGGTGCAATCGAGCGCGCGCAACAGTTCGCGCTCCGCGTCCGTCAGCCCGGTCTCAGCCGGATCGTCCGCGCGCTCCTGCAGGCGAGTGACCATCTCGACCAGCGCATCCCCATCGTATTTCGAAGCGCGAAAGGAATCGATCAGGTGCTGGAAGCTCAAATGAAAAGGCACGGTCGCCACGTCGATATCGGCGCTTTCAGAAACGTCGTCAGGCGGCGTTACGATCGCGTCCGAGGTCGCCACGGAATTCCAAACGTCCGCCGGCTCGTGATACCCGAGTTCGATTCGATAAATCTTGCGCGCCTGAGCGACGGCGACGGAATGGTTGCCCGCAAACGGCTCCACCGTCACTCTGGTCTCCTCGCTGCCATCGCCGGAAATAACCCGGAGATAAACCGTGCGATCAGCCGGCGGTCGATCTCCAAAAACGCTCTTCCAATCGATTTCCCAATACGTGAACAAAGTGTGGGGATTGCGCGCAATTCCGAACAGGATCGGCCGCCCATAGGTGCGCGGAAGTTCACCGAGGTTTTCGTAATCACAGGACGGAGCGCTCGGCAATTGTCGCTGCAATTTCACTGGGACGAGCGGACGCTTCGACAAAACAAACGCAGCGCCGCTTTGTTCGGCTTTTTGCTTGCTCGCTTCGCCATCGGCGACGTTCAGAAGATCATGCGCTTCCATAACGCGACGATACACAAAATCCCCGGCGACGACAGCGACGAACCCCTCGCGCGAAAACGGCTTATCGGTTCACATTCCTCATTTACACTTGTAGCGCTTCTGAATTACCTGAGGGTAGGAAGCTGGCGAACTGAATGAAAGGGGCGGTGTCCGGCGACCCGTCCGCTTTACTGCAGTAGTCAGATCATGCGAACCTTCCTCCTCCAATTCCTGAGCTGGGCAGCTCTCTGCCTTCTTTCTGGGTCGGTCCTGGCGGACATCCCGTTCGGTGGCACGAAGGTTCATTTTGCCTCGGAAAGCGAAGGCAGGCAGGTGCTCACGGCAAGGGATGACTTTGTTCAACGCTTGAGTCCGTTTGATCGCTCGGCGCGAATGAAGGTCGATCGCGCGGTCGCCGAGAATGAATACCTGACTTTCGTCGGGAACAATGTTGTCAGTTGGACGAAAGGAGACATGGCCCAGATCGAGAGGGCCATCACCGCGATTCAACCGCTCCTGGGTGACCTGCCGCTTCCATGGCCGGCTACGATCCAGATGATCCAAACCACTGGACTTGAAGAAGGGAATGCCGCCTATACTCGAGGCACGGCGATCGTGATTCCGAAAGGCGAACTAGCCAAGGATCAGCAGCACCTCGAGCAACTAATCTGTCACGAGCTGTTCCACATCCTTTCCCGCCAGAACCCGGAGCTCCGGGAAAAGCTCTATACCGTAATCGGCTTCGTGAAGTGCAACGACATTGAGCTGCCCCCCACGCTCAAGGTCCGCAAGATCACAAATCCCGATGCACCGCGAAACGATCACTTCATCCGTCTGCGGATCGATGGCCATGAGCACTCTGCTGTGCCGATTCTCTTCTCAAGTATCGAAACATACGATTCAAAGCGCGGAGGAGAGTTCTTTGAATACCTCCAGTTTCAGTTCCTGGTGGTGGAGAAGAGTGCCGGGGCTCTGACCTTGCGACCGGCTCTGGAAGGTTCGTCACCGAAGCTGGCTCGACCTCAGGAGGTCTCCGGATTTTTGGAGCAAATAGGAAGAAATACAGAATACGTGATCCACCCGGAGGAAGTCCTGGCCGATAACTTCGCTCTGCTCGTCTTAAAAAAGCAGGACGTGGCGTCACCCGAAATTCTCCAAAAAATGAGAGATGTCCTGGCGCGAAGAAGCCACTGAGATGACGATTGCACCATTGACCCTGTCGGGGCGGGTAGTCCGTCTCGAACCCCTCTTACTATCCCACCATGACCAACTGGTGGCCGCCGCAAATGACGGCGCGCTTTGGAATCTCCCTTATACCATAGTTCCATCCCAGAAGTCGATGGCGGCCTACATCGAGCGGGCTCATAATATGCAGGAGCAGGGCCGGGAGCTCCCCTTTGCTATCGTTCACGTCTTAACTATGAAGGTCATAGGTAGCACACGTTACCTGAACATCGAAAGGTTGGTACCTATTCAAGCTCAACCAGGCGCTTCAGCCGGCGAGCTCGTTCCCTAGAGCGTGTCATGAACTTTGGCGCGGAACGGGAGTGAGCGCTGAAGGTGCGTAAACAAATTGGCCCACGGCCCGCCTTCGGACGGACTCGCCGTGGCGAGGCAACGCCCTGGGAAAAGCGATCCATTTCCAATCAAGCCCGAGGAGCGGCGGTTTCCAAACCGCCGTTGGGGGCGATTTTGAAGATGTGGGCA
>Ga0209048_10005704_pt1 | contig 11732 bp, 9 predicted proteins | sample FrelakmetCRP12CR_FD_187146 | JGI IMG/M metagenome (GOLD analysis project Ga0209048, IMG submission 187146) | Freshwater lake sediment microbial communities from the University of Notre Dame, USA, for methane emissions studies - CRP12 CR (SPAdes)... | ecosystem: Environmental > Aquatic >... | reverse complement strand
CACCATCCAGGACGTCATCAGCGGCGACGGCATCATCCACGGCCGCTTCACCCCGGAAGAGGTCGCAAGCGGCAAGGTGTTTTTGGCCTATTCCGTCAACGGACAGACCCTGCCGCAGAAGCACGGATTTCCCCTGCGGGTAGTGGCCGCAGACCGTTTCGGGTCGGACTGGGTTAAATATGTCTACAAAATCGAGGCGCGTTGACAGGGCTTCTGAAAAGGGGGCGAGCATGAAACAGACAGACTTCTTGCGCAAAGTCACCATTCAAAAGAAGGCGTATCGGTTTTTCGACATCGGACTGCTGGAGAAGAAAGGCCTGGCCTCGATCAGCCGGTTGCCCTTCTCCATCCGGGTTCTCGTGGAAAACCTGCTGCGCAAACTCGACGGCCGGATCGTCACCGAAAAGGATGTGCTCAACATCGCCCGCTGGAAAAAGCGTTACTCGGCGCCCGTAGAAATCCCCTACCACCCGGCCCGGGTGCTGATGCAGGACTTCACCGGGGTCCCGGCCGTGGTGGATCTGGCGGCCATGCGGGATGCGCTGAAGGCCCTCGGCGGCGACCCCCGCAGGATCAACCCCCTCGTGCCGGTGGACCTGATCGTCGATCACTCGATCCAGGTGGACGCCTGGGGGACCCGCGAGGCCCTCACCGAGAACGTCGCTCGGGAATACCAGCGCAACGGCGAGCGCTACGCCCTGCTCAAGTGGGCGCAGAAGAGCTTCGACAACTTCCAGGTGGTGCCCCCGAACTCCGGCATCTGCCACCAGGTGAACCTGGAGAACATCGGCCGGGTCATCATGACGGAGAAGGTGAACGGCAATACCACGGCCTTCCCCGACACCGTCGTGGGTCTGGACTCCCACACCACCATGATCAACGGCGTCGGGATCGTCCACGACCAGGACTACTTCGAGCGCGACGTCGCCCCCCGCATCGACGGCGACCGCGTCCGCAACCTCGGCTCGGTCGGCCCCGACCGCCGCGCCGGCGTCCTCGGTGATGCTCTCGCCCTGCTCCACCTCATCAACTTCGACGAGCCGTTCGGCTTCAGCGTGATCGAGGCCATGGCCTGCGGCACCCCGGTCGTCGCCCGGCGCCGCGGGTCGATGGCCGAGCTGATCCGTCCGGGCGTGAACGGGTTCCTGGTCGACTCCCTCGACGAGGCCGTCGAAGCCGTCGACGCGGCCCGACTCCTGGACCGTCGCGCGGTCCGTGCCTCCGTCGAGGAGCACTTCGACGTGGCTCGGATGGTCGAGGACTACCTCACCCTCTACGAGCGCGTCGCCCTCCGCCGGCCCTCCCCGGTCGCGGCCACCGGTCCCCGCCGTGTCGTCTAGCCCACCCCTCGGGTCGTTCCGTCTCGGCGTGAACTACTGGCCGGCCCGCACCGCGATGGCATGGTGGCCCCGCTTCGATCCCGGTGAGGTGGCCGACGACTTCGCCCGGATCGCCGACGCCGGCATGGACTCGGTCCGGCTGTTCCTGCGCTGGGAGGACGTCCAGCCCCGCCCCGAGGCGGTCGACACCACGGTGCTCGGGCACCTCGTGACGGTGGCCGACCTGGCCGAAGGGTGCGGGCTCGACATCATGCCGACCCTGTTCACGGGCCACATGAGCGGCGTGAACTGGATCCCGACCTGGGCGCTCGGGGGCACCGCGCGCGACCGGCGCTTCCGGGTCGTGGCCGGGGGGCGCGTCGTCGACGAGGGACTGCGCAACTGGTACCGCGATCCCGCCGTCGCCGAGGCGCAGGCCCTCCTCGCCTCCCGGGCGGCCGCCGCCCTGGCCGGGCACCCGGCCCTGTGGGCGTGGGACCTCGGCAACGAGAACTCCAACTGCGTCGTCCCACCCGACCGGGCCTCGGCGCGGAGCTGGCTCGGGCGGATGACGTCGGCCATCCGGGGCGCCGACCCCGGGGCGCTCGTCACCATCGGGCTCCACATGGAGGATCTCGAGCAGGATCGGTGCCTCGGGCCGGCCGAGGCGGCGGAGGTCTGCGACTTCCTCACCATGCACGGCTACCCGATCTACGCCTCGTGGTCCGGCGGCCCGACCGACGAGCACCTCGTGGGGTTCCTGGCCCGGGTCACCCGGTGGCTGGGAGGCGGGAGCGAGGTGCTGTTCTCCGAGTTCGGGCTCCCCACGCGCCGGCCGTCCGACGGCCTCGAGCCCGCCGGGCGGGTCGCGCCGACGCTCGTCGACGAGGCCGAGGCCGCCGAGTACACGGGCAAGGCCCTCGACGGCCTGCTGCGGGCCGGCTGCACCGGCGCCATGCTCTGGTGCCACGCCGACTACGCCCCGGCCATCTGGTCGGCCCCTCCCCTCGACGAGGCCGTCCACGAACGCTCCTTCGGGTTGTGGCGGGCCGATGGCTCCGCCAAGCCGGCCGTCGAGGTGGTCCGGGCCCACGCCGGTGCGTTGCGCCGGGCGGCTCCCGACGACGGCTGGATCGATGTCGACCAGGAGCGCTTCTGGGCCCGGCCCGAGGTGGAGCTGCCCCGTCTCTACCGCCGCTATCGCGACCGCGTCTGACCGCCGGGAACCGGTGGGGACGACGCTGCGGGCGAGCCGAGCGCCCCGAGCAGGTCGGCGAGGGGCACCGTGGCGATGCGGGCCCCCATGTCGGAGAAGCCGTAGGGGAGCACCACGGTGTCGCCATGGATGAGGGCGCCGCACGAGTACACGACGTTGGGGACGTAGCCCTCACGTTCGGCGTCGCCGGGGAGCAGGAACGGCTCGTCGAGGTGGCCGATCACCCGGCACGGGTCGTCGAGGTCGAGCAGGAGGGCGCCGAGGGTGTAGCGGCGCATCGGCCCCACCCCGTGGGTGATGACGAGCCAGCCGTCCTTCGTCTCGAGCGGTGAGCCGCAGTTGCCGATCTGGATCAGCTCCCACGGGCGCGTCGGTTCCTGGATCCGGTCGGCCTCGTACCAGAAGTGGGCGTCGTCGGACCGCATGAGGAAGTTGTTCTCGTTGTCGTGGCGGGCCAGGGCCGTGTAGCGGCCGTTGATCAGGCGCGGGAAGAAGGCGATCCCCTTGTTCTGCGCGCCCGGGCCGTGGAGCGTGGCGATGCGGAACGACACGAAGTCCGAGGTCTCGATGAGCTGGGGCAGGATCTCGAAGCCGTCGAACGCGGTGTAGGTGGCGTAGTAGACGACGCTGGCGTCGTCGTGGGTGAAGCGCACGAAGCGGGCGTCCTCGATGCCTCTGCTCTCGGTCGGCGCCGCCGGGAAGATCACCCGCTCGGAGACATCGGATTCGGCGTCGTAGCTGACCTCGTAGTTCGACGAGGCGAGCCAGTGGACGATCCGGATCGTCTCGAAGGCGATGGAGGGAGGGACCTGTTCGTCGTCGAGCCCGTCGATCGCCCGGTCGAGCTGCTCGAGCGTGAACTGCTCGGGGAGCGGGTCCACGACGAGGCGGGCGACCTCGTTGTAGGCGCCGAGCTCTATGAGCTTGGCCCTGAACCGGCGCTTGGCGTACGTGGGAGCGGTGCGGCTGCGGGTGCCCGCGCTCGGGTGGGGGCCGGGCTCGTCGATCGTGACGTTGGCGCTCGCGTCGATGACCCCGGTGCGGAACTCCACCGAGGACAGGTGCCCCTCGCCGATGGCCCGCAGGCTCAGGATGAAGCGCAGCGCGCCGGCCGGCAGCCCCGACTGGTCGGGGGCGGCGACGATGGAGGGGTTCCCGAGCGCCGCGGCCTCGATCGAGAATTCGTGGGTGAAGTAGGCCCCGACGAGCTGGCGCCGCTGCGTCGTCAGCTCGCTCAGCCCGGGGACCCGGTCGCCGACGAGGGCGAAGCTGCGCTCGAAGATGTCCTCCAGGCGCCGATGGCGGCCGGCGAACAGCACCGAGGTCGCCGCGAGGGTGGCGGCGACCTCGTCGTCGGGCATGGCCAGGATCCGGTCCACGATGAGCTGGACCCGCGGCCGCTTCTCGGCGAGGGAGTGGCCCGTCGGCAGGAAGGGCTTGGTGATCACGCGGCGCGGGTCGGGCATCAGGCACAGGTCGGCGCGGGTGACGTGGATCGGGGTCTTTGTGGCGATGGAACGGCCTCCACGTGCGCTGTCGGTGCCGGCGACGCCGCCGGGATCTCGCCGGCGGGAGCGACCCCAGTATGGATCCTGGCGAAGCGTTGGCGCGCGCCCCCTCGCGACGGCGGCCCCCGTTCACCGGTCCGGGGCCGGGCCGGCGGCCCGTCTGCGATGCTGCCGGCATGGCCGACCCCGCCTTCCTCGACGACCTGCTCGACGGCCCTCCCGACGCGCTGGACCGGTCCCGCCTCCTGGGGGTGGCGCCGCAGGGTCGGTTGCCGATCACCGCCGAGCAGCTCCTGGACGGCCCGAGCGGCAACCTGTTCGGGCTCACCCAGAACGTGGCCATGGGGTGGCCCGCGGCGGCCTCGGCCGGGCCGCAGTACCTGATCTGCTCCACCCAGGGCGGGCTGCGTGCCCCGGACGGCACCCCGCTGGCGCTCGGCCTGCACACCGGGCACTGGGAGATCGGTCTGCTGGTCGCCGAGGCTGCCGCCGAGCTGCGCCGCCAGGGCGCGGTGCCGTTCTCGGTGGCCGTGAGCGACCCTTGCGACGGCCGCACCCAGGGCACCACGGGCATGTACGACAGCCTCCCGTACCGCGAGGACGCCGCCCGGGTGCTGCGCCGGTTGATCCGGTCCCTTCCCGAGCGGCGTGGGGTGCTCGGCGTGGCCACCTGCGACAAGGGGGTGCCGGCGATGATGGCCGCGCTCGCCGGGTGTCCCTCCCTCCCGGCCGTCGTGGTGCCCGGCGGGGTGACCTTGCCCGCGCCCGGCGCCGAGGACGCCGGGACCGTCCAGACGCTTGGCGCCCGCTTCGCACGCGGTCTGATCGACCTCGACCACGCCGCCGACATGGGTTGCCGGGCCTGCGGGTCAGCCGGCGGCGGCTGCCAGTTCCTGGGGACGGCCGCCACGAGCCAGGTCGTGGCCGAGGCGCTCGGCCTGGCCCTGCCCCACAGCGCGCTGGCTCCCTCGGGGGAGCCGGTGTGGCTCGACACGGCCGCCCGCTCGGCGCGCGCCCTCGTCGCGCTCGACGCGGCCGGCCTCACGACCGGACAGATCCTCACGTCTCGCGCCGTCGAGAACGCGCTGGTGGTGCACGCCGCGTTCGGCGGCTCGACGAACCTGGTGCTCCACATCCCGGCCATCGCCGTCGCCGCGGGGCTCCGCCCTCCCTCGCTGGAGGACTGGAGGGCCGCCAACCGGGCCACGCCCCGGCTCGTCGACGCTCTCCCGAACGGTCCCCGCAACCACCCCACGGTCCAGGTCTTCTTCGCCGGCGGGGTACCCGAGGTGATGGTGCACCTGCGCCGCCTCGGACTGCTGCACCTCGATGTGGCGACGGCGAGCGGCGCGACCTTGGGTGAGAACCTCGACTGGTGGGAGAGCAGCGACCGTCGGGGACGGGCCCGGGCCCGCCTGGCCGCCTCCACCGGCGTCGATCCCGACCGCGTCATCCTGTCGCCCGACGAGGCCCGACGCGCCGGTCTCACCGCGACCACCGTGTTCCCCGTCGGGAACCTGGCCCCACAAGGTTCGGTGGTGAAGGCCACCGCCATCGACCCTGGCGCCGTCGGACCCGACGGCGTGTACCGCCACCGCGGTCCCGCCCGGGTGTTCACCACCGAGCAGGCCGCCGTGGCCGCCATCAAGGGCCGCACCGATGCCCCTGTCGTCGCCGGCGACGTCGTGGTCGTCGCCGGGATCGGCCCCCTCGGCACGGGGATGGAGGAGACCTACCAGGTGACGTCGGCCCTGCGTTTCCTTCCCTGGGGGCGGGAGGTGGCGGTCGTCACCGACGGCCGCTTCTCGGGGGTCTCGACCGGGGCGTGCATCGGCCACGTGGGCCCGGAGGCGCTCGCCGGCGGGCCGATCGGACGCCTGCGCGACGGCGACGTGGTCGAGATCGAGATCGACCGGGTGGGCCTCACCGGACGGGTCGACTTCCTCGGGCCTGCCGGCACCGAGCTCCCCGGCGACGAGGCACGCTCCCTGCTCGCGTCCCGATCACCCCACCCCGGCCTGGCTGCGGCGCCCGGGCTCCCCGGCGACACCCGGTTGTGGGCCGCCCTGCAGCGGGTCAGCGGTGGGAGCTGGGCCGGGTGCGCCTACGACGTGGAGAGGATCCTGGCCGTCCTCGAGGCCGGCGAAGCCGCCCTCGGCGGGACCCCGTGAGCGGCCGCTTCGCCGACCGGGGCGTGCTCATCACCGGGGCCGGCGCGGGCATAGGGCGGGCGCTGGCCGTCGCATACGCCCGCGAGGGGGCCAAGGTCGCCGTCAACGACGTGGACGCCGGTCGTGCCCGTGACGCCGCTGCCGCGGTCGACGCCGTGGCCGGACCTCGGTCGGGGCTGGCCCTGCCGGGCGACGTCGCCGACGTCGGAGCGGTCCGGGCGATGGTCGCCGAGGCGGCCCGGCGGTTCGGGCGGCTCGACGTCGTCGTCGCCAACGCCGGCATCACCGTGTTCGGCCGCTTCCTCGATGTCGAACCGGGCGACCTCGATCGGATCCTCGGGGTCAACCTGCGGGGGAGCTGGTTCACCGCCCAGGCCGGGGCGCGGGCCATGATCGCCGCCGGCCTCCCCGGGCGCATCCTGCTGCTCTCGTCGGTGACCGGCTACCGCGCCATCCCCGGCCTGGGCGCCTACGGGGTGACGAAGGCCGGCATCGCCATGATGGCCCGGGTGCTGGCCCAGGAGCTCGGGCCCCACCTGATCACGGTCAACGCGCTGGCCCCGGGTGCGACGGTGACGGAGCGCACGCTGACCGAGACAGCCGACTACGAGCGGGGCTGGGGCGGGGTGGCCGCCGACGGCCGGGCCGCCACCGTGGCAGACGTGGCCGCCGCGGCACTGTTCCTGACGTCGCAGGAGGCCGCCCACGTGACGGGCCAGACCCTCGTCGTCGACGGTGGCTGGACAGGCACGAGCCCCTTGCCCGAGGGGTACTGACGCCGGCGTCCTGCGCCAGCCGACGGGCGCAGCCAGTGGTGACGTGGAGTGGGGACTACCTGCGAAACAACCGCGCTGCGTGCTCTGCGCCGGCCTCGGCTCAGCTCGCCTGGTCAGGGGACCGATGGGCCGGTGGTGACTGACCTCGGCCCCTTCTCCGCGCGCCTGAGCGAGCGAAGGATCGGCCAGCGCGTCCCGACGCCGGGTCTCGCGTTGGGTTGGCACCCGCCCCCACCGAAGAAGCGCTTCGGACGATCCAAGGAGCTCGACCTGCGCTGCCAGGTCCTCGACGTGTCGGTCACCGGGATGGGCGTCGTCGCGCCCGATGCGGGGGAGGTGAAGCCGGGCTCCCTCGTCGTGGTGGACCTCGACGGCGAGGAGACCAACGTGCAGGTGCGCCGCATGCGGCCCCGCGGTGACGGCACCTGCTTCTACGGCGTGGTGTTCATCCGGCTCGGATCGCGCCTGCAGGCCGAGGTGGAGGCGGTGGTCACCGCGGCCCGCTCCCGTTGACCGGACCCGAGCGCCGGTCGAAGCGGTCCGCGAACCAGTCTCGGGCGAGCCCGGCGGCCTCCTCGAGCGTGCCGGGCTCCTCGAACAGGTGGGTGGCCCCGGTCACGACCGCCACGTGGTGCTCGGCGACGAGGTGGCGTGCCGCCTCGTGGTTCAGCTCGAGGACCTCGGTGTCGTCGCCTCCGACGATGAGCAGCGTCGGTGCCGTGACCGATCGGAGCACCGCCATCGCGAGGTCGGGTCGGCCGCCGCGCGACACGACGGCGGTGACGTCGCTGCCAGGCTCGGCCGCCGCCCCCAGCGCCGCCGCCGCGCCGGTGCTGGCCCCGAAGTAGCCGAGCGCCAGGCCGGCCGTCTCGGGCTGCGCCCTCAGCCAGGCGGTGACGTCGATGAGGCGGCGGGCGAGCAGGTCGATGTCGAACACGTTGGACCGCCGGCTCGCCTCGTCGTCGGTGAGCAGGTCGAACAGCAAGGTCGCGATGCCGGCGTCCTGCAGGACGCGGGCGACGAGCTGGTTGCGAGGGCTCCGCCGGCTGCTGCCGCTGCCGTGGGCGAACACGACGACGCCACGCGGCCGGGGCGGGACGCACAGGTGCCCGCCGAGGCGGACGCCGTCCACCTCGATGTCGACCTCCCGGTCGGTGCGCTCGCCACCGGCGAGGCAGGCCACCACCTCGTCGTCGGTCGTCTGCGTGAAGTCCTGGTACCAGGCGCCGATGGCCCAGAGGTCGCGTGGTGTCTCCACGGCCACGACCTCGTCGGCATCGCCGAGCAGCGCCTCGACGGTCTCGGGGGGCGCGACGGGCACGGCCAGCACGACCTTGCGGGCGCCGTGGGCCCGGGCCACCTGGAGCGCCGCACGCGCCGTTCCGCCGGTGGCGATGCCGTCGTCGACGACGATCACCGTGCGCCCGGAGAGCTCGATCATGGGCCGCCCGCCCCGGAAGGCGAGGGCGCGTCGCTCGAGCTCGAGCCGTTCGCGCTGCTCGATCTCGGCGAGCTGGTCGGCGCTGACGCCTTCTGCGGCCACGATCCGCTCGTTCAGGACCCGCACGCCGCCCTCGCCGATGGCACCCATCCCGAGCTCGGGCTGCCAGGGGACGCCGAGCTTGCGCACGACGATCACGTCGAGGGGCGCTCGCAGCGCCCGGGCCACTTCGGCCGCGACCGGGACCCCGCCGCGCGGGAGCCCCACCACGACCGGATGCTCGCCGGCCAGCGGTCGGAGCAGTTGCGCCAACCGGTGCCCGGCGTCGCGCCGGTCGCGGAATTTGCTGTCGTCCGTCCCGTCCCGCACCCGGCGCGCCGTCATCGTCGGCACCCCCGTTCGCTCGTGGTCCCGCGGGGTCAGCCGCGGGCCCTTCCGACCACCACGATGCCCGCACCGGGCCCGGCGCGCCAGGGGACTTGGTCCCCCAACCGCTCACAGGCGACGTTCAGCAGCCCCGCACCGGGTTCACATCGCGGTGGGCCATGGTCGTGTCCCGCCCGCCCCCAGGAGGTCGTGCCGTGGCGCGCCGCTCTCGAGCGCTGCAAGGGGTGATCGCCGTCGTCGCCGTGGTGGCGGTGGCGGCCGTCGCCGGCCCCTTCGTGTACATCCACTTCATCGAAGGCCCGGCCCCGAAGCCCCTGAGCCTCGACACCTCGGCCAGCACGCCCACGGACGCGCCCGCCGCCCCGCCGGGTGCGCCCTCCGCGCCCGGACCGTTCGTGCTCGCCGGCACCTGGGCGCCGACCTCGGCCTCGCAGCTCGGCTACCGGGTCAACGAGGTGCTCCTCGGCCAGAGCGCGACCGCCGTCGGGCGCACGAACCAGGTCACCGGGTCGCTCACCATCACCGGCACCGACGTGACCGCGGCGACGTTCACGGTCGACATGGGCTCGGTGTCGAGCGACAAGAGCCAGCGCGACGACCAGTTCCGTGGTCGGGTCATGGACACCGCCGACCACCCGACGGCCACGTTCACGCTGACCGGGCCGATCCACCTCGGGAGCGAGCCGGGCGACCGCCAGCAGGTGTCGGCCACCGCTGCCGGCGACCTCACGTTGCGCGGGGTCACGAGAGCCGTGACCTTCGCCCTCAAGGCGCAGCGCAACGGTTCGGCGATCGAGGTGAACGGCTCGATCCCGATCGCGTTCGCCGACTGGGGCATCCCGAACCCCTCGTTCGGCCCGGTCACGACCGAGGACCACGGCGTCCTCGAGTTCCTGCTGGTGTTCGCTCACCGGTGAGCCGTCCGGGTGGGTGGTCCCGGTGGCCCGCCCGGGCTCCTGTCGGCTAGACCCGGCCAAGGAATCGATCGGGGGCATCGATGGGCTACGAACAGATCCTGGTCGAGCACCGCGACGACGTGGTCGTGCTGACGCTGAACCGCCCTGAGCGGCTGAACGCCTGGACGCCGCGCATGTCGGCCGAGCTCACCGACGCCATCACCGCCGCGAACGAGGACCCGTCGACCGGCGCGATCGTGGTGACGGGTGCCGGCCGCGGGTTCTGCGCCGGCGCCGACATCGGTGGCGAGTTCGCGGCCAACCTGGATCGGCGCGAGGGCGAGGCGCCCCGCACCGAGCCCGGCGCGACGCCGGCCGGTGACTGGGTCCGGTTGTGCCGGGCCTCGAAGCCGCTCGTGGCCGCGGTCAACGGCCCGGCGATCGGGGTGGGGCTCACGATGATCCTGCCCTTCGACCAGCTCGTCGCGGCCGAAGGGGCGAAGCTCTCGGCCCGCTTCGTCAAGATGGGGCTGGTCCCCGAGCTCGCCTCGTCCCACTTCCTCGTCGCCCGTTGCGGTTGGGGGGCGGCGTCCTGGCTGGCGCTCAGCGGCACCACCGTGCTCGCCGACGAGGCGTTGCGCCTCGGCCTCGTCGATCGGGTCGTGTCGGGCGCCCGGGTGCTCGACGAGGCCGTCGCGGTCGCCGCCGAGCTGGGGGGCAATCCCGGACCGCAGGTGCGCATGATCAAGGAGCTGCTCACGGCGAACGGCGACGAGACCGACCTCGGAGCCGTGCAGCGCCGTGAGCTCGCGGCCCTGCAGGCCGCCTACCGCACCCCGGAGCACCGCGAGGCCGTGACCGCCTTCTTGGAGAAGCGCCCGCCCCGCTTCCGCTGATCGCTGCTGCGGGTAGCCGGCGAGCCACGGAGCGTCCGGTCACCGCGGCACGGGTCCCCGGGATCTCACGTGGTGGGCCGCTGCCGAGGTGAACACGAGCGAAACGCCGGGGACTGCGCTGGCCGCGGTCGGCCGTGACGGTCCTAGGGTGAGGACCCTATGGACCACAGCGCCGGTCTGGAGGCCCGCTACCGGGACGTCCGGGCCCGGACGGAATCACTCGCGGCCCCGCTCGGCCCGGAGGACCAGGTCGTGCAGTCGATGCCCGACGCCAGCCCGACGAAGTGGCACCGCGCCCACACGACGTGGTTCTTCGAGGAGTTCGTGCTCGGTCCCCACCGGCCCGGTTACGAGGTCGTCGATCCGATGTACCGGTTCCTGTTCAACAGCTACTACGAGGCCGTCGGGCCCCGCCAGCCCCGCCCTCGACGGGGGATGATCACCCGGCCCACGGTCGACGACATCGGCGTCTACCGCCGCACGGTGGATGAGGCGATGGCCGCGTTGTTCGTCGACTCCGAGCTCTGGACGAGGGAGCTCGCCGAGCTCGTCGAGCTCGGCGAGCACCACGAGGAACAGCACCAGGAGCTGATCCTCATGGACGCGAAGCACCTCCTCCACCAGAACCCGCTGCGGCCCGCCTACTGCGCCCGCCCATCGGCGGCCCCGGGTCTCGACCCGGGCCCGGCCGGTTGGGTCGACCACGCCGGTGGTCGCGTCGAGATCGGCCGTGGCCGTGACGGCTTCGCCTTCGACAACGAGGGTCCCCGCCACTCCGTCTGGCTCGAGCCGTTCGTGCTGGCCGACCGGCTCGTCACCTGCGGGGAGTGGTTGGCCTTCCTCGACGACGGCGGGTACGGGCGACCCGAGCTCTGGCTCAGCGAGGGCTGGGCGACGGTGCAGGCGCAGGGCTGGGAGGCACCGGCCTACTGGGATCGCGCCGGCGAGAGCTGGAGCGTCTTCACCCTCGAAGGGCCACGCCCGCTCGACCCGGCCGAACCGGTGGTCCACGTCAGCTACTACGAGGCCGACGCCTTCGCCCGCTGGGCCGGTCGGCGCCTGCCGACCGAGGCGGAGTGGGAGGTCGTCGCCGCCACGGCCGGTTGCCCCGGCGAGGGTGGG
>Ga0209048_10005703_pt1 | contig 11733 bp, 10 predicted proteins | sample FrelakmetCRP12CR_FD_187146 | JGI IMG/M metagenome (GOLD analysis project Ga0209048, IMG submission 187146) | Freshwater lake sediment microbial communities from the University of Notre Dame, USA, for methane emissions studies - CRP12 CR (SPAdes)... | ecosystem: Environmental > Aquatic >... | reverse complement strand
CCGTGCCATCAGCGAGAATCCAGCGCAGATAAGCAAAAAATTAAATTATATCCAATGGATATGGTGCCCTCTCAAGGAACCCCCACACGGGTTGCCGGCTTTGGAAAGAAGCCGATGCCGAAATTTTCGGCACTTCAAGATTTCATGCTGTCGAAAATTTCGAATAAAAGGGGAGAGTGTAGAAATTTTCGGCCCCGGCACGCTTCGGCTCATCACGTCGGCCTGAGGGGGGAATCTAGGTGAAGGGCGGCTGAAAGGCAGCCGAAACAGAAGAAGGGGTTAGCCGTTACCTCCTGACCCCGCGGGTTTCATATCTTTTTCTTTCAGAGGGTACTGGAGCATGAGACTGAAAAGAAATCCGGCTAGTGGGAGGAAGCCGATAGATTTTAGGGCAAAAGGCACTCCAAGATGGTCCGCGATGACGCCAAGGAGCGTCACCCCGATGCCGCCTGCCCCGATGGCAAAGCCAACCAACAAACCTGAGGCAACGCCCAGATTCCCCGGAAGGAGATTCTGCCCCATCACTACCGTTACCGAGAAGCTGGAGATGAGGACCATACCGAGCAAGGTCACCGTGGCGAAAAGCATGAAGCCCTGGAAGAAGAAAATAAGCGGGAATAGCAGAGCGCTCGCCAACATGGAGAACCGAAGCCAAAACCTGTGGCCCCATCTATCGGCAAGCGGGGCGCCCGCCAGCGTCCCGAATGCCCCACCCAAGAGGAACAGGCTGACGATTCTTCCTGCAAAGACCGGGTCCCCCTTGAGAAAGTTGATGTAGTAGAAAGGAATGTAGGTCATCAGCCCCATCAGCACCCATGTCCTCATGATGATAATGCAAATGATTACGAACAGCGCGTGGTATGCCTCCTTTGCCACTCGGGGAGCAACCGTTGATGCCGCTGTAGGCTCTTTTTGCGGAATCGCAACCACTCTGCGAAGGGCAATGATGGCCACCGTAAACGTCAGAGAAGGAAGAACCATCCAAGACAAGGAGGAAAAGCCGAAATAGTTGACCAGCGAGAGCGCAAGAATAGGCCCGAGAGCCATGCCGGCATTTCCTCCCACCGAGAAGACGGACATGCCCGTTGCCATTCTCTCACCAGTAAAGAAACGGGCGGTTTTGAATCCTTCCGGGTGATAGGAAGCGATCCCCATGCCACTGACGGCAACCAGAACCAGGATCAACGGGTAACTTTGGGTCAATGGCAAAAGGGAAAAACCGGCGCCGGCCAGAAAGGCGCCCAGGGGCAGCAGGAAAGCCTTTTCCCTTTTGTCTGAAAGAAATCCGAAGAGGGGTTGGATAACCGAAGAGGTGATATTGGCAACGATGAGAATCACACCCGTGACCGTGTAAGAGAGACCGAGGCTGTCTTTGATGAACGGCAGGATGACGGGGAGCGCACCCTGGTAGGTGTCGACAACCATATGGCCGCAAGAAAGGAGGAGAAGTACCTTGAGGTTAAATTTGCTCATCTTCCAAAACTCGCTTCATCTTTAGAAACATCTGAGAGCTTGTCTGAGAATTGTCATTTCGAGCTGTAGGCGAGAAATCTGATTCCAGGATTGTGGTTGATCCAAAGGATTTCTCTCTTCGTTACGCTCCGTTCGAAGTGAAGGGAATGGCAATTTTCAGACAGCCCGGACAACTCGCTTGTCAGAATCCGGCTTGACCCTCAAATGCAGACTATAGAAGGGACGGAGGATTGTGTACATGTATTCTTCTGCGTTCTCTATCCTGGAGCATGTCCGCATCCCGGATGATCCTGTAGAGTGGAAAAGAAATGTTGGAAGCTTGAGTCGCAGAAGAATACGGACATGAACTGCCAAATCCTCAATGCCCTCGACTCTCCCATATGCAAAAAGAATTTCATGTTCGAGCGAAATAGCTCTATAACCAAGAAACCCTCTGAAAGGAAGGTTTGATGCCGACCGGATCTCACCTGGGCTTTGTCGGTTGGTAGAGAGTAAGCCTTAGGGGTAACCATGAAGAGCTCGGAGGAGAAGGAGATTGTGGTATTTTCCTGCTCTTCGTGTCCTTCGTGGAGAAAAACATCAAAAGAAAGGATTGGCAGATAATGTCCGGCAGTTCTGTCCAAGAAAGGTTACGCCAGATTCCCAGTGTGGAGAACCTGCTCCAGTTGGATGCCATCCAGAACGCACTCTCACTGCACCCGCGCAAACTGATGCTGGCGAGTATCCGTCACATCCTGGAACAACAGCGCAAGCTTATCTTGGATGAACCGGAGTCGGCGCATACAGTGAACCTCGATCCCTCCCATCTGGTGCGGCTCGTTCTTGAACACCTCAATAAGATCAGTGCCTACACCCTGCAAAGTCTGATTAATGCGACAGGAATCATAGTCCACACCAACCTTGGGCGATCCCTCATCGCCGAGGAAGCCGTCGAGAGGCTGCTCATGATTTGCAGGAATTACAGCAACCTCGAATACGACCTGGAACTGGGACAAAGGGGTTCCCGCTATATCCATGCCGAATCCATTCTCTGTGAGCTCACCGGGGCCGAGGCAGCACTGGTTGTAAATAACAACGCAGCCGCGGTGCTGCTCACGCTGAACACTCTGGCGCGGGCGCGGGAAGTTATCGTCTCCCGTGGTCAGCTTGTGGAAATCGGAGGCTCGTTTCGGATTCCCGACGTGATGCGCAGCAGCGGCGCCATCCTGCGCGAGGTTGGCTGCACCAACCGCACTCATCTGAAAGACTACGACGCGGTCATCAATGATCAAACGGCGCTGTTGCTGAAAGTCCATACGAGCAATTACCGTATTGTCGGCTTCACCGCCGAAGTCTCGTTGGAGGAGTTGGTCCGGCTAGGCCGCAAGCACGGGATACCGGTCATGGAAGACCTGGGAAGCGGCTCGTTCCTGGACATGGCGAGATTCGGTCTGCATGGAGAACCCACCGTCCCGGAGGTGATGCGCACGGGGGTTGACATGGTGACATTCAGCGGGGACAAGCTGCTCGGCGGCCCCCAGGCCGGAGTCATTTTAGGCAGGAAAGACCTTGTTGCGGAATGTCGAAAAAACCCTCTCACTCGAGCCCTGCGCGTCGATAAGATGACGCTTGCCGTCTTGGAAGCCACCTTGCGTTTCTATCGGGATGAACGGCAGGCCCTGGAAAGGGTCCCGACCCTCCGGATGATCGCCATGCCGCTGGCATCGCTTGAGCAACGTGCTCAGCATCTGGCCTCGCTCATCCGTGAGGCGGACCAAGAGAACCGACTGCAGGTTCAGGTCCGACAAAATTCCTCGCAGGTCGGCGGCGGAGCCCTGCCGAATCAGGATCTGCCCACTTACGTGGTGGCGGTGACTTCACCCCACATGAGCACCCATTCCATCGAGACGGGCCTGAGGAACAACAAACCTCCGATTATCGGTCGTATTGAATCCGACCATTATCTCATGGATGTTCGCACCTTGCAGCCCGAAGCATTTCCTGTCATCCAACAGGCATTCCAGTGCATCCTCGGAGAACCTGGTGCTGATTCAGAGTAACGTTCATTTGCCCCGAACCCAAACTGAACGATTTGCGTTGCCTGTCATTTCGAGGAGCTTTCAGACGACGAGAAATCTTGTACGATGGACACATACCCAACAGATTTCTCGCTATCGCTCGAAATGACAAGTTGGACGACTGCCTGCAGAGATGACTCCCATGGAATCGCTCAAATTAGGTCGAAAACCCTTTGGGTTACCATGGCATAACCAGCATCATTGGACTGAATAGGATCACTCATAAAGCTGTTGTTCCCGAAAACCCCGTCAAGGATGTCTGGAAGGAGAGGGATGAGGTTCGGCTCACCCCCCTTTGATTCTATATAGATAGCGCTTTCGCCAGGTATTCTATGATGTCTTTGACCGTTCGGATCTTCTCTGCTTCCTCATCGGGGATTTCCAGATCGAACGCCTCCTCCAGGGCCATTACCAGTTCCACTACATCCAGGGAATCAGCTCCCAGATCATCCACCACATTGGCTTCGGGGCTTACAATTTCCTTGTCGACTCCCAATTGATTGGCAATGATGTCTACGATTTTCTTCTGCATTTCATTTCGGTCCATTCTTATCCTCCTGGTCAATTAGAGTTGTTATTAACTTTGGAACCACATACAAATCCGTAAAAGAGCACCTCCAAAACGCTGGGCAGTTCCTCAGCAAGCGGATAACTGCAAGCATGCGCCAGCCACTTTTGGATGATCCCGTGGATGAAACCCATCACCCCATAGAAAACGGTCTGGAAATCGAGCGGTTTGAGCAAACCCTCCCGACTCGCTTCATAGACTTTTCTCCTGAGCACCGGTATGCGGCGCATTACCTGTTTCAGGTAGAGGTCCTGAACCTGTGTGCCGATATCCAGCCGTTCCTGCACAATGAGTCGATATAACTGCTGATTTCGGTCGAAGAACTCGAAATAAACCCGCACGTACTTGGTGATCATGGTGAGCACATCGTCCTCACCATCAAGGATAGTTTTCGTCTTCCTTTCGAGTTCCTCTAACCGCTGTCGCACCAATTCATTGAACAGAGTTTCCTTGTTTGCGAAATAGCGGTAGAGAGTCCCCTTCCCTACACCCGCCCGTTCCGCCACCTCGTCCATGGTCGCAACATGAAATCCTTTTTCCGAGAAGACGCCAAGAGCAGCCTCCAAGACACGCGCGCGCGTGGCGAGTTTCGCCGAGCTCTTAGGGTCGTCCACCGGTTCAGTTTCCACCATCATCTTTTCCAGGAGCTTCGAGTAGAACTGTTCAACAGCAATATCCCGGCTCTGTGCCACTTTCTGAAAAGCAGGAATGAACGGCGCATGGGGATAATGGGGGGGGAACATCTTTTGCTTGAAGCCATCGCGAATTTCAAGAAAACATCCTACCATTTCATCCAGAATCTCTTTTCGGGGTTGATTGAAGTCCAGAAAACCACCCAATAGTGTAGCGATGGCCTCGGGATCGGTTTTCCCCTGAACCAGTCTTTTCACCAAATTCTGCTGCCGTTGTCGTTTGTTTTCTTTTATCAAGCCATCTCTCCTCATTGGCAACTTGACGGACTGGTCGGTCATAAACCATATTTCGCGGCTATTGTCAAGAAAGTTGTCTGCAAGAAGCGGAGAAACAGAAGTCTACAGTGGAAGAAAAACCGCTGGGAGGCTGTCCGTGAATTGTCATTTCCAGCCGAAGGCGAGAAATCTTGTTAACGTAGGTGGCCGAATTCTCAGATGTCTCACTTCGCTACGCTTCGTTCAGAATGACAGAAAAGGAGTTCTCGGACAAGCTCCTAGGGGTGATTAAAGCGAAGCATCGTAGGTAGGTGTTTGAATCCCCTGCAGCTGTTCACAAACTCGAAGGATAGCCTGTTTGGTGCCGCGGGTGAGGTCATACCTGGACAAAGACGGGATGGGAACGAACGCACAATCCAAGACATCACTTGCAGGAGCAGGGTCCCCGTCAGCGCACTCGCAAAGAAAATCAAGGAGGATGTAATGATATTCAATCCTTCCGGCCTGATCCAGGATCACTCGATCCAATGCCACTACCAGGTCACGGACTTGTACATCCAAACCCACTTCCTCTCTGACTTCTCGCGCTACCGCTTCCTGCATGGATTCCCCGAGTTCCACCAATCCCCCGGGTATCGACCATTTCCCGTAGGATGGCTCTTTTCCCCTTTGCACGAGCAGCACCTGATCATCGCGAAGGATGATCGCCCCCACACCGACCATAGGCCGTTCGGGATAACGTCGATTCATGCTGCATCCTCTCCAAGGTATTTGTACCCGTAAAGGTTAGGATCTTTGTTTTTCACCGCAGTACGAGTCTAAATACCCGCCTCAGGGTTTGCAGAAGCGACAGGGTCGATAACCCTGCTCCAGAACCGCCCAACGGTCCGCGAAATTGACCCTTTCCTTGGCGCCTATCTTTTTTCCTAAAGCACATTCCGGACGATGAAAGACAAAACTGCCTCGATTTCCCAAGTAGGTTTTCGCGGACTTTACGGGACAGGCACCCCACATGCCTTTGAGCTTATGAATTGCCTCCCGCTGCAGCAAAAGGAATTCTTCCAGTCGTCTGAAATCTTTAGATGATCTGAAGATATAAGCACAACCTGCACGCAACATTTCCAGATTCGCACACCTGCCATCCGGCAGAATCACGTAAGCCAGGAAACGACCGTAGGGATCGATCACCTCTCGGTCATACTGCAATGACACCTGCTTATGGAGAACCAAATCGCTGTTCACCTTCTTCGCATCATCTCCAAAACAATCGGCCTTGGCATTTTCGTGTGCCACTTCGGGAGCATCGATACCCAGATAGCGAATCCTCTCGCCACTCTCCAGAATGATGGTATCGCCATCGCAAACAAAAACCACCTTGCCGCCGCTTGGAGGAGATCCTCCCCAGCTTAATCCAGAAGCAACTTGCAGGGATATCGCCAGCAAGATGACAAGCCAGTATTTTGCCACAGCGAAGGCACTGAAAGAATTGTCATTCTTAAGCGAGCGGGAATCCATCTTGATCAGCCCATTTCAAGCCGCGGGCAATTTCGAGAGCACCTGGTTTTCTGGCTTGTCTTCGGCCGGCCGCTCACGCATGAATTTGCCGATTTGCCTCAAAGCCTGGCGGATTCTGTGTTCGTTCTCCACAAGGGCCAGCCTCAGATAGCCCTCTCCTTCTTCGCCAAAACCAATTCCTGGAGCAACAGCCACACTTGCTTTTTCCATGAGGTCCAGGGCAAAGCTCATCGAACCCATCTGATTGAAAGGTTCCGGGATCCTGGTCCAAAGGAACATGCCCCCTTTGGGCTCGGTTGCAGGCCAGCCAATGCGCCGAAGCCCCTTGCAGAGGACGTCGCGGCGTTGCTGATAAATCTTGGCCTGTTCCACGACCTCCGAGGCACAATCCCGTAGTGCCACAATGCCCGCGATCTGAATAGCCGAAAAGATACCGTAATCATAGTAACCTTTGATCTGAGCCAGCCCCTTGATGATTTCACTATTCCCCACACAATAGCCGATTCGCCATCCCGCCATGTTATATGATTTTGAGAAAGACCCGAACTCTACTCCTACTTCCCTGGCTCCAGGCACCTGGAGGAAGCTAGGCGGCACGTAACCGTCGAAGGCGATCTTGCCATAGGCAAAATCGTGAATGACCATAAATCGATATTTCCTGGCCAACTGCACGACCTCCCGAAAAAGCTCGATACTGGCAATAGTAGTAGTGGGATTGTGAGGGTAGTTCAGGATCAGGAGTTTGGGGGTTGGATAGAGCGACTCACACATGGTCGCAATACGCTCAAGGAAGGTCTCCTCGCTGGCCAGCGGGATACGAATGACATTGCCGCCGGCGATGATGGTTGAATAGATGTGTATTGGGAAGGCGGGCGTCGGCACCAGCACTGTGTCCCCGGGTCCAACCAGAGCGAGACACAGATGCGAGATCCCCTCTTTGGAACCGATGGTGCAAATGACCTCAGCCTCGCTATCCAACTCCACTCCATAGTCTCGACCATAATAATGGGCAATTTCCCTGCGCAGATTCCGTAATCCAGTGGCCACCGGATAGCGATGGCTCTTAGGATCTTGAACCACTTCGCAGAGTTTCTGAGTCACCAGTTCGGGAGCCGGGTCTATGGGGTTTCCCATACCCAGATCAATAACGTCATGGCCCTGCGAACGCTTTTCCATCCTCATCTTGTTTATCATACCAAAAAGATAAGGCGGTAACTGATCCATTCGCTGGGCAAAGCGGACAATCGAATCCGTGGCCATAATCCTTTCCCTTCCTTTGACCTACTCTCTCCGGCCATCCAAAAAGAAAGCCCCAGGCAGTTCGGCCCAGGGCTTCAAAAACGCCATGGGCTAGTTGTTCAGCCCATGGCGTTCAGTAGGAACCTTCGCTAGTGGATCTCTCCGGCGCCAACCGTCGCCCAGGCTGTCCTGGATGCGGCGGCCGCCAACGCCATAAGTTCTTGACAAGCTACCATTCAATTCTCCTTATTTCCTCTTATCACTGTATTTTTAGCGAATCCTGGAGCGTATGTCAATGAGCCCTGACCGCTGATTGCTCTATTTTTGTACTATACCGGTCAGTTTTTCTTGCTCTCTGCACCAATTTTATGTCTTATTCAGATGACGCCACCATAATTGAATAAAGGATGATGAGACTTTCGTTGGATCAAAATGGTTTTTACCCCGCTCTCTGGAGAGGAATTCATGTACGGCAGACAGAAAAAGTTCCTGCTGCTCACCTCTGCAGCACTCGCAATCATAATACCGATTGCCTTATCGCCCGTCTACGCTCAGGTGAACGGACAGGCAAATCCTCAGCCCGCTGAAATTGCCGACCCTTCACAAAGGCCGAAACTCAGTCAAGCCACTATGTGCGAGAGAGTTGATAATCTTGCACCGCTTCGACCGGGAATGGTATTTTCGGTGTCTAACGGGCAAGTTTGCTGTTACACATCGTTTGATCCAGTGCCTCAGGCTACTCTGGTCTACCACCGGTGGTTCCATCGCGACGAATTGAGTACGCAAACCAGGCTCAGAGTCTACCCTCCCAGGTGGGCCACTTACAGTGTAATCCAGCTTCGTGACACTGATAAAGGTCCCTGGCGGGTCGAAATCACCGATCAGAACGGTCGCGTACTTAATGTGCTCCGATTCAGCATTGCTGATTAGGTCATTACAATCTTTGTGATTTTATGCCATGACAGGTTTTCTGAAGTTTCTTTCAACAATTCGCTGGCAAGATCTCGTTGATATCATCATCAACAGCTACATCCTTTTCCGCGTGTATGTCCTCTTTCATGGAACAAACGCCTTTCGCGTCCTGGTCGGCATTACCTCGCTCTGGATTCTGCAGGAAGTGGCGGCATCCATAGGTCTCATTCTCACCAGTTGGGCAGTAAGAGGCATTACGACAGCGGCTGCGGTCATCATCATCGTGGTTTTCCGAAATGAGATCCGGTCGGCCCTCCAGGTACGCAATGTCAAGACTTTCATCTGGGGTTTCCCCACCAGGGAACAGCCTACGCCAGTCGACATTGTTGTGCAAACTGTCTATCAGATGGCCAAAAAGCGGATTGGCGCCCTGCTCGTTTTTCCCGCAAAAGAAGATCTCGGAGAGCTCATTCACGGGGGTATTCCCTGGCATGGGACGGTTTCTCCGGAGATGCTGTTGAGCATCTTCTGGCCGAATAACCCCGTTCACGACGGCGCCATCATCATCCGCGGGAACCACATTGTGGAAGTGGGAGTGCTCCTGCCTCTTTCTCAGCGCCAGGATCTGCCCTCTTACTACGGGACCCGGCATCGCGCAGCACTTGGGCTTGCGGAACGAAGCGATGCACTGGTCATTGCTGTATCTGAAGAGCGAGGTCGCGTAACTGCGGCCAATGGGAATTCCCTCACCACTTTCAGCGAACCGGATGATTTGTCACAGCTCATCAGGCAGCACCTCAATATCACCGACGGTATGCCTGCCGACGCGCAGAAACGCGAACGGTTGAGACTCTCCGTCGCCGCGGTCCTTTCTCTTTTGGTTATGACAGGCATCTGGTTTGGGTTCACCAGAAGTCAGGACACCATAACCGCCCTGAATGCTCCAATCGAATATGTCAACCGCCCGCTTGTGTTTGAAATTTTGGACACTTCAACGGATGAAGCCCGTGTGCAGCTCTACGGATCGAGTGCACTGATCAAGTCGCTGCGACCCGGACAAGTGCTGGTGCGTGTGGACCTCAGCAAGGCGGTGGAAGGACGTAATGTGTTTCCGATCACTCAGGATAATATTATCTTGCCTCCGGGTGTCTTTCTCAATAAGGTGCAACCATCCACTATCGACGTTTACCTCGATGTTCCGATTACGAAGGAGTTGCCGGTCCAGGTAGACTGGGTAGGCAAGCCGCCGGAGAATCTAAACCTGGCGAAAGTCAATGTGGCACCCGAAACCATTAAGGTCATAGGCGGCAGCCAGATCCTTCAACATGTCAGCACCATTTACACGGCGCCGGTGCGCTTGGACAGTCTGGACAAATCTGGATCCGTCACGACTACCCTGGTTCTTACTCCGCCGTCTTTGAAATTGATTTCGAATTCCAACGAGAAAGTTACCGTCAATTACGTATTGGAAGAAAAAGCTAATAGTGACAGGCGATAGCCGTTTTTGTTCCGGGATTCAGCAGGGCTAAAGGATGGTGTTATTAGTGCGCTTACAGCGATGAGCCGTTCTTCAATGAGTAGATGATTCGGTTCGTCCGCTCTTCCAGCTCCGGAATCATCTCGACCAACGCTCTAAGGGAGGTGAGTATTTTTATCGTCTGCTGCTGGTGGGGTATCTCCAATGCGGGATGGTTAAGGAAATAAAGAATCTCCTCCAATATCTGGATATTGTCGGCTTTAAAATCGACATAGGCCAGTTTGGGCCAAATGGTTCGGAGATCGGACGGCAGATGGTCCATCCTCTCGGCAAGGTCTTTATCCATTCCTATCCAGATTGCCTTTTCCAACCGCTCAAGGAGTTGTCTTATCTCTTCCTCTTCCTCGCCCCAGAGGGTGCCTTTTGACAAAAGCCAGCACCATTTTGGGAGAAGTCGATTTTTGACCCATTTTTCCCCGATGTGAGGCATCAGAGGCATGCTGGCCAACTGCTGCTGTTCATTCAGCAACTCCCTGGCCAGTTCACCCAACTCTTTAGAGCCATTCAGTTGCACCGAACGTGATTGGATGAGCTGGCTCAGTCGAGCAAGGATCGTCTTTTTGCTCGCCATATCGGGAAAGGCCTTTTCCAGTTGAGCCTCCCACTGTTCTCGCAAAAACCCTATTTCCGTGTTAATTGCAGAGAAGATGAAGCCCAACTTCACCACCGTATTCCGCATTTCATGAGCAAGTACATTGCAGCTCTGAAGCCGTTGGCGTGTCAGGACCTCTTGTGCTTCCGACAGGGTTTCACGAATGTGGTGGGAGAGCAGCTCAGTACCGAGAGTCCGGGAGAGTTTCTTGATAATCCTGGTGGAGCGATCTCTACGTTCGATTGTCCCTGATTTGAAGTGAATCTTTATCACTGCGACAACAACATACTCAGAATCTTGCCAGATTGGCTTGCCCTCTTGATCCAGAGGATATTCCGGCGGATCGGCCTGATCCCAGTAGAGGTCAGATTTCCTCACGAGAACAGGTTCCATATGGTAGAAGTCCTCTATTTCGCCGCGAAGCTGTTTGCGGACACTTCGTACGTCCTCATGAGGGTTGTCCGCAGTCCAGCTCTGCTGCCTTTCAGCACACCACCCCATGGCTTCCCTCAAATGACCTGGTTGGTCACGGTATTGTGCCCAGACCTTCCCCGGATAATTGTAGTCCGAGATCTCAGGCAAGCCCCATCGAATCTGCTCGGAACCGTGGCTGCGAATTCCGGAAGTGACGCGCACCGCCTGCAAGTCTGGCATCTGACCAATGCGGTAGATGGTCCCTTTGGTGGCATCAGGCAAGCAGAACAGAATATTTTCGATCATGTCCTTACAGGTTTTTTCAAGGACATCACTGTTTATGATCACTGTTGTAGCTCCGGGGAGACATTACGACTCAACCATAACCAAGCGCTGAATCTTTACATCGAATCGGCTCGATGGTCAATCTCGATTTTCCCCATTTCATCCACAAAGGCACACGAAGGAAGACGAAGACACACGAAGATCAATGGAGCCAAGAGCCGCGTCGTAGGAGT
>Ga0209048_10005702_pt1 | contig 11736 bp, 9 predicted proteins | sample FrelakmetCRP12CR_FD_187146 | JGI IMG/M metagenome (GOLD analysis project Ga0209048, IMG submission 187146) | Freshwater lake sediment microbial communities from the University of Notre Dame, USA, for methane emissions studies - CRP12 CR (SPAdes)... | ecosystem: Environmental > Aquatic >... | reverse complement strand
ATGAATCCCTTCACCGCGCATCCCAACTCGGTCGGAGAGTCCTATGAGCAGCATCTTCGCTTCGCGTTCCGCTTCGGCGCGAAGATGGCGGGTGGCGGTCTCGCCGCACTCGTGCATTCGGTGCTGCCCTTCTGCTTCGTGACCACGGCCTCCCGCGTCAGCGACGAGCTGGTGGCAATGCGTGCCGCGTCGCGTGGGCGAACAGTGCGCGTCGTCGACGTCGAGACCATGCAGCCGCTCGACTACCACATCTGACCGCCATGGCCATCAAGCGTCTTTCCGAAGTCGACGTGCGCGGCAAGCGGGTTTTCATTCGCGCGGACATGAACGTGCCGCAGGATGAAGACGGCAGGATCACCGACGACACGCGCATACGCGCTTCGGTCCCGGCAATCCGCGATGCACTGGCGCGCGGCGCGGCAGTCATGGTCACGTCGCACCTGGGCCGCCCGACAGAGGGGCAGTGGACACCCGCGGAGTCTCTCGCGCCCATCGGCAAACGGTTGTCGGAACTGCTTGGCATCGACGTCCCGCTGGTCCGCGATTGGGTCGATGGCGGCGCATGGCACAGCGCGCTCAAGCCCGGACAGGTCGTCCTGCTCGAGAACTGCCGGATGAACACCGGCGAGAAGAAGAACGTCGACGCGCTGGCGCAACGGATGGCATTGCTCTGCGACGTCTACGTCAACGATGCCTTCGGCACTGCGCATCGGGCCGAGGCAACGACGCATGGCCTCGCCAGGTTCGCGCCTGTCGCGTGCGCGGGGCCGTTGCTGGCAGCGGAACTCGATGCGCTGGGCAAGGCGTTGGCGCACCCGAAGCGGCCGCTGGTGGCCATCGTCGCCGGGTCCAAGGTCTCGACCAAGCTCACGATCCTGCGCGCGCTGGCTGCGAAGGTCGACTGCCTGATCGTCGGCGGCGGCATCGCCAACACGTTTCTCCTCGCCGCAGGCCGCCGGATCGGCAAATCCCTCGCCGAACCGGATTTGGTCGGCGAAGCCAAGGCCATCCTCGACGAGTTTCCGGGGAAGGTGCCGTTGCCCGTCGACGCCGTCGTCGCGCAGCAGTTCTCGGTGACGGCCAAGGCCGAGCGGAAGACGATCGATAACATCCTTCCCGACGATCTCATTCTCGACGTCGGTCCAGCCACGGTCGCCGGGTTGCTGACTGTGATCGCACAGGCCGGAACCATCGTCTGGAACGGACCGATCGGCGTATTCGAGTTCGACGCATTTGCGGAAGGCACCAGGGCCATCGGCCAAGCCATTGCCGCGTCGCCCGCATTTTCCATTGCGGGTGGCGGAGATACCCTCGCGGCCATCGCCAAGTACGGCCTCGAGAAGAAGATCGGCTACATTTCGACCGGCGGCGGCGCGTTCCTGGAATTTCTGGAGGGAAAGACGCTGCCGGCCGTGGCAATTCTGGAAACACGGGCGACCGCCTGACGCCCGCGGCCGTCATTGCTCGCCTTGGTTACCGGGCCAGGAACGCGCGGATCGCCTCTCCCTGCTTCGCGACGTTGAAGACGCCGTCGAGGTGGCCACCGTCGCCGTCGATGACTGCCACTTCGGCGACGCCTCCTTGCGCACGGTACATTTCCGCGGCGCGTTTCGATAGTTCCGGCGGAAAGACTCCATCGGACGCTGCCGGCACGAACAGGATCGCGGCCTTCATCTTCTTCACGTCGTCGCCCAGGTTGTACAGCTGGTTGGCCTTGGCCATGTAGATCATCGAATTCGCGTCGATCGACTTGGCGCGAGCGGCGCCCGCTTTGTTCAGCGTGTCCTCGATGGCGAAACGGTTGTCCATTGCCGCCGCCGGGTCCTTCACCGGATCCGCCCACTTGTAGCCGAACGTTTTCTCGGCCCAGCCGAATGCGCGGGTCGATATCGTGACAATCTTGAGCGCCTGCGCGAGCCCGTCCTGCGGCTCCTCGCGACCGTAGTAGTCGCCGTTGTTCCACTTCGGGTCGAGCTTGATCGGCAGAATCCACTCGTCGACCAGCTCGATCACATACGGATGGATGGCGAAGCCGGGACCGATCACGTGCACGACGCGCAGGACGAAATCCGGATACTCCGCCGCCCATTGCATTGCCTGGATCGACCCGCCGGACGCGCCCGCAGTCGCCTGCAGCTTGGTAACACCCAGCGAGTCGAGCAGCGCCTTGTGCACGCGCACCGAGTCCTTGTAGGTCACGACCGGAAACGTCATACCCCAGGGCTTGGCTGTGTCGGGATTGATCGTCGCCGGACCGGTGGTCGTGGTGTTCGGATCTTTCGTGTTGAGATTGACCAGCGTGTCGGCGCTGACGACGAAGTACTTGTCGGTGTCGATCGGACGGCCGGAACCGATGATCGGGTCCCAATAGCCGGAAGCCCCGTCCGACTCCCTGTATTTTCCGGCAGCGTGCGAGTTGGCGGTGAAAAAGTGCGGAACGAAGATCACGTTGTCGCCCGCGGCGTTCAGCTTGCCATAGGTCTCGTAGCCAACCTTGACGTCGTTCAGCGTCGTGCCACCGACGGTCGTGTAGGTCGGCATCGTGAAGACCTTCTTCTCGACCAGGCCGTCGTATGCTGAGACAAATCCGCCATGCAACAAGGTCATTGCCGCAATCGGCAGCAGCAGGTTCTGGGTCAGGCGCATGCATTCACTCCCCGGATTGAGCCACGAACCGGCCACTTCCCGCCCAGTTCATCGCGGGGACACATTCTAACGGCACATTGCCATACCCGATTCCCGGCCCGTCACGAATACGCGTAACATTGCGCGCGAGCAGGCTGACAAGAAAAGGGAAATCCCGTGCCACGCAACACCAAGATCGTCGCCACGCTGGGTCCGGCGTGCAGCGACCCGGCGGTACTGCAACGGATGCTGGCAGCGGGCGTGGATGTCGTGCGCCTGAATTTCTCTCACGGCCACGCGTCCGACCATGTCGAGAACGCGCGCCGCGTTCGCGAATGCGCGAAGCGCCTGGGCCGCGAAGTGGCCGTCATGGCCGACCTCCAGGGACCGAAAATCCGCATTGGAAAATTCGCCGAAGGCAGGATCCGTCTCGAGGCCGGGCAGACATTCGTCCTTGATGCCGAATGCGAGCAGGGTGACGCCGCGCGCGTGGGCCTCGACTACAAGGAATTGCCGCGCGACGTCGCGGCCGGCGCGGTGCTGCTGCTGGACGACGGCCTGATCCGCCTCAATGTCGAGTCCGTGGACGGCCCGCGCATCGTCACCCGCGTCGTCCTGGGCGGGACGCTCTCCAACAACAAGGGCATCAACCGCATGGGCGGCGGGCTGACCGCGGCCGCACTGACGTCCAAGGACATGGACGACGTCAAGACCGCGGCGCAGATCGAGGCCGATTACCTCGCAATATCGTTTCCCAAGTCCAAGGAAGACATGTACATGGCGCGGCAACTGCTGCGCGCCGCCGGCGGCCGCGCGCAGCTGATCGCCAAGATCGAGCGCGCGGAGGCCATCATGTTCCTCGAGGAAATCATCGAGGCGTCGGACGGCATCATGGTCGCGCGCGGCGATCTGGCCGTCGAGGTCGGCAACGCCGCCGTGCCCGGGCTGCAGAAGCGGATGATCCGCATCGCGCGCGAGCGCAACAAGCTCACCATCACCGCGACGCAGATGATGGAATCGATGATCCATGCGCCGGTGCCGACACGCGCCGAGGTTTCCGATGTGGCCAATGCGGTGCTCGACGGGACGGACGCCGTCATGCTGTCCGCCGAAACCGCCGCCGGCAAATACCCGGTCGAGACCGTCGAGGCCATGGCGCAGATCTGCGCCGAGGCGGAAAAATCGGATACGGTGCAACTCGACCGCGACTTCCTCAACCGGACGTTCACCCGTGTCGACCAGTCGATCGCGATGGCCACCCTGTTCACCGCGTTCCACCTGAAGGTCAAGGCGATTGCCTCGCTGACGGATACCGGTTCCACGGCGCTGTGGATGTCGCGGCACAACTGCGGCTGCCCCATCTACGCGCTGACGCCGAAGGTCGAGACGCAGCGCAAGATGGCGCTCTACCGCAACGTGCGGCCACTCTACCTCGAGCAGAGCGCCGACCGTGACAGCGTGCTGCTGGCCGCGGAGGACCTGCTGGTCGCCAAGGGCCAGGTCAAGCCCGGGGACGTGATCGTGCTGACGATCGGCGAGCCCATGGGCAAGTCCGGCGGCACCAACACGATGAAGATAGTGAAGGTGGGGGAACACCGCGCCTGAACGCAGCGCGAAAGTTGCCCCGAAGTAACCGGCTGGTCGGAGGGGCTGTTAACGCAATGGCCCGGGCGGAGAGCGCGTGAGTGAACATCATGGAACACGCGAACGACCTCCGCGACGAACTCGGCGCAGGTGGGGGGATTGCCCCGGACGGAGTGTCCACGCAGCGGACTGCCTCGCCCCCCGCGCGCACTGCGGTAAAATGGCACGCGTCGGTTCCCACCCATCTTCGGAGTCCTCCCATGGCACTCGTCTCCATGCGCCAACTGCTGGACCATGCCGCCGTGCACGGCTACGGCCTGCCCGCGTTCAACGTCAACAACCTGGAACAGGTGCAGGCGATCATGGCCGCGGCTGCCGAAACCGACAGCCCGGTGATCATGCAGGCCTCGGCAGGTGCGCGAAAATACGCGGGGGAAATCTTCCTGCGCCACCTGATCGAGGCCGCGGTCGAAAGCTATCCGAACATCCCCGTGGTGATGCACCAGGATCACGGCCAGTCACCTGCCGTGTGCCAGTCCGCGATGAACCTCGGCTTTTCGTCGGTGATGATGGACGGATCGCTGAAGGAGGACGGCAAGTCCATCGCCGACTACAAGTACAACGTCGCGGTCACCCAGAAAGTGGTCGCGATGGCCCATGCGATCGGCGTCACTGTCGAAGGGGAGCTGGGCTGCCTGGGCTCGCTCGAAACGATGAAGGGCGACAAGGAGGACGGCCACGGCGCGGAAGGCACGATGACGCGCGAGATGCTGCTGACCGACCCGGACGAAGCCGCCGACTTCGTGCAATCGACACAGCTCGACGCACTGGCCATCGCCATCGGCACCTCGCATGGCGCCTACAAGTTCACGCGCAAGCCCACCGGGGACATTCTCGCCATCGACCGCATCAAGGCGATCCACGCCCGCATCCCGAACACGCACCTGGTGATGCACGGCAGTTCCTCCGTGCCGCAGGACCTGCTTGCAGACATCCGTGCCTACGGCGGCGACATGAAGGAGACCTACGGCGTCCCGGTCGAGGAAATTCAGGAAGGCATCAAGCACGGCGTGCGCAAGATCAATATCGACACCGACATCCGCCTGGCGATGACCGCTGCCGTGCGCAAGTATCTGCACGAAAACCCCGCCAAGTTCGACCCCCGCGATTTTCTGAAGCCCGCGATGCTCGCGGCCAAGGCCATTTGCGTGGAGCGCTACCAGCAGTTTGGCTGCGCCGGCATGGCCAGCAGGATCAAACCCATTCCGCTCTCGGTGATTGCGGCGAAATACCAGGCGGGCGAGCTGCGCCAGATCGTGAACTGAGCTTCAATGGACCAGGGATGCGCTAACCTGAAACAAACATCGCGACGACGGCCGCTGCCATCGTCCAGGTCGCGAGCCAGCCCAGCGCCTTCAGCCGGCGCGTCACGGTGAATGCGCCCATCACTTTCGGGTCGTCGGCCAGCAGCATCATGACGACCATGATCGGCACGGCGATGATCCCGTTGATCACCGCGCTCCAGAACAATGCCTTGATCGGGTCGATGGGCGTGAAATCGAGCAGCACGCCGCCCAGCGTCGCGAAGGCGATGATGCCGTAGAACTCGCGCGCCTCGAGCAACTTGAGGTCGAGTCCGCTCTTCCATTCAAAGGTCTCCGCGACCGCGTAGGCGGCCGATCCGGCGAGCACCGGCACGGCCAGCATCCCGGTGCCGATGATCCCGAGGCTGAACAGCAGGAATGCCGCATCGCCGGCGAGCGGCCGAAGTGCTTCGGCGGCCTGCGCCGACGTCGCGATGTCCGTGATTCCGTTCCGGTGCAGCGTCGCGGCGCAGCTGATGACGATGAACAGCGCAATGAGGTTGGAGAACCCCATGCCGAAATACGTGTCGATCTTGATCCGGTGCAGATGCCGCCGCGCGTCGGCAGGGTCGAGGACGAGCGCCGTGGCGACAGGATCCGCGTTGAGCTCCTCGACTTCCTGCGCCGCCTGCCAGAAAAAGAGATAGGGACTGATCGTCGTGCCGAACACGGCGACGATCACCGTCAGCGATTGCGCGTTGAGCGCGACCCTGGGCCACAGCAGTCCCTGGATGACCTCCCGCCACGGCACGGCAATCGTGAACACGACGGCGACGTACGCGAGCAGCGCCAGCGTCAGCCACTTGAGATAGCGGACGTAGACCTGGTAGCGCAGGAAGACCTGCAGGCCGAGGCAGAGAACGCCGAATAGGATGGCATAGACGAGCATCTGTCCGCCGGCCACCAGCCGGAGCGCTTCGCCCATCGCCGCGATGTCCGCTGCGATGTTGATGGTGTTCGCGACGACGAGCATGGCTACGATGACATAGAGCACCGGCCGCGGAAAGTGGATGCGCACGTTGGAGGCCAGGCCGTGGCCCGTCACGCGCCCCATGCGCGCGCTGACCATCTGGATGCCGACCATCAGCGGATAGGTCAGCACCAGAGTCCAGCCAAGCTGATAGCCGAACTGCGCGCCGGCCTGCGAGTATGTCGCGATGCCGGACGGATCGTCGTCCGCGGCGCCCGTGATGAGGCCCGGCCCCAACTGTTGCAGCCAGCGGTTGGTGGTCCCGATCATTGCGCGTCCTTTGCGGGCAAGGCGCGCATTGTCGCGCAATTGCGTTTGGCACGGGGAAAAAGAACGCCCCGTCACCTTTCGGCAGACGGGGCGCCTGGCCGGCCCGTACAGGCGCCGGCGCCGGTTGCGATCGACTACAGCGAGCGTTCGGCGTGCAGGTCGATGTCCTTGTTGTCGCGCAGGAACAGGAAGCCCACGACCACGGTCATCAGCGCAACGACGATCGGATACCACAGGCCGAAGTAGATGTCTCCGCTCGCCGCGACCATCGCCGTCGCCAGCAATGGCAGCATGCCGCCGAACCAGCCGTTGCCGATGTGGTACGGCAGGGACATCGACGTGTAGCGGATGCGCGTCGGGAACAGTTCCACAAGGAACGCCGCGATCGGACCGTACACCATCGTCACGTAGATCAGCATGATGAACAGGATGCCCAGTGTCATCGTCCAGTTGATCGCCGCCTTGTCCGCGGCTTTCGACACGTAGCTCACGACGCCCTTGTCGTCGGTCTTCCTGGCAAGGCCGGGGAAGCCGGCGTCGACCAGCGCCGAAGACATCGTGGTTTCGTTCCAGCCGGGCTTACCGTCCTTGTCGACGAAATTGATGACCTTGTCGCCGAGTGTCACGACCACGTTTTCGGCCGAGCCCGCAGGCAGGTCGGTCGACTTGAAGGAAAGGCCCGCCTTGGTCAGGAAGTCCTTCGCGCGGTCACAGTCCGTGTACTTCGTGAACGGCGTGACGAACACATGGAAGCCGCATTCCCTGGCCGCCACGGTGATCGTGTTCTTCTGCTGGAAGGATTCCAGCGCCGGGTTCACGTAATGAGTGAGCGCCTGGAACAGCGGGAAGTACGTCAGCGCGGCGATAAGGCAACCGGCGAGGATGATCTTCAGCCGGCCGATCTTGTCGGAAATCGCGCCGAAGAAGATGAAGAACGGCGTGCCCAGCAGCAGGGAAATGGCGATCAGCGTATACGCGGTCTGCCCATCCACCTTGAGCGTGATGGTCAGGAAGAACAGCGCATAGAACTGGCCCGTATACCAGACGACGCCCTGGCCCGCGGTAGCGCCGAGCAGCGCCAGCAGCACATACTTGTTGTTCGGGTAGCGCAGGAAGCTGTCGGTCAGCGGCGCCTTCGACCCCTTGCCCTCCGCCTTCATCTTCTGGAAGATCGGCGATTCATTCAGCTTCAGCCGGATGTAGACCGAGAAGATCAGCAGGATCAGCGAGACGAGGAACGGAATGCGCCATCCCCACTGCGCGAAATCGGCAGGCGTCATCACGTTGCCGAACCGGCAGATGCCGATGACCGCCAGCGACAGGAAGAAGCCCAGCGTAGCCGTGGTCTGGATCCACGCGGTGTCGTAGCCGCGCCGTCCGGGTGCGGCATGCTCGGCTACATAGGTTGCCGCACCGCCGTATTCACCTCCCAGCGCCAGGCCCTGGAGCAGGCGCAGGCTGACCAGCAGGATCGGCGCAAGCCAGCCGACCGTCGCGAACGTCGGCAGCAGGCCGACGGCGAAGGTCGAGAAACCCATGACCAGGATGGTGACGAGGAACGTGTACTTGCGCCCGACGATGTCGCCCAGGCGCCCGAAGACCAGTGCGCCGAACGGGCGGACCAGGAAGCCGGCGGCATAGGTCGCGAATGCGGAAAGCAGCGCGGCGGTGTCATTGCCCTTGGGAAAGAACAGTGCCGCAAAGAAGGGGGCGAGCGTGGCATACAGGTAGAAGTCGTACCACTCGAAAACGGTTCCGAGCGACGACGCGAAAATGACTTTGGTCTCTTCCTTGCCGAGGCCCTGCTGCCCCGCCCTCCCTGCTACGTTCGTGGCCATAACTTTGCATCCTCCAAAGGGATCCTGATCCGCCGGTCCGGCGCATGCCGGCTCCGTGCGTGCAAAGGCCTTGTCCCGGCCTTTCATGCAGCTTTATACCTCAGGATGGCAATTTTGCGCCAGACAAGCGCAGGATCACGCGCCGAATCGATGCCGGAACAGATGATATCTGCGTCACAATCGCAATTCCCCCGGAGTTCGCGAGGTTTTAGCGACAGTCGGACGCGGCAAGTGCCTGGAGCAGATCGCCAGTCCTCGTATCCTGCACAAACACGACAACCATGGGTGCCGAACCTGCTTCGGACGGCAGATCCTGCGACATGGTTGCCGTGCCGGTACCCAACGCATCGATGGGGAACGGCCCGTGGAGCGAACGCACGACGTGGTCATGGTGCAGCCTTGCTCCCCGGTTTTCTCCGGCAGCGACCTCCGTCACGTGTCCGCTGTCGGCGTAGGCGACCCACAGGACCGCATTCTTGCGCAACGCGGGGTCCGGAACCATCGCAGTCGCGCGGAGCTGCAGCGCGTGGGTCGCCGGCGTGACGTCGAGTGCAATGGCGGCCCGCGGTGGGCGGCGCACGGCCATTGCCAACGCATCGGCGATCTGCCCGCGATTCCAACCCGGCGCATCGTGGCCCTGCACCACGACCTGCGGGGTATAGACGAACGTGGCGCCGCCGGCGCGCATTTCGTCGTATTGCCTCTGCGTGAATCGCGCGGAGGCAAAGCGGTCGCGCCACCCCAGCCTGTCCCAGTAGTCGACGTGATACGCCAGCGCCAGCGCGGACGGTTCGGCCGCTGCGGCCGGAAACTGCGCAGAAAGCCAGCGGTCGGCCGGCGGACAACTGTCGCAGCCTTCGGACGTGAACAATTCGACCAGCGGCGTGGTCCGCGGTCCGCTGACGACGTGGCACGTCACGGCCGCGGCGGTCGACGCGACGCATGCCAGCACCGTTGCAAGAATGCTGGCGGCAATGACGGGCGCACGGTAAACAGCTCGGGGAAAATTCATCGGCATTGGTCGCCCCAGCGCCTCAGCCCATTACAGGTCCCCCGTGCTAGCATGTTCGTGGACCGGATGCAGACGTCGTCGCATTCGCCTGTGACAATATCCGCCGGAGGGGCATGCAATGGGAATCATCGGCATCGTCTGGATGATCGTGGTCGGTTTCGTCGTCGGATTGCTCGCGCGCTTTTTCTATCCGGGCGCCATTGCCTTGGGATTCTGGATGACCACGCTGCTAGGCATTGGCGGCTCTCTGGTCGGCGGAGTGATCGGCAGCCTGCTCTTCAGGAAACCGGGCGGCCAGTTCCATCCCGCCGGATTCGTACTTTCGATCATCGGCGCGCTGATCCTGCTCTGGGCCTACCTCAATTTCATGAAATAGACGGGAGGCCGGCATGCCGGCCTCGCGCAATCGTTCTCCGGCGTCGCACCGGAGGATCTTCATGCCATCAGCGACGAGCCCAGTTCGTTCGCCGCGTCCCGGAGTTCGCGCAGGAAGGTCTTCTCCATTTCCGCCAGCGACACCCTTGAAGCGTGCGTCCCGATGTTCATCGCCGCGACGACCGTGCCCGCGTGGTCGCGGACCGGAACGGCGATCGAGCGCAGTCCGATTTCCAGCTCCTGGTCTACGATCGCGTAGCCTGCGCGCCGGATTCCCTCGAGTTCGCGCCGAAGCTTGTCCGGGGTCGGAATCGTGCGCGGCGTATGGCGGACGATCTTTACGCGCCCGAGATAGGCATCCAGCGCCAAGGGCGGAAGATAGGCGAGCAGCACCCGCCCCATCGACGTGCAATAGGCCGGCAGGCGCGTCCCTATGCCCAGATCGACGGACATGATCCGGCGATTGGTCGACGAGCGGGCGACATATAGAATCTCATCGCCCTCGAGCAGGGCAATCGACGACGACTCGTGCAGGATGTCGCTCACGCGGTCGAGCAGTGGCTGCGCCGCGTTGGACAGCGGCGTCGACGACAGGTAGGCGTGACCGAGCGACAGGATGCGCGGACTCAACGTGAAGTCCTTGCCCTCATTCGCGTTGACGTAGCCCAGCTGGACGAGCGTGTAAAGACAGCGGCGGACCGCAGCACGGGGAATGCCGGTACGCTGCGAAAGCTGGGAGATCGTCAGCCGCCGTTTTTGCTGCGTGAACGCGCGGATGACGGCAATGCCGCGAGCGAGCGATGTCATGAAATTCGGGTCGCCGGCCCATGCCTCGATGCGTACCGCCGCGGTAAGCGCGGGTTCCGTGCGCGCAGCCTCGCCGTCCGCGGCAATCGTTGCCGACCGCCTGGCGCCGGTGGCCACGCGCGCGCGGGGGCCGGGCTTCCCGATCGGGGACTTGGGACTGGTAGCCATAGGACGAAATTCCCGGGAAGCGTTGCGACAACCGGGAGAATAGTCTATGTGCGATAAACGCACAATATTTCGATAATCGCCCTTGACGCACGGATCGCTCGCGTTTAGCCTTCGTTCGTTGATCGCACAGATAAGCGGTAATCGCACACCATCCCAACCGCGCGGGCGAGCAAACCGAGTTCCGACAATCAGTCCCAGGAGGAGTCATCATGAACAGAACCGTCCGGACGCTCGCCGCCGCACTGGCGCTTGCCGTTCCCTTCGCCGTTTCCGCGCAGACCGGCCCGATAAAAATCTACAATATCGTCGAACTGTCGGGCGGCGGCGCGACGGCGGGCACCAACTTCGACAACGGCGTCAAGCTGGCGGTCAAGGAAATCAATGCGGGCGGCGGCATTCTCGGCCGCAAGATCGACCTGCAGTCCCTCGACACGCAGACCAACCCGGGCGTGGCCAAGGCACTGTCGCAGAAGGCCGTCGACGACGGCGCTTACGTCGTGATGGGACCCGTGTTTTCCGGCTCGATCATTGTCAGCATGGCGGAAACCAAGAGGGCCGAAGTCACCAACTTCACCGGCGGCGAAGCCGCCAACATCACCCAGCAGGGCAACCCGTACATCTTTCGCACTTCGTTCACGCAGTCCACCGCCATGCCGAAACTGGCGCGCTACATCAAGGATGGACTCAAGGCCAAGTCGGTCGCGATCATCTACGTGAACAACG
>Ga0209048_10005701_pt1 | contig 11736 bp, 11 predicted proteins | sample FrelakmetCRP12CR_FD_187146 | JGI IMG/M metagenome (GOLD analysis project Ga0209048, IMG submission 187146) | Freshwater lake sediment microbial communities from the University of Notre Dame, USA, for methane emissions studies - CRP12 CR (SPAdes)... | ecosystem: Environmental > Aquatic >... | reverse complement strand
TTATCACAGCCGGAAATTTCTAAAGCTTCGGGTTTGCGCGATAAAGCCATTCTGGAAGTGCTTTTTTCTACGGGACTTAGGGTGAGCGAGTTAACAAGATTAAATAGAGATTCTATCAACCTGGAAGGCCGGGAATTCGGAGTGATCGGCAAAGGCGGCCGGGCGCGGGTGGTATTTCTGTCAGACGACGCATCGGCGTGGGTCAAGAAGTACCTCGATTCGCGTGAGGATTTCTTCAAGCCCTTGTTCATCCGCTATGCCGGCAGAGGGATTGCGGGCAAGGACGGCGAGAAGATGCGTCTGACGACGCGGTCGGTGCAGAGGATTGTGGCCCAGTACGCGAAGACAGCCATGCTGCAGGTGAAGACCACGCCGCACACCCTCCGGCATTCGTTTGCGACTGACCTCTTGAGCGGTGGGGCGGATATCCGGTCGGTCCAGGAGATGCTGGGGCACAAGAGCATCACCACTACCCAGGTCTACACTCACGTTACGGACAAGCGGCTCAAAGAGGTCCACCGGGCCTTTCATGGGAGGAAGAAGCCGGATGAGTCGGTGCCTCCGGCGGAATAGTCGCTTTGTCGTTTTCTTTGGGGATTATGTCAAGTTACATCTTGACGGGTTTCGGCGGACTTGGCTAGACTTAGGCCCAGAGCGGGTGTAACTCAGCGGTAGAGTACTTGCTTCCCAAGCAAGGGGTCGCGAGTTCGAATCTCGTCACCCGCTCCAGCTTCTTCAGGCTGCTGATCTCCAACTTTTCGCTTTGTTTTGCTCATGCGTAATATTCTATCTTTTGAAATACTAGATAACAATTTATGTATAATGTCATCTTCTTTAATAATAAAATAATTTTTACCGTTATATTCATAAAAATAATTATTATTAGGTGAATAAAAATACATATTTTTTGCTTGTGGCGTCTCGGAACGTCAGTTGCAGCCAATGCAAGAATAAAATTAAAAAATACAAAAAAACAATGATGCACAACTCCTTCCTCCCTTCCTCCCCTCCTCCTTGCCTGCCGTCGCCCGCTGCCGCCGCCCCCCTTGTCCCTGCCGCGCCGCGCTTCGCCCCTCGCCTCTCGCCAGATGGTGCTCGCACCATCTTGATAATGGCAGGTGGAACGGGCGGGCACGTGTTCCCTGCTCTCGCAGTGGCAGCGGAAATGAAAACCGCCGGATGGAAAGTGGTGTGGCTCGGTGCGAAGAATGGGATGGAGGCGACGCTGGTTCCGAAACACGGTTACATGATGGAGTGGATTCGCTTCTCCGGTCTGCGGGGGAAGGGCATCGTGCGCATGGTATTGCTGCCATTGAACCTGTTGGTCGCGTTCTGGCAGAGCGCTCGCGTGATCTTCCGTGTGCGTCCGGACGTGGTACTGGGCATGGGTGGGTACGTGTCTTTCCCTGGCGGGATGATGGCGGCCTTTCTGAATCGGCCACTGGTCGTGCATGAGCAGAACTCGATCGCCGGACTCGCCAATCGCGCTCTGGCGCAGGTGGCCGAACAGCGACTCACCGGATTTCCCGGTGTGCTCAAGCGATCTCAATGGTGCGGGAATCCGGTGCGGCCCGAGATTGCACGGCTTGCTCCACCGCAAGAGCGTTTCCGCGGACGCTTCGGGGTTTTGGAGGTACTGGTACTTGGCGGCAGCTTGGGAGCGCAGGCGCTGAACGAAACAGTGCCCCAGTCGTTGGCGCTGCTTCCGAGCGATCAGCGACCGCGCGTGATCCATCAGGCAGGTGTGAAGCATCTGGAGCAATTGCGCGACAACTACGCCAAGGCCGGAGTGCAGGCCGAAACGGTTGCGTTCGTCGACGAAATGGCTGCGGCATACGCCAAGGCCGACCTGGTGATCTGTCGCTCCGGAGCCCTGACGGTTGCGGAACTGGCGGCTGCGGGTATCGGCAGCGTATTGGTTCCATTTCCCTTCGCGGTGGATGACCATCAGACGCACAACGCCCGCTTTCTTTGCGAAGCGGGGGCGGCAGTACTAGTACAGCAGCGCGAACTTTCCCCGCGCAAGCTGGCCGACATGCTGCTGAATTTCACGCGCGAGAAGTTGCTCGATATGGCGACCCGAGCGCGGGCTCTGGCGAAGCCGGACGCCGCGGCCACGGTTGCCGGAATTTGCATCACGGCCGCAGGTTAGTGCGCTGCACGGAGAGTGCATCATGAAATCAAAGGAAGCGAAGCAGGCCAAGCGCCCAGGTGCGCTGCTCCGGTTGCGAGTTCGGTCGCCCGAGCCGGGCGCACCCACGCCGCCCGTGGAGCGTGCACAGGATCTGGGAGATCGCCGGCTGCAGTTTCTGCTCGGCGTGACGCTGCGGGTACGATGATCGGATCGACTGAATGAAGCACAAGGTCAAGCGCGTCCATTTCGTCGGCATCGGCGGCTCCGGCATGAGCGGGATCGCCGAGGTGCTGCTCAACCTGGGTTATCAGGTGAGCGGCTCCGATCTGTCCGAGAATGCAGCGACCGAACGCTTGAAGGGTCTAGGTGCACGCATCTTCCGTGGCCACGACGCGTTGCAAGTGCAGGGAGCAGACGCGGTCGTGGTGTCGACGGCAGTGAAGTCCGACAACCCGGAAGTGGGCGCTGCACGCGCCAAACGAATTCCAGTGGTGCCACGTGCACTCATGCTGGCTGAGTTGATGCGGTTGCGCCAAGGTATCGCCGTTGCGGGGACGCATGGCAAGACCACCACCACCAGTCTGGTTGCAAGCGTGTTGGCCGAGGCCGGTATGGATCCGACCTTCGTTATCGGCGGACGCCTCGAGGCAGCGGGCTCGCACGCCAAGCTTGGCACCGGCGAATTCATCGTCGTGGAGGCCGACGAGTCGGACGCTTCTTTCCTCAATCTCCAACCGGTGTTGGCTGTCGTAACCAACATCGACGCGGACCATATGGAGACATACGGTCACGATTTCGGAAGGTTGCGTCAGGCGTTCCTCGATTTTCTCCAGCGCCTGCCTTTCTACGGCATGGCAGTGCTGTGCGTCGACGACGCCAATGTGCGCGCGATCATGCCTCTGGTAACCAAACCGATCACCACTTACGGTCTGTCGGATCAAGCGCAGGTGCGTGCCACCGGCATCAAGCACGAAGGCGGACGGATGCGCTTCACGGCTGAGGTCCGCGCGAACGGGGCCGCTGGCAAATCTTTCGAGCTGGTGCTGAACCTGCCGGGCTTACACAACGTGCAGAACGCGCTCGCCGCCGTAGCTGTGGGGCTCGAAGTGGGCGTCTCGGAAGATGCCATCGTCCGCGCGCTGGCCGGCTTCAGAGGTGTGGGGCGGCGTTTTCAGCGTTACGGCGAAGTAGCGCTTCCCGGCGGTGGTGCGTTCACTTTGATCGATGACTATGGCCACCATCCGGCGGAAATGGAAGCCACGCTGGGTGCTGTCCGCGGAGCATTTCCAGGCCGGCGAGTGCTGCTGGCGTTTCAGCCCCATCGCTATACACGTACGCGCGACTGCTTCGAGGACTTCGTGCGGGTGTTGTCGACCGTGGACGCGCTGCTGCTGGCCGAGGTTTACCCGGCCGGCGAGCCGCCCATCGTGGCTGCCGATGGACGTGCGCTGGCCCGCGCGGTGCGCGTCGCCGGAAAGGTAGAGCCGATATTCGTAGAGCAGGTGGCGGACATGCCCGCTGCTGTATTCGATGCTGCCAGAGACCAGGATGTGGTCGTGCTGATGGGAGCGGGATCCATAGGAACCATACCGGCTCAACTCGTCGGTACCAACAAGCAGGCTGCGGCGCATGGGAATGGCTGAACCGCGCGCCGCAAGTCTTCCTTGGGCTGGCCAGTTCCGCCTCAACGAGCCCATGCGCAAGCACACGAGCTGGCGCGCCGGCGGATCTGCGGCGCGCGCCTATTTTCCAAGCAGTCTTCAGGATCTGGCTGCTTTCCTGCGCTCGATCCCCTCGGCCGAACCGGTGTTCGTAGTGGGGCTGGGCAGCAATCTGCTCGTGCGCGATGGCGGCGTGCGTGGCACGGTGATATTCACTCATGGTGCGCTGAAGCGGATGCATCTGGTCAAGGCGGCCGATGGCGCTCCCCTGGTTTACGCCGAGGCCGGTGTGGCGAGTCCGAAAGTGGCGCGCTTTGCAGCGACCAATGCACTACGCGGCGCGGAATTTCTCGCGGGGATTCCGGGCACCGTCGGAGGAGCGTTGGCGATGAACGCCGGCTGTTACGGTTCTGAGGCATGGGATGTAGTGGAGCGTGTTCTCACTGTCCACCGCGACGGTCAGATGAGTCGGCGTGACCCGCAGGAGTACGAAATCCGATATCGGCACGTAGCGCTGCGCCCGGAATATTGGCGAGTAACGCATTCAGACGAAGAGTATTTCGCAGCCGCCTGGTTTCGTTTCGCTGCGGGCGATGCCAAATTGGCCCGCGCCACCATCACGGAACTGCTCCAAAGACGCATCGCGACGCAGCCTTTGCAGCAGCCCAACGCAGGGTCGGTCTTTCGCAACCCGCCGGACGATTTTGCCGCGCGTCTGATCGAGTCCTGTGGGTTGAAAGGTTTCACCATAGGGGGCGCCATGGTTTCGAGCAAGCACGCGAACTTCATCATCAACACCGGAACCGCGACGGCTGCAGATATCGAGGCGTTGATCGAGCACATCCAGCAAACGGTGCTTAGCCGCTGCGGTGTGGTGTTGGAGCGCGAAGTTCGCATCATCGGCGAGAAGGCATGACGAAGATCTTCCATAGCCAAGTTGCGCGGGACATCGCTGCGCCAGCTCGGCGAGATTGCTTTGTTCCGATAGTCGAGGTCAAAGGCGGTATGTATGGATGCTAAAGCGTTCGGCAAGGTCGCAGTGCTGCTGGGTGGGAAATCGGCCGAGCGCGAGATCTCCCTGATGTCAGGCAAGAATGTACTGGAGGGCTTGCGCAAAGCGGGTGTCGACGCGCATGCGTTCGACCCGGCGGAGCGTGACGTGTCCGACCTGAAGCGTGAGGGGTACGCACGAGCCTTCATCGCGCTGCATGGACGTTTTGGCGAAGATGGCACCGTCCAGGGCGCACTGGAGTTGCTTGGGATTCCCTACACCGGCAGCGGCGTGATGGCATCGGCGTTGTGCATGGACAAGGTCCGAACAAAGCTGGTGTGGTTGGCTTGTGGACTGCCCACTCCGCGCTTCGAGGTGATCACTGAGCAGAGCAATTGGAGCGGGGTGGCCAAGAAGCTGGGCCTGCCTCTCATCGTCAAGCCAGCGCACGAGGGGTCCACTCTGGGTTTGACGAAGGTATTGGCTGCCGCCGATTTGAAAACCGCATACGAGCGCGCGGCACGCTATGACGGGCTCGTACTCGCCGAGCAGTTCGTGGCAGGCGAGGAACTCACCGCTGGATTCCTTGGCGACGAGGCCCTTCCGTTGATCCGCATCGAAGCCCCTCAGGGCAACTACGACTACCAGAACAAGTACTTCACCGACGACACCAAGTACATCTGTCCGTGCGGGTTGCCCGCCCCGGAGGAGCGTCAGATTCAGAAGGTCGTGATGCGATCGGCAGAAGCACTGGGTTGCAGCGGCTGGGGCCGTGCCGACCTGATCCGTCGCGAAGACGGTTCAATCTCATTGCTGGAAATCAACACCTCGCCGGGCATGACAGGCCACAGCCTCGTGCCAATGGCGGCGAAGGTGGCGGGGCTCGACTTTCAGCAACTGGTGCTACGTATTCTGGAGATGGCACATGTGGGATGACCACCGCCTGCTCAATCGCGTGGCAAACGTACTCTACGCCGTCGGCGCCGTATGCCTGCTGTACGCGGTGCTGATGGTGGTCATCAGACTACCGATCTTCCCGCTGCGGCAAGTCAGTGTGAGTGGGCAGATCTCCCACACCACGCGCGAGCAAGTAGATTCCATCGTGCGACAACAGTTGCGCGGGAATTTCTTCACGCTGGATCTGGAGCGCACACGCCTCGCCTTCGAGAAGCTGCCCTGGGTACGTCAGGCCAATTTGCGTCGGGCCTGGCCGGACCGGCTGGAGGTGTTGGTCGAGGAGCACGTTGCGGTGGCGCGTTGGCGTGACACCGGCCTTGTCAACACATATGGCGAGGTGTTCGAAGCTGCAAGCAACGCGCGGCTGCCGGTGTTCGCCGGACCGGATGGCGCTGCCGCTGAAATGGTCGAGCAATACCGCGGGTTTCGCGAATTGCTCCTTATAGTCGGACGGGAACCGCTGGAGCTTCGTCTATCGGATCGTCGCGCATGGGCGTTGCGCTCGAGCGACGGCTACTTCCTAGAGCTCGGCCGTCAAGACATGAGCGCTCGCCTGGCCCGCTTCGTGGCTGGTTATGAGAAGGCGGTGGCACAACTGCGACCTGGGACCTATCGCATCGATCTGCGCTACCCGAACGGCTTCGCGGTGCGTTTCCCGGGCCTGCGCTGGACTGCTGCCGGGCTATCGCACCAGCGACGAGACGCGCCGACTGACCGAGCATCCGATGACCGACCGACGCAAGCATGAACAAACCTAGAGACACCAAGAGCCTGATCGTCGGACTGGACATCGGCACGTCCAAGATCGTGGCCATGGTCGCCGAGATCCGGCCGGAAGGCGGATTCGACGTAATCGGATACGGCAGCCACCCTTCGCGTGGTCTCAAGAAGGGCGTGGTCGTCAACATCGAGTCCACCGTGCATGCGATCCAGCGTGCGTTGGAGGAAGCAGAACTGATGGCGGACTGCAAGATCCGAGAGGTCTATACCGGGATTGCCGGCAGCCATATCCGCAGCTTCAACTCGCACGGCATGGTCGCGATCAAAGACCGGGAAGTCACACAGGTCGATGTGGATCGCGTCATTGATACCGCCAAAGCGGTCAACATCCCCACTGACCAGCAGATCCTCCACATCCTCAATCAGGAATTCATCATCGACGGCCAGGAGGATGTGCGCGAGCCGCTCGGGATGAGCGGAGTTCGTCTCGAAGTGAAAGTACACATCGTCACGGGGGCCGTCTCCGCGGCCCAGAACATCATGAAATGCGTGCGCCGTTGCGGCCTGGAAGTGCAAGACCTGATCCTCCAGCCGCTGGCCTCCGCGAGGGCGGTACTGTCGGATGACGAGGAAGAACTGGGAGTGTGCCTCGCGGACATTGGCGGAGGGACAACTGACATCGCGGTATTCACGGAAGGCGCGATCCGCCATACAGCAGTGATCCCGATCGCGGGCGACCAGATCACCAATGACATCGCCATGGCGTTGCGCACCCCGACCAAAGACGCAGAGGAGATCAAGCAAAAGTACGGCTGCGCGCTGCGCGAGTTGGCCGATGCCAACGAGATGGTGCAGGTACCCGGTGTGGGTGATCGCGGCCCGCGTCAGATGTCACGACAGACGCTGGCGGAGGTGATCGAACCACGCGTGGAGGAGCTGTATTCGCTGATCCAGGCTGAGCTGCGCCGTTCGGGGTTCGAAGAGTTGCTTTCCTCCGGCGTTGTGCTGACCGGTGGCAGCAGCATGATGCAGGGCATGGTGGAACTGGGTGAAGAGATCTTCCACATGCCCGTCAGAGTGGGCACGCCCAATTACGCCGGCGGCCTTGCGGAAGTGGTGCGCAATCCGCGCTACTCGACAGTCGTGGGCCTGCTCCTGTCGGGGTTGGGCCATCATCAACGACAGCAGATCGTACGTATGCAGGGGGCATCCTTCAAGCAAGTGTTCGAACGAATGAAGGCGTGGGTCCAGGGAAATTTCTAGGTGTTTTAGGAACGGCAGGATCGGGAGTGGAGACTTTGGTTCGTGAATCTGATTAACAGGAGGAAGACATGTTTGAACTCGTAGACGCGCAACTGCAGGATGCCGTGATCAAGGTAGTCGGAGTCGGGGGCTGCGGCGGCAACGCCGTGGATCACATGATCGATGCTGGCGTGCAGGGGGTTGAGTTCATCTGCGCCAATACCGACGCTCAGGCGCTCAAACGCAACAAGGCAGGCATTCAACTACAACTTGGTTCGAGCGTTACGAAGGGTCTGGGTGCTGGAGCCAATCCCGAGATCGGCCGGCAGGCAGCCATGGAAGACCGCGAGCGCATCGTCGAGTTGATCGAAGGCGCGGACATGTTATTTCTAACCGCGGGCATGGGCGGCGGTACCGGGACTGGCGCGGCGCCGATCGTGGCCGAAGTGGCGCGCGAGCTCGGCATTCTCACTGTTGCCGTAGTTACCAAACCTTTCTCGTTCGAAGGAAAGCGTCAGCGCGTCGCCCACGAGGGACTCGAAGCGCTTTCCCAGCACGTCGATTCCCTCATCGTGATTCCCAACGAAAAGCTCATGCAGGTCCTGGGCGACGACGTCAGCATGCTGGACGCATTCAAGGCAGCCAACAGCGTGTTGCATGGTGCGGTCGCTGGGATCGCCGAAGTGATCAACTGCCCGGGCCTCGTCAACGTGGACTTCGCAGACGTGCGCACCGTGATGTCGGAAATGGGGATGGCCATGATGGGGTCCGCCTCGGCTTCCGGTCCGCATCGGAGCACGCAGGCCGCGGAACAGGCGGTCGCGAGTCCGCTGCTCGAGGATGTGAATCTGGCTGGCGCGCGTGGTGTCCTGGTGAACATTACTGCCAGCTCCGGCCTAAAGATGAAGGAGGTGCATGACGTTATGAACACCATCAAGGCGTTCACAGCGGAAGATGCGACTGTGATCGTGGGCACGGTCATCGATGAGGCAATAGGCGACATGCTGCGCGTCACGATGGTCGCAACGGGCCTCGGATCTCCCGTCAACCGCGCGCAGAACAAGCCGTTGACCGTCGTCAAGACCGGAACCGATTCGAGCCCGGTCGAGGTGATTGACTATGGCCAATTGGATACGCCAGCGGTGATTCGGCGGCGCAGTCGCGAGACAACGATTGAAGCGATGCGACAATCGGGCGTGGATATGCTCGACATTCCGGCGTTTCTGCGCAAGCAGGCGGATTGAGCTGCGGCCTGGCCACTACAGGTGAAACGGCCTTGGGCTTGCGCTGAGGCTGTTGCGATACAACAATGGAGCATGGGAAAAGGCCCTTCGCGCCTTTAGCATGCTAGGATAATCATGAAGTTAAAATCGCCTGCTGGATCGCTTATGCTGAGACAACGCACGTTAAAAAACATTGTACGAGCTACCGGAGTCGGGTTGCATACCGGCCACAAGGTTTACCTGACCTTGCGGCCCGCTGCACCGGACACCGGTATCGTGTTTTGCCGTACTGATCTGCCGCAGCCGGTCGAAATTAGTGCGCGAGCGACGTCAGTAGGCGACACTCGTCTTTCTTCCTGTCTTGAGCGAGACGGCGTGAAGGTTGCGACCGTTGAACACATCATGTCGGCCTTCGCTGGGTTGGGGATCGACAATGCCTACGTCGATCTGACTGCCGGCGAGGTGCCGATCATGGATGGCAGCTCGGGCCCGTTCATCTTTCTGATCCAGTCCGCGGGGATCGAGGAACAAAACGCGGCCAAGAAGTTCATTCGCGTACGAGAAACCGTAGAGGTCAAGGACGGCGACAAGTGGGCTCGTTTCGAGCCGTACGAAGGTTTTCGTGTGGACTTCAGCATTGCCTTCAACCATCCGCTGTTCCAAAAGACCAGCCAGCGCGTGAGCATCGACTTCTCATCGACCTCCTATGTGAAGGAGATTGCGCGCGCCCGTACCTTCGGCTTCATGCAGGATGTGGAGAACATGCGGGCGCAAGGACTTGGTCTGGGCGGGAGCCTGGACAACGCCGTCGTCATGGACGACTACAGGGTACTGAACTCAGACGGACTTCGCTACGAGGATGAGTTCGTCAAGCACAAGGTACTCGATGCCATCGGTGATTTGTACCTTCTGGGTCATCCGGTGTTAGGCGCGTTCAGCGCGCACAAGTCGGGTCATGCTCTGAACAACAAGCTGTCAAGACACCTGCTGAACTCGCCTGCGGCGTGGGAATATGCAACATTCGAACGGCAGGAAGAGGCGCCCGCTTTCATCGGTCTGCAGGCCCAATACGCCTGACGGACTCCAGGCGGTGCAGGTGCGGGAACTTCGGCTGTTGGCTGAGGGCATTCCGCAGAATCGCTATTGGGTGATCTTCGCGGCCTGCGCATGACGGCAGTTGCTCTACGGGTGGTCGGTTTTCTAGTCCTGATCGTCATCGGGGCTTGCGTCTGCGTTGCGTTGATTACCCGCGATCGACGTTGGCTGCGTTTCGGCTGGCAGGTGTTCAAGTACGCGCTCCTCGTGGCTCTCGTTATAGTGGCCTTCTTGGTTCTGGAGCGCTTGATTCTCGCCATTTGACGAGCCAGCCTGACCATCAATCAATTTCGAGATTGCAGCGCGTAGCGGACTGCTGTCCGGCAGCGAGCCCGCAAAATGCTGGAGGTCGTTCAATCCTGTCGTTCCAATGCGACGGATTTGGCGATTTTTTACTTTGCTGTTCCGCACAACTTGCACTTCAATTCTGATTGAAGTAACCTCCGGCCAACGCCGTCGGATGACGGCCAGTAGACGGGGGGTTAGTTGTCTCAGTCTGGCTGCTACCGCACCGTTATCCGCGAGTAAGACCAGGGTTCCCTGCGTCTCAGTGCCCACCCTGCTAGAGCGGGTAACTTCACCCGGGGCCGCCTCAAGATAAGCCCGTTGCAACGCGGCAATGCGCTTTACGCGCATGCTAATTGCTTCGAAGTCGTTCAAGGAATTCAACAAAAAGCCGATGGTTCGGCTATGCACCATTTGAGCCGCACTCTTCGAAAGGGGAAACGATGGATATCATTCTAGTTTCCAATGGGTTGTCGAAGGCACGCTCCTTCACCATCAGCATTCCGCAGGTCGCGATGATGGGGCTTGCACTGCTGCTCGTCGTTATTTCGCTGTCGGTTCTGCTTCACTATTTCTCGCTTCGTTACGCGGTGGCTAACGACAGCCCGTACCTTCGTTCTCTCCTGGTCAGTTTGCAGGCTCAAGAAAATGAGCGGGCCCAATCGTATTTGCGGGAGAGCCTCAACGCAATGGCCTCCAAACTTGGCGAACTACAGGCGCGTCTCGTGCGGTTGGATGCGCTGGGAGATCGTCTGTCCAAGATCGCCGGTATGAAGCCGCAGGAGTTCATGTTCGACCGTCTGCCAGCGCGAGGCGGCCCCGAGTCCGCCACCCCTGCAAAAGGGCTGTCCATGGGGGACCTGGGTATCGAACTCGAACGCTTGTCCAAGAACCTCGAAGATCGCACCGACAAGTTGCGGTTTCTCGAATCAACGCTGACCGAAGAGCACGCCAAGCGCCAGTTGATCCCGACGCAGGCGCCGGTCGATGGAGGGTACTACTCATCGACCTATGGGTGGCGCATCGACCCTTTCACTGGCCTCAACGCGTTCCATGAAGGTGTGGACTTCATGGCCGAAGAAGGCACCGACATACAGGCAGCAGCGGGTGGCGTGGTCGTGTTTGCGGCCTTCCATCCGCAGTATGGTAATATGATCGAGATCGATCACGGTAACGACCTCGTCAGCCGCTACGCCCATTGTTCAAAGTTGCTCGTGAAAGTGGGCGACGTAGTTTTGCGGGGGAGCAAGATCGCCGCAGTCGGCAATACAGGGCGGTCCACCGGAACCCACCTGCACTTCGAGGTGCGCCTGAGGGGTGTTGCCCAGAACCCGGCGCGCTTCCTGCGAATGCCCGGCTGATCTAAAGCATTACTGACGCAGAAGGGGTGAGGGGCCAGGATGGCCCCTAACCCCTTCTGCTTTTTTG
>Ga0209048_10005700_pt1 | contig 11736 bp, 13 predicted proteins | sample FrelakmetCRP12CR_FD_187146 | JGI IMG/M metagenome (GOLD analysis project Ga0209048, IMG submission 187146) | Freshwater lake sediment microbial communities from the University of Notre Dame, USA, for methane emissions studies - CRP12 CR (SPAdes)... | ecosystem: Environmental > Aquatic >... | reverse complement strand
CCCGCGAGATCGCCGCGAGCTTGAGGCTCCGCGCCGAGGTGGCAAACGCCATCATCGAGGAGATCCGCCGCCGCAAGCTCACTCAGGCGCGAGCGGCTGCAATCTGCGGCGTCACGCAGCCGCGCATCTCCGATCTCATGCGCGGACGATTGGATCTCTTCTCGCTCGAGGCATTGATCGACATGGCGGCGCACCTCGAGTTGCGAACGAGCGTCACCGTCCGCAGGCGCCGCGCTGCCTGAGGTTTCCGAATTCAGCCAGTCAAGTCGCTGCGCGTCGCACAGCAAACAGCCTTCCGCATTCTCGGCCACGGACAACCGTCCGACAGCAACCGCAGGAACGTTTTCAGAACCGCCGCAGGCGGGCCCGCAGGGCGACGTACAGGGACGGACCGGGTAAACCCACCTTCGGCGCGGCTCCGTAGCTCGAGCACCCGACAGTCGCACGGTAGTGCCGCACCCATACGCAGCCTGCAACGCCCCAGGCTCATGACCTGAGCCTTCGATTTGCGATCCTTTGCTCGATGACCGCCAGCCCCCAGACCCGCCGGATCCACCCAGCGCCACATACATTGTTGACAACTACTAGTGACAATGACAGCTTCTCATGTATACTCATGGTCACTGACATTGACAACGCTCACCGGCACTCACACATGCAACCCATCCTGCTCTCCCTGCCCGACGACCTGGCCGACTGGCGCGGCACGGCGGCCGAGCTCGCGGACAAGTGCAACGACGTTCTGGGCACCGTCCCTTCGCTCAGCGACGACGCCGGCGCCGCCAACGAACGGCTGGTGCGCCACTACGTCCAGGTCGGTGTGCTGAGCCCGCCGGATCGCGAGGGCCGGGAGGCGCTGTTCGGCCTGCGTCAGATCGTCGAGTTCCTCGCGACCCGCTACCTGCTGAAGGACGGGTGGCCGCTCGCCAAGGCGGCGGAAATCGTCCGCGCGACCGACGTCACGGGCCTCACCCAGCTGATCCCGTCCGAGCGGCCGCGCACCCGCGCCGAGGAAGTCGTCGCCAGGTACCGCGGCGGCACAGCCGGCTCGGGCGCAGTGCGGCCCGCTCCACCGGTGCAGTCCCGCGGCCGTTCTGCCAGCCGCGCGCCCGCGGCGTCGTTTGCGCTCGCCGCCGAGTCCGCGCCCGCCCCTGCGTCACGACCGGCGTCACAGCGCGCGATGAAACTCGAAACGCCGGTCAACCGCGCCGCCGACATCTCCCGCCGTCGCGTGTCGCTCGAGGAAAACCTGAAGGCGCTCGGCAACCCGGCAGGTCGGCCCGAGCGCAGCCGCATCGTGCGCATCGAGCTCACACCGTGGTGCCACGTGCACGTCGATGCGCACCAGTTGAGCGAGATGAGCGAAGACACCCCCGCGACCCTCGGGGCCGCGTTGACCCAGGCGCTCCAGGAAGAGCGCATTCAGAAAGGAAAGCGACCATGACCACGCCCACCCTGATCCTCACACCGCGCCGCGCCGCCCTGCTCGCCGGCCACGACAACGAACTCGACGTGCTGGTGCGCGTGCAGGCGCCCGACGTCCCCGCGGAACTGCCGAAGCGCAACCCGCTGCACCTCGCACTGGTGATCGACCGCTCCGGCTCGATGTCCGGTCAGCCGCTCGAGGAAGCGAAGCGCTGCGCCGAGTTCGTGCTCGACGGGCTGGTGCCGACCGACCGGCTCTCCGTCGTCGCCTACGACGACGAAGCGGAAACGCTGATTCCCGCCGTCGAGTTGCACGACAAGGACAGCGTGCGTCGCGCGATTCGCCAGATCGGCGACCGCGGCTGCACCAATCTTCACGGTGGCTGGCTGCAGGGTGCCGAGACACTCGCGCCGCACACGAAGGAAGACGTCACCTCGCGCGTGATCCTGCTGTCCGACGGCTGCGCCAACCGCGGAATCGTCGAAGCCGACCGGATCGACGCACAGTGCGCCGACCTTGCCCGCGCCGGAGTCTCGACGTCCACCTACGGCCTCGGCCGCAGCTTCAACGAGGAGCTGATGATCGGCATGGCGCGCCACGGCCAGGGCAGCTCGTACTACGGCCAGACGGCCGACGACCTGATGGACCCGTTCCGCGAGGAGTTCGCGTTGCTCAACGCGCTGTGTGCGCGGCGTGTGCGCCTCGAGATCGACCTCGTGCCTGGCGTGACGGCGAAGATGCTGAACGACTACGTCGCCGAGGGCGACAACGCCTGGCTGCTGCCGAACCTCGCCTACGGCGGCGAAGCCTGGGCGGTGATTCGTCTGCGGGTACCCAGCAGCCTCGCGGCCACGACCGCGGGACTTGTCTCGCTGTTCAGTGTGGCGGTCCGCTACACCAGCCTCGACGGCGAGCCCCGCGCGATTCAGCAGCAGTCGCTGGCGCTCGAAGCCTTCCCCGCCTCCGCCTTCCACGCGATCGCCGAGGACGAGCTGGTGGCCCGTCGCGCCGGCGAACTCGAGGCCGCCGACCTGCAGGAGAAGGCGCGAGTGGCGGCGCGGCGCCGGGACTGGAACGGAGTTGAAGTTGCGCTCAAGCAGGCCGAGCGGATCGCGGCGAAGAACCCGTGGGTGGCTGCATCCCTCGGCGAATTGCGCACGCTCGCCGGCAGTAAGGACGAGGAGATGTTCTCGAAGGAGGCGTCATTCTCCGCGCGGCGGATGAACACGCGGCTGGCGCCGCGCGATGAGTTGGGCGGCGTGGATGACTCGCCCCCGTCTGCGGCCTACCTGCGGCGGAAGACCAGCCAGGGCAAAGCCGACAAGCAGCCCCCGAGATAGTCGAACCGGACCGGCCATGCTCGAGGCGGCAGGCCGATCGTGATCTTCGCGGAGAGTGCCAGGGACGGCACTCTCCGCGATTCGGCTGCCCGTGTCGGCGGAACGCGGTCCGCGGCCGTCCGCCTTCACTCCGACACTCCGCTCCTCCCCCCAGCCCCCCGAAACCAATCCCACCGGGCACGTGTTGGTCGCCGCACCGGCGGCGCATCCTCCCGAGCGTCGGTCCGCCCTCGCGTCTTCCCCTGCGCGCGGGCGCACCGCAGTGTTGCCGAGCGGCTTTTCATTCGCTGTGTTCCCCGCCGCACAGATGCGCGCAAGGCGCTCTCAGATACTGCTACGATCGCGTTGGATCATCGCGGACAAGCGCTCCCGCGCAACGGGAACAGCTGTACCAATGCGAAGTATTGGACCTACAACGACCACACGTCTCGAGGGGATCAAGATGAAAACGATTCTGAAGACCGTATTTCTGGCGGCAATGCTGACGGTCGGCAGCGCCGCCGTCGTTGCAGCGCCCGCCGCCGATCCCGTGCTCGGGACCTGGCAGCTGAATGTCGCGAAGTCGAAGTTCAGCCCTGGCCCGGCGCCGAAGAGCGATAGCCGGACATACGCGGCAACCGATCAGGGCATCGCCATGACCTGGAAGAGTGTCGGCGCGGACGGCAAGGAGATCGTCGCCAAGTCAACGTTCAAGGCGGATGGAAAGGATTATCCCGTCACCGGGGCACCCAACTTTGACAGCCTTTCGTTGCAACAGGTCGATGACCACACGGTCAAGAGCACACAAAAGAGGGGCGGCAAAGTGATCGGGACGACCACTCGCACCGTTTCCAAGGATGGCAAGGTGCTTACGTTGAGCAGCAAAGGCACCAGCCCAACGGGTGCGCCGTACGACAACGTAATGGTCTACGACAAGCAGTAGTTCGCAGGGGGCGGGCACTCCACGCCGGGCAGGGTGTGGGGCTGCCCGGCCCCGCATCCTGCGTCCGCCTTCGCCCAAACTCTTCAAATACCCCACCATCCTCATCGGCCGCCGCGTCCGATCGCGGGCCGCCGGATCCCCCAGCACCCGGGCCTCTCCGGAGACCCACCTCCGAGCAGACCCCGGAGCCCGAGCGCAGCTTCAGTCTCTGCGCCGGAGCGGCACATCGTCACGGCTGGCCCAGGTCTTTTCACTGCAGGACGCTCGTCGACGCGATCGGTGTTCCCGCGACAGAAATCGCGGGAACGATTTCTGAACCGCCACAGGCGGGCCCGGAGGGCGAGTTCCAGGGACGGAGCGAGTAACCGCACCGCGGCGTCTGCCTCATTCGCGTGCCGGTCAACGCGGAACGTGCGGACCCTGAACCAGGGTGCCCCGTGGATCGGTGCGTGGGTACCACCTATTAGTCTGTGGCCGCAGGATCGCCGTCAGCATGCGCAATACCCTTCTCTGGAGTGTCCAGCGCATTCCCCTTGCGACCACCTCGCATGAGCGCTCCCTCGACAACAAATTGACGCTTCCAGAAATCAGTGGTCTAGACTTTGCTGCGGATCGGTTCACGAGCAAGTCCACCCAATTCACTCACTCCAGGGGCGAGAAGTCATGCCGTACGTAAGCGATCAAGGAGTCAAGCTCTGGTATCAGGTCACAGGCGAAGGCCAGCCCATCGTGCTGTCCGGCGGGTTCGGACTCTTGCACAACCAGTGGGACGGCGTGCGCGGGCTGCTCGCGAAGGACTTCCAGGTCATTGACTGGAATTACCGCGGTGCCGGCAAGAGCGATCGCGCGTGGCCGGGCGGCGTCTACACGCAGGACCGCTGGGTGGACGACCTCGAAGTGGTCCTCAACCACCTGGGCTTGAAGGATGTCGTGTTGTGGGGCACGTCCACCGGCTCGCCCATCACGGTGCGCTACGCCGCGCGTCACCCCGAACGCGTGAGAGCGATGATCACCTACCCGATGTTCAAGGCGGACCCCGGCTTCCGCGCAGCGTTCGACGGCTTCACCAAGGTTGGCGAGATGTTTGGCTACGAGGCCCTCGCGGCCCTCACGAGCTGGATCGGCGTTTCCGCGGAGAACCTCTTCAAGCCGGAATGGGCGCGCCTCGCGAAATGGGAGGCCGACACGTTCCGCAGGAACTTCAGCATCGAGTCGCTCGGCGCCACGATGGCGATCGTCGCGGGAAACGACTTCACCAGCGAACTCCACAAGATCAAGGTGCCGGTCTTGTTGCTGATGGGAGAGTCCGGCAACCTCGGCTACAACGCGCCGGGCAATCGCGCGCTGGCCGATGAATTCATTCGGCACGTGCCGCACGCGAAGCTTGCGCTGATCGCAAAGGGCGGCGGGACCTATTGCATGATCGAGCGCCCCCGCGAGACGGCGGCAGCGGTCGCAAAGTTCGTGAACTCGCTGCCGAAGCGGCGGCGCAAGGCCTGAACGGCCCACCCCACCTCTCCCGTTTGCGGGAGAGGTCGCCCGAAGGGCGGGTAAGGGTCCGGAGCCCTCACCGCTCGCATCGGCACTGCCGTGTCGACGCTCGCCCCTCTCCCGCAGGCGGGAGAGGGGCCCATCAGAACCCGTGCTCCCGGAGCGCCGCTTGAGTCGCTGCGCGAGTCGCACAGCAAACAGCAATCCGCATTCTCGTCCACGGACAACCATCAACGGCGCGACCAGTGATCGCGCGACGCAGCTCCACCGCCGTCCAACCTGGCACCATCCTCAATCCGCCCGGCTCGCGATGACGCCGACGAACGCACCGCGATCATCCATTTCACTCGTGAGCTCAATCGGCTGGCAACAGATCTGGCAGTCCTCGACGTAGCTGAACGAGCCCGCCGACAGGTCCACCGCGGTCTCGAACCGCTCGCCGCAATAGGGGCACTGCACGGTGACGAACCCGGCGACGTTCTCTGCAGCGGCAGGATCGCCCGGCTCAAACACCGGCTCGAGCCCGTATAGCGCATCGATGGTCTGCGGATCGAGTGGTTCGCGCGACTTCTTGTTCACGCGGGCAATCTACACCACGCTAAACTGTCCAAGGCGCGATCAGTGATCGCGCGACAGAAATCGCGGGAACGATTTCTGAACCGCCGCAGGGTGAGTCGCACCGCGACGAACGCCAGTACATGGAAGTACTGGCAGGGCCGCAGCGAGGCACGATGCCAAAGCGTCGCGGGCCCGCAGGGCGAGGCCCAGGACGGACCGAGTAGACCGGATCGGGACGCGAGCAGGGATCGCGCGGGATTCGCAGGGGCGTCTGGCCGATCCCCGGAGCAGGAGCGCACCTTCAGTCGGTGCGCGACACCGCAAGACAGTCAGCTCGCGCGACAATCTTCTCCCTGCAGGAACATCCGGGGCGGGCTGCGCCCGCGAGGCAGCGCCGCAGCCAGCTGCCTGTCTCCCCTCGCTTTGCGCTCAGGCCCACCGGACTTGCAGGTTCAAGTCGCAGGCTGTGCCGCAGCCTCAGTCCACGATCTGGTTTCGGATCACGCCCAGCGCATCGGCACGAATCACCACCTCATCCCCCGGCCGCAGATACACCCAGGGATTCCAGAGATTGTGCGGCCTGAAGATCACCCCCGCCGGCGTGCCGGAGAAGATCACCGAGCCCGCGGGAATGTTTCCGGCGGCATCGAGTAATGGCACGCTCCCCTCGTAGTTCCGGAAAACCCAATCTTTGCGCCGGAAGACTTCGGTCAGGATTTCATGCGGCCCCCATACCATTTGTCCGGCCGAGTCTTGCTGGCGCAGCCGACCGTTTACGTAGAGCCGCAGTGTGATCTGCTTATAGAAGGAATCCAGATCGCGCGGAATCACCAGCAGCGGACCCACCACGGCAAAGCCCTCGCGGCTCTTGCCCTCGACGAAACCCGTCGTCCCCATCGCCGCGCCACGGCGGTAGTGGCGCACCAGCGCCCAGCGGTCCGTGAGTTCATTGCACAGTACCAACCCCATCGTCCGCGGCGCGGGATCCGGCCCTGCTATGTCCTCCAGCGATACCAGCCCCAGTTCCCCCTCGTAGTCGAGAAGTACGGCGCGATTCCTGCTCACGGCGCTGGAGAAGCGCGTGGGCCGCGCGAGCTTCGGGAACACAAATGGCTGCTCCTCGACGTGCGACTCTCGCGCATGCTCGAGGTAGTTGGCTCCGATGCCGATGTTCGCTTCGCGCCCCTCGAACGGCACCTCGAGCTTCGTCAACTCCACCGTCACCGGCGCGCCACCCGCCGCCTGGGCCACCGCGTCGTACCCGAACTCGCGGAACAGTCCCAGCGCATCAGCCTCCGGACGGTCGAAGTGGGCCGTAAGGTCCACGCCGACAATCGAATCTGCTACGTAGCTGCGCACCAGCAAGATGCGCGGCCTGCCTTGCTCGCGATACCGCGCAATCGTCAGCGCCTGATCCACAGGCGCAATCGCAACACCCCTCGCCATGGCGCGATCAATCGTATCGGTGAACAGCGGGCGCGACAGGTAAACGCTGGTGAACAATGCGCCCAGCACCAGCAGGCAGAAGCCAACCAACAGCGATTGCAGGAGGGTACTCATGGCGGGAGTCTAGACCAGCTGCGAATCGCGGCGTAAGAACGCGTCCGTTCCTTCCTCTCGACTTCCCTGCCAAACCGAGGCGACAGCCGATCCGGGCGCTGCCGCCGCAGCGCGAGCCACCCAGGGTGGCGTCCGCCCTAATTCGGCTTCCCGTCCGCCCGACCACCTCCGAGCCGACCCCGGAATCAGAGCGCAGCTTTAGTCGCTGCGCCAGACCGGCCCACCGTCACAGCCGGCGCAAGTCTTCGCACTGCAAAAACAATCCTGGGCGCGATCAGTGATCGCGCGAGCCACAACGTGGCGTCCCCCTCTCTCCCAGACAATTCCGCACAGGCGGCGACGCTCACTCTTTGTCTCTCGAAGGACCGAATGAACGGAACCTCCGATTCGCCGCATCGTACTGCAGCTTCGCCCGCCGACTCCCGGCTGCAGATCCATCGGGGGCGCTGAGTTCGATCCTCCCGGCGACCGCCTCACGCCCGCAACCGTGCGACAGATACAACTCCGGCCGGTGCAGCAGCACCGTCCGCAACGCGTGCTTGCTGACCGCGGGGCGCAATCGCAGCAGGTCCTCGACTCTGGGCCCAGTCTCCTGGTCGTCGTGCCAGGCGGTGCGGATACCATAGATGGTCGAGACGCCGGACCCTCTGGCGAACTTCTTCGCGTCGGTCAGCGTCGACGACGACAACACCATGGCGGCACGTTCGCAGTTCAGGCGGTACTCGACTCCGGCGATGACGCGCTTCGTGTACGTGACACGATCCGGATAGACGGTCCATCCATCCGAGACCAGCAGATCGCATCGCGAGGCATGCTCGGCATTCATGCGGTGAGCGATATAGTGCGGCCGCGTCGGGCCGACCCCCTGTGTGTCCACGAGATAAATGCAGGGTCCGCGACCGGCCGGCAGATCGACTTCCTCCCGCAGGATGCCGCGGGCCGGCAGCTCAACGAGCAAATGACGGGCGGCCGCGGGAGCCTTGGCAATGATCGCTTCGGGAAACTCCGATGCGGTGGCAAACACGACATTGGTCTCGTACCGCCGGTGGATTCTCAAAGCGAGCTCGAGCAACAGCGCGGTCTTGTACATGCACGAGCGTCCCGCAACGCAATACAACTCCCCGAGACCCAGGTTGCCGAGGACCAAATCGAACTCTTTCAGGCCAGTCTTCATCCGCCCCTCCCACGCATTGACCCATGCTAGGCACTAACCGCGACATGCCATGTCGCGGTGCGGCGTAGACTTTTCGTGCGAACTGCTGAGGAGCGACTCGGGAAGACCCGGATGACGGACGCACTGCTGCGGCAATGGACGCTGCTGAAGCTGATCCCGCGTGCGCCGCGGACGGCCGACGTCGGCCACCTGCTGTCGCAGCTGCAGGATGCGGGCTACACGATCACGCGGCGCCAGCTGCAGCGCGACCTGAACACGCTTTCGACCCTGTTCCCGCTGGAAGCTGACGACCGGGGCATTCCGTACGGCTGGTCATGGACCAAAGACGCGCCAGCCTTCGACCTGCCCGCGATGGATGGCCCGACTGCCCTGATGGTGAAGCTCGTCGAGCAGTTCATCCCGCAACTGCTGCCGCCAAACCTCGCCGACTACCTGCAACCCTGGTTCAGGCGGGCCGATACCGTCCTGTCGGAGCACGCCGCCCCGACGCTGGGCCACTGGCTCGAGCACGTTCGCGTCGTCCCCCGCGAGATGCCTCTGCTTGCACCCAAGATCGACGAGACCGTCGCCCGCACCGTCTACCAGGCCCTGCTCGACGGCAAGCGTTTCACGGCCGACTACGCTTCGCGCTCCTCACCGTCCCCCGACCCCCGCGAATACGTGTTGAGTCCGCTTGGCCTCGTGGCGCGCGGCAATCTGCTCTACCTCGTCTGCACGCTCTGGGACTACACCGACGTGCGCCAGCTGGCGATGCATCGCATTTGCCGCGCGACGCCGACCGACACCGCGGTGACGCAACCGCCCGACTTCAATCTGGATCGCTACATCGCGGAAGGCGAGTTCCACTACCCAGTCGGTCCCGAGATCAAGCTCGAGGCGCGCTTCCATCGCGGCGCCGCCGCGCATCTCTACGAGACACCGCTCAGCACCGACCAGACGATCACCGACGTCGACGCGGACCACGTTCTCGTCACCGCCACTGTCCGCGACACCGAACAACTGCACTGGTGGCTGTTGGGGTTTGGCAGCCTGGTCACGGTCGTCAGCCCAGCCGGCCTGAAAGCTGAATTCGCAGAAGACCTCGCCTGCGCGTCTCGCTCATACGTTCCATCGGACAGAGCACGGCCGAGCGACGGAGATTTCACGTGACAAAGCAATACTGGCAGGTCGCCGCGGGCTCCGAGGGACGCGACTATACCGAGCGCTTTCTGCGGTACGGAATGGCATTCGTGGGTGGTGACTCCCCGATCGTAACGATGGAGCAGATTTCGCTCGGGGACATCGTCCTGTTGAAGCGCGGCCTTTCATCAGTCGTCGCTGCGGGCGAAGTCGTACAGCGAAATGGCACGCATCGGGGCAATGGTGACAAGGCCTGGCTGCTCGATTTCGACGGGTCGGAACTGCCCGCGTACTGCTACGTGAACTGGCAGGTCCCCGAGCAACCGGTATGCACTGACGGATTGACCCGCAATGCCATTCAGCGCGTACAACAGGACAAACACCGCGTCCTGGCCGACCAGATTCTATTGCTGGCTGCACGAACTCCTGACCTCGATCCCGACACGTCGAGTTCAGTCTCCGATAACGACGTGCTTCGCTATGAAGATTGACGACACCGCACAACTCCACTGGTGGCTGCTGACCTCTGGAACATGGTTCGAATGATTGCGCCAAGAAGCGTTGCCGATGAGACAAGAGCAAATCTGCGATCTGCGACCAGCACCTGCGAGTCCTGAGTTCCGGAGACAAACCATGCCCCGCGTCTACCTGCTCAATGTTGGCGCCAACACGCAGCACCAACAGTCTGCACGAAGTCCGATATTTCCTAATGGATCCTTCGTGTACGTGCCGTTCCCGACCGGTAAGCGCAATCCACCACCTGGATACTCGGACGAAGCGCTGCGGTTCACACATGATGTGGATCCCTTGGCGACGCATGCCGATCCCGACTGGACCAACCTGACGTATGGAGACTATTGCCACAATGCCCGAGCCCGCGCGCTGCTCAGCGTCGAGCGAGGTGATCTGCTCCTGTTCTGGGGCCTGCTTTGGGACAACGATGGCACAGGCTGGAGCGGGTTCAATAATCAGCGCGGTTGGTACCTGCTCGGGGCATTAAGCATTGCAGAGATTGTGACCGATGCGATGACCCTGTCCGATGTCCCGGCAATACATCGTGAGCGAGCAGGTGCGAACGCACACTTTGAAGGGCGTGACAGACTCGAGACCGATCACCGCGTATTCGTGGGCAAGCTCGGGTTTTCAGCACGTTTTGACCGCGCGGTCGATCTTCAGGTCCCGCACGCTGATGGACTCATTTACCGGGCTATTCGCTCCGCGAGCGGACAGTCGCTGATCCTTAACGGCCGACCACGCTGGAATAGCAGCCTGCGCTCCTGCCGATGCGTGTTTGACCTGTCAAATGTCGAGGATGCCGATCGCTTCGAATTCGTTCGAAGCGCAGTCAAGGACCGTGCGGGTATCGACCTATCGGCGCCTCTCTAGAACGAGGAACCCACTACCGTGGCTAGGTACTACTTCTACAAGATGACCACCGATGACGGTGGCGCGCCCTGTTGCTCCGGCGGCCTGTTGAGCCTCGCCATTTGCAAGCCCGCGATCCGAAGCACGGCTCAGGAAGGCGACATCGTCTTCGGTTTCGCCGCTGACTCAATCAGCCAGCGGCATGGCCTCATCTATGTTGCCGAGGTAACCAAGCGGCTTGAGCACGGCGACTACTACAAACAACACGAGTACTCAGATCGCGGCGACTGCATCTACGAATGGGATGGCAAGCAATACCATTGGCGCCGGGCCAAGCAATACCACCTGAACGAGGAGATGCTGCCGCATGATCTCGGCGCAGAGGCGGGAGGCTACGCGCGGGCGAACGTGCTGCTCAGTAGCAGCTTTCGATATTTCGGTTCTAATCCTCTCGAAATTGATACTGGAGCATTTCCATTGCTCCTGGCGAAGCTGCATGCCCTGAAGCAGGGCCATCGCGTCAATCATCCGGAAGACCTGCGACGCGAGCTCACCAGACTTCGCGACAATGCATTCCAGGAATCCTCGGAGTCCGTGTGTGGCAGACCAACGCACGGCACACCGCGGAAATGTCAGGACCAGGACCATCCGTCGGACCAGTGTGTTTAGCCCGGTCTCGAACCCGTTTCCCTGCTAAACCTTTCCAGGCGCGATCACCGATCGCGCGAGCGGCAACGCCGTGTCTACCCTGTTCTTAGTCCCGTCCGTCCGACCCACCTCC
>Ga0209048_10005699_pt1 | contig 11737 bp, 9 predicted proteins | sample FrelakmetCRP12CR_FD_187146 | JGI IMG/M metagenome (GOLD analysis project Ga0209048, IMG submission 187146) | Freshwater lake sediment microbial communities from the University of Notre Dame, USA, for methane emissions studies - CRP12 CR (SPAdes)... | ecosystem: Environmental > Aquatic >... | reverse complement strand
AAAGACTCCAGCGCAGGCCACGATGATGAGTATCTGTGCGGTGAAAATAGTTGCCGCACATGCAGCCTCGAGAATATCTCGCCAGCCCAGCTCTCGAAACACGAATCGGGTTACGAATGCGGCATACACACAGGCCACCGCTGCCGCCTCTGTCGGTGAGAACACGCCGCCATAGATTCCCCCGAGGATGATGAACGGCGCGCCCAGTGCCCAAATACCTCGCGTGAACCCGCGCAGTAAGACGTTGACACGGAACGGCTCGCCGGCTCCGAATCCGCCGCGCCAAGCAGCAAATACGACATAGAGCCCGAGCAGTGACGCGATCAGGAGCCCGGGAACAATGCCTGCTGCATATAGCCTCGGGACCGATTCTTCAGCTGCTGCTCCGTATACAATCATCGGAATGCTGGGCGGAATGATAATGTCAATCGCTCCGACCGCGGTCACCAGTCCGGCCGCGAAATGCTCCGGATAGCCGGCTCTTAGCATCGCCGGAAACATCACTTTTCCGATAGTTGCCACTGCGGCGGCGCTCACACCGGAGATCGCGCCAAAGATAGTCGCGGTACCGACGGTCGTTATGCCTAGGCTGCCACGGATGGAACCACAAAAACCCTGGACGAAATCAACGAGGCGCTTCGCGACGCTGCCACGGCCCATGAGCTCGCCGGCGTAGATGAAATACGGGATGGCCAACAGCGCGAAACCGTTGATCGAGCCGAACAGATTTTGGTGCAACGCCGCCAAGGGGATCTGCATATAGAACACCAGGGTGACGGACACGGACGTCAACAGCACCAGAAAAATCGGGAATCCGAGCAGAAGCAGGACAAGCGGCAAGACGCCAAGCGCGAGGCTCACGAGTCCGCTCTTTCACCGCTGCGCGGATCGGTCGAAAGCGTTTCCGACCGTCGGCCGCATGCCGACTTTGCGCCCGCATACAGGGCCATGACCGCCATGAGCGCAAAACCGACAACGATCGCGCCGTTCGGAAGCCATATCGGTATTCGCGCCATGTCGCTGGTTTGGCCCAAGATGAACATCTTCGCCGCGTAGAGGAACGATTCGAGAGCGACGAAAACGGCAACGATAAAAAAGATGATCGCCTCGAGAGCATGCACGAGTCTTTGCACAGCGACCGGAACGCAGCGGACGAGAACGTCCATCCGCAGATGCTGCTCGCGCCAGGTGACTACTGCCGCTCCGAGAAACGCCATGCAGATCATGATGTAGATCTGTACCTCATCGGCACCGAGGAAGGCGTATCCGAAGAAGTAGCGATCGATCACGTTGACGAAATTGATGGCAACGGCGGATACAAACGCGATGCCCAACACAAGCTCGATCGCCCGCGTCAAGCGATCGCCGCTCCGGTCGATCAAGCGGGTGATCTTCGAATTATTCATGCGAGCAACTCCTGCGAATCAGCGCGTCGCCCTTCCGCTTGCAAGGAAATGATGAGCCCTTCTAACTCCTCATCGGGACGACTCGGGCGCCGCTCGTCTATGGGAGCGCGGTCGGACAAGTGGAAACCGCTCCAGCGTCCGACCGCGCGTCGCTCTTTTGGCCCGGCGCACAGTCCCTCACTGGCGGTATTTCTTTGCAGCCGTTAGCAGGGCGTCGTAGTCTTCCTTGATCTGTGGATTGGAAGACAGAATTGAAGGCATAATGGACGTCACATCCTCCGTATAGCGTTTGGCTTCGGCTGGCGGAAGCTTGATGATTTCACCACCGTTTTTCTTCCAAGTTTGGACCATGCGCTCGACGTCCTCATCCGCGAAATTCGCAACGCCTATCTGGGCTTTGCGCGCCTCTTCTCGGACGATCGCTTCGAGTTCCGGGCCGAGCGATTTCATGAACTCGCGATTGACTAAGCCCCCGACGAACAGAAATGACCCGGGCAGGTAGGTTAGAGCTTTGGCCACGTCATAAAATTTGAACGCTGTAAACACGGAAGCGCCGGCAATTGTTCCGTCGATGGCGCGGTTCTGCATCGCTGGCAATACTTCGCCAAGCGGCATCGACACCGGTAACGCTCCGAACTTCTTGAACGGATCGATATGCAGCGGCGCCGGCCCCGCGACGCGAATTTTCTGGCCCTTGAAGTCGGCGACGGCACGAACGGGTTTATGCGATAGCAGCATCAAAGGGCCATGCGGATAGACCACGAGCAGTTCCACGCCCTTCGCGGCGCCAAACGTTGCCAATCTCTTGCGGATCTCCGGGTCCGCAAACACCCGTCGGGCATGTGCCATATCGTCGAACAACCCGGGGGCATCGAAGACCTGGAAACGCGGCTCCAAGCCGATCAGAAATCCCGTCGCCGGCGCTGTGAGCTCGATCGTCTTGACGGCGACCCCTTCGACAGTCGCCGGAATTTGCCCGAGCTGACTGGCGGGATAGATTTCCACCTTGATGCGTCCCCCGGCGCGGGATTCCACCCCAGCCTTGAACGCCTTCATCCACTCTTGCGTCACGTCATTGACGGTCGGCGACGAAAGCTTCATTGTGAATTGTTGAGCCGCTGCCGTTCCGACAGCGAGCAACGCCACCCCTATCCCGATGATGAAGCGATGAAGAAACGTTTTCATATCCATACTCCCTTGTTGTCTTCTAACGATCGTTTCTTGTTCCACCCTGGTCTCGTCCGGATGGTTTTCCGGTGGTAAATTATTCCCTCAATCGGCCACCGTCCGATTTGGGCTAACCGGACTGGAATTCGCCGACCGACCGGTTATTCGCAACGACACGGGACAAGTCCTCACGTTTAACGACGTTCGTATGCGGACGGCGTCCCTTAGCTAACCCGGAATTGACGAGTGGGCTGAGCGCTACCGCTCTCAATGAGGCAGCGACGCGTTCCGTCGCGGCCGGCAAATAGAGTGTGGTCCGTTGCAGCGGGACGCGTTCGCTATCTCGAATGAGCGTCTGCATCTCCTGCGGCGGAAGCTCGTTCCCGTTGCGTCCGCCGGCCGCCCGGGAAATGGACTCGTTCATCAACGTGCCACCGAAATCATTGCAGCCGGCTGAAAGACACGCGGCCGCGCCGTCCCGTCCCATCTTAGGCCAGGAAGTCTGGATATTCTTGAAAAAGGGATTTAGCGCTAAACGGCTGACGGCATGTAGCAAAATGGCCTCCCGGAAGGTCGGTCCGCGTCTTGCCCTCCCGCGAAGATAGATCGGTGATTCCATTGGAACGAACGGCAAAGGCACCAACTCAGTGAACCCCCCCGTGCGCCGCTGAAGTTCACGGAGAAGCAGCAGGTGGCGAGCCCAATGGACCGGACGCTCGACATGACCGAACATAATGGTGGCCGTCGTCTTAAAGCCCAGCCAATGTGCGGCCTCGATAACCGAGAACCATTGTCGCGTGGTCAGTTTGTCGGGACAGATGACGCGCCGGACTTCATCGTCGAGAATTTCGGCGGCAGTACCCGGCAAGGTGCCCAAGCCCGCGTCACGGAGCTGGCCCAAGAACTCCGATACCGGAATACCCAGGGTTGTCGCGCCTTGCCACACTTCGAGCGGGGAGAATGCGTGAATATGGATTCCGGGAACCGCTCTCTTGATGGCGCGACAGATATCAATGTAGGTGTCGCCGGTGTATTCAGGATGGATTCCGCCTTGCAGACAGACCTCGGTCGCTCCTCGCTCCCACGCTTCCAAGGCACGTCTAACAATCTCGTCCAGGTCGAGAACGTAAGCGCTGCCGCGCAGATGCTCGTGGCGTTTTCCTTTCGAGAACGCACAGAACTGACAATGGTAATAGCAGACGTTGGTGTAATTAATGTTCCGCGTGACCACGTAAGAGACGACGTTTCCATTGACTTGCCTGCGCACGTCGTCGGCCGCCGCGCAGACCGCCGCGAAGCGGTCTGCGCGCGCGGTAAACAGCGATACGATTTCCTCCTCGTTGAGGTCGCCGCCGGCGACGGCGCGATCCAACACTCTGCCGAATTGGTCCGGCCAGACACCGTTTGTTTTGGGTCTTGCCGTCTCGAATTCCGGAATACGGATTTGCGTCCCGGGCGACCACGCGTCAGCTCTGGCGAAACCGTCGGAATCGATGGCCGCACGGACGCGGGCCTGTATAGCAGGGTCGACCCATTGTTCCGCCTCGAGACTGAACTCTGGATAAATCGTCAAGCGCTCGACCAGGGTTTTTCCGAAACGCGCGGTGTCTTTCGCCAAATCGGCAATGTGCGGCCAAGTCGCCTCGGGATTGACGTAGTCGCGCGTGATGGGGGAAACGCCGCCCCAATCGTTAATGCCTGCATCGATCAATTGTCCCAGTGCGCCTGGATTCAAATTGGGTGGCACTTGGATATTCATCGTTCGCCCAAAAATCAGGCGGGCAACCGCAACGGTCCAGACGATGTCTTCAAGCGTGGGCTCCGTCGCCTGCGCCATGCGGGTATTCGGCTTGGCGCGGAAGTTCTGAACGATCACTTCCTGAATGTGGCCATAGCGACGATGGCTGTCCCGAATGGCCAGCAGGGCCTCGATCCGCTCGCGTCGAGTTTCGCCAATCCCGATGAGAACGCCGGTTGTGAAGGGAATTTTGAGTTCACCCGCTGTGTCGATCATCTTAAGCCGAGCGATCGGATGCTTATCCGGCGATCCAAAATGCGGTCCGTCCGGCGCGCACAATCGTTCGGATACGCTCTCGAGCATCAGCCCCTGGGACGGGCTCACCCGGCGGAGCAGCGCCATGTCCTCGGCGCCCATGACGCCGGCGTTAATGTGCGGGAAAAGGCCAGTCTCTTCCAGCACGAGCTCGGCCATCGCCGCGAGATAGGAGACCGTCGTCGCGTGACCCAGCGCGCCTAGTTCCTTACTGGCCGCGCCGTAGCGCAGCTCCGGCTTGTCGCCCAAGGTGAACAGAGCCTCGTGACATCCTGCTGCAGCGCCCGCTCTTGCGACCTGAAGTACTTGATCGCACGTCAGGTACACCCGTTCCATATTCCTCGGCGTTGTTGCAAATGTGCAATAGCCGCAGACGTCTCGGCATAGCTGAGTCAATGGTATAAAAACTTTGCGCGAATACGATATTAGTTGACCCTTGCTTTGATCGCGCAGGGCTTGGGCCTTGCGTATCAGCAACGCGGCTTCGACATCGACCAACGCTAACGCTTCTTCATTGGTAAGTTCGGCCATCAGATATTCTCGGGAACGGCCGCACATGGCGCCAAAATTCTCTCTAGGGCCTGATTTCGCACCAAATATCTCCATGAGTGGCGAGACGGCGCAGATTTGCAGAGAAATCTTAGATCCGATATTCGATCGATATCGCGATCAAGATTGGGAACGCGCACGATATTAGCTTTATATCCGCGCAATTTTGCAGCCTCGAAATGACGGATACTGCTGAGCTCGCCGAAACAGAATGGAATTGCGCTGGGCGGTGTGACCAACAAGCAATTGGTTCCGAAATCGAAGCCTGCAGCCACAATAGTCATATCTGTTCCAAGTAACAGATGCGCGTTCGAGAGCGTGACTAAATCGTCAGCTTCCGCCAAAACGATATCGGTCGGCAAAACCATTATAGCGGGTACACCCTCGGCGCCGAGCCTTGCGGCGGCCTGATCGAGAGCGTCGTTTAATCCATTCGCCCCGGTCTCCTCAAAAACATCGGCGCAATGCTCAATAGCCAATTTCCGGGCGCCAGGATCGGCGGTAACCACAACGATATTGTTAACGCTTGGAACTTGAGAGACCATCTCAAGCGTGTCGATTAGCATAGCGGCGGCAAGCTCACGCCGTTCTTTTGGTCGCAGCACCCCCGACAGGCGCTGCTTCGCGAACTGAAATTCCTTCACTGGAATCAAGGCGGTAAACATTCGTTCGCGTCACATCAGAGCTGCCAGTGAATTTCTGCGGAATACCTTAATTTTCCAAAAGCATCATGATGAGTAACGCACAGCGGCCGAATGCATCACCATATTCGCGATGTATCCACCATACTGTCACTCTACCACTTAGCAGCCTTTGCCATGTTGCGCATCGTGATGAAGTGATCCTCGACTAGATTCGAATGGCGCGGCAGCGGATAGATGATCGGATAGCAGCCTTCCTTCTTCATCCATTTGAGGTAATTGCGCTGCACCTCCTCATCACCGGTGACGGTGAATTTCTTCATGAAGTCGTCGGAGATCGCCGCCGTCGCACGAGCAAAGTCTTTCGTCTGCCAGATGTCGTAGACCTTGCGAGCTAAATCTCCGAAGCCACCAGCATCGGCGATAGGATGATAGTGAAGAGAGGCACAATAGAACGCAAGTCCCCGTTTCTGCGCCATGACTGATGCGGCATCGGTGTGGTCGGTGGTGACCTGCGTGAGGGCCGAGATCGTAACGTCAGATGTCTTGCGCTTGGCGAATTCTAATCCCTTCTGTAACTGCGCCCTATAGATGGCGAGCGATTCTGGCACCAGCCAGTTCGTGATCATCCCATCGGCCACTTTCCCGGCCATCTCCGCCATGGCCGGACCAAGGGCAGCGAGCCAGATCGGCATCTGCTTGTCGATCGGCCCTTCACGCAAATGAAAGTCTTTTGGCTGATACCACTTGCCCTGCGGATAGGAAAATTTCTTCTGGCTTAGCAGCCCACGCACGATCTCGATGGTTTCGCGCGCGCGCCCGACCGGCTTGTCGATCTTGATGCCATGGCCCCGCTCCATGAAGCCGACGCCGCCGGTTCCTAGTCCAAAAGGACCGAACCGCCCGCCGGAGAGGTCATGGAGTGAGCGCGCCGACATGGCAAGCGTCGTCGGCGAGCGGGAATAGAAATTCACAATACCGGTGCACAGATTAATCTTCTTGGTCTCGCGCGCAAGCACACCAAGCAGCGAGAAGGCCTCTTTGCCCGATTCCTCAGTGACCCAGAAACCATGATAGCCTAGCGACTCGGCTTCCTGTGCGAAGCGGATGATGTCAGCATATGGCATATCGCCGGTATGCAACATGATGCCCATGTCGAGATTCATAGATTTCTCTCCGTTCGTTTTCATGCTCTAATTTCTTTCTCATAATCACAGCGGCATCATCTACTGTGCCGCCGAATCCAGCAGCGAATATAGTTTCATGTGTCCGAATGTCGGGGTCAGCGCTTCGCCGCGGCTTCGGCGGCCACCACCTGTTTGATTCGCTCCGTGAGATCCTTCTTTGAGACCTTGCCAAATGGAGATAACGGTAAATCCTCTACCAGCTCGAGACGCTCCGGCAGTTTGAACTTAGCGAGTCCAAGCTCGGTCAGAAAAGCGGTCAGCTGTTCGAGCGACGGACGCGCGCCGGGTGCGGGCACCACATAGGCGCAGGTTCGCTCGCCCAGGATCGGATCGGGCATCGGCACGCAGGCAACGTTCAGGATGGCCGGATGACTTAGCAGCATGTTCTCGACCTCCTCCGCGCTGATTTTTTCGCCGCCGCGGTTGATCAGATCCTTCTTGCGCCCCTCGATAACGAAGCCGCCAGAAGGATGTCGTCGCATGAGATCTCCCGAGAGATAGAAACCATCCGGACTGAAGCTGCGGGCATTGACCTCTGGCGCACGGAAATATCCGCGCAAGGTATAGGGCCCACGGACTATAAGCTCACCTATCTCGCCAATCGGCACTTCACGCAGCTCTTCATCGACAATCCGGATCTCATCATCCTCACACCAGGGAGGGCCGACCGTCCCATAACGGACCTGCGGCGGATCATCGAGTCGATTAAAAGTGACCAGCCCCTCCGCCATGCCGAATATCTCCTGCACAGTACAAGACGGAATTAGCTTCTCGGCGAGCGCGGAGACCTCAGGCTGCAAACGCTGGCCGCCGGTGTTGATGATGCGGAGTGACGAGAGATCATACTTACCGATAGATTCATCGTGCAACAGCCGGATAAGAATTGCTGGCACCAGTTCGAGATGGGTGATGCGCTCTTTTTCGATCAGCGGGAACACGTTCGACGCGCGCGGCGATTCGGCAAGCACCACACGGCCGCCGCGAATGAACATGCCTTGAATACCGGGCGAAGCGAGCGGAAAATTGTGTCCGATGGGCAAACAGACAAGTAAGCAATCATCTTCATGCATGTCATTTGCCGCTGAGCAGCCGAAGGAGTTTAAGATGTAATCGTTATGAGTACGCGGAATAATTTTTGGAATGCCAGTGGTGCCGCCGGACAGCTGGAAGACTGCCGGTTCATCGGGGTCGATCTTGAGCTGGTCCAACGCCGAAGCCGGCGTCTTTGGTTCGGCTTTCATCAAGCCCTGTAGCGAATGACAATCCGCCGGAAGATTATCGCCGAGGATAAACAGATGTCGCAACGACGACGCAGACTTCTTGATCTCTCGTGCCATCTCCAGGAAATTGAAATCACCTTCGCGCTGGCTTCCCGCGTACCCCACTGCACCGGTGAAAGCGACGAAATTCTCGATCTCGTATTTTCGATGCGGCGGCAGCGCCAACAGAGGAATAGCGCCAACCCGCAAAAGCGCGAAATAGAGATAGATGAATTCAAGCCGATTCGGCAGTTGGACTACAACGCGATCGAGTGGGACGATTTTAAGGTCGATTAGATGGCGGGCAAGATGGTCGATCCGATCGCCGAGTTCGCGATAGGTCACTTGCGTATTGCCAGCGATAACCGCAATGCGATCGTCCCAGCGGTCGAACATCTCGCGAAAATACTTCCCCATCGGCCGGTCGAGCCAATAGCCTTTCGCGCGGTACCGTGCGGCATATTCGGAAGGAATTGGTGTAAAACCCTCCAGCATTTGAATCCCCCCGCGCGACTACTGGTCCCCACGAGCACTTTAAAAACACATCGTAACACACGATTTTTTGCTTGCAAGTGCATGGAATTTCCAAGATCGGCGATGGGGTTTTGGATGACGCGGATCTTGGGGGCCGAAATTGCAATTATCTGCAAATGCAATATACTGCGCATGATAAGCGAGCCACGGATCTTCAGCGGCTACGATCTATCCGTCGCCGGCAGCATTGCTATGGCTGTATGCTGTTTGATCCGTCAGCCTCGGATGCATTTCACTAACCTCAATCAATGTGAGACGGCAGATGACCACATCTCCTTGCACCATCTCCATCCTGGGCGGCACTGGCGCGGAGGGGAGCGGTCTCGCGCTACGGTGGGCGCGCGCCGGGCATCCCGTCATCCTCGGCTCGCGCAGTCCGGAAAAAGCGCAGCAGATTTGTGCCGAACTCAATGCGCTTACCGGCGGCAAAGCGATCACGTTCGCCGACAATCGCTCCGCCGCGACGACAGCGCAGATTGTCGTGCTCACCGTTCCATACGCGGCGCAACGCGCGACAATCGAGGAAGTGAAAGATGCGCTTGCTGGAAAAATCCTCATCGATACGACCGTGCCACTGGTGCCGCCAAAAGTAAGCCGTGTTCAGCTCCCGCCGGGTGGCTCGGCGGTCGCGGCGATACAGGCATTGCTCGGAGACTCAGTACGGGTGGTGTCGGCTTTTCAAAACGTGTCTTCCCATCACCTGAAGGACCTTGATCGCGCTCTCGACTGCGACGTGCTCGTCTGCGGTAACGATGCCGAGGCGAGAGAGACGGTCATCGGGCTTGCGCGCGAGGCTGGGCTGCGAGCGTATCACGCGGGTCCGATATGCAACTCAGCGGCGGCCGAGGCGCTGACGTCTCTGCTCATTGCGATCAACATGCGCTACAAAGTCAAAGGTGCCGGCATCCGTATTACCGGAATTCCGGACACTGCCTCGTGATCCAGGATCAGTCATGGCCACGGGTTTAGGCCGCCCGGCCGCCGAGCTTCGCCTAGTCGCCCTGCCGGGTATTCCATTGGTGCGTGAGGGAGATGATCTCGTTTCTCTGATTTTGGAGGCGCTCGCCACCTATGGTGAGATTTTGCGCAGCGGCGACGTCCTTGTCATCGCCCAGAAGATCGTTTCGAAGGCGGAAGGTCGGGCTCGCAAGCTGGCGACGGTCGTGCCATCAGCCGATGCTCTGGTGCTAGCGCAAGAGACAGGAAAGGATGCTCGATTGGTCGAGCTCATTCTTGACGAGACGGTTAAGGTGCTGCGTCATAGTCGTGACCTGATTATCGTGGAGCACCGACTTGGATTCGTGATGGCCAATGCTGGGATCGATCAATCCAATATCGATGCCGGCGCCGATCGCGATATGGTCCTGCTGCTGCCGCGCGATCCCGATGCCTCGTGCTCAGCAATCCGCGAAGAACTTCGCACGCGCACGGGAACCGATGTCGGTGTGATCATCAACGACAGTCATGGACGGGCCTGGCGGAATGGAACGGTCGGCGTCGCTTTGGGAGTTGCCGGTATTCCCGCGGTTCTGGACTTGCGCGGGACGACCGACCTCTACAGCCGTAAATTACGTAGCACCGAAATCGGCGTTGCCGACGAGCTGGCCTCCGCGGCTTCGCTCCTCATGGGCCAGGCCGCCGAAGGCCGGCCGGTAGTTCTCGTGCGCGGTGTCCCTTATAATCGGCGGGAGGGAAGCTCGCGAGAGCTCGTGCGGGCGCGGGAGCAAGACCTTTTCCGGTAGGAACGCAACACGATGTCGATCCCGATCGATCGTTCTGGGTTTGAATCTATGGCGCGGATCATCGCCTCGCGTCGCTCGATCCGCCGCTACCGACAAGAGGGCGTTTCGCGAGAGCTCGTGGACGAGTTGCTTCATTGCGCCATGAATGCACCTTCGGCGCACAACTGCCAGCCTTGGAGGTTTTCCGTTCTTGATCAGGCTGACGAGAAGGTTCGGCTCGCCCGCGCCATGGGCGCACGATTGCGCTCCGATCGGCTGCGCGACGGTGACTCTCACGATATTGTTGAGGCCGACGTTGCGCGCTCGTTCGAGCGAATCTCCCGCTCGCCCGTCGTCATTCTTGCCGCTGCCACGACCATTGACATGCAGCTCTATCCGGACCGCCATCGGCAGGACGCCGAGTATCTGATGGCGGTCCAGAGCACCGCGATGGCTGTGCAAAACCTCCTGCTTGCCGCCCATGCCGCAGGATTGGCCGCCTGTTGGATGTGCGCACCGCTGTTCTGCCCCGACGCGGTGCGGGAAGCCCTGAAGCTGCCGGCAGACTGGCGGCCGCAGGCGATCATCACGCTCGGGTTTCCCGCCTCCAGCGGCAAGCCGTATTCCAGGCGATCGCTGGCCGAGGTTGTACGCCATCCGGAGCAAACATGATTCTCGTGCTCGCCGGCGGCGTTGGCGGTGCCAAATTGGCAAACGGTCTGGCCAGAATTCTTCCGCCTGAGGATGTCCTGGTGGCCGTCAATACCGGCGACGACTTCGTCCATCTCGGGCTGCGCATTTCTCCCGATCTCGACACGGTGATGTATACCTTGGCCGGGATGAACAACCCGGAAACAGGCTGGGGCATCGCCGGCGAGACATGGAACGCCATGACAATGCTGGAACGGCTGGGCGGGGAGACCTGGTTTCGCCTCGGCGATCGCGACCTCGCCACCCATATCGCGCGCACCGAGCGCCTGCGAGAAGGCCAGACTCTGTCCGAGGTTACGGCCGCGTTCTGCAGCGTATGGGGCGTTCGCCAACGGGTCGTTCCGATGACCGACCATGCGGTCGCGACCGTTCTCCACACCGACGAAGGCTTGCTGTCGTTCCAGCACTATTTCGTGCGGCGCCGATGCGAGCCGCGCGTCAATAAGATCGATTTCGTCGGCGCCGCGAACACCCCACCGAGCCCAACGTTTGCCGCTGCACTTGCCGAT
>Ga0209048_10005698_pt1 | contig 11738 bp, 23 predicted proteins | sample FrelakmetCRP12CR_FD_187146 | JGI IMG/M metagenome (GOLD analysis project Ga0209048, IMG submission 187146) | Freshwater lake sediment microbial communities from the University of Notre Dame, USA, for methane emissions studies - CRP12 CR (SPAdes)... | ecosystem: Environmental > Aquatic >... | reverse complement strand
TTAAATTATATATATTTTTTTTGAATTTCGATGCCCAAGTGACAATCCTGCAAGACAGACCGTACGGGGTTTTGTCTTTTGTCGGCAACAAGTCTAAGGGGGGGTAAAACAAAAAGCACGTACGCGAGGTTTCACAAGTGGCAGGTACTTGACATTATCAAGAAAGCATGATTTTAAAACTGACGACTACTATCCGAATCATTATTATCATTAAAAATACACATACTACATGGCCATTTGTCTGTTAATACTTCAGCATCAGCAGATATCGACTTAAAATAGTCTTCCATCTATCGTCTCCTATAAACACATTCTAATGCAACACATTCTAATGCATCAAATAAATAATTGAAAAGAGGTATGCCATACCAATTACAAACTACTTCAACATTTCCTTTTCTCCAATAACCGTCTGGACAGCATACTATAAGTTTTCCACTTGTGGCGAATAAACCTAATTCCATAAGAGTGATTGGAGATTTTGTGTTAGGATCAAAATACATGAGAATTATATCTGTTTGTTCTTGAGCAAGAAGTTCCCATTCTACCTGTTGTTTAAACTCTGGATCCCAACTATCTCTACGTGGGTTCAAAATTAATACATCATCATATTTGAAATTATCTACCACTATTTCTTGCCAGTTTTCTGCTGATCCCATTTCAATACTACCAGCAAGAAATATAGATAAAGGAAATTGTTCTATATCAATAAGAAAATCGCTTGGTGCTTTAATTTCTTTCATTTTAGTTATTATCCACGCATATGACTCTATATTTTACGTTATCATAATGTACATTCAAGGCAAATGGTATATCAATATGGCTCAATAATAATATTTTATTGTTATTGAAAAGTACTTCTACATGATATCTAGGAAATACACCATTATCTCTACACATTTTTGTATGTACTCTTTCTATTAAAACATAGACTTTATTATCATTTATAGTAGTTTCTAAAATACCACCCTTTACTTCAAATGGTTTTTGTATATAAGTTTCTACTTCTTCACTATATATTCCGCATGTTATACTATCTTCTCTTTCTTCAATAGGAATTGCTTCATATGTTCTTAAAAGAAAGAAGAATAGAAGTATAGCTCCCACATAAAATATTATTCTATTTATCATACAAAATTATTTTTCGGTAGTCCTATGGTATGTTGGCTTACTGAAAATCCCTCTCTAATATAGAATTGAAGACGTTTCATACCATGTGGTTTAGAATAGATTAAATCATCTACTATATCAAATAATCGAAATTTATCTTTTGTAGCATGCTTTCTTAATCCTCTTCCAATTGATTGTTGCAATCTGACAAGTGATTTCCCCATCCATAAGAAAATACCTATATGTATTTTTGGAAGATTAACTCCGGTAGAAAAAGTTCCTAAACTTGCAATCACTAAAACTCCTTCTTCATTATTAGCATTTACTCTAATCACTTCTCTTTCAATAGAATCTACATCTCCCGCTATATAGTAACATATTCTATCTGGAAATGAAATTTTTAATTCTTCAAATATAGACTCACCATATTCTAACTCATCAAAGAGTAGTAGTATATTTTCTTTTGAATCTCTCTTTTCAATTAATTTTTTTACAAGAGATCTTCTTCTAGTGGAAGATTGAATAATATCTTTTTCTTCATCATAAGCCTTTTTACCACCTTTTTCTTTTTTAAGTTTCTTCAAGTCTTTTCTAACTTGAGAAGGATATTCTAACATTAATTGAAATATTTCTATGTCAGATATGTACCCTTGTTCTATCAATTCTGAGGAAGTTACTACACTTAAAATAGGCCCAAAACTTCCTTCTACACTTAATCTATCAAGTTCATCTTCATGTTGTGAACCAGACATCCCTATTCTTATAGGAGTATTGATACATCTTTCCATTAAGTCTTTTATATTCTTTGCTTTGGCATGATGATTCTCGTCTGTTATTACAACTGTTACTTTTTTGATAAATTCTTCTGCTTTTTGTAGTGATTGCCAAGTTCCAACTACAATAGGTTTTGTTGTATCTTTTTCTTTAGCATAAAATTTTCCAATCAATTTTTCTACATCCATACCATAGTCGGAAAAATCTGATTTGAATTGATGAATTAATGTAAGTGTAGGAACTACTACCATAATTTGTTCATTTGAATTTTTTCTTAACAAATAAGATAAAATGAGATAAGTGGTAAAAGTTTTGCCAGAAGAAGTAGCGTGATGCAACTGTCCTCTTTTCATTCTTAGCATAACTTTGGCGGCTTCTATTTGATAGTTTCTCTGTTCAATATCTTTCTTAACTTTTGTTTCTTCAAAATGATCAAGAACTTCCTGAAATAAATCTTCATCAAAATCATCTATTTCGTCTAATTCTTCTTGAAACTCAGGAGAAATTGTATAGTTGATTTGTGCTTCCTCTATATATTCAAGTAATTTATTAAGCAAACCGGAAGGCAAAGTATTAGTAGCAGAGTTGAATAACCTAATTTTACCATCCCAACGACCTGATTTATACTTAGGATTGAAACGAAAATTAGGAGCAAATCTAGTGAAACTTTCTTTAATAGTTAATAAGTCTTCTTGATCACCGTACACATAAAGAAAGCTTTCATTTCTTTTACTTATTGTTATCATTAATCGGTTAAAGAGGGAAAGATCCTTAAAGGTACTTTGATTTCATTTAACTTTTTTGTTATGATTTTTAAGCCACAGTCACAAGGTTTGAGACCGTTGGATTGTCCATGAGCACACATATACTTATGAATCATAAATGGTTTTGAATCAGTAATAAGATTCAGTAAGTTTTCTATTATATCTTCTTGTTCTTTTATTAACTTACCAATTTCATTTGGTTCACCAACTTTATTTTTTAAGTATATATCAATATTATCTGTTTGCATTTCTCCTCCTATATTTTTCAATCATTTGATTTATCATTAAGAAATCCAATAGGTACTCTTTCATTAATTCTTCCATTACTACACTTATATATCTTTTTTAAGATTGCAAGTGCACTTACACTCAATACGGGTTCTCTTTTACTCCACCATTCTTCAAATTGTTCTTCAGTTCTACCCAACTTTAATAAGTGCCATGCTTTAAGAAGTAACTTTTCCCCCAGCTTTTTTTCTATCACATATTGTATCGGACGAATAAATTGGCTTGCATCTGTAAATAACGCATCCGCACTATAAGGGCACTCACCAAACTCTTCTGGCCATTCCCAACAATTTAACTTTACAGAAAATGCTGCTAACTCCCAATCTGTATATTTACTAAGATCTATCATTATACCCTTTCTAATTTTATTAATTCAATTGCACTCTTAATTGACCAACCTCTATCTTTAAATAATTTAACTGTTTCTTCAAGTACTTCAATTTCAAGTTTCTTTAATTGAAACAGATTATTGATTTTTTTGAACTTATCATTATTTTTAATCCAAATTTCAATTTCACTTCCTTTTAGTGTTTTAGAATACTCAAATTTGTAGTAGTTATATAGTTCTTGATATTCTTTATCCATCATTTCTGAAAGTCTAATCATATCTCTTTTGCTTTTAGTTAAGAGGGTATGATAAAAATGTTGAATACCAACATTCTCATACACATCTAAATCGATATTTGTAATTTTTAACTTATTTGCTACATCTTCATTGAATTCGTCTGATAAGATATTCATGCGGACTCCTTATCTTTTTCTTCAGAAAATTCAACGATTGCTTGACAAAATGATTCCATATCAAGAATTAAAGAATTTCCTGGCCCTAAGTTTCCTATCAGGTAAACTTGCCAAAATATTGAACAGCTCATAGGAAAACCATCGGGGTGACTTTTACAAGTTGTTCGTTTTGAATAATCTTCTGAACATTTGTTATAATACCATTCCCAAAAGTCATTCCACCATACTTGTTTTCTACAATATTGAACAAGATCCCAATAGTCTACAGGATTAGTGGTATATGAAGGATTGTAAACTTCAAAACAATTGCCAGAAACAATGGGTGCCCATTCACCACAGCTTATACATCGTACTTTATTATTATGAATGGTTGCAACAGTACGACGAATGTGCCAACATTTTCCTACTACTTTTTCATGTATTGTTTTATCAATATCATTATTCATCTCTATCTCATCCTATATAATTAAAGGTATTTGTTTATCAAATATTTTTAAAATTTTTATATAGTGTTCGAATGATAAACCATTTTCTGGGTTAGTGTGAATGAAGGTTTTATCATCAAATGATTTTTTCAAATCTTCATCATCATCTAAAATGATGAATTTTTCTGGTTTATAAAAAGAAATAGCCTCTTGTATTCTATCAACTCTATTTTTTCCTCTATCATGTATGATATCAAGAATATTTATATCGTTAACTCCATAATTACTAAACATATCTTTAAACCAATCTATTGATTTTGTAGCCCAAGTAGAATGGATATAGATATCTAACTCACATTCTTTGCATATTTTATGTAAAATTCCTACTGAAACAGGATTTAAATTGGTCATAGTTTTAACAGGGCCATAATAAGGTAGTGATAAACCAATACCAATTATACTAGAATAAGAATTCAATACACCGTCTATGTCTAAAAATAAGATTTTAATAATAACTCCATATAAATAATTTTGATAGTATATGATTTATAAACTAAAATCAAATTTTTAAAGGTGAAAAATGGCATTAGAACTAGAAAAAGAAAAATTTGAAAAGCTGTATAAATACCCTGATTTAGAAGAATTTGATGAAGACTATTCTAATTTTAAGGTAATTAGTCGTCTTCTTATTTCCTATTATAGAGCTCCAGATAAAAAGAAGATTCATTCAATTTACAATAAAGTTGTCATACTCCGTAGAGTCTTCCCTAAAACTTTTATAGAATGTGAAATTATTAAAATAGCACCAAATATGTATACCAGAAACTTAATAATTTTTATTTTGAATGAACTATTTGGAACTTCTTGTAATATAGATATTCAAGATGATTGCTGGATGGAAGATCTAGACGAGTTGATGGAAGAGCACCTCGTTAAGATAATGTAAAAACTTGAATTTAAAGGAAAATTAATATATAGTTTATTAAGTTAAAAGAAAGGTAAAAATGCAGAATAAGATAAAGAGCCCTCGTATCCTCTTCTTAGACATTGAAACCTCACCTAATTTAGCAACCGTTTGGAGTATATGGAATCAGAACATTGCTGTTAGTCAATTGTTAGAATCTTCTTACACTTTATGTTGGTCAGCAAGATGGAGAGGTGAAAAGAAGGTAATGTTTGATTCTGTTTATAAAAGTGGTAAAGATAAGGTCATCAAGTCAATTTGGAATTTATTGAATGAAGCTGATGTAGTTGTCCATTATAATGGAAGAAGATTTGATATTCCAGTATTGAATAAAGAATTCTTAATGAATAAGTTAGCTCCACCTGTTCCATACAAACAAATAGATCTTTATCAAACAATAAAAAAGAAGTTTAAATTTGTATCACATAAGTTAGCATATATTACAGAACAACTAGGTTTTAAAGGAAAGATTTCTACAACTCATAAGCTGTGGTTAGATTGCATGAATAATGATCCAAAAGCTTGGAAAGATATGGAAGCATACAATAAACGAGATGTTACTGAGTTAGAAAAACTTTATGATATATTATTACCCTGGATTGATGCACATCCAAATATAGGATTATATACACATAAAGATAAACCAACGTGTACAAATTGTGGCAGTATAAAAGTACAGTCACGTGGTTATCAAATTTCAAAAACAATGAAGTATCAAAGATTTCAGTGTCAAGATTGTGGAACCTGGTTAAGAGGTAAAAAAGCTATTCCTAGATTAGATAAACAAAATATTTTAGTACAGGTATAGATAATAATGAGTGTTATAGAATTTTGGAATGAACCTTTTGATACTATTATGAGTCAAATAGAAGGTTCTCTTGTAGATAGAATAAGATGTTTTATTTTACATAATCTTTTAAGACAAACTAGAACTTTACCTGGTGATATTGCAGAAATAGGAGTATATAAAGGTGGAACTGCAAAAGTTATTGCATTAACCTCAAAGGATTATGGAAAGAAAATTCATCTATTTGATACATTCAAAGGTATGCCACCTTCTTCTAAACATGATATTCATTATGAAGGAAATTTTGGTGATTGTCCATTAGAAGAAGTCAAAAATTATTTGAGAAATTTTGATAACGTATATCTTTATAAAGGAATTTTTCCGAAAGATACTGGTCATCAAATAAGTGATTTAACTTTTTCTTTCGTGCATGTGGATGTAGATATCTATCCATCAGTATTAGATTGTTGTAATTTCTTTTATACAAGAATGGTTCCTGGTGGAATAATACTATTTGATGATTATGGACATGATAGTTGTCCAGGAGCAAAAATAGCGATAGACGAATTTTTTATTGATAAAAGAGAATACCCATGTATTCTTACAACCGGTCAATGTTTTATGGTTAAAATATAAAATGGACAAGTTTATAGCAAAGTATGGTGTTAAAACAGTTCCTCATTTACTTGAATCAATTGCTGAATTGATTTGCCCAGATTATGATGGAGCTGAAGTACTTTTAATAATAGCCAAAGATCTTGAAGCTGCTCTACAAGATTACCAGGATCAACAATTCGATAAAGAAACCTCCGACAATCACCCTTCACAATAAACCTTCTTTTTACTTGACCTTTCTTGATAATTATCATATAATATGAATAATAAAGGAAGTATTTATTAATTCCTGAGCCCATATTGAGGGCCAACTAAACCAAGGAGAGTTGCCGTTATGCCAAAAACTGAAACGGAAGAAAGAGCAGTATTAAAAGGATGCAGGAGCTACCATATTTACAGAGTTCCGAATGTATCGGGTTATCGTAATCCAGGTGCAGACATCAGAACAACGCAAATTTACGTCCAGGTTGCAATGAACCTGAAGCACGAGGCAGCGAGAAGGCTAAAAGTGAGAAAAGCATAAATCATCTTTTTTGCCTTTTAAAATATTTATTATCCTACGATATCAACAAGGTATAACAGCAAAAGTACCGATTTTCAAAAAGCCGACTTGACAAGCACAAGCGCTTGTGGTATAATATAAGTATCCTAAGAAAAGGAGGATACTAAAATGGCAGCAGGAACATTATCAGCACCGGGAACTAAATATGGCCCATGTAAAAAGGAATGTAAGCACATTGATTGCGCCGCCACAAGGAAAATGGCGGAAAGTATCTGTCCAGAATGCCATAAGACAATTGGTTATGAAGTTCGATTTTACAACATGCATAAAGGCGAGCTTTTACTGAACTCGGAGTTTGAGGGATTAGTACATGCTGATTGCGTAGAAACTTATGAGGATGATCGATGAAATGCCCTAAGTGCGGATATAAAATATCATCAAAGAAGCTGGCCGCCGAGATCGGGGGCGTAAGGGTGGGAGTGTTTCATCTAAGGCGAAGCGTCAGGCAGCCCTTGACCGGGAAGCCCGAAAACGCAAGGGTGGAGTTTAGGTGGAGTTCGGAGGGAAAACACCATGATAAAAAACCTACATAACATATTGAAAAAGTGGAGCCGGCGAGTGGGGTTGAACCACCGACCTGCTGATTACGAATTAAGTAGTGCTCCTTTCAATTCTGATTATATCACACCATCTTGCAAGCCTCAAATACTCCACGGTGGAGTAATAATTTTATGCTTTACGCCTATACTACTTTTCGGCTGTGGCAGCAAAACCCGCCCTGAGTTCGCGGTGTCCTTCGTCGGCACAGCCTCGGATTTTGCACAAGATGCGGGGATGTCACCTGCGGACTTGAATGCCAATGATATTGTTGTCCATCATTTCGGTAGCATGACAGATAGGGCTATTGAGATAGCAAAAATAAATTCAGCAGCGGCAGAGGTATATTAGAATGAAACTTTACGTACAAAAAGGAACAGCAGTAAATAATCATCGGGTTCGTGAGTATGCCACCAGCAAAAAAGCATGTGCCACTATCCGTGATAAGTGGAGAAAAATTGGTATTCAGTATGGCAATGAATCGGTTCCTATCGATAAGATAGAAAAAGAGGAAGTTTTGATTATTCCATATCCCAATACATATGGAATCGTGGAGTTCTTGAACAAAAATACCCCACGAGTGTTGGTGTGAAAAAATGATACTATATCATGGAACCTCAGGAAGAAACGCTAGAAAAATAATGAAACAGGGATTTACTCCTGGTTTAAAATATAACTGGCATGTTCAAAGCAAACCAGGTTTCGTTTATCTTAGCCTTGGTTATGCTCCTTTTTATGCTATGTATTCTACAAAAAATAGTGTTGAAGGAGCTATAATTAAAGTAGAAGTAGATGAAAAGGTTTTATATCCTGAGGATGATTTCATTATGGCGGCTTTAAAAAAACCTAGATATACCCAGGACGATTTAGATAGAGTTGATTTGAACTTTTTCAAGCAATATGCTTCAGATAGTTTAAAGTTTTTAGGCAACGCTTGTGCCAAACCAGAAGATATCAAAATAGTAGGATGTACTTATTTTGATATGAGCAAACTTCTATATGTATGTGACCCAGTTATATCATCATTGAACTACCAAATTATGGGTGACTATTATCGGAAATTGACAGAATGGATATATGAAGGAAATAAACCAGAAGATTTCCGATCTGGGTGATATATAAATATTGTATAGAGGTGTACTATGAAGTTTAAAACATTTTTAAACCAAATGTCTTTTAATTTCAATGAGGAAGTGGTAACTTTAGAGTCATCTCTATCTAAAATCATGTCTGAAGGCAATCTTGGACAAGACTATGATATGGAAGTATGGAAAGAAACTGCTAACAAAATAGCTAAAGGAATTGAAGATGAAGAATTTAGGTTTAAGAGTAAGCATAATCCTACCGTTTTGAATCAAATCGGAAACATCAAAAATGCCAGCATCTATCAAAAGATCGCTATAGCCTTTTTGTTCTCTAACATAACAGCCGCGGATCTTGTGAAATATGGGTTAACGATGCCAGAAGCTAATCGTTTGATTGATTATTTACATCACAATTTCTATTGGTATAAAGATAGTAAGTTATGGCAACATGAACCAGATAAATATGGATACACAAAAACTTATAGTAGTAAAAGGATGAATTAAACGATGCCAGTACCAATGCTAAAAAGCTTTGCAGAGAAGACAGGAAAATCTTTACCTGAATTAGAATCTAAGTGGGAGGAAGCCAAAGCAATTGCTTCCAAAGAACATTCTGAAAAAGATAATGATTATTACAAAATTGTAGTAGGTATTTTAAAGAAAATGATAGGACTAAATGAAGATGCTGGGGGTGGTGCACCTGCACCAACTGCCGCCACAACTACTTCTAATATCGCAATAAACCCAGGTGCTGGTGGAAGTATGGGTATTACAAAAAGGAAAAGAATTGAACCTGATGGATTATATGGAGAGATACCCTATTTTGATGTCGATTTCCATAATTTTAGTAATGCATCAAGAGCAAAATTACTCAAACAACGCTATAATTTTACTGATCAAAGAGTTAATGATTTCTTGAAAGACACAAATTGGTCTAAACCATTCATCCTTAAACATAAAGATCATATGGTAAAAGTAGGAAAATACTAGATTGTCTGAGTTTAAGAAATGGTTTGCTGAATCAAAAGTAGTAGATAAAAATGGTGCACCTATGATTGTATATCATGGTACAAGAATGAATTTTGATGCATTTGACTTATCTTTTCTTGGTTCATCCATTAAAAATCCAACTACTTGTTTCGGATTCTTCTTTACAGAAGATAGGGAAGACGCGTTATACTGGGCTAATAGATCAAAGAAACCTTTTCCACCAAAAATATTATCAGTTTATCTTTCTATTAAGAACCCAAAAGTTATTCCCGCAATAAAATTTAGATACTATCTTAAACTAGATAGTACCATTAAACAAGATCTTGAAGAATGGAAAAAAGATGGTTTTGATGGAATTGAAACATGGCGTTTAGAAAAACATTGGTTTGCTGTTTTCAATCCAAATCAAGTTAGAATTAAAAAGGATTAATGAAAAAAGAATTACTAACTGAACTAAACTATTATTTTATATATCAAACGACTAATTTAATTAATAGTAAATTTTATATTGGTAAAAGAAAAACTAAAAAGTTAGATGACGGGTATTTAGGCTCAGGTAGATTGTTGCAAAGAGCGATTAAGAAATATGGCAGAGAAAACTTTAAACGTGAAATAGTTTGTTTTTGTAATAACCAAAAAGAATTAAATGAAATGGAAGCGTATTTCATTAACTCAGAATTTTTAGAAATTAATAAAAATATTTGTTATAATATTGCATTGGGTGGACAAGGTGGGGATACTATATCTAATAATCTTAATAAGATAGAAATATATCAAAAAAAGAAAGAAGGAAATATACCTGCGTGGAATAAAGGATTAACTAAAGAAACAAATGAAGTTGTTAAAAAATATAGTGATAGACCACATACAGAGGAACAAATTAAACAAGGAATTGAAACAAGAAGAAAAAATGGAACTTTAAGTAGATCAGAACATTGTAGAAAATTAATTGCTAATTTTAGAAAAACTATAATAGGAGAATTGCATCCAAATTATAATAAACCTAGAACAGAAAATACTAAAAATTTAATATCTATCGCAAATAGTGATAGAATTTGGATGAAAAATTTAAATCTTGGTATAGATGTAAAAGTTAAAAAAGATAGAATTGAAGAGTTTATAGATAAAGATTTCATTAGAGGTAGAATATATAAAAGAGAAAAAACATGGTGGATTTCAAATGATAATTTAAAGAAAAGTATATATATAAAAGAAATCAAAAGTGATTCTTATCTGAAAGATGGTTGGGTAAGAGGTAGAAAATATGAATAATAAGAAGGAATTATTGACTGAAGGTTGGTGGTTAGATTTAGGAGTTTTATATTTCATTTCTAAAAAACTAATAACTCCATTCAATAAATGGAAAGCATTTTCTTTAGGTATAATAGATGCAGACGGACGAACACTTAGGAAAAACTTAAAGACTTCTGAAGAAAAAGATGCTTGGACTTATTTAGATAAATTTATCAGGAATTTGAGAATAACATTAGGTAACGGACTTTTTCTTGGCCTAAGTCTTACAACATTATTGCTCATAGATTATAAAAGCAAACTGATGAAAGAAGAAAAATCTTCACCAGAAGATTCTCTTTTTAAATGTATAAAAGAATCCATAACAAGTAAAGAAGTTGCTATTGATATCATGTTATCCGCAGCGGGAGAAAGTATATATTTTTATTGTCAAGAAGATTTGGGTAAACTTGATTTAAATATTGCTATGATGTATGGCGGAGAAATTATGTCTAGAATTGGCGGCTTGATGATGCCAAAAACTAGCACAATTTTATTTTTAGATAGACTAAATTACATATTCAACAACCTTGATTTAGGTGGTTGTGAAGAGATTCCATTATCTGATGGTGAAAATATTATCCCTATTCTTGTCAATTATGGAGCAAATGAAATCAGAGTTAGTGGAATGCAAAGTAGTGATAGTATACAAACAGATTTATTTTTGATTTTTGCTAAAGATGAACAAAAAGGAAGATTTATAAATGGCTGGAATCAATTCTATTCAAAAATGAGGGCAATATGAAAACTATAAATCAGATTAATAATTATTTAAATGAATCGAATCGTGATATATGGACTGTTTT
>Ga0209048_10005697_pt1 | contig 11738 bp, 11 predicted proteins | sample FrelakmetCRP12CR_FD_187146 | JGI IMG/M metagenome (GOLD analysis project Ga0209048, IMG submission 187146) | Freshwater lake sediment microbial communities from the University of Notre Dame, USA, for methane emissions studies - CRP12 CR (SPAdes)... | ecosystem: Environmental > Aquatic >... | reverse complement strand
TTTTCCCGCTGCTTTCAGGATAAGGGCTTTAGCTTTGCTTATCAGTAACTCTTCACTGAGAACATCATCTGCCAGCCCTATATTTTTAGCTTCATTCGGGTATATAAATCTTCCTGAAAGAATCAGGTCCATCGCATGACGAATGCCTATGAGCCTTGGTAAACGTTGAGTGCCTCCGAAAGCAGGAATGACTCCCAATTTAATTTCCGGCAAGCCCAACACCGTCCTGGAAGCGTTACTGACTATGCGATACGAGCAGGCAAGCGCAAGTTCTAACCCTCCGCCCAAGCAGGCGCCGTGAATTGCCGCTACAGTCGGATACGGCAGCGTTTCCAGCTTTTCAAATATCCTCTGGCCCCTCAGAGCGAGTCTTTCGCCTGTTGCGGAATCCGCAATTTCCCTTATCTCCGCTATATCTGCGCCGGCAATAAAACACTCATTTTTGCCGCTTGTGATAATTAGTCCTTTTATAATCCGGTTATTTTTTATTTCCGACAGCAACCCATCCAATTCTTCCATTATTGAAAGGGTAAACTTATTCACCTTTTCCGTATCGGCATCAAATGTAACAACAGCAACTCCATCGCCGTCTATATTAAACCTGAATGCCGACACTGTAACAAAACTCCTTAAGCTTTCTCCCGGATTCACAACTCATGGGAAGCTTTTTTTTGAGAACCAAGTATTTTAGAGGCAGAATACTCCCATGTTACAAGCAAAAGCGATATAATAGCGCTCAACACAATCCACGTGAAAAAAAGCAGGGAAACTCTGGCAACAAAAATTATTCTGTTTTCTCCAAGCCTGCGGATGAAACCGGAAGGCCGCGTTTCTTCATATTTTTTCATATCTGTCACCTCTTTTATCTATTCAATGGTTTTTTGGTGAATAATTTCGGACAATTTAAAATTGTTTATGAATTTAACAGCCGGGATTGTCATCAGCGGCATAAGCGCAAGCGCCGGAATGGTCATCAATAAAAAATCTGATACAACAAAATGATTGTATACATGATACCAGGCCTTCCCGAGTCTCTGGTTGAGTACGGCAGTTGTTAACATCGCTACCGGAATACTGAAAATACAACCCATAATTCCGTTAATCAATGACTGCGAAGAAATAATTTTCCGGATGTTTTTTCCCTGATAACCAAGCGACCTTAAAAGTGCGAATTCACCCTTTCTTTCAAAAATAACCAGGTTTATATTGGTGTATATGAAAACAAGAGCAACTATGACGCTGAAGCCGGCGGATAAATATACAATTCCCATAAGATCATGCATCAAGCGAAGCAGTTCTCCCAGAACCTCGCTTTTCTTTGTTACACTTCCCACATACTCAAATTCGTAGAATGCGTTTTTTATTGTTTCAATATTGGATTCAGCCTCGTTAATATTAACAAACATCCCGGTCGCTTCGTCAGGATATTCGAATATCTGCTGGGCCTCTGTAAACGGGATAAGTGACTGACCTACCGAAAATTCCGAAGTTATGCCGACCACTTTGGATTTAAAATACTCTTCATTAATTTTAATCTCAACCCATTGCCCGACGCCGACTCCAAGCGCATCGGAGATATCCCTGTTCAGAATGATTTCTTTTTCATTTGTTCCGCTGAACCATTTTCCATCTATCAGCCTCACGCGTTTCATGGCGCTGGTCGGATTAATTCCAAGCACGCTGGAATCTTTTAAAGAAGTATTTGCCTTGATCTCTGCGAATCTTCTTATCAACGGTTCATATTTAACTACCCCGGGGATTTTCTTTGCCGCTTCAATTTCGTCCAGATACATAGGATAGAGAAAATCCACGCCGAGATCCCAATCTTCGTAATTAAAACTGTCGGTAACAGTTTGATTGACCGACGTAATGCTGGCGACATAAGCTATTGCAACCCCTATAGACAACCCGATACACACAATGGTTGAGATTGTAAGCCATTTTTGTCGAATCATATTCCTAACGGTGTATTTAAATTCCAGACTCTTGAACGGCAGTTTTTCCAACATGGCAACAAGTATTCCTTTTTCAAAAGCGCCCTCTTTCACGGAGTTTCTTATAATCTCATGAGGCGATAATTTAAAGAGCTTCGGCAATAACAACAACGGAGGAATTATTGTAATTATGACACCAAAAACAATTCCTTTTATCAGACTGATTAAATATATCCCGGTATACAATACCGGAAGATCCAGCGCTACGGACTGGAAGTAAGCAAATATATCCCGAACCAAAAGAGATGAAACCAACCCCGATAAACTGCCGAGGATACCTAAAGCCAGAGTTCCAAGCAGAAACGAGTATATAATTTCCTTTGCAGTATAGCCAAGACATAACAGCGTGCCGATTTCTTTTCTCTGAATGATTACAAACCGGTTGTAAATAACAAAGCCTGTTGTAAAGGAAAGAATTCCCATAATAATAATGATTGCCGGAGTATAAAGATCGAATCCGTGGAGTTCAAGATCCATGTATTTGTAGGAAAAGTGTTCTTTATTCGGAATTACTTTTTCGATATTGAGTTTATTTAACTTTTTGAGAATAAGCTCTCTCAAGGAAGCCGGATCGGCCCCTTTTGAAAATTTAAAAATCAGGTCATTTGTCATGGAGAATCCCAGCGCTTCCCTGTTACGCTCGACGTTCCCGAAGATCGCTCCAAGCGTGCCCTTCCCCGGGGAAAAGAAATCCGGATTTGTCGTTCCTGTCACATACTCAGGAGAGATGATTACACCTGAAATGCTATTTTCATAGACTTTTTCTCCAATCTTGATTTTTATAACATCTCCCGGCTTAAAGCCATGATATTTGGCTAAGCTCTGTTCTAAGACAACAGACTTTAAGTCTGAAAAATTTATCGGATTGCCTTTTACAATCCTGAAAGAATTAACCTGAGGCTGGGGAGACTCGACAAGCGTAAAAACTCCGGAAAGCTTTTTATTATTATCAAGAAGGATTGAACCCGGAAAAACAACGCGTTTTTCGACGGTTTGGATTCCTTCAATATCGTGAAAATCAGGAATCAGTTCTGTGCCGTCCGGAATAAAAAGAATTTCGAGGTCGGCAAAGTTGAGTTCATTATAAATCTTTTCCCTTGTAAATTCCAGACTCTTAAATGCCATATCCACGCCTGACAGAATCGCGACACCGCATGCTACAACTATAATAATTGCCAGACTCTGCCAGCGGAATATCCAAATATCGCGAAACGCTTTCCTGTTTATAATCATATATTGCCTTTCAAATCGGCTAAGTTGAAATTTAAATTCGAGCGAATATTTTTTCCGTAATTTTCTTGTTGTGTATCTCTACCACTCTGTCGGCGTATTTGACAAAAGCAGGGTTATGTGTAACAAGAACTACCGTTATGCCGAGTTCCACATTGATTTTCTTTAATATATCCATGATTTTGTTCCCGTTTTCCTCGTCAAGATTGCCGGTAGGCTCATCCGCCAAAAGCAGTTGGGGTTCCTTGGCAAGAGCTCTTGCAATGGCAATACGTTGTTGTTCCCCTCCGGAGAGGTGAGAAGGAAATTTTTTCGCTTTGTTGAGAATATCCAGTCTGCTCAAAGAATTCGCGGTTCTTTCTTTAATCTCTTTTCGTGAAAGAGACAGAATTTCCAACCCGGCCATTACGTTTTCCTCAACTGTCAGCGTGGGGAGCAGATTAAAGAACTGGAAAATAAACCCTACTGTGCTTCTTCTGTAATTTGCCAAATCTTCAATTGACATGCCGGTAAGCCTTTGCCCGTTCACTAAGCTATTACCGCTGTATTCTCCGTCAAGCGCGCCTATCAGATTAAGCAGCGTTGTTTTTCCGCACCCGGATGGTCCCATAATAATTAGAAACTCTCCCTTGCCGACTGCAAGTGATGTGCTATGAAGAATTTCAGTTCTGATACCGTCAACGTGATAGGATTTGGAAATATTTTCCAATACGATAAAATTACTTTGCATTTCCTGAATATTGATAGTTTGTTCCATATTCCCTCTCATAATTGTGATTGTGTTTGTTCCTGTCTCATAAATCCAAGCGCACCCCTGCAAGAAAGCGGTCATTATTTCTGAACAAACCGAAATAAGTTTCATCCCGACCGTCAAGGTAATCCGCTCCGATATAAGCTACAACAGAGTCCCGGGGTTTCCATCTAAACTCAGATTGCACCAGCCTTCCCCCTTTTTCCAAATCTAATATTCCTTTAATATGCAAGCTGTAAGTCTCCGAAACCTTCATATCAAAATTCAGCGTTACTGCCTGCCTGAAAAGATGATTGAAATTTACGCCGTTCTTCTTAACAAACTCTTCCCCTTTGCCGGTAAATTTATCAATTGCATACTGCGCTAAAACGTAAAGTTCCGTGTTTGACCAGAAGCGGCTGAAGTTCCTGTCTATGCCCAATACCACTCTAAAATACGGACTAATCTCAGGATGTTCCGTTATAACATATGCGGCTTCCCCTTTAAAATTCCATGTTGAAAAAGACTTGTTCCAGTCTGCGCCGAACAGGTGGATTCTTTCGTGGAACGGTATAACTTCCACTAATGGTTTACCCTCAACTATTCCAACTGTCTGCGTATCAATGAAAGTGGGAAGACGGTCTATTCCATAAATATACGTGAAGGAATAATCAATTCCGCTCTGTTCAAATCCCGCTCTAAGACCGAATTGGGAAGCTTCAAGATTCATTGCGGGTTTATGTTCATTGTTCAGGGTAAAGGATATTTCCTGTCGCGGAACAACTGCCCAGGGATTTTTATGATCGTAGGAGATTCTGTCTGTATCAAAAACCGGCGCCCATACAAAATCGATATTAGCTCTTCCCAACTGATAAGTCGCTCTGAATGCAAAAATGCCTTCTTCTTCTTTCCTTAGAATGTCCGTATAGTCATATCTCTTAAAATAGTCCGTCGGTTTTATTTCGTCCGCCACACCCCAATTGATAATCTGTTTCCCCAGTTTTAACTCAATGTGTTCTAAGGACAAGTTGGCATAGGTCTCTTTCATCGTGTAGAGCGAGCGTCCTTCATAGTTAAAGTTTTTCCTAAGAAATCCTTCAGCGGTAAAACCGGCATTTTTGTTCATTAATTGCAGTTTTGGGTAAACCGATAATTCATTCCACTGAAGCGAATCCCTGGAGAGGTTATCCTGATAGAAGTTAATAAAGTCATATTTCACTTTTGCAGAGAAATCATAGAAATTCCCTTTGGCAACCCCGGCATGGATGGTAACTGCGGATAGTATAATGTATACCGATATACATATAAAATAAATGCTGATAGCTTCTTTCTTTTTTGGAATCATTGCGCCCTTTTCAAGTATCTTAAGGTAAACATATCCGGCGATATGGGTTCGTCAATTTCTTTTTTACCGAATTCAAGAATGGTCTTGTGATTATTTTGGACATCGAACATTAATTGCTTTTTCCAAATGTAATGTCCTTTGACGAATTCAAGGTCTGAATTCTCCAGAAGTTTAAGAACATTTCCTTTTTTGTCGAAGTATTTAGCGCCTAACATGGTTTTTTTTTGAGGGTCTACCCACCATATGATTTTCGAATATGCCGATTCCTCTTTTAACCTGTCCGCTACCGGTATTCCTTCCAGAACAACGCTGTTAATTCCATCCTTTACTTCTTTTCTGAGTTCTATTATTTTGTATTCATCAACACGGATTCTTATAATGTCTTCATAGAAAAAATCCGTGCCCATATACTTTTCACCCCGGTTGCCGCCGGCAATGCGTCTGGTTGTATGATAGGCAGGAAGATACAGCCACTGGTCATGCACCCCGGAAGAGTTTTCTATTGTCAGTATCCCGCTCTTGGCCAATTCAGGGGGGGTAAAAAAGTGAAACAGCCTCACATCGTTTTCACTATCCTTTCTTGCCATATAGAATCTGCCGGTCCGAATCCATTTTTTCCCCTGATTGTCTATGAGCGTCATTACTATATCGACTTTCTCACTGTTTGTCCTTCTCTGATCAACCACACTCCTCATAATCTCTACAGCAGAAGTTTCGGAGGCAAAGGAATACCCATTGAGCAATGCAAGGAACACGATTATCCATGTCGGAATTTTAAATTTCCCCATTACCAAGTTCTCCTTTAAATTTGTTTAAATTCGATTTTAAAAACAAAATATTTCTTTGCATTCTAACTCCCATTGACAATATGGTCGCCATTGGAAAAAGCTTCATTGCAGCAAGCAATCTTGCGCCTGCAGTAAGCGAATGCCGCACATCGTCTTTACAGGTCAATTTATTTAATTTCGGGCCATATCCCATAGCGGTTAAAATTACGCGCGTGGTGATGGCCTTTGCCACTCCTATGGCGGAAAGCCCGGTTTGAGATACATGCCTCAACTGACTGCCGGAGGAAAACCGTCTTTTTATATCCTCTATCATATCCAGACCGACGGCTCTTTTAGGTACCAACTGTGAAACCGCAAGCATAGGCAAAATTTGCGCATGGCGTTTCGTATACCGCCCTCCCATGGGATTTTTTTCCTTGCCCGTATACCTGCATGTGCCTACGATTTCTCCGCTGGCTCCTACATCTATGCTCCAGTGCACATAAATCGGCAGATTCATATCTCTTGCCATTTTGATGGCAGTCTCATGAAGCACGGCTTTGGCATACAAGGTTGATTTTTCAGTGATGTCAATCTCATCCACAATCTGAATGACGGGGGATTTGTCCTTTCTGTAATTTTTAATTATATTTTTAAATATATCCTCAATATTTCCTTCAGAGAGGTGAAACGGCACACATATAGGATTAGGCAGCATCGGATTTGAAAAGAAAATCATACTGCCGACTTTCAGCGCTTTATTTAACCCTACATCAAACGGTGTAACCACTTGCCGGTCTATGTTTTCCGGCCCGAAGACGCCTCCATCAATCAGCGCCAGATTTACGCCGGGCATCTGCTTTCCGAGCCTTATAGCGGTTTCACCTCCTCCCGTTCCTAATCCGCAGACTATAACTATATTTCTGGAAAACAGTTCAGATGCCGGGACATTATCCAAAGCGGATAAATCATACAGGTTTTCCCGGCCAAGCAATTTATATCCACCGGCAATCGCTTCTATATATCCCATTCTGGATGTGTAAAACTTATTATATGTCCTTATGCCTTCTTCAGAATCAGGCATATGAATAAACTTGCCGGATACAGGATCAATCAGGTAACGCTTGCTGTCCTCGTTCCCATTGCCGTGCGCCCCTATTAAATCGATATGATCCTCCCCTGCGAGCTTCTCAGTCGGCATGTCGTCATAGCCAAGAAATCCTTTTCCCCTTTGCACATCCAACAGTTGCCGATATTGCCCTGGAAGCGGACAGTTAGGGCCGGCTATTTTTTCAAAGTCCTGTGAAGAGATAAACGGATAGCTTGCAATTCCGATAGATTGCGGTATCCATCGGGGCACGATTTGCCAAAACCTTCTTAGATATTCAAAGGCTTCCTGCTTATTGCAGGCGCAGAGCTGATCTACTCCCGTCTGAGTGGTTGTCTCTGCTTTTAAAATGTTTTCTATCATGGATTACCCTTAACTTTTTACATCTACCTGCTGCCGCATGCATTTTTGGAAAAATTGCTCATGAAGGAAAAAACACCCGGGTTTGGAGCCTTTCAAACGGAATATTCAAGATGCTGAGCGCTCTGAGGAAGTAGCTATCTTTAAGGTTAACCGTTAAAGCCCCGCTTTTGCACCGGAAAACGCATTCATAACACATAAAACAGTCTTTATCCGAAAAATCCCTGGGAATCTCTGAAATAGTCCCGGATGCGCAAGCGCTTACACATGTTCCGCATTTAATACACCGCGCGGGTTCAAACATCACCTTAGGCAGGAATAACAGGAAAAATAGTTCCTGGTTAAAAAGAAACTTATCCATGAAGTACATAAATCTGGTCTGATATTTAAACGTTTGCAAGGTAACATGCGCCTGCGCATTTTCACTGCAAGTGTGAATTGCATAATAAACCATGGCCTGAAGCTTGGGGGCGTTTTTATCGCCGGGCTTGAGCCTTCCCAAAGGAAACCTGCTGAAAATGGTCATCGTATGTTCTGTCCTTACTTTTGCTCCGCCTATAATCCTGTACCCCTTTTCAATTAATATTTCGGCCATGTTAAATAGTGTGAACCCGCTGCCGACTCCGCCGAATGTAGCATAAATAATCACGTCCTGTTCTCCTCGCGGAAGGCCGCTCAGGAATTTTTTTATCGGGGGGCTCATATGGTCGACATATATAGGCGTCCCGATTACAAGAAGGTCATAAATGGCGATATTGTCATACAGAGAACCGGATACTGTTTCTACGCTTTGTAATAAATCGAAATAATCACATGTGTAGCCGCACTTAATAAGAGCGGCGCAAACTTCATCCCCCGCTTGTTTTGTACGTCCGCCCGGTGAAATAAATATGAATGCAGCTTTTTTATTCCTTGCGCCAAAATCAGATTGTGCCATAATGTTGTTTTTGCTCATTGCCCTTTTTTAAAGATTTTCAGATTTTTCAAAAAATCAGTCGCTTTCATTGTTCCCACTTGCAGTATCTCATCGCCTTCTTCATAGTTGATATTTTCCAAACAATATTTACTGTATTTATCCTTTCGATGCTTTGGAACAGTCTCAGAAGTATCCGGGTAGAGAATTGTCCCGTCCTTTTGTATGCGGAATCCCTTAATGGTAAAATTTTTGCCCACAACAGACGTTGTCGGCAAATCCCATTCTTTCAAATATGTATCCATCAATATATTCTTCACATCGAGGTGAAATTGCATGGGAGATTCATTATGCGCGGCTTTGGGGAAAACATTACTGAATGATTCCGCAATTGATCCGAATATTTTTGGAGTATGGGTCATGCTTGATATATAGATTTGCCTGAAGTTGTTATGAATCATAAGATAAAGGCAAATCCACAGATAAGTCAGCTGCATTAAACCTTTATCTTCTTTTGTAGAACATGCAACTCCTAAGTGAACGACTTTTCTGTTTTTGTAATTTCCAATATACGTCATAGCATTAAAAGCACAATCGGTGTTTCCATCTGAACATATTGTTACTAATTTATTTTTAAGCAAATTAATATCTGTGAAAAAACTGAAAGAAGGTTTGGTTTTTAATCTGGCGACAGCAATTGAAATCATTCGCTGTTGAAGTTCTTCCAATTTATTTCTTTCCATCCATCTTCCCGGACAATCAAATAGCTCGAACTCATATTTTTTATGTTTAATTCTTATATGCTTTTTCTTAGAGAATAAGTCCAGTAAGCCCATCTATTCACTCCTTTAGCTATTCTAAAATCCTTTCTAAATTCAGCAGTTGTGTTTCCCAAGGGTAATTAGACTTGCGCTGTTGCATTTAAACCCGCTGCCGAAAGTAACAGCTAAAGTTCTGTCATTTTGTTTCTGTTTATTTTTCAAAAGTTCCTTTAATACAAATATCACGCTTGGCGAGCTCATATTGCAATATTGTTTTAATACATTGAAAGAACATTTCATCTTTCCATCAGTAAGTTCCAAAGTTTCTTGTATTTGTTCAAGTATACGTTTACCTCCCGGATGAATAGCCCAGTGGTTTATGTTTTCTTTCCAATTAACTCTTGCTTTACACAGGTGTTTAATTTTATCCCTTGTTGAAAGAATTTGGGGAACAATAGCATGTAAGTTTTCTTTCATTGCTTTTGATGCTACATAGGGAATATGCCTACTTAAGTTGACTTCATAATAATATTCTCCACTACAAAATTTAATTGCGTTTAAGGATGATTTAGGCGCAATCATTGTCGTTCTTTTAATAGCCTCAATCATATATATGCTCTTTTTACTTCTTCTCTTGCTCAAGATTACCCCGGCAGCGCCGTCTCCAAACAATGTATTTCCCAAAATAACAGTATCTGATGGACGCGCGCTCATCATGACTGAAGGAATTTCCAATGATATAACCATAGCGTATCGGATATTCGAGTCGCTGCGCATTAACCTTGCTGCTGTGTCAATAGCGATTAACGCAGCGCTGCAGCCCATATAACCTATGTTTAATGTTAGAGCATTCCTGCTGCAATCAAGCTCTGACAGCACATAAGTTGAAATAGAAGGCAAAGTGTTGCCGGTTGTTTGATTCACAATTACCAAATCCAACTCATTAATATTGATGCCGGCTTGTTCAATTAAATCCTTGGCTATATTTAGCGCCATTTTCTTGGCAAAATGATCATAACGGGTCATCTTATATTCCGTATTTAATCTTTCCCAGGATTCGCCTCTGTAATCTTCACACAGGTATCTGACAAATAACGGTTCTTTCAGTAGAAGTTTTTCATAAAGCTTTATATGGTTGCTTTCAAGTCTGGGGAAAAAATATTTTTCTGTTTGATCAAAAAAATCCTGATTTGTGTATTTCACACCCATATTTGTACAGGCAAGAGCTTCAATGTAAATATTATCCCGGAACTTATACAGACTCAGAAATCTTAATTTCTGTAGCTTTTCCCAGTTTTCCCTCATCCTTGAGGCCGCCGCTTATACTTATGGTTTAATTTATAGGTATCTTTAAGTTTATATTTATGTTTTACCCAAATTGAGCGATTCTTTTTAACAACGAGTGTGTCCCCGCCTGAATTCATCAATTTGATCATAGTTACCGGCCTGGAGATCCCTTAAGAAGTCGTTGCACAGTAAAATAGCAGCGCAATGCGCTGTTTGCCATAAATCTCTTGAAGGGCAGTTCCTCAAATCCGAAGTCCTTTATCCCCCGCTGCGCTCCAATATATTCCTTAACGCTGCTATACATTTTCCCGGATACGATAAACGATATGTTCAACCTGTCAAAGGCCTCGAGGTTCTCCTCATCTAAAAAGCCGCTGTCTGTCCGCAGTATGATCGGCACCGTAGCGCTATACTCCGCCCGTATCAGATTTGCCATATCCGTGACCATGCGTATCACCGTCTTGCCGTGGTTGCCATGCTTCTTCCCTCCGCGAAATATCGCATCCACTATCTTGTTCTTCCAGCCCGGATTTTCGAATCGATCGCAACAATATTTCTTATTGTTATATCGGGATGATCCGAGGTAACACTGCTTGTTGTCAGAAGATTCCGTCCGGTGATAGTTACATAATGCGCAGAGCCGACGATGAATATGTCCGGGTTTATGCCGGTTATGACAGGCGGCAACGACTGCGTCGGGGAATCTTCTTTACTGATTGCTAAAAGATTACCTACCTCGTCATACTGATAAAGCGCCCGCTCATTGCCGTTGATAACCCGAATCCGTCTGCCGATGTCGTCATAGAAATATTCTGCATTGTCTCCTGAAACAGTTGAAGGAAGAAGAAATAATAGGGCCATCAGGAAATATGATGCTCTTTTAAGACTGCCTTGCCTCATTACTCACCCCTTGATATCAAGTTTGAAATTGAAGGTATAGAAATTTAGCAAATGATAAACTTGGAAGTCAAGACTTTTCTGCCTTTCCCGAAGAAAAAAATTTCAGCACATTAAAATTTATACCGGTTTTTGAGACATTCGGACTAATGCAAAAATATGGTTGCCGGGAGTTCTTCAGATCAGGCGGGTTACAACTGTCGCAGGAGACTGTTTATGCAATGGTTAACGTCTTTTCGGACAAGCCGGAATGACGAACGGGAATTCTATCGGGTGTTACTTTGGGTGTTTAACTTCCCGTATCCTTTTAATCGCTACAACAAGATACCATGAACGGTATGCTCAT
>Ga0209048_10005695_pt1 | contig 11745 bp, 12 predicted proteins | sample FrelakmetCRP12CR_FD_187146 | JGI IMG/M metagenome (GOLD analysis project Ga0209048, IMG submission 187146) | Freshwater lake sediment microbial communities from the University of Notre Dame, USA, for methane emissions studies - CRP12 CR (SPAdes)... | ecosystem: Environmental > Aquatic >... | reverse complement strand
GAACAGGTAGTCGAGCACGACTGCAATCAGCATCCATGCAACCCCCACACCCGCGTAGTACTGCAGGGGGAGGCGCTCCCGCGGTCTGAACCACCACCAAGCAATCGCGATAGTGATGGGCGTGAAGATGACAAGGAGAATCCAGCCCATTATTCCTGCTAACGGCGTGAAGAACAGCGCCAGCGATGCGAGATACCCGATCAGCCAGAAAACCGTGCCAAGGCCTGCGGTATCTTTAATCCACTGCTTCATACTGGTTGTTTTTACCGCTTCGCATTCTTGTGCTTTGCGCTGGCCCACGGTAAGTCAATGTACCGCGAAAAAACAGGGAGAGCCGGTGACCGAAGCGGAGCAGGGAGCGAACATGCATGAGCGTCTGCATCTTCATGCACAATCAATGATGAAGCTCACGCAGCATTCATAGTGATACTATGAATGTGACCCGATGCGGAAAAAAATCAGGTTATCGGTTTTGGTGGTTTCATGAAGCTGAACGCAATGATAATACCGATTACTGACAGCGCGAGCACATACGGGAATACTCCGATATAGGATCCTGTCGACGTCTTGATGAACCCTGCCAGCTGCGGCCCGGCAATCGCGCCGGCACCATACGCGAGGAAGACGACACCGTAACACCTCGGAAAGTCGCAGGTGCCAAAATACCAGCCGGTGGTTGTCGGTGCGATGGCCAGCCAACCTCCAAGACATCCCCATAGTACGGCAAAGGCAAGGATGTAAACCGGTACGATCGGGATCTGCCATAGGAGAAGTGATGCTGATGCGATCAGGATGAAAGATACCGTGGCAGTATTCCGTGGCGTTAATTTGTCGGTGAGTGCACCAAAGACGGGACGTCCGACACCGTTAAAGATAGCAAAGAACCCTACAAGGAATGTGGCAAGCCCTGCCTCAATTCCCACATCAGTGCCTACCGGTTTTGCTATCGAGATTGCCATGAGACCGGCAAGAGAGCCGATGAAGTAACAGGCCCAGAGCCCGTAGAATGATGAGGATTTGAGCATCAGAGATCGGTTATATTCGCAGGGTTTTTCCTTACCAGGTTTCAGTGCAGGGGGTGTCCACCCTCCCGGAACCCAGCCGGAGGGCGGAAATTTCAATGGTAGCGCCAGCAATGTCGTAAGAACAATAATCACGACACCAAAGATCCTGAACGTGTTCATCACCCCATAAGCACCGATGGACCAGCCTGCGATATTGGCGGTAAAGAACGCGGAGAATCCGACTCCAAAAACCGTGAGCCCGACGGCAAGGCCCCGCCGGTCAGGGAACCAGCGTACTGAAACAGCCACCAGCACACTATATGCAATACCCACACCGATACCCCCGATCACTCCATACAGTACAGAGAGCATCTGGACAGATGACGAAAAGGATGCCAGAAACCAGCCAAAGCCAGTCAGCACACTCCCGATGATCGTCACATTCCGGGGTCCGTACGTGTCGATGATCTTCCCGGTAAACGGCATGCTCATTGCAAAGAATGCAAGAAACACTGAGAATGGCATCAGAATATCATTTGCACTTACTGCCTGGCCAAGCTCACCGGTAAAATAATCAGTGAGTGGCTCGACAAAGACACTCCACGCATAGATCGAACCCAGACACAGGTTGATAATCAGACCTAATGCGACGAACACCCACCTCCCTTTCTCCAGGGGCATCCCGAAAAGTGAAGTTACTTCTCTACCTGGACTATCCTGCATAGAGTTGCTTCCTTTTTTATCTTATCCCGGAATCACATTAAACAGGTAGTCTGTCAGCGTACATGACACGAACAGGATTCCGGCAAAGATCGCGAGTAGCTTGATTGTGATACCTTTTCTTAAGATTACCATCTCCGGCAGCAAAAGCCCCAACCACCCCTTTGGGACACCCACGAACCGATTTTTATTTCTCACACCTTCCTCTTTTTTCATCCTCTACAACCTCACCAGATCCTGATTTTGTAGAGGGGAGGCAAAGCATCCTTATCAGTAGAGTGGGACTGAATAATGCGGGATCCGGTGCGTACGAGTACCTCGTCATCCAGCACTCTCAAACCAATAATATATAATGGTCTGCATGGAGCTTTACAGTGGTATCCGGGATTCATGACTCCGGTAAGGTTTCTCTAAAAACCCCCGCTGGCAAAAATCTGAACAATTTTTTCCCAGAGTCTGACATACCCGGTTAAGATATGGCTCCCACAAAAGACTATGACATCATCATTATTGGAAGTGGTACTGCCGGTGCAGCGGCAGCGACAACGGCAATACATCTTGGGAAATCACGTGTTGTAATGGTGGAACGGGGACCCCTCTGGGGTACCTGTGTGAATTGGGGGTGCATTCCGAGTAAGTTTCTGCTTGCCGCGGCAGAGAAGGAGCATGAGAAGATCCTGTGCAATCAGGAGGGCATGATTCCTGCCGATCCGGACCTTGCAGGTATTCTTGAGCGCAAATATGCTCTCATAGAAAAACTTCGCCGGAAAAAATACCAGTATATCGTTGAAATCCTGGGCGTTGAGATCGTACGTGGTGAGGCCTCATTTTTATCTCCCGGAGAACTCAAGGTCGGGGACGAAGTCATGACTGCCCCGCGATTTATCATTGCCACGGGATCCTCTGCTGCATTCCCCCGGCTTGAAGGCATTGAGACTGTCAGTCCTATGACCAATGTCGAAGCCCTTGAACCGGAAACGATCCCGGAATCACTGATCATCATTGGAGGAAGGGCGCTTGGCCTTGAGTTTGCCCAGCTCTACGCACATCTTGGCACGAAGGTTACCCTGCTGCAAAGAAGTTCACGCATTGTTCCTGAAGAAGAACCGGAAATTTCAGCGCTTATGTTACAGTACCTGGTGGCAGAGGGCATTGATATCCGGACGGGTGTGGACCTGAAGAAGGTTTCGAAGAATGGCGACCGGATAATAGTATCTGCCCAAATCGGTGGAAAACCATTCGAATTTTCCGCCGAACGGATTCTCTTTGCCACCGGCAGATCGCCGAATACCCGGGAACTCCACCTCGAAAGGGCAGGAGTGCAGACCGGTAAGGATGGCGCAGTTCTCGTGGATGAAACACTTCAGACATCCACACCGGGCATCTATGCAGCAGGAGATGTGATCGGCGAACCCCAGCTTGAGACGAACGCGAAATACGGGGGGAGTATCGCTGCAGAGAATGCACTGGGCAACCGGAGAATTACGTTTGACCGCTCACGCTTACCTCACGCCGTTTTTACGAACCCGCAGATCGCCAGCGTCGGATTAACCGAGGAGAATGCACGCCGTGACGGGCTGCAGGTGGTAACCCGGTGTACGCGGATGGATGTTCTGGCCAGGCCGGAGATTATGGGAGATTCCCGGGGGATGGTCAAGATAGTAGCGGAAAAAGGGAGCTGGCGTATCCTGGGGATGCACATCTGTTCACCATTCGCAGCGGAGATACTTCAGGCAGGTGTCCTTGCTGTACATCACCGGCTGACTGTGCAGGATCTCATTGATGCCACCTACATTTTCCCCACGCTGACAGAGGTTCTCTGGGTCTGCGCCCGGGCATTCAGGAGAGAAGACGTGGGAAATTGTCCAGGAAAAATGTAAGAAGGCATTATTCTTTCCGATATCGTTACCTTCAGGATTGTTGCGTATACCGGAGGTTTATTCTTCTGCAAGGAGATGACCCTTTACATTTCTTTCACGTTTGAGAATGTGTTTTCTATGTCTTTATCAGAATATCCCAAATAGTGTAAATCCTTTTTCAGGTCATCAAAAGGTAATGACTGAGTATTCCATTGGGAAAAACCAATTAAGAACCGGGTGAACAATTCAAGGAATTCTCCTGGCCGGCTATGAAAAATATGGTGTAAAAACAAAATTAAAGCGTTATTTATTGTCTCACGACCATACAAATCCGGCCTGTCCCCAGAGTATACCAGATATTCTTTCCATGCATCATCCAAATTATATTTCATGCAAAAAACTGCAAAATTTTCAGATGACAGATAATCTTCGACAGGAAAAATAAATAAATGTGCAGTCAATCGTTTTATCGCTTTTTTAGCATCATGAGCCATCGGGAATTTCCTGAATTTTACTGCATATTTACATTATTCTTCTCATCTTAACAATTTCCCGCATATAGAATTGGATTTTTAGGCACGAATTCCCTTATAAGCACTGCTATTCTTGTGATAAAATAAGAAAAAATGATTAGAAGATTACTTTTTTGCCCCTGCCGCTGCCCGTTTGATAGAATCAATGATTTGGTCTACCGTAAGTACTGGCTTGATGTCGAAACTAACATAAGGAATCCAATTCAGTATCGTAGCATAGAGGGATTTTTCATCGGTTTCGGCAAATGCATACCCCCCGCTGGCATCACTACACATTCCCCAGTCATTTAACGCACCGGATTTTAAATCCGCTTTAACTAATTCAAGCATCGACATCCAGAGTTTCACTCGCTCTTCTGCATTCGTAGGAATCAGCATGGGATTCAGGTGCCATGTCATAAAGAATTTTGTCATTTTCCACCACTCCTGCAATCATCTCTGCTCCACTGATAACAGCGCAATCTCTTTTAAAAAGACAGGTAACCATTCACCCGCAATGAACTGGTGTTCCTTTTGGAGCACGTTCTTGATTGGAGTACCGGAAGATAATACTATCGTAAATAATTTATAAAAATAACAGAATGCCCAATCCCCGCTTTGACTGTATCGTATGATTTCTCCACAGCCGAAAAATCGGTTCTCTCCCGTACCTTAAAAGAGCGGGAAAACGACCTGATCGGGAATTATCTCGAGGTCTTCCGGCCTGCACCGGAATTCCCGTGCAGGAAACAAAAACCTGGGGTCATGAGGGTATTTGCTCTGTTCATTATAAAGAACTGGAGGAATTTCTTCACCATGCAGGAAGAGGCGCGATGGGACGGTTCGCTCTCCATCCAATCCCCCACTACACTTATCTTATCCTCAACCATACCCATAATTACGCATGTCGCCCGATCCCGACCAAACCCCGGCAGATCTCAACGATAGAGAATACTTCTCCGAAAACTGGTGCAACCTCCCCTGGACCCCATGGGTGCCGTTCACCGCAGACAAAGAAGAATTCCGGACCATCCCTAAAGAACCCGGACTCTACCGGATCCGCCCGATCGGCAAAGACTTCCTCATGTATATCGGTGAAACTAAAAGGACGCTCCACCAGCGGCTCCACGAACTTCGTCATACCCTCCGGAGGGGAGAACTGATGCCATGGAATGATCCTCACACGGCAGCACCATCTTTATGGGCCTGGCAGGATGCGGAAGGATTTGAGTACGAGTGCTCAGCCACCCCGCTGGATGCCTCACAAGGCGGAAGACGGGGGATGGAGAGTTTTCTCCTCTATCAATACCGCCAGGAATACGGTGCATCAACGCTCTGCAATTTCGGGCGGTTCCACCCGAGGTACCGGAAATCTACGAACCGGAAGGAAAACAAACGGGGAGGGAAACTCGAAGAAAACCACCAGGATAACCCGGCTGGCGGACCAAGTGTAAAACCGTTAACGGCCATCGGGACACCCGGTGACCGGTACTGGATGGGAATTGCATGGATCGGGAGACTACCGCTTGACGGGGAATCTGTCAGTATGGTTCCCTCCGGAGCGGGATTATACCTCCTGTTTGAACGGGACAACCATGACCTCGTATATATCGGCCAGTCCGCCGATTGTGCACAACGACTCAGGAGCCACGCGATGAAACTGCTGGATGAAAAGGATATGCTGGTCTCGTATCATATCGAGAAAAAACCGCTGCTCCCGCATAACTTAAAAGAGCGGGAAAACGACCTGATCGGGAATTATTTCGATATGTACCGGAAAGCACCGCGGTATCAGTTTGGGAAGAGCCAATAGACTTCTTCTCTACGGTCATCGCTAAGATTCCGGAGAAGGGGGGAAAAGATGGGACGAACGAAAAGTGGGGTCGGGTGTGTTCACCAAAAAAAATACCAAAAAATCTATGCGTTCTTATCAGCTTTAATCTCACCCGATTCTATCGCATCGAGGAACAATTCACAATCACGCTCAGTCTGATCAGCATATAGTTCTGCAAAGGTCCCGATTGCCCGGTCAAACGTGTCGGATTTCCCTACATACCCATAGATCATGGGGGCATCTCCTGACCGGGCATGAGCACGGGCGAGGGTCCAGCCACATATTTCTGCATACCCGGACAACCGCTGTGGGTTCATAATCGAAATATCGACGGAAAATTTCATATCCCGGAGCTGCCGGATATAAAATTGCCGTTTATATTTGCCGGTGCCGGTCGTCCACCCGAGCATCATATCGCTTGCTGACTGCATCAGGCGCTGGCCAACCACAACCCTTTCTCCCTCGTGACTGAATTCACTTTTTCCCGCATAGGGCTCAAGGACGGAAGGACGTGCCTCTTTGATCTGGAGGAGGAGGGGGTCATCGTCTTCTGCCAGAAAGAGCGCCACGCCACACCAGGTCCCTACACTCCCAACACCTACAACCTTGTTCGCAATATCCTCGATATGATAATGGTCCAGCAGCACCCGGCGGTCATAGGGCAGGGTTTCGCGATACGCCTTAAGTGTATCGATAGCAATTTCAGGAACTTTTTCTTCAGGAGGTGAATGGTACACGAGAGGGAGCTGGTCGATGATGAGCCGCCTCCCATCATGGACCTGGGTAATTTTGGGAAATACATAATCTGCTATATTTGCCCGTGCCTCATCAGCTATACGCTGCCTGTTTTTTTTTGCCTCAGCATCGGGTGCCGATGCAATAATTGTATCAGCATCGAGCTTGGCATACCACACATCGAGCACTTTCATCGTGGAAAACTTTGCGATTGCCTCGCGATATGCCTGGACACAGGTTCTCGTGATAGTAGTGCAATCCTTGTCTGAAAAATCATTATCCAGGGCGCCTACATAAAAACTGGTAGCAAGACGCTTGATATCCCATTCGAAGGGTGCCGGGAGGGTCTCATCGAAGTCATTGATATCAAAAATAAGGTTCCGCTCAGGCGTGGCAAACAGGCCGAAATTGGAGAGGTGACAGTCACCGCAGACCTGGACCCGGATACCGGATATCGGGGTGTGTGCAAGATCCATTGCCATCAGAGAAGCAGTGCCACGGTAAAAAGCAAAGACACTCTTTGCCATGCGGCCATACCGAATAGGGATCAGGTGCTGAAGCCTGCCTTTACTTGATTCTTTAATGACCTTTACCGGATCAGGGCGGTCCCTGGCCATCTCAAATTCAGCATGTGACTCCCTTGGGATCTTTGCCCGCAGGGCTTTTCCTTCCTGCCGGCGCTGTTCACTCGTCTTGTAATCTGCAATAAATCTCGCAATGCCAAACGCATCGCGTTTCACCGTTGTTCCCTTTATCATAGTTCCCCATCACCCTCATTTGCAAGCTGAATTCCTTTTTAAAAGACTGAGTAGGTATCCTCCCCTTTGTATTGATAGTGTAAAGATTTTTCTGAAGCTTTCATTTTTTCCCCATCTCTTTACCCTCACAGATCCCCTCGCAGTCCTGGCATCAGTATTATCAACCCCTGTTTCTTATCATTCATCAGGTTACTCGTCCATTCGCGGGAAAGCATAAACCCATTAATGATTAAAATCAGGTTCAGATCAGTGAAGTAACCCAATACCAACGGAAAAATGATTGTGGGGGTGAATCATGTCACGAACTGAAGAAATCTCAAAAAAAACCGGAAAATTCCCGGTTCTCGAAGGAATCCTCCCGATAAATAAAGCGCAGGTACCGCTGGATATCATTGCAGGGATCACCCTCGCAGCACTGGCAATTCCCGAAGTGATGGGGTATGCAAAGATTGCTGGCGTGCCGGTGGTCTTAGGGCTCTATACCATTCTGATCCCCATCGCTGTGTTTGCCCTCTTCGGATCTTCACGCCACCTCGTCGTGGGGGCAGATTCTGCAACCGCTGCAATCCTTGCTACAGCCCTTGTGACTATGGCCGTGCCCGATTCTCCCCAGTATATTGCACTCGCCGGCATGGTGGCACTTCTTGCAGCGGTTTTATTAATCCTCTCGCGTATCCTGAAACTGGGTTTTATTGCAGATTTTCTCTCCCGTGCAGTGCTGATCGGGTTCCTGACCGGTGTGGGAATCCAGGTTGCACTGGGCCAGGTTCCCGCCATGTTCGGGGTACCGAAAGAGGGGAATGGTCCCATCCTGCAGGTTGTCCACGTGTTCACCCAGGAAATTCCCCTGATGAACAGCATCACGGTGCTGCTTTCAATCCTTGTCCTGATCATCATCTTTGCCGGGGGTCATTTCCTGAAAAAGATACCCTGGGCACTTCTCGCAGTAATCGGGACCATCATTGCATGCTGGGCACTGAACCTTGAAGCCCTGGGAGTAACGACGATCGGCACGGTTCAAGGGGGTCTTCCGGTCATCGCATTTCCGGTCGTGCCCCTTGACCAGATCCCCGAACTTCTTGGCGTTGCACTGGCCTGTTTCCTGGTAATTCTTGCCCAGAGCGCAGCAACTTCGCGGGCATATGCGTTGCGATATGAAGAAAAATTTGATGAGAATGTTGATCTTGTCGGTCTCGGCTTATCCAACGTTGCTGCCGGCATGTCAGGTACTTTTGTTGTGAACGGGAGTCCCACAAAGACCGAGATGGTCGACAGTGCGGGCGGGAAAACCCAGCTGGCATCAATTGTTACGGCAGGAATTGTGCTCATCGTATTGCTGTTCCTTACAGTACCGCTGTCCTACCTGCCGAATGCAGTGCTGGCAGCAATTGTGTTCACTATCGGGATCCGGCTTATCGATATCAATGGCATGAAAAACATACTTGCCCGCCGCCCGGCTGAATTCGGTGTAGCCCTCCTGACGGCACTGACGGTGATCTTTATCAGTGTTGCATGGGGGATCATGATTGCAATCGCACTCTCCATTCTTGTCCATCTCCGCCATAGTTACCACCCCATAAATGTCCTTCTCGCTAAAACACCAGAGGGTGAATGGAAGTCAGCTCCTCCCGCATCGGGAGAGCAGGCTGCACCCGGATTAGCGATCTACCGGTTCGGGGCAAATCTGTACTATGCGAATGAAAGCCGTGTCACAGAAGAAATTCTTGACCTCGTGAAAAAAGCCAGTCCAAGACTGAAATGGTTCTGCCTTTCTGCATCCATGATCAGTGATGTCGATTACTCCGGCTCTGAATCAATCAGACAACTTCATGAGGAACTGAAAAAACGTGGCGTCGTGCTCGTGTTGAGTGATGTCAGGGATCAGGTTATGCAACAATTGGAGCAGGACACGATCATCGATCTGATTGGAAGGGATTATGTATTCGATTCCTTCCGTGATGCGGTTGTGGCATATCAAAAGGTCAATGAAGGGGCTTAAAGTCCTTTCATCCGGATTCATTTTTAGTATCTGCGAAAATTCCAGGGAATTTCCCTGATATATAACAATATAATACTTCTTTTTTGAGAAATTAAAAAAAAAGAATTTTGGGAACAGAGCACCAGGAACATGAAGGCAGATTCCCCAATCCGAAAAAACAGGCATTCTCTTTACCGTAACTGCAAAACCATAAAATATCCCGGGAATCCAAAGGTTCACTCTAGCGATGCGTGGTGAGGAGGACTAAAATATGCGATGGAGAGATGGTCGCCGGAGTGACAATGTCGAAGATCAACGGGGACGGGGAGTAAGTCCTGGGACACTTGGAGGCGGAATTATCGGGATTCTGGTCATTGTCGTTATCGGCCTGCTGATGGGCGCTGATCCGGTTACCCTTCTGAGTGCGATTATAGGGCAAAGCGGGAGTTCGCTGGACGGGCTGACTCCTCCCGCACCATTATCAGCAGCTGACAATGAGTCAGCCGATTTTGTATCCGTTGTCCTGGCCGATACGGAAGATACGTGGCTGGTCATTTTTAAAGAACGAGGTATGGTCTATACTCAACCAAAACTGGTCCTGTTTTCTGGCGGAGTAGACTCAGCGTGCGGGTTTGCCCAGTCAGCGATGGGTCCTTTTTATTGTCCGAATGATCGGAAAGTGTATATTGACCTGGATTTTTACCATGAATTGAAAGACCAGCTGGGAGCCCCCGGCGATTTTGCCCAGGCGTATGTCATCGCCCACGAGGTTGGTCACCATGTACAGAACCTCATGGGAACATCAGACAGGGTCCAGGGACTCCAGAGCCGGAGTAATGAGGTCACGGCCAACAAGTATTCAGTCATGCTGGAATTACAGGCGGATTGTTATGCGGGTATCTGGGCGAACCATGCCGACACATCCCGTCACATTATCGAAAGCGGTGATATTGAGGAAGCCATGAACGCTGCCGCGAAGATCGGTGACGATGCCCTGCAAAAACAATCGCAGGGCTATGTAGTGCCCGATTCCTTTACGCACGGCACATCCGCGCAACGGATGAAATGGTTTAATGCCGGCCTGGTAAGCGGGGACATCACCTCGTGCGACACGTTCAATGCAGCAGCAGTGTGATCATCTCATCAGGAACTTTTTTTAAAAAAAGTGGCTCATGTGAAAAAAGGGTATGATATTCACATCACCCGGGTGCCGGTTACTTCTTCCTTCCCTTTGTGCTGTCATACCCGCAATGGTTGCACGAATAGCTCCCGTCGGCTCTGATCTTGATACTGGAAGCCTGGCACTTCTCACATATGGGTCGATCGTGTTTCACATGCTTGGTTTGTTGTTGCTTATCCATTGGGATTGATTGCCTATTTTAATATAAAAAGATGTACTGTGGAATCTGCATTCGCAACCACTTTTCTACCCCCTGCTCTATGATGGGCATGGTCACCCGATGCCGGCCAGCAGTTACCTTCTTTTAAAAACCCAGTCTGGTCCCGGATTATGGCCGGATAGAATTCCATACCCTGTTCATCAATCACGAAAAAGAATCCCGGCATACTCCCGCCAGCTCCCGTGCAAGGACCGCAAACCCCGGGATGATCGGTAACTATTATACCGTGAACGATTCCTTTGCTGTATAAACAACAAATCAGGATTATTCATGGCAGATGCAATGGACCCGGATACGTACCTCGATACGATATGTTATCCTGTAGAACGGTATCTCATCGGTTTTGCCGTCCGGGATAAGGAACGTCTTATCAGTGCGCTGATAAGCAACGCTCTCCTCAATGAACCGGTTGGGTTTGAACAACTCAGAAACATTCCTGTTGATAAGAGCCTGGAAACAATCGGGGATTTTATCCTTGACTTTGTAATCATCGATAATTTTGCTACCAAAGAGCGGTATACCGCACAGCAGATTGATGATTTCCGCCAATGGTACGGAAAAAATGAAAACCTCCAGTATTTTGCTAAAAACTGTATCCATTTACACAATTACATCCTCTGGGGCCCGGATGAAAGAAAACAACAAAAATGGGACCAGCCGACAACGGTAATTTTAGCAGACCGGTTCGAGATGCTGGTTGCCGTCATCTATCTTGAAAAAGGCATTGAGGCTGTTAAGGAATTTTTGAAAAAACACCATTTTTTCGAAGAAATTGACACATTGAAAGCACCCTGATCCGGTGACCCCCACGCGATCCTGGCATGCAATCCCCTGGGAAAGACCCTTGTCTGCATAATGATGGTGCCCGTGCCCTTTTTTATCCCTGGAGATTGAATTCTGCCGCTTCTCTTGAAAGGAAATAGCCAAGAATGGTCCGGATAACAA
>Ga0209048_10005694_pt1 | contig 11746 bp, 10 predicted proteins | sample FrelakmetCRP12CR_FD_187146 | JGI IMG/M metagenome (GOLD analysis project Ga0209048, IMG submission 187146) | Freshwater lake sediment microbial communities from the University of Notre Dame, USA, for methane emissions studies - CRP12 CR (SPAdes)... | ecosystem: Environmental > Aquatic >... | reverse complement strand
AAGCTTCGATAGCTCTCGAAGATGACCGGCTCATCGATCGAGAACCTATCGAAGCTTGCGAACCAAGCCAAAATCAGTGGCGTCGAATTCGCCACACTGGAAACGCTCGTCAATCGCATGGCCGCTGGCATGGGCGGCGCCGACGAACAGACGACGAAGGTCAAGATGGCGCTCGCCGCCCTTGGTGTCGCTGCCAAGGATCCCGCCGAGGCGGTGTTCGAGGTGGCCAAGAAATTGGACCAGTATGCCGACGGCGTCAACAAGGCCGCGCTCGCACGTGAAATCTTCGGCAAGGGCGGGCCTGCGTTCCTGGCGATGCTCAAGGATCTCGCCGACGCGCATACGGTCGCCGCGACTCATACCAAAGAGCAGACCGCCGAGGCGGAAAAACTGCAGCAAGCGCTACGACGCCTGTCCGTGGAATCGACGACGCTGAGGGATGCGCTGCTGTCGGGCGTCGTGCCGGCTCTGGAAGGCACGTTAACCGCATTCAACAACGCGCGTGCGTCCGGGCTGGGGTTCTGGGCAGCTCTGCTCGGACCCACCGACCAGGGCGGAGCGCAGGATAAGCTCGACGCCTGGTCAGCTGAGCTCGCGAAGAAGCAGAAGGAAATCGCGGCCACCGAGCGGGACATGTACCCATTCAAGAGCGAGCGCCTGGAATCGCTCAATGCGGAGGCCGCCGCGATCGAGAAGAAGGTCGCCGCCTATCAAAAGCTCGCTGGCATCTACGCACAAGCCAACCTCGGCGACGTTTCCTGGCTGAACGATCGGAAGAAGGAAGCGCCGGGCCTGCCGCCGGAGGCCAAGCTGCCCAAAGTGGCCGTCGCCGACTACGCGGCCGAAATCCAGAAGCTCAACGACGAGATGCTGAAGCTCTCCGGCGGCGGAGGCGGGTACGCACACCTGATCGCGGCGAACGAGCAATACCAAAAGGACTTGCAGGCCGGCAAGCAGATCAACGCCGACCAGGTGCAGGCGCTGATGAAGACCGCCGTCGCTGCCGACGAATTGACGAAGCAAACCAAGGAGTGGGACGAAACGATGAAGGCCGCGCTCGAGCGCGCCAAACAGGAGCAGGAGGCACTCGAGAAATTCACCGCCAAGCAAAAGGAAGAAGCGGAGTCGATCAAAGCGCTGGTCAGCAGTCTGGACGAGCAGACGCGCACGATGTTCATGTCGAATGACGAGCGCGAGCGCGCAATTGCTCTCGCGAAGCTGCAGACCGATTACGACAAGGGGTTGATCCCGACCGAGGGAGCGCTGGCTGAGGCCGTCGCCAGCGTGGGCGCGGCATTCGACAAGCGCAATGCTGCCCTGGGCCTGAAGAAGTCCCTAGACGAACAAGAGGCTGCGTGGAAGAAGACGTACGACGACATCAGCAACACCATCACCGACGCACTGATGCGCGGGTTCGAGCATGGCAAGGATTGGGCGCAGAACTTCATCGACACGCTCAAGAGCATGTTTGGGACGCTGGTCCTGCGGCCAATCATCCAGGCGGTCATATCGCCAGTGGCGGGCGGGCTCGCTGGGCTATTTCCGGGTACTGCCGGAGCGTCCGGGGGCGCCGGTGGCCTCCTCAGCGGCGCGTCGAGCCTGTCGTCGCTGTGGAATGCGTTCAGTGGCGGGACGTCCAACACAATGGCGAGTCTGGCCATGTCCGGCGGCGGCTCAGCGCTCGGATTGTCGACGACGGGGTCCTATCTGGCTGGGACCGCGGGCGGAGCTGGAGCCTTCGGTCTTGCCGGCACGGAGGCGGCCGGCGCGATCTCCAGTAGTTCCATGCTTACCGGTGTGGGCAGCGCTATGGTCGCGGCGGCGCCCTGGCTGGCGATCGGCGCGATCGCGATCCCCATCATCATGTCGCTCATCAAGAAGGGCGGCGGCCCGAAGGTCGGCGGTTACGCGGGCTCCGGCGACATCAGCGGCGCACCCGGGACGGACTACCTGACGCGCTCGAGCTCGGGGGCCGAGCAGGACGCGGCGTCGCTGAAGCTGACGCAGACGACACTCGACTCCTACAACACGCTGGTCAAGACGCTCGGCGGCAGCGGCACCGCCGGCTTCCGGAGCGCGTTCTCGACCGACCCGAAGGGCACCGCCAGCAACATCGTCTACCAGCAAGCCTACGTCGGCGGGAAGCAGGTCTATAGCGTCAACACCGGCGAAGGCGCCGGCGCGCTCGGGCGCGACCCGGCCGTGATGCAGGCGCGCATGGAGCTGGAGGCGAAGCGGGCGCTCCTGGCTGCGCTGCAGGCGTCGGACCTGCCCGCCGACATGGCACGCATCCTCAACGCGGTGTCCGCAGTGTCCGCCACGTCCGACGACGTCGACAAGATCCTGGCGGTGGCGACGGCGATCGGCACCATCAACACGCAGATCGCCAATCTGGACCCGACCAAGCTGAACGACATGCTGGACGGGCTGACCAGCAAAACCGCGATGGACGTGTTCCGCGCCCAGGGCGACGCCCTGGATCGGCTGGTCGAGAACTACGATGGCACGACAGCGGCGACGCAGGCCCTCACCCAGGCGTCGAGCCAATACTACAGCACGGCGGTCGCCCTCCTGCAGCAGATCCGCGAGGTGTCCAACGCGTTAGACACCATGTTCGCGGGCACCCGGGAATCGATCTTCCTCTCCGGTCGGGATAACTCATTCCAGTACGACTACTACCGCAAGCAGGCGGACACGCTGACCACGAACATCGGCAGCGAGAGTGACCCGGCGAAGATTGCGGAGGAGGCGAAGCAGGTTAATGAACTTATCGGCAAGGCGTGGGGACTGCTCGACGAGGGCTCCAAGGGGGCGCTGCGTGACCAGTTCCTGCAGGGGATCGACAAGGTCAACACGGCGGCGGACACGCGCCTGGCGGAACTGGGCACGACCGTGCAGAGCGCGGCCAAGAGCGACCTGGAGTCGGTCAAAGATGTGCTCGCGGCGATCGCGGACAAGATGGGCGTTGCCGCGGACAAGATCGACGGAGGAGGCGACAAGATTCTTGCGGCGGCAAACACGCCAGGTGGTGTGAGCAGTCCCAGGGAAAGCGGGTTGGCCGAGACGGCTAACAAGGCGCCGGCGCGGTGGGTTTCTTCGGCCAGTACGGTGTAATCATAAATACGTCCGAAGAAATCGGGATATTGGACAATAACCAGGGCAGTTTTATCATCTATAAGAGGCAAGAGTGCTTCAGGTCCAGCCTGAAGGTCGACCTCTGCCCCGCTCAGATTGATCTCAGTGCCCTCATTATATGTCTGCACTGTGGCGCGGTAGTGCGGGTGGAGGGAAGGAGAAAGCACGACCTTATTACGCTTGCCTCGGAAGTTCGCGTAAGCCATGCCGACTGCCTCGGCGACCGCTGTGGCTCCGTCGTAATGAGAGGCATTGCTGACTTCCATACCTGTCAATGAGGCAACCAGGCTTTGATATTCAAAGATAGCCTGCAGGGTACCCTGCGAAACCTCTGGCTGGTAGGGAGTGTAAGCGGTTAAGAACTCGCCCCGGCGGATGATAGCATCTACAGCGGCAGGGATGTAATGAGCGTAAGCCCCGGCGCCCAGGAAACAGACCAGGTCGTTGGTGGTTTCGTTGGAAAGGGCCAGGCTTTCCATCTCAGCTTTGGCTTCCATCTCGGTCAAGGCTCTAGGTAAATTAAGGTTTGGGAAGCGATGCGCTGCAGGGACATCTATAAAGAGGTCTTCCAGTCGCGACACTCCGACTGTACGCAACATCGCTTCCCGGTCGGCATCAGTATGGGGAATGAACATTTTGCCTATTCCTTTTCCTGGACCTGGGCTTCATATGCCGCCGCATCCAGCAAACCATCCAGCTCGGTCTTGTCATTTAGCTCCAGCTTTACCATCCAGGCTTCGCCATATGGATCGGTGTTAACTTTTTCGGGGCTGGCTGGAAGGGCTTCGTTCACTTCAATAACCTTCCCGCTCACCGGGAGATACACCTCTGCGGCGGCTTTTACTGATTCAAGGGTGGCACAGGTTTCACTCTTTTTGGCCGAATCTCCAACCGATAGCACGATTTCTACATATACAATGTCAGAGAGCTGTTCCTGGGCGTGGTCGGTGATGCCCACGGTGCCAATGTTGCCTTCAACTTTGACCCATTCATCGTTTTTGGTATATTTCAGGTTAGCAGGGGTATTCATAATCGGTTCTCCAATTCTTCTCTAAATCTATGTGGATTTTTTATTCGCGATGAAGATGGTGGTCTGGTTTAATTCATGGATTTGTTTAGCTGGCTACAATCCTGGTTAATAACAAAAGCGCACGCTAAGGATGCGTGCGCCTCTGTGGGAAACCTGAGAGATTCGCGCCCGCATTACGAGCGCTTGCCCCGTCGGTGCTGATCCAAATCCTGCCGGATATTGGTTCATGCTTTCCAGAGGTCTGCAGGAATAGAGTCCTTTTACCTGAGAGTTTCAACCGGCAAACGTGCCTGCCTGCCAGATTTGCCCCTTCGGTGCCCATTCAATCTAAAATGGGTCTCTTCTCTGCTCCTGTTGGTCTATTCAATCCCATTTTAAGGGACTGTATAGTAAAAGTCAAGCGATTTTAATTTCCTGTCAGGATCCCGCGCGTCCAATCGCCCACCAGCCAGTACTTGAAGTCACGCCCCTGGTTGCACTCGAGAGCGCCAATCACGCCGTAAACCAGGGCGGCGACAGGTACAAGGGAGATCAATAGGGCAATGGGCATACACAGGCATCCGACCAGGACAACGGCCAGCATCCCGCTCACTGTCCAGGCTAAAGCGGCCAATGCCCCAGCGCCAATGAAGGCGATCAACTGGAAAACGAAAGCCTGCATCGATTGGTATGCAACATAGCGCGAGCGGTCCTTAAAGACCAGGTAGATGATCAACGCGGCCACGGTACCCAGGAAACCGGTGAACAGGTTTAGCAGGATGCTTAGCTGTGCCAGCATGGCCCAAGTCCGCTCGTCAGCGGGTGAGAGTGGCTGCGGGAGAGAGACAGTTGGAGAAGCCGCAGGGGTAGAGGCTGCTAAAGGCGGCAATTGAGGCGCAGGCGCGGGCAGTGGTGCCGGCGGGATACTATCGGGGGGAACCTCTGGGGTTGTGTTGGTGTCTTCCATCGGTTTACTCCTATTGATCTAGAAATAAACCCCGCCTTCATTTTTCCTCTCGGAGATGAATACGGGGTTTTGCAAAGCTGATTAGACTTTATCCCAACCCTGTCCTTTGATAAAATTAGTGATGACCGGAATCTCGTAATACTTTCCCATGTAGGCTTCGTAGGCAAAGAAAAGGGTCAGTAACCAAAGGACTGGCAGGCACAAACTGCCAAACCCGAACGTCACTGCAGTGAGAATGAGGCCGACTACAAAAATAACTAGGTTTATTGCAAGGGCCTGGACTGCGTGGAACTTTATAAAAGGTCTTTTCTTCTTGTCTTCCATCAGCAAGACAATGATTGCAATGATGAAGATTGGGTAGCCAAGCGCCGCCCAAAGCTTATCATCGCTGGTGACATCGGATGAAGTGAACTGGTCAGTCATTGTTTATTTCCTCCAAATGGATAACGAAATAGGTCCGGCGCATTTAGACCGGTTGCTAGTTCAAATCATTTTACAACAAATTCTGTATAATGCAAGCGAATCTTAAGTACTCCCAATGGATTGGTGACCATCTTACTTTCCTAACCATTCAACTTTTCCACGTCACAACGTGATCACTTTGTCGGCTCGCCATAGGGCTTCCAGGATATCCGCCATACCACCCACAATTCCCACCCGGACTTTTTCGCCCAGGTGATAATAATTCAAACAAGTCTGGCAGACGATCAGACGGACGCCCCTGGCTTCGAGAGATTTTAAATGGACCAGAATAGGTGATCCTTCGACTACAAGCTTTACTCCTTCGGTGTAGAAGCAGATAGCAGTTGGCAGGTAGCTGTGCTCGTCAACCAGGCTCAAGAAAATGCCAATAAGTTTCTGCTGTAGGTCAACATCGGCTTTTCCCATGCCATTGTTTGTAACGAGGATAACGGTGGATGAAACTTGAGGGGAATTGGTCATAGGGAATATCTCCTGGTAAGGATGAGTAAAATTGGTAACAACGAACTATGGGTTATTTCTGTGGTCCCGAAAGAAGATAGGTGGGCGCCGGGGAGTGATGGGGCGATCGCCGGACCAGGGAGCAACAGGCGCCATGGTCAAACCTGCCAGACGAACGAGCACATAATCGTAATTGACCCGCCAGCCGGCAAAATCTAACCATGCCTGTTCAATATCGGTTTTCAAGGGCACTCCGTTGGCTGCCAGCTCTTCCCAGACGGCGTCGAACTCTGCCCTCGAAACGCTGATGGGATCGACCGGGTAATGTGGATTGTGATTATATGGGAAATTAAAGTAATCAGCAATATGCCGCAGGGCCAGGAAACCTGCCCGGATACACAAGGCGGCCTGGGGATCATAGGTTATATCCAGAGCGGAGAGTGTAAATGACGCCGTATCCAGAACTGCTCCGGCGGCTGTCACCCAGGAGTGATCCGGGTGTGGCGAGCGGAAAAATACCAATGCTGGCAGCGAAGTATGGCTTTCTTCGATGTCGGCGAACCAGGCTTCCCAGGCGCGCCATTGCTCATTCAGACTTGTCAGGCCGTGAATGCGATGAAAGCGCTCGACCATCGGCGCGATGGATGGAGGGTTTCCGGCGCGCACTTCCAATAATGACACGGCCGCTTCCCGTCGCGAGAAGGCTGAATACATAGTGGGCAAGTAAGCAATCAATAGGGCCACTAAAATGAGACCGATAGTGGCTTCAAAATAACTTAAAATAGTGGAAATAAAACCTGGTGATGTAGAAGTCCCCAGGGTTAATAATGAGGAACCGCTGAGCCGGAAAACATTGTCCCAGGAGCTGAAATCGAGCGCGCGGTACATGCAACCGAAGCCTGCCATGATCAACGTAAGCCAGGTAGGGAGTAATAACAGCAGGCTGATGGGAGCGTAAAAAGCCATGATGCGGTCGCGCTGAAGGTAAGTTTGGGTGAAACGCAGGCGCAGGTTAAAAAAGAAACGCACAACGATGAAGACCAGCCGGGTGAGCTGATCGGGAGCGCTGCGCGGCAAGACAAAGGTACGCACCGCGGATAGCAGCGTCGCCGCGACAATGGCAATACCCAGCAAGAATATTAACAGGCGCAAGAGAACCATAGAGTTACGATTATAAAGCGATATTAAGGGATTTTCCAAATAATTCTTTATAAGTTCTAAGAATACGACCGTTGGGGTTTGTGCTATATTCATATTATTCTGGGGTAATTGGGTATTCAATCATCAATCACCAGAATGAAAAAGGTTAATGTCTAGGGTGATAATAAACCACATAATAACCCAATTTATAGAAACCTCTTCAATATCGATAGCCGAGATCGTATGATGCAATTATTCAAGCTTGAAGTTAAACCAGATTGGCAAGAGTTCGATCGGCGTAGGACGCATGAATATATCCAGTTATGGCGATCGTTGCAAGGTCTGGTTATTGGATCAACTGCGGTAATGATCATACTTTCAGCGTTGCCTTTGTCATGGCAGTTTGAGTTTACCCTCAGAACGACTCTTTCCTTTGTCCTTTTCTTGACATTTTCCCTGTGGATTATTTATCAATCACAAATCAGCAATTTGTGGCGGATGGTCGTAATCTTCTTACTGCTTGTGGGAGCAAGCGTGATCGCTGGCTACACTTTTGAATGGCCACCAAAAGGGGGGGTAACTGACACGGGCTTACATTTATCATTGCCGGTTGCAATCCTAATCCCATTTATCAGTTGGAGCATCCTTACCTGGAGTTATCGCCGATTCCCGAACCAGATGAGGCGATTGGGTTTCTTCCCTGAACAATGGCCAATCAACCTCCTAATCGGATTATTGGCTGGTGGCATTCTCGGATTCCATTTCCTGATCTCAACCTTAATATTGACCGGACGGGGCGTACCACTCATTTCGGTAGCGCCACAGATGCTTTGGACATTCCTTTTTCAGGTCGGTCTGGCTGCCCTAGGCGAAGAATTCCTGCTACGCGGGATTGGATTTCAGTTACTCTACGAGGAAGAACAGAATAACTTTTGGAGTGTAGCAGGAAGAATCGCTTTATTAGATCTGCTTATCTATATTGTCCCTATGTTCCACTCTGCCTGGTCAATGATGTGGGTGTGGGTTTTACTCTATCAAGTGGTATTTTCTTTTATAGTGACTTTTTTACGTCATCGGCAGGGCAGCCTGGTCGCCTGTATCATGTGTAGTGTGATCTTCCATACTTTATTGGCACTGGTAGCATTATGGTAGGAACAGAGATCACCGCAACGAAGAGACAGAAATCTAAGCTGGGCCGCGCGTCGGATGTGACGGCCTTAATCATCGCGCTTTTATCTGTACTTGCGACATTGTGGCTGTTGTATTATTGGGAGCTCAATGAACAACCCTTTCGCCAATTGCTTCGTTACATCTCAATCATTCCAGTATGTTATGTGGCCTATCAATATGGGATGAAAGCAGGCATCAGCCTGGCAATCTTTTTTAGCACGATTTTCTTACCCCAGTTATTTTTGACCGCTCGAGCGTATTTATTTTCACCCCAGACGATCCAGTTGATTGCATATATTCTATTCATCAATACATTTGCGTATGTAATCGCCGATATAGCCGAATCGATTCGAACCCACAAGGTATTGAGCAGTACTGTGCGGGATTGGGGGACATTACTAGCAAAAACTTCGGCATTAGATGAAGTGATCAAGTTCATCCTGGAGCAATCGAAAACCATCTGTAAGGCGGATATCAGCATCTTCTTGCTGCGAAACCCGCTGGACGCCCAATGGGAAATAAATACACTTGATGAAAAGATGCCCTTACCGTTATACGGCAACCCGGATCGAGAACGTATGACTTTGGCAGAATGGCTATTGGATCAGGACAAAACTCTGGTTTTGAACCACCTGGATGAAGAGAATTCATTTATTATTTCACCACCAGGGGCTGCCGCCGAAGAAATATGGTCACTTTTAGCTCACCCGTTGCGCCACAACGATGGGACACTGATGGGCATGCTGGTCCTCTTGAATAAAGCCCAAGGGGAATTTACAAAGCTAGATCTTCAGGAATTGAATGAGCTGGTTAAGGGTGGAGAGCGAGCATTAGAGCAAGCAGGGTTATATGCTCGAACAGATTACGCACTGGCGCGCCGTGTTCGGCAGCTTGCTGCCATCCAGCGTACGGCTCGTGAGTTGAATGCTACCCTAGACCCCAAGCAAATAATTGAGCGCACCTTGGAATGCGCTCTGGAAATCACGGACGGTGATGCCGGTTTCATCAGCCTGGACATGAAAGGCTTTCCGCCAATTTTTCAATCATTCGGGGCGCGCATGGATGAAGCCAGGGCGCCTTTATTAGTCGCCAGGGCGCGTGAGTTGGAACGAGCAGCCATCCTTACCTCAGATGAGTCGAGCATCCCACCTTTGTTGCCTCAAGCCAACTCGCGATTATTAGCGCCGATTAAACGTGAGAACCAAACCCTTGGTATGGTGATTGTAGAAAGTTCCAGTCCTCGAATTTTTAAAGAGGCTTCCCGACATGTCTTAACCATCCTGGCTGACCATGCTGCGATTGCTCTAGAGAACGCGCGACTTTTTCAGGAGAGCCAGATGGAGAAACAGCGCGTTAGCTTGATCATCCACAGCATCGCGGATGGGCTGTTCACAACTGACGCAACCGGTCATATCCTTACCCTTAATCCTGCAGCAGAACGGTTGACTGGCTGGAGCGCTGAGGAAAGCGTTGGTCACTTGTGTTGTGAAGTTTTTGGTTGCCATAGCTCAGAAGACGCCGATGCGGGTCCTTGCCAGTTATTACAGGCACTTTCACAACAACGTGATGCATATATCGAAAGGTACATTATCCGCCAAAAATCGGGGACCAAGCGGGTTATCTCACTCAGTATGGCTCCGTTGCCGGCTAATAAAGAAATCCCGTTTGGATCGGTATTGCTCTTCCGAGATATCACAGAACAAGACGAAATGGAGCGATTGCAAAAAGAGTTAATTGCAGCGATATCGCATGAGCTGCGTGCCCCTCTATCCCATATAAGTACCATCACAGAAACCTTGACCGATTCCAATGATATTGCAATGAAGCCTTACTATAAATATCTGGATAACCTGATGGTACAGACCAAACGACTGGCGGATTTTTCCGACCGCATACTGGATGTTTACCAAATGGAAACGGGCAGATTAAACTTACAATTACGCCCATTGCCTATCTGTTTAATGGTAGATGACCTTATCAAGCAATGGGAAATTAACTCTGCTCGCCATACTCTCACGGTGCATTTACCGGAGAAATCACCCTGGGTTTGGGCGGATGAAAATGGGTTTAAAACAGTGATGAATAACTTGGTAGACAACGCTGTGAAATATTCCTCGCCAAACACGAAAATTGATATATTTGTAAAGCAACCATCCAATGGACTTATAACCTGTGCAGTACAAGATCAGGGTGTCGGGATTGGGCCTGAATTTCAAACCAGGATTTTCCAGCGCTTCTACCGCATAAATGGTGGAGACTCACAACGCGTCTACGGCCATGGATTGGGATTATATATCGCCAAGACATTGGTAGAAGCTATGAATGGGCAAATTTGGGTCGAAAGTGAAGTTGGCAAGGGCACCTGTATTGCATTTTGTTTACCAATAATGGAGGAAGGCAATGAGGGAAAAGATATTGATTATTGATGACGACAGGGCCCTGACGGAAATGTTGGCTCAAAAACTGGAGCCACGAGGTTTCGATATTCTATCCGCGGAACGGGGATTGGATGGTCTCAAGATGGCTTACGAAAACCATCCCGACATGGTTATTCTAGACGTTATGATGCCAGATATGGATGGGTGGGAGACTTGTCGGCGTCTGCGCGAGTTATCGGATGTGCCGATCCTGATGCTCACTGGCAAGGTAAGCGAGGAAGATGTCGTGAGAGGTTTCCAATTAGGGGCGGATGACTATGTGAGGAAACCATTTAACCTGAAGGAATTAGAGGGGAGGATTCGGGCTATATTAAAACGCGCGAATAGTATTGAGGCTGAGAATAATCAGGTGTTTGATGACGGAAAAATAAGGGTAGACCTGGAGCGACAGCAGGTTTTCCGGGAAGGGAAAATGGTGCACCTGACGTCAACCGAATTCCAGCTTTTAAGTTGCCTGGTAAAACGCCAGGGGACATTGGTCCCACACGATGAAATATTAGCCGAGGTTTGGGGACCGGGATACCTGGATGCCACGGCCAGTCTTTCTTTGTATATCCGGTACCTGCGTGAGAAACTGGAGGATAATCCAGGAGAGCCGCATTACATCCGGACGAAGTGGGGGTCCGGGTATTGGTTCGCTCCAATTTTACGATCTGACAATCAATGAAAGCGGAGGATGAAACCATCCATCTCTACTTCTTTCAAAATTCATAATAATTCTAGGAATTTCACAAGATATTTTACGATTTATTATGCTATATTGTTAATAATAGGAACCAAGATCGAGAGTTTCTCTCGATCTTTTGTTGATTTCAAAATTTATGCCCTTGAAACCAGGGGCTGGATTGAATTCTTTCCCTTTTCGATAGGGGAATTGCCGAATGTCTGCTAGAAAATCTCTCCCGATAGGGATAATTCTGATGATCCTAATGATGGCGCTCGCTGCTTTGGGAGTAGGCTATGCGT
>Ga0209048_10005693_pt1 | contig 11746 bp, 7 predicted proteins | sample FrelakmetCRP12CR_FD_187146 | JGI IMG/M metagenome (GOLD analysis project Ga0209048, IMG submission 187146) | Freshwater lake sediment microbial communities from the University of Notre Dame, USA, for methane emissions studies - CRP12 CR (SPAdes)... | ecosystem: Environmental > Aquatic >... | reverse complement strand
GCGACCGGCTGCTCAAGCCCGGCGGCGAGGCCCAGTGGTGCATCTTCGACCCGATCATCTCGGTCATCCACGGCCTGCGGTACCGCGCGACCGGGGACGCCGACGCGCTGCGGCTGCAGCACCATCACTTGAACCGCAGCCTCTCGCAGCTTACCGGCGAGCAGACATCCTTTGCGCCGCTGCGCTGCCCCGAGTCGTACTACTGCGAGAACGGCCGCTACGTTCCCAATGACATCACCCCGTTGCTGTGGACGCAGGCGAACCTGCGGCTCGCCCTTCACCACATGGAACGAAGCCTCGCCAGCTGAACGGCGGCGCCGGCGCTCGATCCTTCCGCGACACGGGACCGGCGGATCGCCCGACGTCCAGCAGGGGCAGGTCGAACACCGAGTCGAGCCACAGCAGGTCGCCGGCTGCGGGCGGCATGCCGCCCCGCCCGGCGCGCGAGAGCGAGCTGCCGCCCACGATCGCGCAACGGCTGCGGCCGAGGCGGTCCTCGTCGAGATACCCGGACGGCAGCGCGGCGAGGCTCCCCGTGATGTCCAGCACCGGCGTCGAGATGCGGATCGTCCCGCTCACCCCCGTCGGCGCCGCTGCCTGGATCACGTTGAAGCCGAACACGCCGGGCGCAAACGCATACGGCGTCGCCCCGCCCACGAACAGTGTGCCGCCACTCGGCAGCAGCGTGCCGACCTCGACGTTCACGTTGCCCCCGATGGCGTCCCTCGCCGCCGTGTTGGCCTGGATGAAGCCGGTCTGCATGATCAGGATGGGTGTCGCGATGCCGATGTCGCCGCCGTTGCCCTGCGTGCCGGCGACCGACGTCGTGATCTGCGCGTTCTGCAGCACCATCAGCCCCGACCCGCGCACCGCGATGCTGCCCCCGTTGCCGTCATTCGCACTCGTCGAAACGCGCGCGCTCGTCATCGTCAATTGCGGGCCGAAGTTGACCTGCAGGTTGCTGGCGGCGACATTGCCCGACGACGACGCCGTGATTTCCCCGCCGTTCGCCAGCGTGATCGCCGGCGCTGTCGCCGTCAGCAGCGTCGGGGTGACGCCGGCCGGATTGGCGACCGTCGCGTCGTTGCGAATCGAGAACGAGGCGCCGTTGGCCAGCGTGATTCCGTCATTGGCCCGGACCGCGACCGTCCCGGTCTGCCCCGAAGAGCCCTCGGCGGCCGTGGCGCCGATGAAGCCCCCGCTGTCGCCGGAGACGGTGCCTGCGCTCACCTGCACCGATCCCGCGCGCCCCGCTCCGAACGTGCTCGAACTGATGACGCCCTTGTTCGCGATCGACAGCGCGTCAGTGGCGGTCACGTCGACGCTGCCGGCGCTGCCGCTGCCGGAAGCGGCCTGACTGGCGATCCCGGTGTCGCCATTGAAGCCACGACCGTCGATGACGATGCTGCCGGCAGCGACCCTGACGGTGCCCGCCTGCCCGGACGCGAAGGTGCTGGAGCTGATCGCGCCTCCGCTGGCGATCGCCAGCTTGCCGCTCGCGGTCACGTCCACGCTGCCGGCATTGCCGTTCCCGGCCAGAGCGCGGCTTGCGATCCCTGTCGAACTGCGGTCGCTCCCGCCTGCGCCGGCGATATCGATGTCGCCGGCCGCCACCGTGACGGCGCCGGCATCGCCCGCAGCCTCGGTGTTGGACGTGATGGCACCGCCCGCGGCGATCGACACCGTTGCGGCCGAAACCCTGACGGTGCCCGCGTGTCCGCGCGACGACGTGCTCGTGTCGATCGCGCCGTCGTTGACGAGCGCGAGCCTGCCGGTCGTGACGACGTCGATGTCGCCGGCATTGCCGGCGCTCGCCTTGTTCGCCGAGCTGAATATGCCGGTGGCGACCTGGCTTCCCTTGCCGTCGATCGTCAGTGCGCCCGCGGTCACCTTGACGACACCGGCATTTCCGGCCGCAAAGGTATCCGAGAGGATCTGCCCGCCGCTCGCAATCGCCAGCGTGCGCGTCACCGCGACGTCGACGGTGCCGGCATTGCCCGTGCTGCCGTTCGCGGAACTGGAAATGCCGGTCAGCGTCGTGCTCGCCCCGCCGTCGACGACGAGGTCGCCGGCCGCGACCTTGATCGTGCCCGCCTGCCCCGAGGTTAGCGTGCTGGAAATGATGGCACCGCCGTCGGTGATCGCCAGCTTGCCGCCGACGGACACGTCGACGTTGCCGGCATTGCCGGTGCCGTCGAGCGCGCTGGTCGATATCCCGGTGGCCGCCCCGCCGCCCATCGCGCTGATCGTCATGTCGTCGGCGGACACCTTGACCGTGCCCGCTCGTCCGGACGTCAGGGTGCTGGAGCTCACGGCGGCGCCGTTGACGATCGCGAGCGTCCGGTTCACCGTCACGTCGACGTTCCCGGCATTGCCGGTGCCGTCGAGCGCGCTGCTCGATATCCCGGTGAACACCCCGCTGCCTTTCGCATCGATCGTCACGTCGCCCGCGGTGATGACGACCACGCCCGCGTTGCCCGCCGACAGCGTATCGGAGCTGATGGTGGCGCCGCTCGCGATCGCCAGCGAGCCTGCGGTGACCTTCACCGTTCCCGCCGGTCCCGGCGAGAAGGTGGTCGAGTTGATGCTGCCGCCATTGACCACCGACAGCGAGCCGGTCGTCGTCACGTCGATGTCGCCGGCGCGGCCGCCGGCGGCGTCGAAGGCCGACGTAAACAGTCCTGTGGGAGCTGCGCTGCCGGCGCCATCGATCGTCAGCGTGCCTGCCGTGACCTTGACGACCCCGGCGTTGCCCGCGGAAAAGGCATCGGAGACGATTTCTCCGCCGCGCAGGAGGACGAGCTCCCGCGCGACGGCCACGTCGACCGATCCGGCGTTGCCCTTGCCGCCGCTGGTCGAGCTCGAGATCCCGGTGAACGTCGTGCTGCCGGCGCCGTCGATGAACAGTTCCCCGGCGGAGAGCCGGACCGCCCCCGCGTTGCCCGAGGCAAACGTGTTCGAGCTGAGGACCCCGCCGTTGACCAGCGACAGCGTGCCTGCGGATACCGTCACCGCGCCCGCCCGTCCCGGCGAACCGGTGCTGCTGTCGATGCGCCCGCCGTTGGCGAGCGCCAGCGCTGCGCCTGCCGTCACCTCGACGTCGCCCGCGTTGCCGACGCTGGAAAAGGCCGCCGAGGTGAATATCCCCGTGGACGACGCGCTGCCCTGGCCGTCGATGCTGAGGCTGCCCGCAGTGACCTTGACCCGGCCGGCGTTTCCGGCGGCCGACGTGTCGGAGAGGATCTCGCCGCCGCTCACGATGTCGAGCTGTCCGGTCGCGCTCACGTCGACGTTGCCGGCGTCGCCGGTGCCGCTCCGGGCCCGGCTGGCGATGCCCGTGATGCCTGGGCTGCCCGAGCCGTCGACGATGATGTCGCGTGCCGTCACCGTCACCGCGCCCGCGTGTCCGGCAGTGGACGTGCCGGAGCTGATCGATCCGCCGTCGACGATCGTCACCGTGGTGGCCGCCACCGCGACGTTCCCGGCGTCGCCGGTGCTCCCGGTGCGCGCCGAACTGGAGATTGCCCCCGCATCGAGCACGGCGTCGCCGGCGGTGATGCCGATCGAGCCGCCGCGCCCGGCCGTTCGCGTGTCGCCGTTGATCGCGCCGCCGCCGACGACGGCGAAGGTTCCGGTCGCCTTGACCGTGATGTTCCCGGCATTGCCCGTCGCCGGCTGCTGCGACTGGCTGGCCACACCGGTGAACGCGCTGCCGTTTCCGCCGCCGTCGATCAGCACGTTGCCGGCGGAGAGCAGGATGTCGCCGGCGCTGGTCGCGCCGTCCGGCGCCGAGAACAGGAAGCCACCGTTGCGAACGCCGAGATCGCCGTAGCCGTCGCGCAGCGGTCCGGCCAACGCGACGTCCTGCGCATTCGAGCCGACCGCGACCGCGCGTATTTCGCCGCCCACCGTCGCCACGCCGCCGCCGTCGATCTCGACGTCACCGGCGACGATGCTGATCGGCTGGTCCTTCCCGGGCGACGCCGTCTGCAGGATCGCGCCATCCCTGATCGCGATGGTCGCGCGCGTGGTGCCGAGAAAGCCGAATGCCTCCGGCGCCGCGCTCGACAGCGTGCTCACCGCATTCGGGTCGACATAGAAATTGCCGTCCGGGAACTTGAGGTAATTGGCCGTGCTGACGTGGAAGCCCGCCGGCACGTCGATCTGCGCGCCCTGCCCGAACACCACGCCCGCCGGGTTGATGAAGAAGAAGTTGGGCGCAGCGTTGGTCGCATCGAGCCTCACCAGGCCGTTGATCTGCGACGGGCTGCCCCCCGTCACCCGGCTGATCACGTTGGCCAGCCCGGCGGTCGTCGTCACGAACGTGGCCGACTCCGCGCTGCCCACATTGAAGACCTGGAAGCTGTGGAACAGGTTGTTGCCGGCCAGCCGGCCCAGCGCCTCGTTGATCAGGAAGTTCGGCCCGGAGAGCGCCACCGCCGGACCGCCCAGGGTGCCGTCGGTGCGAATCTGCGCGTCCGTGCTCGTGGCAAAGGCGCCGGCGAGCGCGATCGCCAGCGCCGTCGCTGCGCGCATGCGCCTGTCGTGTGATCCTCGGTCAGCGGTCAACGCCCGGCTCCCCGGTCGGTGCGATCGTGCGTCCCGGCTCCGGCAGCGCGCGCTCGTCACAGCCAGTTGCCTATCAGGACGAAAGGCGCCCAGTAGAACGGCGCCGCGAATTCCTTGTCCTTCATGATCCCCAGCTGCGCGTCGCGCAAGGCCTGCGCCTTGGAGTTCTGCCCCGCGCGCAGGCCGTTGTAGAAGCTCTCCATCACCGTCCTCGCGGCGCGGTCGTCGACCGGCCAGAGGGTGCCCAGCACGCTCTTGGCGCGCGCCTTGATCGCCGCCCCGGAGATGCCCAGCGGGGAACGGTCGTCGCCCTCGGCTGTTTCGCACGCCGACAGGCTCAGCAGCTCGACCGGATTGTTCTGGAACTTCTCGGAGCGCAGCACCGACTGCAGGCCGTCGAGCGTGAGGAAGTCGTCGTAGGCCATGATGTAGCTGGTGCTTGCCGTGCCCCCGAAGAAGCCGTGCGAGGCGATGTGGACGATCTGATAGGCTCCGGTGCCCGCCTCCCCGCGGAACCCTTCGACCGTGAAGGTTTCGTTGAGCAGCGACTTGCTGTGCAGTATGCCGCCCACGGCGTCGACTTCGTCCTTGACGCTCGGCAACGCCAGCGCCTCGCGCAGGGCCGCGTTGCGCTGCTGCGGGCTCTCGGCCGCAGGAGGCAGCCCGCGGGCGAGCCGCGCGCGCGGCGACCGCACGGACCGGCTGTCCTGCGGATTGGCCGCAGCGGGCGGTTCCTCGCCGGTACCGATGATCAGTTTGACGGTCTCATCGTCCAGCCTCGCCACGACCGGACCCGGTTCGGACATCCCCGCCACCAGCGACTCGAGGCGCCGCTTGCCCGGCGGAGCGCTGTTCGTCATCGACATGCCGATGACGGTGCCGGTCGCGTACTTCTCGACGACGAACTGCCGGCCGTCGTGGAGCGTGTCGATCGGAATGAGGCGCAGGACGCCGTCCGGCACGAAGATCAGCGTGTCGATCGGATTCTGCGCGAGAGTGGCCTCGAAGGGCCTGAGCAGCCAGTCATAGAGTTGTCCGGCGGGCCCGAGATAGCCCGCCTCGCCGTTGCGCAGCACCTCGGCAAAGGCGCGCGCGGCGGACTGGATTGTCTTCGCGCTCACGGCGACGCTCCGGCGAACGAGACCGGACTCCGTGTCGAGCAGCAGCTCGACCCGGTCCGGGAGGATGATCGGGTAGAGGATCGCCGTCCTCGCGGCAAGCTTCTCGTCGCGGGCACGATGCGTCGACTCGACCGCGCAGCGATCGCCGAGAAAGTCCTGCATCTCGGTCTGCTTGATCAGCTCGACGATGGCGACCGTCCGGCGCAGGCGTGCATCGGAGAGCTCGGCGCCCTGCCGGTCGGCCGCCGCCAGCAGGAGATCGACGAGCCCCAGGTAGATCGGTCCAAGCGTCGACTGAAACGACGAGCGGCCATCCTCGTACTCGATCGGGATGTCCTGCCGCACGGCCTCGATCTGATCGACCGCGCGCTCGAAGGCTGCCAATGCGAGGTCGTCGTGCCCGGCGGCGCGCAACAGCCGCCCCTGGCGCCACTCCAGGTCGATCGTGAGGTCGGCCACGCGGTTGGGCGCCAGCGCCCTCGCGACGGCGAGGGCCTGGCGGCTGAGGTAAAGGGCATCGTCGACGCGGCCCTGGTCCTCGTAGAGCTGCGCCAGCGCGTCGAGGGCTGCCACCAGCGCGCGGCTCCCCCCGGCCGGCACGAGCAACCGGCGCGCCTCGTCGAGGCTCCGGTAGGCGAGCGGGGCGCCGGCGGCGCCCTGCGTGCGCGCCTGAATGCCGAGGTTGAGCGACAGCCGCGCCTTCGCCGGAGAATCGGGCAGCCCGGCCACCGCGGGGAACAGCGCGTCGAGTCTCGCCAGCCGCTCGGCCGCGGGAGCGAGCCGGACCCGGTTGAGATCGATCGCCAGCCTGACGTCCGGCTTGTCCGCGGCGAGGTCGCGCGCTTCGGCGTAGTAGCGCTCGGCTTCCTTCTGCCGCTTGCGCAGGGCGGCGAGGTTGCCCAGGTCCGCGGCGTAGCGGGCACGCGCGGTGCCCGCCGACAGATGATAGGCCTCACGCAGCTGTCCTTCCGCCTCGTCGTACCGGCGCGCCTGGACCAGCGCGGCGCCAAGCTCGCCGGCGGCCCGGGCCGTCTCCGATGGGGTCACCGCCGCGCGCCGCGCGGCTTCCAGGCTTTCGAGCGATAGCGTGAGATTGCCGTCGCTGCGCTGCGCGGTGCCCTCGGCGAGCGCGTTGCTCCAGGTCGGATTGCCCTGGGCGAATGCGCATGCGCTGGCGATGGACAGTACGGCTGCGGCCGGCACCGCTCGATGGGCGCACAGGCTGCGGGTCGCGCTGCGACAGCGGGCTCCCCAGGCGGCGAGCCGACGAAGGACCCTGCCCGGGCCGAGCGCGTTCGTGCCGTTGTGCATCCGTTCGTGCCGCCTGGAAGAGAGGTTCACGCGGACGGATCCCCTGCGCAGAAGGGAGGCTGTGTCCCGTCCGTACCCGACGGGCCATTGTCGGCCATTCATGCGGAATCCGCCATCCGTACGGGAACGACGCCGGAGCAGGCGCCAGGCGCGCGCCGAAGCCGGGTATGCTACGCCTTCTCGAAAGCCTCTCACGCCGAGACATTCGACAGCCAATGCGCGTGCTGCCCGTGGCAACCGGTGTGTTTGCATTCTGCGCGGCGACCGTTGCGTTCGGCGCGGACATGGTCGACCCGCTCAACAAGCGGGAGCCGGCGCGGCCGGCGTACCTGCCCGCAGCCCCGCCCGAGCCGTTTGCCCTGCCGCCGGTCGAGCGCACGCCGTTGCCGCCGGACCCGGCAGGTCAGGACCGGAGGCTCGTCGACAGGATCGTCTTCCACGGCAACACCGCGGTTCCCACGGCCGAGCTGGACGCCATCGCCGCCCCGTACCGCGGACGCCCCGTCAGCGCCGCCGAGGCCGAGGAGCTGCGCCAGGCCCTGACCCGGCGCTACGTGGAGCTCGGCTACATCAATTCCGGCGCGCTGCTCGAACCCGATCCGCCCGAGCGGGCGTTGGCGTTCCGTATCGTCGAAGGTCGCATCAGCGCCGTGCGCCTGCACGGCATGGACGGCCTTGACGACCGCTACGTGTCGGACCAGCTCATCCGCGTCAACGACGGCCCCGCCAACATCGACGTGCTGCGCGAACGCTTCCAGATGCTGCTGTCCGACCCGCTGATCGGGCGCATGAATGCCCGCCTGCTGCCGGGAGACCGGCCGGGCGAGGCCATCCTCGACATCGACGTCGTGCGCGCGCGTCCCTACCAGCTGACCGCGTACTACAACAACTATCACTCGCCCGCGATCGGCTCCGAGTTCGTCGGCGTCGCCGCCTCCGTGGCCAACCTCGCCGGCCGCGGCGACCGGCTCGATCTCTCCTATCAGGACTCGACCGATTCGCCGTCCGGCGGCTGGGGCAGCATCGCGTGGACCGTGCCGCTGAACTTCTCCGGCACGAGCTTCAACGTCCAGGCCCAGCACATCAAGTCCGCGGTCGTCGAGTACCCCCTGGACAGCCTGAACATCAGGAGCACGCTCGACATCGTCGACGTCGGCCTGGCGCAGACCGTCTACGAAACCTTGCGCCAGAGATTCGCGGCAGGCATCAACGGCACCTACCGCCAGAACAGCACGACGCTGTTGGGCGAGCCCTTTTCCTTCGTCCCGGCGCAGGCCGACGGGACGACCAAGGCCGCGACGTTGCGCCTGTGGCAGGAGTATGTGTACCGGCTCGAGAACCAGGTGCTGGCGCTGCGCTCGACGTTCAGCTTCGTGCACGACAACCTGCAGACCATCGAGGGCGCGCCGCCGGCGCCGCACCCCGATATCAATTACGCGTACTGGCTCGGCCAGGCGCAGTACGCGCGGCAGGTGATGGAAAACGGCGCGCAGGTCGTGCTGCGCGGCACCCTCCAGGCCACGGCCGACCGCCTGCTGCCGCTCGACCTGATCCCGATCGGCGGCGTCTACACCGTCCGCGGGTACCGCGAGAACCAGATCGTCCGCGACCGTGGCGCAGTGTTCAACGCCGAGTTCCACTACCCGATGCTGCAGGAAGCCCGCCACGGCGTCGGCGCCACGCTCATCCCGTTCTTCGACTGGGGCAAGGGCCGCAACCAGGGCCAGTCGGGGACGATCCTGTCCTCCTACGGGCTCGGCGCCCGCCTCAACTGGCGAGGCGTCCAGATCGACGTGTCGAAGGGATGGCGGCTCATCCACCCCGCGATCCTCGACAGCCTGCACGGCAACGCGCAGGATCGCGGCGTCAATTTCCAGGTCACCTGCAGTCTCTTCGGGTTCTGACGGACACCATCGGTCCCCGCGGCGCCCGCCTCAGGGCGGCGGCGTGCCGCTGCCCGCAACGCCGTCGCGCGCCAGGAAATCCTCGAGCCCGACCACGCCGCCGCCCTCGACGTTGAGCGCGCGGAGGCCGGCGCCCAGCATCAGCGCGAGCGCATCGCGCGCCGTGGTCGCCGCCGGAACCTCCGGCGCGCCGTCGATCCGCCCGGGCCGTGCCAGCGCGCCGCAGGCGAACAGCGACAGGCGCTTCAGCGCGCGGTCGGCGCCGACGAAATCCTCGACGAACGCATCGGCGGGATGCGCGAGCATCTCGGCCGGTGCCGCATGCTGGACGAGCCGGCCGTCGCGCAGCAGCGCGATGCGGTCGCCAACCCTGATCGCCTCGTCGATGTCGTGGGTGACGAACACGACCGTCTTCTTCAGCAGGCGCTGGATCCGGAGGAATTCGTCCTGCAGCCGCGCGCGGGTGATCGGGTCGATCGCGCCGAACGGCTCGTCCATCAGCAGCACCGGCGGATCGGCGGCGAGCGCGCGCGCGACGCCGATGCGCTGGCGCTGCCCGCCGGAGAGCTCGCGCGGATAGCGCTCGCGGAACACCGCGGGCTCCATGCCGACGAGCGCGAGCAGCTCGTCGACGCGCCGCGCGATCCGCGCGTCGTCCCAGCCGAGCAGGCGCGGCACCGTGGCGATGTTGGCCGCGATCGTCATGTGCGGGAAGAGGCCGACCTGCTGGATCACGTAGCCGATGCCGCGGCGCAATTCCACGGGGTCGATGTGCGTGACGTCGCGGCCGCCCACCGCGATGGTGCCGCCGTCGGGCTCGATCAGCCGGTTGATCATCCGCATCGTCGTCGTCTTGCCGCAGCCCGAGGGCCCGATCAGCACGCAGATCTCGCCCGCCGCCACGGTGAGGTCGAGCGAGTCGATGGCGGGCCGCGCCGCACCGGCATAGCGCTTGACCAGCGCGGTGAGACGGATCACGCGAGCCCCCGCGGCGTCATCGCGCGCTGCAGGCGCCCCATCAGGAAATCGGTGCCGATCGCCAGCAGCGTCGCCGGAATCGCGCCCACCAGGAGCAGCGGCACCTGCATCATGGCGATGCCGGCGGTGATGAAATCGCCGAGGCCGCCGCCGCCGATGTACGCGGCCAGCACGGCGCCGGAGATCACCTGGATCGCCGCGATGCGCACGCCGGCGGCGATGACGGGGACGGCAAGCGGCACCACCACGCGCCGCCTGACCTCGCGCGGCGTCATCCCCATGCCGCGCGCTGCGTCGACCACGTCGGCGTCGACCTGGCACACCGCCGCGTACGTGTTGATCAGGATCGGCGGCAGCGCCAGCAGCGTCAGCGCGAACAGCGCCGGCGTGAAGCCCGTGCCCAGGAACGGCATCGTCAGCGCCAGCACCGCCAGCGACGGCAGCGTGCGGCCGACGTTGGCCGCGTTGATCGTGACGAGCGCCAGACGCGCCTGCCCGGCGAGCCGGATGCCGAGCGGGATCGCGATCGCCGCGGCGATGGCGAGCGCGGCGGCGCAGAGCGTCACGTGCCGCCACAGCGCATCGCCGAAGCGCTCGGGATGCTGGAGGACGTAGGTCCAGGCGTCGCTCAGCATCGCGGCTGCGGTCAGGCCGTCGCGCGGCGCGCCCGCAGGCCGCGCTCCAGCGCCGCGAGCGAGGTGTCGACCGCGATCGCCAGCAGGCACGCGGCAAGCGCGCCGGAAATGATCTTCGGCGGATGGTCGCTGGCGATGCCGTTGAAGATGATCGTGCCGAGGCCGCCGGCGTTCACGTACGCGGCGACGACCGTGACGCTTATCACCGTCACCGCCGCGATGCGCAGCCCCGCGACGATCACCGGCAGCGCCAGCGGCAGCTCGACTCGCCACAGGATCTGCGTCGCGTTCATGCCCATCCCGCGCGCGGCGTCGGTCATCTCCGCGGGCACTTCGCGGATCCCCGTGGCGATGTTGCGCACCAGGATCATCAGCGAGAACGCGACCATGCAGATGATCGCGTTCGTCCTGCCGAGTCCGACGAACGGGATCAGCAGCGCGAGAAAGGCGAGCGTCGGGATCGTGTAGAGCAGTCCGCTCACCGCCATCGCGGCATCGTAGACGCGCCGGCTGCGCGCGGCCGCGATGCCGATGCCGAGCGAAATCGCGAACGCGATCGCAAGCGCCGATCCGGCGATGATCACGTGCTCCCAGAGGCCGATGGCCACCTGGTCCCAGTTGCGCAGGAACCAGCTCACCCGCCGGCCCCGGCATCGAGGCAGGCAGGATTCGCGAGATGACGCAGATCGTTGAGCGGCGCGGTCAACGTCTTCTGGACGGTGGCGAAGCCCGACTGCTCCGGGCCGTGGCGGGTGAGTTGCAGCGGGCAACGGCGACGACGTCGCCGAACCCCGACGCGATCGATTCCGGGTTCGATGGCGCGGCCTACTTCACCACGCCCTTGGCCTTCAGGAACGCCTGCGCGACGTCCTTCGGCTCCATCTTCTCGCCGTCGACCTTGTAGTTCATCTCGGCCATCGCGCTCTCGTCGATGAGCGCGCTGACGCGATTGAGCACGTCGGCGATCTTCGGATTGGCGTCGAGCACCTCCTTGCGCACCACCGGCACCACGTAGTACGGCGGCCACAGGCCCTTGTCGTCCTTCAGGCGCTTCAACTTCATCGCGCTGATCATGCCGTCGGTCGAGTAGCCGTTGACGACCTGGATCTGGTCGTTCTTCAGCGCCTGGTAGCGCAGGCCGATCGCGAGCTGCAGGTCTTCCTTGAACTGCATCCCGTAGGTGGCCTTGAGCCCGGGGAGGCCGTCCTTGCGGTCGCGGAACTCGGGG
>Ga0209048_10005692_pt1 | contig 11747 bp, 10 predicted proteins | sample FrelakmetCRP12CR_FD_187146 | JGI IMG/M metagenome (GOLD analysis project Ga0209048, IMG submission 187146) | Freshwater lake sediment microbial communities from the University of Notre Dame, USA, for methane emissions studies - CRP12 CR (SPAdes)... | ecosystem: Environmental > Aquatic >... | reverse complement strand
TCACCAGAATGTAGCCCTGCTGTGCGAGCATGATATCCCACAGGCTTCCGTTCCACCGGTCAAGGACCGTCTGCGCGGCGGGTTCTCCATAAACGGTGAAGAAGATCGGATACTTCTTCGTGGAATCAAAATCCGGCGGTTTCATGCACCAGCCATCAAGAAGAACGCCGCCGCCAATATCGACACGGAAGAACTCCACTGCTCGTTTGTTGAGTTTACCCATTTTTTCTTTGTACTCCCTGTTATCAGCCATCGTCCTTATCACACTATGTTTGGGAAGCTGAACAAGCTCGATGACCGGCGGTGTATTCACATTGCTGAATGTGTGAAAAGCCCATCTCATCGACGGCGAGAATTGATACGAATGGGTGCCAAGCTGCCCGGCGGGGCTAAGGCATTCCGGCCCCCCTTTTTCATCGAGGCGAACCCGGTAAAGGTAACGTTGCGTGGGATTCCCGGGGGAAGAGATGTAATACAGCCATCCATCCTTTTCGTCAATCCCTTCAACGCGGATGACATCGAACGTACCCGGGGTGATGAGTCTCTCCCTGCCATCCATCCCGGATACCAGATAGACATGTCGCCATCCGTCCTTTTCGCTTACCCATGTGAACGTCTTCCCATCGTTGACCCAGTAGAGATTGTCCATCACATCCACCCATGCGCTGTCACTGTCCGTCATTACAATACGGGTCTCTCCTGTCGCGGCATCGGCGATTATGACGTCGTTACGGTTCTGAAGCCTGTTGAGGTGTTGCAGGATGATCTCTTTCGAATTCGGAGACCATTCTATTCTGGGGATATACGTATTACGGGGATCTCCCGGCACCCTAAGCCAGACGATTTCACCGCCTGCCGATGGAACGACACCGATCCGGCATGCCGAGTTCATTTCGCCCACCTTCGGATATTTGAACGTGACCACTTGCGGATACAGGGAATCGGTATTATTGATCATATGGAAATCCCTGACGCCTTTGCTATCGAGCTGCCAGAAGACAATTGAGGTACCGTCGGGACTCCAGCGGAATCCGTCACGGATCTCGAATTCCTCTTCGTAGACCCAGTCGAAATTCCCGTTTATGGTGGTCCCGGACCCGTCATGCGTCAGCTGAACGACATGTCCCTCTGCAGTGGTCTCGACATAAATATTATTGTCGTAGACGTAGGCGGCGCGCCGTCCATCCGGCGATAGTTTGGCGAACATCAACTCCGAAGGACCCACTTTCAGCCCGAGTTGGGTCAGATGTCCATCACTGAGATCCAGCACCCAGTATTCGCCCTTTGTGTTCTGCCTCCATACGCGTTTGCTGTTCGTAAAGACAAGCATTTTTTTCTCGTCCGCTGACCATCGATAATTTTCAATACGGAGCGGCAGCGTATCCCCCGGAGGAACAAGGAGGGAGGCAGGGACGAGGACCTTCCTTATTCCCGATTCCGCCGAATAGTGGATCACGTCCCTCCCGCCTTTTGTTTTTTCGGATCTTTCGAGTGTTGCATAGGAATCACCGTCCTTCATCCAGCGGGCAGGACCGAATGATTCCTGATGGAATTCATCGGAGGAGAAAATCCTGTCCAGAGTAAGGATCGGATCGAACGGCTTTTCCTGCGCAAACGAATCGACCGGATGAAGGCATGCCACCGCAATGAAAAAATAACACATGCGAAGTACTGCACGACGGATCATGGCTGGGCTCCTGTTAGTTACTGAGAATGAAACGTTCAATGTTGAATAGTATCTATGAAACACCGGCGGACCCGAAGGATGTATCTCTCCTGTAATGGGGTCATGAACATCCGGAGGTCTTTTCATATATCAGTTTTGCTGCGTATAAATCAAACAAAGCGTTTCCCACCGTCTTATAGAATTTTGTGGGTTTCGCGGAAAGCGCGGCAGTTCCTTCGATCAACGAACCAAGCGGATAGATATTGCGCTCTGCTATCAGCCGTTTTTGTATCGGATAGAGGAGGTCCCCGCTTTCGTTTTTGCCCTGCAGGGTGTCCACAAAAATCTGATCGATGTGGTTGAAAAAATTGTCTGGATATTCCCTGCAATCCGGTTTATAGGATCCTATGCCGACAAAAGTTTTCCCTTCGAATAATGCGGATGTATCCGGAAAAACAGGATCTTTTGAATTGGTAGCTGTGATTATTATTTCCGAGCCGGCACACAGCTCTTCGACATTCTCTGCGACCATGACCCCTATACGAGGGAAGTCGGCCTGAAATGCATCCAGGAACCTGGAAACAGATCGGTCCGACCGATCGAACACAGTAACCCGCCGGATATTCCTGACGGAACAGGCAAACCTGGCCTGCTGCACACCCTGGAAACCTGTGCCAACGATACCGAGGGTTGTTGCGTTCTCAGGAGCGAGGTGTTTGATCCCAAGAGCACTGACCGCAGCTGTTCGTAAGGCGGTTATCTCGCTCCCTTCCATCACGGCGAGCGTTTCGCCTGTTTTCGTACGGCTCATAACAATCGTTCCGTAGATGGAAGGAAGGCCCGAATCCTTGTTGCCGGGACAGAAGGACACAAGCTTGGTGACCCAGTATTCCCTGGTAATGCAGGGCATCACCAGAAATGTGTCTTTTCCGTAATCCAGATGCAATCGCTGCGGCATGACAACTTCATTACTCAGACTTACCTTCATGGCCTGCTCCATGGCATTGATCCACTCCGCGAAGCTTGCTGCGCGCGCGATCGTTTTCGAATCGATAACGTTCATATCGGAATTCCTTGCATTTTCAGGAGCGAAACGAACAGCTCCTTGAAATTTCTGTTCCTGTCTCGAAAGAGATGTCTGTAGATCTGAGCGGTGGAACTTATTTCACCTTTAATCTATTGTGAAGTCTTTTTGATGTCGGGGTCAATGATAAGCCTCCTAGTCCGGTGCAGCATAAGGACCGAGGCATCTCGTTCCCAACCGACCTCATTGCATCGATCACTTCGCCGAGCGGAATCACCGGATCGAATCCGGCCAGGCTCATGTTGGCGGTGTTCAATGCATTTGTCGCCGCGAGAATATTTTTTCCGAGGCACGGCACCTCTACGCGATCGGCGACCGGGTCACAGATCATCCCCAGACTGTTCTGAAGTGCCATGGAAGAAGCATTGATCGCCTGTTCCGCATTCCCTCCCATAAGCTGAACCAGCCCCGCAGCTGCCATGGCCGAGGCCGCCCCACATTCAACCTGACATCCACCCGCTTCGGCGGCGAATGTATATTTCTCGGCTATAAAAACGCCGATCAATCCTGCAGCCAGGAACGCCTTTGAAAGAGTCACTCTGTCTTTGGGGCAATATTGTGCGACACCTAGAATAGCTCCGCCGAGCGTACCACATGAACCTGCCGTAGGAGCCGCCACGATGATCTCCATGGCACTCTTGGCTTCCATCAGGGCTGTGGTATACGCGATGATCGTGTTCAGCGGTGTGCTGATGATTCTCCGATCCCTTTCCGCTTCAAGGATCAAATGACTTTGATGACAGAGTATCCTGTCCTCATACTTCGTACCTTTCAATCCTGTCTGAACGGAACGATCGATGTGCCGGACGATTTCATCCATGCGCAAAAGGATCTCTTGCGGCTCAACACCTGCACGGGCGCTCTCATACCGGAGGGCGAGTTCGGCACAATCGCAGTTCTTGAGATCTTCCGAAGCCATTAAATCCTCAATCGAAGAGAAGGGTAATGGCTGATCCACACCAGACAGAACCGGTAACACCGGATCGATCTGCCTGATCCACAGAACCTCTTCAAGGTCCCGCACTACCGTTCCAACCGTTTGCAGGAGAGATTGTCTCGATTTAATGCTGAGAAGAAAACCATTCTGGCCCTGCCGGACAAGGTCGATCTTTGTATGAACCGTACACTCTTTTAATTTTCCCAACAGACCCTCAATTTCAGCTAAAGAAGGAGAAACGCAGCAAATGAGTGTTTCGTAATAGTCACCAAGGATTGAAACTTCAAAACCGTTAACTGTAAGCACCCTGATCATTCCGCCGCCGGTAGATACGGCGACTATTTCAAATGTCTCATGTCCGGATTTTTCAACAAGGATCTTATATGTATTCGGATGAACAGCATCATAATCCGTGATCTTAAATTCGACGTTCACGTGACGATCCCTTGCCAGATCATTATATCGAACCATCGAAGGATCAAGAATGCTCAATCCCAGCAGCCCGCTGATGAGCCCCATTGCAGTTCCCTGCCCCTCGAACGTGGTTGCAAGCGAACCTTTTTTGTGAAACGCGACCACGACCCTGCCATATTCGGGGGAACAGAGCTGCCTTATGATGGTGCCGATACGGTGTGATGCAGCAGTATGAGAACTGGAAGGCCCTCTCATCACGGGTCCAATAACATCGTTGAATATGCTTGGCTTCATCTGGATCCAAATTCCCTTTCCTGGCGCTTTCTATCTCGGATTTGACGACTCTTTTTACAGCATCTCGGGCTATGAAAAACAACATAGGGAAAAGAAGCGCTTAATTCAAGGTTGGTTGGCGTGGCATCGTGGCAGACCTGATTATGTCTGATTTAGCCGGCCAGTGGCATACGGTAAGTGAATTGCCTGCTGTGATGTATGCCCTGACCCCCAAATTATGATCCATTTCTTATCTTAGTAAATATGGAAGTGGAGCGCTCCCCGTTTATGGTCCAAACCGAATGATGGAAATTTTGTGTTTGAAGTCAAGCCGCTGTGATGTTCCGTTGTTCAAGATCCTGGATAAATTCTTCCGGTGTCCGGTACTCCAAGGCGCTGTGTGGCCGGTCAGAGTTGTATTGGATCCTCCAGGCCTCGATCTTCTGCCGTGCATCATCCAGAGAAATGAACCAGTGTTCATTGAGACACTCCTGGCGGAACCGTGAGTTGAATGACTCGATGAAAGCGTTATCGGTCGGTTTCCCCGGTCTACTGTAATCAAGCTCCACATGGTTTGCATAGGCCCATCGATCCACTCCCTTCGAAATAAACTCCGGTCCGTTATCGACTTTAATCCTTTTCGGTGTTCCCTGTTCAGGCGTAATCCGTTCCAGTATCGTGACGACATCTGCTCCCCGAACCCGTTGACTCGGAGACAGCGCCAGACTCTCACGAGTGTGATTGTCGACTAGCGTCAACACCCGGATTTTCCGGCCGTCAAAGAGCTGATCGGAAACAAAATCCATACTCCAGCATTCATTCCGTTCCGATGTCGTCGGATGAATCCCACGCCGTACAGCTGCAACCCGTCTCTTGGGCCGTTTTTTACGTAAAACAAGGCCTTCCTCCCGATACAACCGATACACGCGCTTTTTGTTGGCTTTCCAGCCTTCCCGCTTCAGCAGAATGTGCAACCGCCGGTAACCGTACGAGACTCTTTTCCCGGCAAGCTCCTTCAGTCTTCCACGCAACCCCGGTTGTGGATCGGCTACACTTTCGTATCGATACGTTGATCGAGGCCATCCTAATGCCTCCAGGGCCTGCCGTTCGCTCGTCTGGTAATACATCATGGCTTCCCTTACCACATCTCGCCTCAGGGCAGGCCTTAGAGCTTTTTTGATAATACATCCTGCATGATCTGCTTATCGAGGGTAAGGTCAGCGACAACCTGTTTCAACCTCCGGTTCTCTTCCTCTAGCTGTTTCAGCCGTCGTATTTCACTGATCCCCCTGCCCGCAAATTGTTTCTTCCACCGGTAAAATGTCGGCTCGCTCACACCCATTTTCCGGATCACTTCGTCGACGGGTGTCCCCGCTTCTGCTTCCCGCAACGCAAAGACAATCTGTTGTTCGGTAAATCGTTTTTTCATGCTACCAGGTCTCCAGTTTGTTTGAAGAAATGTACGTTTATTCTCTCATTCAAATTGGACCATACTCAAGCGAGGATCTTCCCACAAAAATATAACTGGCTGCATCAATGATTTTAATGCTGACAAGAGGGGAATCGACATTGGTATGCGCTCTGCATATATCTGCCCTGATTGTACCATGAGATTCCTAGGCCAACAATCGTCACCGAAGAAGAAGCAGATTTTCAGTGCTTTAAAAACACTTTTGAATGAACTGTCAATTGCTTCACGCGACAACATTGATATTATCGAGTATTGGCGCGAGTTAGACAAGAGCCCATCCTTCGATGTGTTCCTTTGCCAAAACTCCAAGGACAAATCAGAAGTGCGTAAAGTGTCGGGTCTGTTAAAAAAGGCAAGCATAAAGCCGTGGCTTGATGTGGAGCAATTGCGTCCAGGATTTCCGTGGCAGACCGAATTGGAAAAAATCATTGGCAATATTGCCGCGGCGGCTGTATTCGTTGGGAAAAGCGAGATAGGGCCTTGGCAGGACAATGAAATTAATGCGTTTCTCTCGGAGTTTGTCAGAAGAAATTGCCCTGTAATTCCCGTCCTTTTACCAGGAGTAAAGTCCCCTCCGAAATTACCAGTTTTCTTACGTCAAATGACCTGGGTGGATTTTAGAAAAAATCGTAAGAGGGCATTGGAAATGTTAGCTTGGGGTATTACAGGCAGGAGGCCAATACGCTAGCCCCTTGCCATCCTGTTTTATTGGCCTCCTACCCCCAACCTGATGCGTAAACATCACTCTGAGCTTACCCCCAAATTTGAGACACGGAGAAAAGACACTATATTAAGGGAAGAAAGGTGAAAGCCATCATGGAAGGAAGCAAAGAAAGGCGAAAATACGACAAGGAATTTAAGCAGGATGCGGTGCGGCTGACTGTGGAGGGGAAACGGCTGGCAGCGGAGGTGGCCCGGGATCTTGGGATAAATCCAAATGTCCTGTACCGGTGGAAAAGGGAATATGAAAAGGATCAAGAAAAAGCTTTTCCGGGGAAGGGAAAGTTGCGGGGGGAGGAGGATGAAAACCGGAGGCTAAAGAAGGAATTAGAGGAGGTACGCGAGGAGCGGGATATTTTAAAAAAAGCGTTGGCCGTGTTCTCACGACGGGGGAGATGAAATATGGATATATCGAGGAATACCGGTATGACCACCGGATTGATAGGATGTGCAAATTACTTGGGGTATCGAGGAGCGGATATTACCGGTGGTGGCGGCAGAGGGAAAAGAAGTTTGGGGATAAAGCTTTGTTGAAGCAGATCCGAGAAATATACGAGAAGACAGAAAGTCCGTGATTTAAAGTAATACTTCATATATTGTGTCCATGGAAATTGATGCACGCGCTCGAAGAATGATTGTGGACACTTATAACCAAGGGCTGAAAGCCATGGTGGAATTCATTGGAGTGCTGCCTGCTGAAATTGAAGAAATGAAGCAAATAATCCAGAAACAGGAAGAACGCATCATAACAATAGAGAGGCAGATCAATAAAGATAGTCACAATAGCAATAAGCCGCCCTTTAGTGACGGGCTGAACCGAAAAATAAGGGATAATAGAGAAAAGAGCGACCGAGCAAGCGGGGGCCAGGAGGGTCATCCGGGGACAACATTGCAGATGGTAAAGGAGCCGGATTATATAGTAGTTCATCCTGTAACACAATGCAGCTGTTGCAGCCGATCGCTTGAGAGAGTAGCCAGCACGCGTCATGAAAGGCGGCAGGTATTCGATCTTCCCACGACAATACGAATAGAAGTGACAGAACACCGGCAGAAAGCAAAGAATGTCCGCAATGTGGCAGCGTAACAACGGCGCCGTTTCCTGAGAGTGTGGCTAAAACAGCCCAGTATGGCAAAGGCGGAAAGGTGGTAGGGAGTAATCTGATGGAACAGCATTTAATCCCCTCTGAGCGGACAACAGAAGTGATGAAAGACCTCTTCGGATGCGATGTAACCGAAGGATCGTTGCAAAACTGGAGGCAGGAAGCCTACAAGAAGCTGGAAGTTGAGGAAGAAGCAGTCAAGGAACAGCTGCGGGAAACGCCAGTGGTAAATGCGGACGAAACGGGCATATTTTGCGAAAACAAGCTTCATTGGCTTCGTGTGGCATCGAATGAGAAGCTGACAAATTATGCAATACATGAAAAGAGGGGCAAAGCAGCCACAGATGAGATAGATCCGCATATTAAGGGAAGACTAATACATGATTTTTGGGAATCATATTTAGGGTACGAAAACTGCCAGCACGGACATTGCAATAGTCATATTAAACGAGAACTCACATCGGTTTTTGTCGCGATTGTCACTTGCATATTTTGTGATAAATGAATCGGTACGTGGCCCCCGTTTATATAGCATGGATTTATTTAATTCGATAAAATATCAGCCATATAACAGGGGAAGATCATATTTCGCACGGGCCTTCTTTAAAGATGTTTTAATCTCAGATAATTTCATGTCGTATATCCACTATATCCCCGCTTATCCAGATCATCCGACACAGGTCAATGATCTTCATATGGTGATAAAGATTTAAGAAGAGGAAGACGGATATTGCCCGAATAAGCTTGTTAGTCAGCGAAAGAAGAATTTCTAACTGCGGTTATGAGTTATAAGCAGCAGTGACTATAAAGTAACACATTAAGGGAAGTTAAAAGCAAAGCGGGGGCAGAAACTATTAACTTTGCGCAATTTATCCGTGTCTTTGAAATGTCTAAAGTGTAACTGTATCCAAAGTGTAACCGTGTAACTTATTTCCTGATATCGGATTAACAGTTTGGGTAACGGTTACACTTTGTTTGTGATATTTTTGATTTTATTCATCAATGAAACATGAAATGGAAAATAATTCGGTGCAGATAATTAATATTACACTACTGTTTGGTAATTAGAATATTTTATTTTTTTTAATTGGGGGCTTCACAAACCCATAATTTCTCTCATTCAATTTGAACACGAAATGGGGTCAAGACCAATTTGACGATTAGGATTCTTCTGTGGTGAGTGTAGCGTTGATTCTAAATAAGGAATTATCTGTTATTACAGAGACTATGAAAATCAGGTATAAATCACCGGAAATAAAAAAGATAATGCCTGGGTAAAATTCGATCAACAGAATTTAATAGATATCTATGGGTTAGCATATACGACTGATACAATCGAGATAAAGGAGGTTGGAGCCTGATCGGTTCAATTATTGAGCTTCGCATAAATAATGGCACATTTGATCTTTTATAGTTATATTGCGTGGCATGAGACCACAAGGAAGCGCCCAACAGTTGGAACGCCGCCGCCGACAGGCGATCCGGCTGCTGCGCCAGAACAAAACCGTGTCGGCCATAGCTCGATTGCTCGCTGCCTCGAAGAGCTCTGTTGTCCGATGGCGCGAGGCTTACAAAAAACATGGCTTGAAAGCGCTGCGGCCGAAACCCACGCCGGGGCGTCCACCCCGCTTGTCGATAGCGCAGAAAACGAGGCTCGCAAAGTATCTGCTGAAAGGTCCGATTGCGGCAGGGTATTCAACCGATCTCTGGACCTTGGGGCGGATAGCCAAAGTGATCGAGAAACGTTTCCATGTGACCTATCACCCGAATCATGTTTGGCGACTCTTGCTCGGCATGGGATGGAGATGTCAAAAACCCGAACGCCGCGCACTCCAAAGGAACGAAGAAGCCATTCTGCATTGGATACAGCACGATTGGCCACGGATAAAAAAAAACCGCAAAACTTGGCGCCCATCTCGTATTCATGGATGAAAGTGGGTTTCTGCTCATCCCCAATGTTCGGCGCACCTGGGCTCCAAGAGGCCAGACACCGCACTTCTACCATTGGCTCAAGCAAGATAGAATCTCTGCCTTTGGGGCTATCAGCATATCTCCACTCAGGCGACACGCCGGACTTTACATGCAGTTCCGATCGCGCAACCTCAACAATGAAGATGTCAAGCTCTTCTTGCTGTATCTCCTTAGGCACCTGCGAGGACCGATTATGTTGTTGTGGGATCGGGGAACCATCCACCGTCATCATTCCATCCAACCGTTCATTGATAAGCATCCAAGACTGCATTCAGAGTTTTTCCCTGCGTACGCGCCCGAACTTAACCCGGCGGAATACATCTGGAATCGAGCCGACTTCGCTCTCTCTAATAGCGTCTCCAACACTCAGTCGCATCTGCAGGGTCGTCTGCATACGATTACACGCAGGCTCCGAACTTCTCAGAAACGTCTCTTCTCGTGTATTCATGCGAGTGGATTGCCTTGAAAAAAATGATTCCTTGTTCCTTTACTTATGCGAAGCTCAATAGTGTGCCAGTGAATGTCGGAGCGGTCCAAAGTATCTCGCCAGGAATTTTGACTTCTCCATTCTTTACCTATGATAATGATAAAGTAAGTTATGTTATAGTACCTACTATCCTGCCGGGTAAGGGGTATTAGGTAAAAGTTACCCAGGAAGGATCACTCATCCTGGCGTCAATCGATCAGGTTAAGAGATCATCCTTCATCAAAATTATGCAATCAGCAGAATTGCCGCAACCTCCACCAGATGAAACCACTTCGATGACAGCATTTGTACCGAAAGAATACGCACTTGAAAAAAACTATCCCAACCCGTTTAATCCTGTAACTATACTAAAGTATGCCTAGCCATCAAATAGCAAGGTTAATTTGCAGGTATACAATGTCCTCGGACAGGTCGTTGCCACTCTTGCAGACGAAGTCGAGCCAGCTGGTTACCAACAGGTCGAATGGAATGCTGGTTCTGTCGCTTCGGGCGTACATTTCAACCGGAGTACATAAGAAAGCCGCTAAAATCCTAATATTATTCCTGATTTTCCCATTCTGGCGTTTTTGGTATTGTGCAACTTGCACCGCAGTTGCACCGGAGGCTGTTTTTGTTGTCCGTCTATAACACATGATCTAAGAGTGGTTAATATAGTATGTCGTACTAAATTTAGATATTTTAACCTGAAACCTGCGTGAAGTTGTAGTAAAAAAATAAAACATAAGACACATTTTGGCAAATTCAATCAATATTCACTATCTTTTCTACTGATTTCCATAAAAATGTATCATCCCAGAAACATACTTTTTAGTTAGGTTTCTAGGTTATGCGCTACGGACCGAAAAATCTCACTATTTCATTCGAACATAACAAATTCACCCATTTCGGCGGAGTCTACTTTCTCTATCTGTTCTTCAAGAAGGTCGGACTAAGACCATTGCTATCCCAACGTCTCCGATTTTCTCAAAGTAACAATCGTTATGGTGTGGCTGAAGAAATCCTCGCACTGCTTTATCCTATTGCACTGGGCGTCGGCCGGATTGAAACGGCGAATATGCTCAACCACAATGGAGTCTTTCAATATCTCACCGGCCTTCCACGCTATCCGGATCCAACAACTTTGCGACGCTTTCTTCTTCGAACTGCTCCGGAGACACTAAATCGTTTACGGTCACTTCATGATGAGTTGCTCTATAAAATGATGATGCAACCCAAAGCACCACAGAACATCATCTTTGATCTTGACTCCACCGTTCTCACTCTTTACGGCAAGCAAGAATTAGCGCGTATTGGTTACAATCCACATAAAAAAGGACACCCGTCCTATCATCCCTTGCTCTGTTTCAACGGTATCTCCAAAGATTTCTGGCATGGCGAACTCCGTGTCGGTGATGCCTATACCAGCGCAGGAAGTATCGACTTGCTTAAAACATGTTTCTTAAAAGTCCCCTCATCGGTAAAAACGGTCATTATCAGGGCAGATAAAGGCTTTTTTGACCATAAGATCATTGAACAATTAGAGTTGCAAAAAGCATTTTTTGTTATTGTAGCCAAACTGACCAGCCCATTAAAGCGTCTATTGCCGTCACTGTCATATAAACAGTATGCTTCCGGCTTGGAAACC
>Ga0209048_10005691_pt1 | contig 11749 bp, 8 predicted proteins | sample FrelakmetCRP12CR_FD_187146 | JGI IMG/M metagenome (GOLD analysis project Ga0209048, IMG submission 187146) | Freshwater lake sediment microbial communities from the University of Notre Dame, USA, for methane emissions studies - CRP12 CR (SPAdes)... | ecosystem: Environmental > Aquatic >... | reverse complement strand
GGGTCAGCCGCGCGTTCAAGTGCAAGATACCATCCGTATTTGATAATAGTTTCATTCTATTGAAATTACACAATTGTAGATACTATGAATGAGAAGCAAAATGCCCATGGGTAGTGCTATCCTGTGATTAATGAGTAATCAAAATCACATCGAGGAGGTAGCCGCCATGTTCTACATCGGCCTGGATGTAGCCACAAAGAGCAGTTTTGTTTATGTCATCAATGGTCGCGGAAAAAAGATAGAGAGCAAGGAGATTCCGACAGATAGGGATGGCTATCGGCAGTATTTCAGGCAGTGGGCAAAGAAACCTACGGAAGTCGCTGTTGAAGCCGGCGGTCATACCCGTTGGATACACGATTTATTGAAAAAGCTCGGCATGGGTGTCTATGTTGTGAATCCGAACAAGGTAAAACTCATTGCAGAGAGCAAGAAAAAGACTGATAAAGTGGATGCCAAGATACTGGCTAATCTCTTGCGCATGGATGGGCTACCCAATCGGGTCTTTGTCGCTGAAGGGGAAAGTCGGGAGCTGCGAGATCTTCTTCGTTCGAGACAGCAGCTTATCAAAAGTGCAACGAGCCTTATGAATCACGTGCGCGGTTTGCTCAGGCAGGAAGGGGTCAAGCTGCAGGCAAAAGTATTTCGGAACGGCGACATATTTTCGCGTCTTAAGGAGAATAAGCATGTACCGGAACATCTCACCTCTGTTCTCGAGAGCTACGAGAAGTCGATCGCTGTACTCCAACAGAACCAGCAAGTGTTGAATGACATTATAGCGGACTACCGAAATAAAGACATTGACCTCTTAAAGAGCATTCCCGGCGTTGGTGAAGTGGTCTCTAAGACCGTCTTTGCAGCAGTTTCGACGATAACACGGTTTAAGCGCGCAAAGCAACTCACCAGTTATTGCGGTCTGGTCCCCTCCGTGCGGAGCAGTGGTGATCGAACTGACTATGGCCATATAACTCGTGAAGGACGGAGCGAAGTTCGACGGGCTGTGGTCCAAGGCGCCCATGCCTTATTACGCAGCAAGAATGCCGAAAGCCGGCCATTACGAAAATGGCATGAACGATTGGCAAAGAGACGAGGATTTAAGACGGCACTGGTAGCATTGGCCCGGAAGCTTATGGAGATCATTTTCTATGTCCTCCGCGATCGACGGCCCTATGATGCTCGTATGCTGCAGGTAAGTTAAGTTCAAGAGGAGGCCAGCCCCAGCAAGGATGAACCGAAGTACCAGGGATCAACGGTTTGGCACAGCCCGCCCATACACCTTGGTCGAGAAGACCGTCTTGTAGAATGGGCGTGCCATCAGCATCAGTAAGGTGGGCCACCTTGAGGGTGAGCCCGAATGGGAGGATGGCTGATTCCCTGACAATTCGGAAATTCCGGAAAGGCTGATGTTCCCTATATTAAAAATAAAACGACGAAACAGTCGCGAACAGAATTAATCCCAGGGTAGGACCTTGACAAAATACTATTCATGGGAGGTGTAGGCTGCAAAAAAGCGGTTGATCGCCGAATGCTTTGTTTCAAGATGAAGTTTTCAAGCGGACCTTCCCTACAAAATAAGGGGAGGGTCGGATTACATACGTATGCCAAAGGGCAATCCCATGAACTTTGCAGAAGATGCAGAAGCTTTTTATTCAATGCTTGTTCAGTTCGTCGCATTTAAAGAAGGACACCCTCACAATCATGATTACCAATGGAGCGGCAAAGATATCCAGTACGTTCGCGCAGCTCTCGATGAACTGACTCAAGCCCAACGTGCTGCGTTTCAGGAGAGATTCAAGGATTATCAAATCGCAAAATTAATCTCAATCCAACGTCAAGGATCCGCGTAATCATGCGAACCTCTTGGAACTCTAAAAGGGGAAGAGCGAGAGAGAGAAGGCGACTTCCCTGAAGAATGACGATAAAATTGTACTTGAGGTCCTCGTATAAGCGTTCACAGGTATGAGCCTATTGGTGGCAGCGGAACGGATGGGATAGCAACTTTATAAAAACGCGCAGGGGAGTCAAGTAACAAATAAATATGGGCATAATTAAGATAACAACTCTACCCTATCAATTACTTACTGCATCCACTTAATTAAATAAATTTACCTTACTATCGCGCGTACGACTCTGACGACGGTTTTGAGCTTTTCTTCGTCGTCTATTTCCTTGGTAAACCTCTTCAGCATTTCTCGTAACGCCTTCGAACTTACTTCATGCTTAAAGTCGAAAAGCTCCCACATTTCTACGTTCAAAGCCGTTGAAAGTCTGATGAGTAGGTTGAGAGTTGGATTTTCTTTCCCCCCCTCTATTTTGCTTAAATATACCGCATTCATATCAACTTTTTCAGCTAACTTTTCCTGAGTCAACCCTTTGGTTTCCCTGATACTTTTTATACGCGCACCGAAAAGCTTCTTGATATTATTAACACCATCCATTCTCTACCTCCCTCTTTGATAATGATAATGCCATTAATCAAGGAAGAGGTGTATAGTCCAATACACTAATAAATATTGACAAAATAAGTGTATTGGACTAATATTAAGGCATTTGACAGCCTATTGGTTAAATAATGAAGCCTCTACTATAGTCGTGGGGCTAACATTGACTGTATGTTTAGAGAGCATTAACTGTAGTCATGGATTGGCTCGTGCAATGTGCTTGAGGGAATGTTCGACAGCGTACCCTGAAGTGCGATCGAGCGTATAAAGAACAGTCAAATGGCAATCAAGAAGAAGATTCTGATAATTGACGACGATATTATGATCAGCGAAGCTCTTCAAGTTTCGCTGGAGTCGGATGGCCATGAGGTCATTTGTTGTGATGACGGAATGACCGCAATAGAACTATCACGAGGTAAGAGCTTTCAGATAATCATAACTGATTATAATATGCCCGGTATGAATGGCCCCCAAATTGTCAGCATACTGCGCAGAAGATTCGTACATTCCTTTATAATTGGTTACAGCGGCGAGATGAAGGAGAAAGATTTTCTCGAAGTCGGCGCGGATTATTTTTTGAAGAAGCCTTTTGATTATTCTGAAATAAAGTCGTTGATCAGGCATATTTCCATATAGGATATATTGCCAGTGGAGACAAGTTAACGCTGATATTTGCGGAGGGCATTAACTAATCACAACAGAATTATCGTCAGTAAATTAAGAGGTTTCTCCCTCCTTATTTTTCCGCATTCATACACTCGCCGACATCCTCCCCCGCCCCTTTCTCACGCCCTGACCCCTCTCCTTCCCGTCGGCCTCGCCCCGAAGAAGAGGGGAGTCTGAACAATAACAGGATTGGCTTCGTGCCTCCGCTTCGCGCCTGCACCAAGCCGTTTGTCCGCTCAGTCATTGGCCCTGCATTTCCGGCACGTCCCATGCCCTCACTCAATCTCCCGCTCACCCGATCGCGTCGAAGACTCCCTTGCTGCGGTCGGGAGACATCGCCGCGTTCCCGTCCGCCCTCTCCGGGCTCCCTTAATCAACAACGACAAGGCCCGCAATAACTTTTGCGGCCTGAATCCTCGCATCCGTCACGCCATCGCCTCGCTCTGTCATGCCTGAGTGCCAAATGATTCTTAACGGCCCGCAAAAGCCTGTGTGTATTATCGCGGAATGGTCGTTTCTCCCTCGGGGGGCCTGTCTGCTTTTGAAGGCCCCCCGGAGGGAGGGTCACTCAGTTTAAATAACGGAGGGTGACAAAATGACGAACGAACTTATGGAGCACCAGAAACTATCAGCCATTGTGGAAAACTACGAAAAGGCCCGGGAGGAGATTAGGCAGGCATTCGACCTGCTTGTTGCTGCCAAGGAACGATTGACCGGCCTTCTCGGGGAATACCGCGATGAAATCTTTCCTGAACGGATTTCAGATTATCATCTCCGGGATACGGCCAAGGAGTGCGCGAACCTGGTGCGCCGGAATACCTGGCGTTATCTCCTTGACCAGATGCAGGTATGGTCCATCATGTCGGACAGTGCCCGGAACCATCTCCAGAACCAGATCAAGGACAACAATCTTCCTGAGATCACACACGAGAACGTGCTCGGCACCTTCCAACAGTTCTACCAGAACGCCGACATGCTGTTTCAGGACGCAATAAAGGAAGTATTCAACTTTCTCCGGCCTGGCAGGTGGAACAAGCACAAGACGAACAAGCAGTTCATGATCGGCCCCAAGGTCATCATCACTTGCTGCATGAACAGCTATGGCACGAACCACTATAAGGATCAGAATCTTCGCGCACTCGACAACGTGTTTCACCGTCTTGACGGAAAGTCCGCACCGAAATACCCGGACGGCCTCGTTACTACCGTGAATCAGGCCATGAGGGAGCGCAAAACCGAGATCGAGACGCAGTATTTTCGTTGCAGGTGGTACAGGAACGGGAACCTACACATGGAGTTCAAGCGTATCGACCTGCTCAAACAGCTTAATCAGTACGGCGGCGATCATGAGCACGTGCCCGGCCCGGAACAGGGTAGGGCGTATTGAAGGAAGCTGAAAACAATCAAATCTTAATATGCAGAAGCGGCATTCCCAGCCGTTGACGCTTGTTCTCACCCTTGAATAGGGCGTTCTTTCTTTTCGGGACGTCGCCCCGTTCTCCTTCATGCTGCGCCTGGAGCTTCGTCGGCAGGCTCGCGCCGTGCTGGATCGTGTGCTTTCCGTATTTCCGCGAAATCTCGTCGATGCTTTCATAAATCCTTGCCATCTTTTCGATCTTCGTCGTGTCGTCGAACAGGGTGTATTGAATCCCTGACTCAGGAACGAGCCCGGACAGCACCACGCCTGTCTGACGGTACAGTGACCGGGGCTGATAGAGATTCTGAAAGCCGCGACGCAGGACCCCGAACAGTTCCACGGGATAGGCAGTCGGCCGCGTGAGCTTGATCTCCACGCCGTTGCTGGTGAAATCCTGCTTCCTCACGAATACAATTATTCTCATGGCCGCAAGATGGTACTTTCTCGCCTTAATGCATGCGTTTTCAAGGTTCTTTGAAAGTTGGGCGAATACGAAGCTTTCATCCTGAGAAGGGGGAGTGAAGGTCTTTGCCTTGCTGATCGATTGATAACTGCCTTTTTCTTCCGTGACAACCGGGTAAACGCTTCGACCGTTCAGCTCGTGCCATATTTCTTGATAAGGTTTGGATAAGTGCTTTTTGATAAAGGTTTCGTCTCTTTTAGCGAACTGGAGGGCGGTCGTGATTCCGTGCTTATTAAGAAATGCCGCAGTGTTCGGTCCGATACCCCATACTTTTTCAACAGGCAGTTTTTCCAAGTATAGGTGGATCTCTCTTCCCGGAATCACGGTCAGGCCACTCGGTTTTCTGTGCTTTGAGCCGATCTTTGCCAGCACCTTGGAGAGGCTTACGCCCGCGGACACGGTGATTCCCAATTCGGTCGCGATTGCCTTGCGCATCTTTTCTGCGATCATCCCATAAGAGCCATGAAAGCTTCTCCGGAGGCCTGTCAGGTCGACGAAAGCTTCGTCAATGGAGTATTCTTCAACGTCAGGTGAGAAGCGCCTAAGAATTTCGAACATGCGCACGGAAAAAAGGCTGTAGGTTTCGTAGTCAGAGGGGAGGATAACAACGTCAGGGCAGACTTTCTTTACTTCAAAGAGCCGCATGCCGCGCTGAACGCCTCGGGCCTTGGCCTCATAGCTCGCCGCGGCAACAATGCCGCGCTCCTTGCCGGTGATCACCGGCCTGCCCTTGAGTTCCGGGTGGATCGCCTGTTCGCACGAGGCGAAGAACGCATCGGCGTCAAGGTGGAGAATGGCTTGCGGCCAGGAGGAGATTGTTAAAGGCTGAGAGTCCTGCATAAACAGCTTAGCTCGTTCTATTTGTATTTTCGGACGACCGCAGTCACAACCCCGGCGATCTTGAGTTCGTTCTTCGGTTTTATCGGCTGGTACTTGGGATTGGCGGGAACGAGGGTCACGCTTTCGCCGCGCTTTCGGAGGTATTTCATTGTCCACTCGCCGTCAACCTGGGCGATCACGATATCGCCGCTCTTGGCAGACCGCCCCTTGTCCACGATGACCATATCGCCCGGCATAATCCCGGCGCCAGACATGGAGTCACCGGACACCTTGAGGAGGAATGATGCCTCGCGGTTCTGGATAAGGAGATCATCGAGGGAGAGGGTATCGACAAGCTCTTCTTCCGCAGGGGAGGGGAACCCTGCCTCGACCGTTCCCAGGACACGGACGGGATTAGCGATGGTCAGGGGTATGAGCTTGCCCTTCTTGTCCTTCTCAAGGATCTTGAGCGTTACAAGCTTGCCGATGAACTTGAATACCGCGTTCTTCGAGCGCAGGCCGGTCAGATCGCTAACCTCCGAATAACTCGGCATCCTGCCGCTTTTTCTGTAGAACGCTCTGATTTCCGAGACACGCGAGCGGAGCTTATCTTCCTTGTTACTCTTCGATGGCATGTATATATTATAAGTGAACGTTTGTTCACCTGTCAAGGAGTTTTTTGTTATGCTATAATTTCAACAGTTTGGGAGGTCACTTTATCTGCGGTCGCTTTGAAGTACATTCTTCCCTTGAGATCATCGCTCAGATATTCGGAATCGATGACATCACCTTCGATTTCCGGCCGAGCTACAATATCGCGCCGAGCCAGGATATACTGCTTGTCTTGAATAACGGCAATAGGCGGATTATTCAAAGCCGCTGGGGGTTTGTCCCATCCTGGTCAAAGGACTTGTCATCAGGATATAAGATGATAAATGCGAGGGCAGAGTCTCTTATGGAGAAAAGAAGTTTCAGGACGGCTTTTGAAAAACAACGGTGTCTTGTGGTCGCCGATGGCTTCTATGAATGGAAAAAGGAGGGGGCAACGAAGAAGCCGTTCTATATCCGGCTCAAATCCAGGCAGCCCTTTGGCTTCGCCGGTCTCTACAACGTCTGGAAATCTCCGGAAGGAGAGGAGGTTATTACGAGCACCATCATTACTACGGATTCAAACGAACTTATCCAACCCGTTCATAATCGTATGCCGGTCCTCACTCCTTCTGATAAATATGATTTGTGGCTCGATGCATCTGTGCATGATAAAGATAGACTTACCCCTATCCTCAAACCTTTCCCGTCAGAGAAGATGGAGCTTTACCCCGTTACTCAAAAAATGAACTCATTCAAATACAACGATCCGGAGAATATAAAACCGTCTGAAACAGAATAGGTGAAATAGGGAAAGATCGTAACGGACAGACCATCATACATTGAACCCTACTAGATCGTATTCCCGAAAGTCACCCATCTCTTTTCTGGACTTTTTCGCTTGCCTGTAGTAGAGTTCCGAATTATTATGAGATTAGCCGTAGTATGAGAGGGGCATGGCTGATTTAGAATCCATCCAGCAAAAGACTATCTCATTCCGGAACGAGCGTGACTGGGCGCAATTCCGTGATCCCAAAAATCTCGCGAATTGCTTCCCATCGAGGACCTCATCTGATGCCCACGGACGACAAAGACTTAAAACCATCCGATATCCAGGTTCTTTCTAGCCCGGAAAACGTCGCGGCATTCTTTTCCTCCCTCGGTTACAACACCGACGAAAAATCCGGCGCACGCATAAAGCAGAGCGTGTCTGCCCTCGGTATTACACCGGACACTATAGCCAAGACAATAGAACACGTCGAACGCCTCGCAGACCAGGAAAACGGCACTCTTCAGGTTTATCTATTCGAACTTTCTTCAGTAACTGTCATGGCCATCAGAGCGCTGGCCCGCGCCTTCCGGGACCGTGCCGGGAAATACCTACTTGTCCTCACCAGCGACTACGAGAATATAGACTTCATCTTCTTGGAACGTGTGCTGCCCTCTGCCAAGGAAGCGGGTATTACCACAAAGGGCGTAGCGATCCGTCGCCATATCCTAACGGTCAAGAGACGAGATCCCAATACTGTAGCCCTTCGGGTGCTGAGGCGTTTCACGTATACAGAATCGGATGCCGATGCCCAGGCAGACAAGCTCCTCTCAGCCTTTAGCGTCGCCGAGTGGTCTGAGCCTCTCTTTAACAATCGTGCATTGTTCTCTGATTACTACCTCATCGAGCGGCTGCCTCAGTCACCAGGGTGGGCAGAGCAGATCAAGCCCCAGCTCCTCAAATTCCGGGAGCTTTTTACGAATGTACGGGAGAAGTTCAGCAATCAAAAGGAATCCGTCGTGCGGGAAAAGCTTCTTCAACCGGCTTTCGAACTTCTCGGCTTTTCCGAGGTCTCGGGCAAGGACAGTAAGAGCACGGATGCAGAACCGGATTATCAGCTCTACCAGAAAGATGCGGGCACGTCGGGTAAACCGCTTGCTGTCTGTCTTGCTTACACCTGGAACAGATATCTTGATGGGAAAGACGAAACACGGGACACCGAGACGCCCGATGAAAACCCTGGCGCGCATGTGGTGACGCTTCTTGAAGCGGGCGAAGCCTCCTGGGCCATTGTGACGAACGGCAAGGTCTGGCGGCTCTATTCGTCAAAGGCCCATTCCCGGGCAACGAACTACTACGAGATCGATTTGGAAGAAACACTTGCGATGCAGGACCCGCAGGACGCTTTCCGCTTCTTCTGGCTCCTATTTCGGGAACAGGCCTTTTCACCTGTTGAAGAGATTCACAAAGGCGAGAAGAGAACGACAACGTTTCTTGACAGGCTCATCGAGGAAAGCGAAACCTATGCAAAGGAACTGGGCGAGAAATTAAAGTCACGGGTATTCGATGATATTTTCCCGCACTTTGCGACCGGTTTTATCGAGAATATGGGTGGTGCAGACCACTTTCTGTCTTTGTCCGAAGAAGAACGCGACCAGAGTTTGAGAGAAGTCTTTCAGGGCACGCTTACCTTCCTCTATCGTCTTCTCTTTCTGCTTTATTCCGAATCCCGAAACCTTCTGCCGGTTAATGAAGTACGCGGCTACTGGGACCTAAGCCTTTCACGCCTCAAGAAAGAGATCGCTGACCACGCAGGAACGATCATCGATGACGCGCCGGAAAAGATCAAGAGGACATATCGCCAGGACAGTTCGGAACTCTACAAACAGCTTTCGAAGTTATTCGGCGTCATTGACCAGGGCGATGCTGATGTAAACGTTCCGCTTTATAATGGCGGTCTTTTCATCACCAATCCCGCGAAGGACGACGAATCTCCTGAAACCAGAAACGCCCGGTTCTTGCAGACAAACAAAATCCCCGACAGATACCTTGCCATGGGCCTCGATATGATGGCACGGGGAGAAGACAACAAGACCCACGCCCTTGTAGCCATAGACTACAAGTCACTGGGAGTTCGGCATCTTGGTTCCATCTATGAAGGTCTACTTGAGTTCAAGCTCCGCATAGCAACTGAGAAGATGGCGGTGGTCAAAGGCAAGAAGACGGAAGAAATCGTTGCCTATAAAGAGGCGAAGAAGAACGAGCTTCCGATCATGACCATTGGTCGGGGAAAGAATGCTGAAGAACGGGTGCTCAAGAAGGGCACTGTTTACCTCGAAAATGACAAGCGGGAACGCAAAGCAACAGGTTCCTATTACACGCCTGATTACATCGTTAAATATATCGTTGAGAATACTGTAGGCCCTGTTCTGGCTGAGAAACTCGACGCCATGCGGCCTAAACTCCGTGAGGCCCAGCTTACCCTCAAGAAGGAACGTGACAAATACACAGCCCTCGGCAACAGGGGCGACAGCCCTGAAAACCAGACCTATCTAAAGCATCGTCAGCTCGTAGATGATCTGTTCGACATCAAGGTGCTCGATCCTGCCATGGGCAGCGGCCACTTTCTTGTGGAGGCTGTGGATTTCATCTCCGACAAAATCCTCGGGGACAAGGAAGGCTTTCTCCGCGCATTCCCCTGGAACCCTATTACTGCGGAACTTCAGAACACTCGTCAGACCATCCTGAGTGAGATGGAAAAGCAGGGGGTGAGCATAGATAAGAACCGGCTCACGGATGTGAACCTCTTGAAGCGGCACATTCTTAAACGCTGCATCTACGGCGTAGACCTGAACCTAATGGCAGTGGAACTCGCCAAAGTTTCACTCTGGCTCGACTGCTTCACCCTTGGAGCGCCGCTTTCGTTTCTGGACCATCATTTGAAATGCGGGAACTCGTTGATCGGGGCTAAGGTGGAAGAAGTGCGGGCTGCTGTCGAAACCGGCCAGTTGAGTCTCCTGGGCGGTACTCATTTTCAGGGCTTATTGCTCGCCACCGACCTCATGCGGCATATCGGCGAGCTATCAGACGTGACAGCGGAGCAGGTCAAAAACTCACGGGCCGAGTTTAAGAAGGCCGTGGATGCTCTCGCACCGTTCAAGCGATATATGGATGTGTATACAAGTCAGTGGTTCGGTAATGCGGTGCGGACTACGGGTAAAGGAAAAGGGAGAACCGAAGTAAGCCCAGCCCTCGAATTCCTGCGATCCAGCGATTCAGAGGAGTGGGCGAAGGCATCTAATAAATTTAAATTGCCGACGGAGTGGAAGGGCGTAGCAGCCACTGCCCTTGCAGCCGCTGATGAGAAAAGGTTCTTCCACTGGGAACTGGAATATCCAGAAATCTTCTATGGTCATAGGCCAGGGACAACTCAAGCACTTGAACGGTTAGACGGTGCGGGTTTTGATGCTGTAATCGGCAATCCACCGTATGATGTGCTTGCGAGCGAGGAACTATGCTATGATGTGTCCCAGGATATCAGCTTCTATGAATTGACGCCCGTTTATTTTCCCGCTATCAGAGGGAAAAAGAACCTTTATAAGCTTTTTGTGTGTCGCGGCTTGGATATCATGGGCGATAACGGAAACTTTTCTTTCATTGTGCCGATGGCGCTTCTTGGTGACGATCAGGCCGCAGATGTGCGAAGGATGCTTCTTGATAAAACAGGCTTGCGCACGGTTGAGGCATTCCCGCAAAAAGATGATCCTCATAACAGGGTTTTTGCGGAAGCGAAACTATCGACTACAGTATTTGTTACCTCATCAAAGCAGGGTGACAATGTATTTGCAGTTCGAACTCATCCAGGCCGGTTGATTGAAAGTAAAACGCCAACGCTTCGCATGACCTCTCACCAAGTACTGGCATTCGATCCGGAAAATGCTGCAATCCCTTCCTGCACGCAGCGCGACTGGGAAATCGCTTCGCGAATAATATCGATTGAGAATATCATGCGAATGCACGCTGTCGCTAAATCCTATCAGGGCGAGGTCAATGAGACGAATGAAAATGCAAAAGGGACCTTGTCTTCTGATGGGAGAAAACCTTTAGCACTGCGAGGCGCTAACATTACCATGTACGCAGTGCGAGAAGCTTCTCAGGGCGAGGATATGCATGTCGATGTCAATAAATTCCTAAAAGATAAGGGATCTGATGCAAAAGCATTTGCTCACAAACATGATAGGGTCGGGTTTCAACGTAGTTCGCCACAAAATAATTTCCGCAGGATTATATCTGCGCGCATTGGGAAGGGAAGTTACTGCCTCGACACAGTCAGCTATGTTACTGAGGAATCTTCAAAGATCGAATTAGATTTGCTCCTCGTTTTGTTGAATTCAAAAATACTAGACTGGTATTTCAGGATCGGGAGTACAAACTCCAAAGTAAATGAATATCAGTTCAACGCTCTGCCAGTGCCGACATTCAGCGATAAAGGTCCGAGTGTTGATTGGAAGTCATTGATGAAAGCCGGTCAGTTGGCTAAGGCTGGTGATTTGCTGTGCTCAGTTTGTAATGCGCCAGGTGTGATACCT
>Ga0209048_10005690_pt1 | contig 11750 bp, 13 predicted proteins | sample FrelakmetCRP12CR_FD_187146 | JGI IMG/M metagenome (GOLD analysis project Ga0209048, IMG submission 187146) | Freshwater lake sediment microbial communities from the University of Notre Dame, USA, for methane emissions studies - CRP12 CR (SPAdes)... | ecosystem: Environmental > Aquatic >... | reverse complement strand
AAGTTCTTCCGCCTGATGAACGCAGAGCAGAGGTCCGCCCTTTTTGCCAACACCGGCAGGGCCATGGGTGATGCGCCGAAAAAAGTCAAGATCCGCCATATCGGTAATTGCCTGAAGGCTGATCCTGATTATGGAAAAGGTGTGGCAGAGACGCTCGGCATTCCGTTGAGCGAGGTGTCGAAATAAGCGCGTTCGCTTCCCGGCAGGCGGCTGGCTGCTGACAGGATGCTGGGCCAGACCGCCTGTTTTTTTATAGTAATCATATGCGAATCAGGACGTTCAATCCAACGTGTAGGGACACAAATGAAACTATCACGTATCGCTGTAGCTGTTGTCGTGGAACTTCTGGCGGCGTTCCCTGTGTTTGCCGCCGACGCGGTGGTAACGATGAATCTGGTGAATGAGCAGGGTGTCGGAAAGAGCATCGGCACCATCACGATCTCCGAGGGTCCGAAAGGTCTTGTATTCACCCCGAAGCTCACCGATCTGACGCCTGGGCTCCATGGATTCCATGTACACCAGAACCCTGACTGTGCGGCAGGCATGAAGGACGGCAAGCAGGTTCCCGGTCTTGCCGCAGGCGGACACTATGATCCAGCCGCAACAGGCAAGCATGAAGGCCATGAGGGCAAGGGACATCTCGGCGACCTCCCGGTACTCACTGTCGGGGCTGATGGAACAGCATCAACTGCCGTCACTGCTCCGCGGCTCAAGATGTCCGATGTAAAGGGCCGCGCGCTCATGATCCATGCCGGCGGTGACAACTATTCCGACCAGCCTGCGCCTTTGGGCGGCGGTGGGGCCAGGGTAGCATGTGGTGTTGTTAAGTAAACGAGAATACATGACCAACAAGGAGGAACATTATTGTACAAAAGGCGAGTACGAAACTGTCGGAGATGATGAATCAGGCAATAGCCGGCGAGCTCCAGGCGATCGTTCAGTACATGTGGCACCATATCATGGTGTAGGGCATGCACTCATCTTCTCTGATGGAAGTGTTTGAGGGCATCTCCGTGGAGGAAATGAAACGTGTCGAGAAGATCGCGGAGCGGCTCTTCTATTTTGACGTGGTGCCCCACCAAACCTACCCCTATCGCGGTTGGCGGCACGCCGGAGCAGATGCTCAAGGCGAACGTGAAGGCAGAGGAAGAGGCGATCACCCTGTACAAGGATTATTATCAAGCAAGCTGCTTCGGAGGGCGATTATATAACCGAGAGCCTTTTCAAGGAGATCCTTGCCGATGAAGAGCGGCACCACGATACATTCACGACATTGCCGGGTCAGTAGATCTTGTAAGGATAGACGCCAGGATCATTCAAAGGGTCGGAGAAATCCGAACCTTTTTCCTGCGAGTAAAACTCTGCTCAAACGCGCACTGCGCCAAGATGCGGAGCAGAGCGCAACGCTTCGCCTGAGGTTGCTCGGCTGCGGCACCACGGTTTCTCCACTCCGCTCCGCTTGGGCTGCGCGCACTCCGCAAGCATCGGATCAAACGGCGTGTTGATGTCCTATGAAGACTGAAGTAGTCCAACGTTCTCATATGGCATCCAGCATTTTCGGGGTAACTATTTGGGGTATGACGTATTAGCGCTGAAAAATAATCGAGGAATATCGAGTGGTTGGACAAACTATTGAAGGTCCGCCGCCTCCACCATATCTATTTGATATTGCCGTGATATTTTGATTTTTTCCGAAAGTCTCCATCGAACTCAGGCGGGGATCAGAGCTAAGTCCTTAAAGGATTTAGCTCTTTTTTTGTTTTTTAGCATTCACAAGTTGGGGTAGTTTTTGGGTATGTATAAAAAAACGAATTTCTAATAGTAATTCAAGTGATTGGATAAACTGTTCAATTGCACCACCCCCGCGGTTATCAGCATAAGAAGCCAGCCGTCTTGGATACTCAGTCACCGCCGCGAAACACCCGGTAGGATCCGATTCTGAGCCCATGGATTTTATGATATAGTTTTAGCACAATAGCTTCTTTCTGTAGTCTGCACTTTTTCGAACTGGCCTATTAGTGCACAACTAGTAATTCGTAAGAGCTTATCCGCACCATTCGGATACATGGAGTCGGATTAACAAAATACTTGACGAGACAGAGGAGATATCTATGAAAAAGACAGCAGGTTTGTGGATAGACCATAGGAAAGCCGTGATCGTGATTGTTACAGACAAAGGGGATGAAATAAAACTCATAATATCAAATGTTGAAAAACAGCCCGGACGATCTGGTGGTGTTCGTACTACGGCTCCCTATGAAAAACAAATTCTGGCGGATGACAGCCTAGAGAGGACGTTTAGGGGGCATCTTAACGTTTACTATGATGCGGTAATTTCCAGTATTCGTGATGCTGAGGCTATTATGATATTTGGTCCTGGTGAGGCGAAAGGCGAATTGAAAAAGCGTATCAAGAGAAATAAGCTAAGTGGACGCATCGTAGGTATTGAGACAGTTGACAAAATGACTCATCGCCAAATTGCAGCGAGAGTTCGGCAGTACTTTTCTTAATAGAGTTTGGCTATGCGTGTTTGGACTCTAGCAAAAGGGGCTTACCACCTTCTCTTGTCGGCGTGCATCTCGGTTTTATGGTGCCGCTGGCTTTCTTTTTCCTTATCTTGATCGCACTGCTACTCGCCTATCTGCTGGCGGTGGAAAGGCTAAAGAGGTGTTTCTTCCTCCGCTTTGCCGCAGAGTGAGGCGGCGGCAACCTTCCCCCCTGATATTGGTCCGGTTTTCAGGCAGGAAGACGAGGAGAGAAAAGATGAGCAAGCTCAAAAGAGTCGGCAGTCCCATATACACGTTCTTCCCTACCGAGGTCGAGGGGTTCGATTCCTTGGGAGAGCTGGCCCTGAATATGCGTTGGTCGTGGAACCATGCTGCCGATGAAGTGTGGGTGCAGCTCGACCCGGAACTCTGGGACCGCACGCACAATCCCTGGGTTGTTCTGCAAACCATCTCGCGGGACCGGCTCCAGCAAGCGTTGGACGATCCCGTCTTCAAAAGGAAGGTTGATGACCTGGTGGAAACCAAGCGTCATGAGGCGGAGGTGCCAGCCTGGTTTCAGCAGAGGCATCCACAGAGTACCTTGACCTCTGTCGCATATTTCAGCATGGAGTTCATGTTGAGCGAAGCGCTTCCCATTTATTCAGGAGGGCTTGGCAATGTGGCCGGCGACCAGCTCAAAGCTGCAAGCGATCTGGGCGTGCCGGTGGTTGGCGTGGGGCTCCTCTACCAGCAAGGCTATTTTCGTCAGGTGATAGATCGGCACGGAGCGCAGCAGGCTCTCTTCCCGTACAACGACCCCGGGCAATTGCCGGTCATGCCTGTGCGCGAACCGAACGGTGAGTGGTTGCGGCTGGAGGTTGTGTTGCCCGGCTACTCGCTCTGGTTGCGCGCCTGGCAGGTCCAGGTGGGGAGGGTGAAGCTGTACCTTCTGGACAGCAATGACGCGGAGAATTTCCCTGCATATCGGGGGGTGACCAGTGAGCTTTACGGTGGCGGACCAGAGCATCGTCTGAGGCAGGAAATGGTCCTCGGGATCGGCGGCTGGCGACTGCTCGAAGCGCTCGGCATCAAGCCGGACGTCTGCCACTTGAATGAAGGGCATGCAGCCTTTTCGGTACTGGAACGGGCGCGCAGCTTTATGGAAGAGACCGGACAACCTTTCGAAGTCGCGCTTGCCGTTACAAAGGCGGGAAACCTCTTCACGACCCATACGCCGGTGGCTGCCGGATTTGACCGCTTTGACCCGCAGATCATCGGGCATTACCTCGGTGATTATGCCCGCAACAGTCTCGGAATCCCGCTTCGTGATCTGCTCGCCCTCGGCCGCCTCAATCCGGACGATCCCGCAGAAGAATTCAACATGGCGTTCCTGGCCGTACGTGGGAGCGGAGCGGTCAATGGGGTGAGCCGCCTGCACGGCAAGGTGAGTCGGGGCATCTTTCAGTCTCTCTTCCCGCGCTGGCCGGAGATTGAGGTTCCGGTGGGGCATGTAACCAACGGCGTCCATATGCCGAGCTGGGATTCGGCAGAGGCCGACGTCCTCTGGACAGAGTACTGTGGCAAGGAGCGCTGGCTGGGAATGACGGAAACACTGGGGGAGAAGATCTGCTGTGCCCCTAACGACAAACTCTGGCAACTTCGCGCTGACGCCCGCAAATCCCTCGTTGGTTACGTCCGCGAGCGGCTTTCCAGGCAACTGGCCGCCTCAGGCTCAACGCCCGAGGAGATCGGGAGCGCGCAGCACATTTTTGATGCCAACGCATTGACGCTGGGGTTTGCACGCCGCTTTGCCACCTACAAGAGACCGAATCTGCTGTTGCACGACCCTGAGAGGCTCCTGCGCATCCTCAATGATCCGAAGCGCCCGGTGCAGCTCATCATTGCCGGCAAGGCCGATCCTGCCGACCAGGCGGGACAGGCCATGATCCAGGAATGGACGTATTTTATCCGGCGTCCCGAAGCGTGCAAGCACGTGGTCTTCCTGAGCGACTACGATATGCTGTTGACAGAACATCTTGTGCAAGGGGTGGATGTCTGGATCAACACACCACGACGACCCTGGGAGGCGTGCGGGACGAGCGGCATGAAAGTGCTCGTCAATGGCGGGCTCAACCTGTCGGAGCTGGATGGCTGGTGGGCTGAAGCCTACTCGCCTGAAGTAGGGTGGGCGCTGGGTGACGGAAAGGAGCACGACAGCGACCCGACCTGGGATGCTGCCGAAGCCGGTGCGCTCTACGCGCTCCTTGAACGTGAGGTGATCCCCGAGTTTTACAACCGCGACCGGAACGGCATTCCTGTTGCCTGGGTGGCACGCATACGCGACAGCATGGCGCGCCTGACGACTTACTTTTCCAGTAATCGCGCAGTGCGCCAGTACACCGAGCAATACTATATACCTGCCGCTGCTGCCTACCGCGAGCGCGCCGCTGATAAGGGAGAAGTGGGTGCGCAGGTAGTGGCTTGGCAGCACGCCCTGGAACGGGGGTGGGGCAATCTGCGCTTCGGCGAAGTGACGATTGCGAAGGACGGGGATCAGCATATATTCGAGGTTCAGGTCTATCTCAACGGCCTCGACCCGGATGCGGTACGGGTCGAGCTATATGCTGAAGGAGTCAACGATAGCGATCCTGTGCGCAAGGAGATGACGCGCGGCCCAATACTCGTAGGCGCGGAAAACGGCTACGTCTATAGCGCGCAGGTAGATGCGGCACGGCCAGCCACGGACTACACAGCGCGTGTGATACCTTACCACACAGGCATTGCGGTTCCTCTCGAAGCCGCTCAAATTCTGTGGCAACGATGAGTGGGGCAGGGCAATGTTCAGTGGAGCTCTAACGCTCGGCGACGTCTTCCAAGAAGTTACGCCTTGGAAGTCGCTCGCTCATTCGTCGCACTTCAGAGTTGAATATGGCATATTCCTAAATGGTATGCATGATATAAACAGTAATCTTTGCCATCGTCATAAAATCGGCTGTGTAGAGTGGTCGGTGAAGACTATAATAATAGCAGTAGATAAAGTTGTTGCGCTATGAAGACCGAATTAGTCCAACGCCATCTTACGACATACGGCATTTTCGGGGTATCTATTTGGGGGATGTCGCAATATCTCGAAAAAAGAATCGTGGAATATCGAGAGGTTGGACAAACTTTTAAAATCCCGCCGCCCCCAAGTTAAGGTTCCATACCGTCCAACAAAGTACAAATGCCCATTATAAAGACGGGCTTTTTCTTTTAGCCGTTTCCGTGATGGATCTTGATGTGCCCGCCTCAGGGTAGCAGCAGGGTGCGACATCTGTATCGGACGGAACCAACAGGAGGTACGGACATGCCCTATAACACACGATTGGAAGAAAAGATCGACGCTGTCGCGAAGAGGTGGCAATACGTTGAAAAGAAGAAGATGTTCGGAGGCGTCTGCTACCTGCTCAGGGGCAATATGGCCTTCGGCATCTGGAAGGACAGCCTGATCGTGCGCATGGACAGGGAACAGGCGGAGCAAAGCCTGAAGGACCGGAACGTCAAGCCCTTCGACATCACGGGCAGGCCGATGGCCGGCTGGATCATGGTGCAGGAAGCGGGATGGAAGGGCGTTGCCGACCTCGGGAAATGGATCAACGTGGGGAAGCGGTTCGCGCTCTCGCTGCCGGAAAAGATGGGGAAGAAAAAGGCGAAGAAGACCAAGACGCTGAAGGAGTATAAGGTGTAAGAGTGATTTTACGTGCATCTCACTCCTCACGTCTCACGATTCACGGCTTCCACCCCCGACGGGTTGTTGAGCAAAAATAGAGGCTTGATTTGCATTTCATATTGGTCTATATTTAGACCAGTATATATGCCTAAATAAGGAGCTGACGCATGAAGACCATTTCCATTAAAAATGATATTGTCCCTATCGCCGAATTCAAGACAAGCCTCTCCAAGTGGTTTAAAAGCCTCCAGGGGTCGGGGCATCCCGTGATCATTACGCAGAATGGCAAGCCCGCCGGGGTTCTCCTGTCGCCAGACGACTACGACGAGTTGGTGTACAGAAAATCGTTTCTTGATTCCGTCGGCAGGGGGATATCGGATGCCGACAGCGGGAGAGCGAACACTACGAAAGAGCTCAGGGCGGCATTGGCTTCCCGAAGGACCAGGGGATGATCCCGCATGAAAATACGTTGGACCCGTGAATCCCTCAACCGGTTGATAGAGATCGAAGAGTTTATTGCAAAGGATAATGCGGAGCGAGCGGAGCAGTTCATCGACGAGATCATAGCGCATGCGGAGTCTCTCTTGCCTGGTGAACCGCGGATCGGAAGAATGGTTCCCGAGATTTCCAATCCCGCTATACGGGAATTGCTCTTTAAGAAATATCGAATTGTCTGCCGGGTGAATAAAAGCAGCGTGGAAATACTGACCGTGTTTGAAGGGCACCGGTTGCCGCGGATTGGCGAGATCGGTCCTTAGGACCGGAAATGGCCTTGCCTTATCGATTTCACTCCACACTCCGAACCCCCAACTCCGAACTTATGCCCCAAACCCTTCATGTCTCGCGCTTCAGGATTCACGGTTCAAGTCACCTCGTCGGTCTTTGAATATGGTCTTTTCCTACTATAAAAAGCTTTCAACAGCCCAAAAGCGCATCTATCACAAGAGCGATGAGATCCATGCCGTTCCGCTGCCCGATGGCAAAGCGTTGCACCCGCTCATCCCGCGGCTGGTCTCGGCATTGGAGCATGAAGACCGGGACCGGACAGAGGAGATCTGCAGAGCGCTGGCCAGGGGATTGACAAGCCGGCTTGGTGTTCCTGAGCTTCGGCTGAAGGTGCTCGCGGTGCGGCCGGTCACGGGATCGGAAGAACTGCACGGCCTGTATGAGCTGGCCGAAGGCAGGGCTTCCGCGGTCATATTCCTCTGGATGCGCACGGCCAAGCACCGGCGCGTCGTTGCGTTCCGATCGTTCCTGCGCACATTGTTGCATGAGATGTGCCACCATTTGGATTATCATTTATATCACTTGCCCGATTCATACCATACCGAGGGGTTCTACAAGCGCGAATCGAGCCTCTTCCATCAATTGATCCCGGAAGAATAAAAACCGCTGGTGAGACCCACATACGAAAAGGCAAAGCCTTTCACCGCGCCCTGCACTCGCGCAACGCACTCGTAATCGCTGGGTGCAGGCAGAGGACGCGGAGGTCGTAACGTAAAGAGCGGGCCTTCGTCGCTTCTCCGTCTGTCTCATCGTCGCCCCGTCTCCCCATTGCTTACAAGAGCCACCTCTACCGAACGTGACAAAATAATCACTGAGCGTATACTCATGGACAAACTCAGGGAACGTTCTTGCTCAAAGTCCCGATACAAAAACGATTGAAAAAGCGGAACAATGAAAATGATTCCGGGTCTCGTTCTTCGCAACGCAACGGGTGCGCCAACGTCCCTGAACGGGTTTCCGCCTAATTCGTCAGCGTAGTCAAAAAACACTTGCACGCCGCCCGGGAATAGTCTATACTATAAATATAGATTAAGTGGAGGGGCTTTATGAAAACCGCGAAACTGTTCCAGAACGGCCAGAGTCAGGCTGTTCGTCTGCCGAAGGAATTCCGGTTCGAGGACGACCACGTGTTCGTCAAGAAGTCCGGAAATGCCGTGGTGCTGCTCCCGACAAAGAATTCCTGGGACACCCTGATAGACAGCCTCGACAAATTCACCGATGATTTCATGGCCGAGAGGAAGCAGCCGAAGGCGCAGAAGCGGGAGGACTTTTGATGAAATATATGCTGGATACGAACATCTGCATCTATCTCATCAAACAAAAGCCCCCCAAAGTCCTCAAGCATTTCAAGTCCCATAGTATAGGTGACATCGGCATTTCCTCCATAACCCTTGCTGAACTTCGTTACGGCGTATCGAAAAGCCGGCACATCGAGAGAAACCGTCAAGCACTTGATGAGTTTATTTTGCCGCTCGAAATAGAGGACTTCAATGAAAAGGCGGCCGCGGAGTATGGAACAATCCGGGCCAACCTTGAAAAAGCAGGGAAGCCGATCGGGTCCATGGATATGCTGATCGGCGCCCACGCATTATCACACGGCGCAACCCTTGTCACCAATAATACCAAAGAGTTTAAGCAGATAACCAGCCTTAAAGTCGTCGACTGGAGCGTCTGATGAGCAGTGATCAGGCGATAGAATCATTATGCAGAGCGAATACTGTCCACGATGCAGAACAATTACAACGCTGATGCTAACAACAGCACCAAAGGCAATTACTGATAAGGACGGCACGATCAAAGCAATCGTCGTCAAGACATATCATTGTGAATCCTGTCGCTCGTTTGTCCGGAGCACGGAAGAAGAGCCGGCTTAGAAGTGAAAACATAGAGAGAAACAACGTTATATATGGGTCTCGTTCTTCGCAACGCAACGGGCGCAAAAACGTCCTCCTGGATTTCACACTGGGTTTCCGATGGCAAAAAAGAAAACAGCACGTCAAACGAATCCGCCGCTGACACAAGGAAAAATAACCCAGCTGAAAAGGGACCGGGTTGCGTCCATTCTCGCGGTCGTGCTCGGCTTGCTCTCCGTCCGGGAAGGGGGAAGCGTTCTTCTTGGCCTGACGAAACCCGCCTACTACGTTATTCCCTGGCTCGTGTGGTACAATGTGGCCATGGGAGCTGTTTCTGTGGTCGCGGGCATCGGCATGTGGATGCGGCGCGCATGGAGGATCAACCTGAGCGTGAACGTCCTTGCGTTCCATGGCATCGTTTTTTTCGGCCTTATCGGCATGCAGCAGTACGGGCAGGCTGTGGCAATGAACAGCATCTTTGCAATGATGTTCAGGACCTTTACCTGGATCGTCATTTATTTATTGTTAAAGTGGAATAGACAGGATCAAGCACACGATTAACGTCGTACTCGGTACTTTGTACGGGCTTATTCCCGTGACCCTGCAGTTCGAACAGTGTATCGAAGCAGCGGGAAGCGGGGAATGTCAAAAAGCAAGACTTGACCCTAAAAGGGTCCCTCAGGAGGACACTTCATGAACACGAATAAGCCATCACGCGCCCCTGTGTTTCTCTTCGGATTGGTACTCGGCATCCTCGGCGCGATCTTCCTTCCCACCTACGTGCGGCCCTACATCCCCCAATGGGTAATGGGCAAGACGATCGTCGTCAAAGGAACCGTTGCGGCAAAGCAGAAAAAGGAAAATGCCGTTCTTCTGACCGTCGTTACGCCCGAAGGCGTGCTGCTTGCCACGTTCAACAAGAAGGTCGACGAGATCAACCTTCTGATCAACGAAAAAGATATGATCGAATTCACCCTTCCGAAGTACGTGCCCTTTATCGACGACCCGAAGATCATACGGGTTGTAAAAGAACATCAGGCAGCTCCTGAGCCAGCCCGTGTTGAAAAGCCAGTGGAGCAAAGCACGAAGGAAGTAAAACCCAGGCGGCAGGAGAAGCCGCCGGCCGCTGAAGTACGGTGAGTGACAAGCAGCAAGACTTGATCCTAATAGGTGCTTTTATTAGGTATTGACAGGGAGGACCTATGGCGTGGCTCGTTCCCGCAGTAAAAGTGATCTTGCCTTACCTCGGCTCGATCGTTGCCGCGGCGCTGCCGGTTTTTACCACGAGAAAGAGCGATGAGGCGGCCGTTGCACAGTCACAGCTCCTGCAGAAGCAGATTACCGAGCTGCAGTCCGCTGCCTCGCAAAACGCAGTGCACATTAAAGAGCTGGCTGAGCAGCTACAAAAAGCCGCAGCCGCACTTGAGGAGGGAGCATTACTTGCTGAATCCAGGTTCAGGCGGACAACTGGGCTTAGTATTGGCGCACTCGTTGTGTCATGTATCGCCCTCTTCGTTTTGCTTATTGTATTGTTCGGGCGATAGCAAGAATAAAGACCTGAATCCTGTACCCTATCCCCCGGATCCTGAAGAACGGTGAATGTCAAGCTGCAACAGGCTGTTGAAAAACCATTGTGATGTGTCATCCTGAACGAAGTGAAGGATCTCAAGTATCAGGAAAAGCGGGATTCTTCGCTGCGCTCAGAATGACAATTTCGTTGTTTATCGACTTTTTCAACAGCCTGGCAAGACCTGACCACCGTAAGAGGTTCTCACTAAGAGGTTCTGGGATGGACGAAGACCCTAAAAAGGAGAAAAAATGAAATTACTGAGAAACAGTATCGCGGCGATAATCGTTGTGTGGCTTCTGTTGCCCCTGCACGTTGCAGGCGCGGAGTCCGGGAAGGTGGTCCTGTTCGACGAAGCGCATGGCCAGAAATTTCTTATTGGGCAGAACGGGCCTCTGGACCTGTCCGACCTCGCAGCCCTGTTCCAGGGTGAGGGGCTGGACGTCAGAGTGAATAAAGGGAAGATCACAACCGAGGTCCTGGCCAACGTGGATGCCCTCGTCATATCGGGGGCATTCTCGCCGCTTGCACCGTCCGAGAACGCCGCCATAACCCGCTTCCTGGGGTCCGGCGGACGCTTGTCTGTCATGCTCCACATCGGACCGCCGGTCGCGGACCTTCTGCATCAGGTGAACGTGTCAATATCCAATGGGGTCATCCATGAAGAGGAGAACCGGCTTCGGAAGGACGGCCTGGATTATCGCATTACGCGCATGAAACCGCACGAGCTGACGAAGGGCGTGAACAGCTTCAGCGTCTATGGCGGATGGGCACTGGCCAATACCGCGAAGAATGCCGAGATCATCGCTCAGACCAGCGCCCGGGCGTGGGTGGATCTCAATAAAGACAATAAACTCAGCAAGGGCGACGCGGTGCAGTCATTCGGCGTGGTGATCGCGGGGAGTTCGGGGCGCGGCGGATTTGTCGTCTTCGGGGATGATGCCATGTTCCAGAATAAATTTCTTGTCGAGGGCAATGCCGTGCTTGCGAAGAATCTGGCGACGTGGCTCCGCAGCACGAATAAGGCCACAGAGATTTGAAGAGAGCAGCAGTCGCACTGACGGAGTTTCCATGAAAGGCATAGTGAGAAACAGCGTCACCATGTAGCATCTTGCAAAGGTACGGAAAGCGGTGTATCGGACGAGCGGGAAGAGTGACCCTAGAAGGTTGTATCTAACGGCAAGCGCCAATCCACGGGCACGATCAACAGCATTCGGTTTCAGCTCAAGATGGGGAACTTTCTGCCCAGCTCCGCACTGGCGCAGGACTGGAAGGCGATGGGAGAGCAGAGCTTCGTCTTCGAGGTCATCGACGAGCTAAAGCCCATTGACGATCCTGCGTACGACTAT
>Ga0209048_10005689_pt1 | contig 11751 bp, 9 predicted proteins | sample FrelakmetCRP12CR_FD_187146 | JGI IMG/M metagenome (GOLD analysis project Ga0209048, IMG submission 187146) | Freshwater lake sediment microbial communities from the University of Notre Dame, USA, for methane emissions studies - CRP12 CR (SPAdes)... | ecosystem: Environmental > Aquatic >... | reverse complement strand
CGCCCGGTCGCCAATCATGCCGGTGATCCAGGGGCCAGGGCCGACGCCGAGTATGTTCATCACGAGCAGGCCGAGGGCGACGGCACTCGAACGGACCTGCGGCGGCGCCAGTTCCTGCACCGCCGAGAACACCGGACCGAAGTAGGCCACCGTGGACGCGGCCGAGACGAACCAGCAGACGTAGAAGAGCGGCGAGGTGGCCGGCAGCAGGAAGAACCCGACGCTGAACGGCACGAAAGAGAGCGTGAGCAGCACCAGGCTCCAACTGCGGCCGCCGCGCCACCGCCGGGCGCACCAGTCCGCCACCCAGCCGCCGGCGAGGTTGCCGAGGAATCCTGACGTCACGATCATCAGACCGGAGAGATAGGCCGCCGTGGCGAAGGGAAAGCCCCGCTCCTGGACCAGCCACGTCACACCGTGCAGGGCGGCCGCGGAGCCGTAGGCCAGGGCCGCGCCGCCCAGCATGAGCAGCCCCAGCGACGGCCGCTCAGCGAGCGCCTTGCGCAAGTCGTGGACGATGGCGCCCAGTGAAGGCGCGCCGGTTGATTGGCCCGCCGCGCCGGCTCGCCGCTCCGGCTCGCGCACGGTGAACAGGAGCGCGACAACGGCGAGGCCGATCACGCCGAACGCGTAGAAGCACACGCGCCAGCCGAAACGGGGCGCGGCCCAGCCGGCCACGCCCAGGCTGAGCGCGGTACCGATCGGCAGCCCGGCATAGTAGATGCCCGTCGCCAGCCCGAGGCGCCGCGCCGGGAACGCGTCGCCCAGCATCGACAGGGCAGCCGGCGTGAGCGTGGCCTCGCCAACACCCACGAAGACGCGCGGAACGGCGAGATGGATGAAGCCGCGCGCGGCGCCGGAAAGCGCCGTCATCACGCTCCAGAGCCCGACGCCCCAGGCGATGATGGCGCGCCGCGACCACCGGTCGGCCGCGACGCCCAGCGCCATCCCCACCAGCGTGTAGAACACGACGAAGGCAAAGCCCACGAGCAGCCCGATCTGCGATCGGCTGAGGCCCAGATCGGCGATGAGCAGCGGCGCCAGGCTCGCGATGAGCTGGCGGTCGACGAAGTTCAGGACGTTGAGCGCCGTCATCATGCCGAGCAGCAGCCACGCGGAGCGGGGCACGGGGCTGTCGGAAACGGCGGCGGCGGGCGCGCGCTGGTCGGCCATCAATCCCGATGATACCTCGGGCGTTCCGGTATAGACTTCCCTGGATCATCGTGTGCCGGCTGTGGCCGGCCTTTCGTCCAGGAGCCGCCGATGCCCGAGTTCCAGAAGCACTTGTACCTCATCCTCCACCCGAACGAGGCCCTCGTCGCGTCGCAGTTGTCGCCCGAGGAATTCGGCTCCCATTATTCGATCGGCAGCCCGCGCCACTTCACGGGCAAGGTCATCTTCGCCGAGGTCGACATCACCTTCCGGACCGAGTTCCTCCGCATCGACGAGTACCTCGCGCAGACCGAATCGGGGATTCCCGGCCGGCCGAAGCGGACGAAGTTCGTGAAGTCGTACCGCGTGCTCGAACACATCGACCTCGCCGCGCTGCAGAAGCTGTATCTGGTGACGACCGACGGCGCGGTGCTCGGCCTCGAGGCGAGCGAAGAGCCGGCGGATCAGGGCCGGCCGGGGCGCGTCCGCGTGTACCAGGAGATCTGCCCGCTGCGGCTCATCGTGGCGTCGAACTTCGAGCCGAGGCAGTTCGGCAACTACATCACGGCCGGCACGTGGTCGAAGGGCGCGCCGAAGATCTGCTTCGCCGAGTGGGACATCGACGCCGAGGCGGTCGTGAAGCGCCACGACGTGGTGTCGTTCAGCATGGGCCCGCTGCCGAACGTGAACCCGACGAACCTGCCGACGGCGCTGAAGGAGCTGGCCGAAGACGCCACGAAGAAGACGAAGACGGTCAGCCTCAACGGCAACCTCGACCTGACCAGCTACAAGAACATCCAGCCGGGGTTCTGGTTCTCCGACGGCGCGCACTCGATCTTCTACCGGATGCCGACGATGGAAGAGCTGCACGCCAAGCACCGGGCGTGGTGGAGACACCTATAGGAGCGCGTCTCTCATGCGGCCGAGCGCCTCGGCAAGCGTCGAGCGCGGGCAGCCGAAGTTGAGGCGCACGAATCCCTCGCCTCGCGTGCCGAACCAGGCGCCGTCCTGCAGCGCGACGCGCGCGCGATCGAGGAAGAACTGCTGCGCGTTGCCGGCGATCCCGCTGCGTCGGCAGTCCATCCACGCGAGGTACGTCGCCTCGGGCGCAATCACCCCGATGCCCGGCAGTTCGCGGCGCACGTAGTCCACCACGAAATCGCGGTTCGCCTGGAGGTAGGCCAGCACCCGGTCGAGCCACGCCTGCCCGTCGCGATACGCCGCCAGCGTCGCGACGAGGCCCATGTTGTTCACCTCCGAAAAATCGCTCGGCTCGCCGGCGATGCGCCGGCGGAGCGCCGCGTCGGGGATGATGGCGAACGAGCACCGCAGGCCGGGCACGTTGAACGTCTTGCTGGGCGCCATCAGCGTGACGCAGCGGCGCGCCACCTCGGCGTCGAGCGACGCGATGGGCGTGTGGCGCTGCCCGTCGAACAGCAGGTCGCAGTGGATCTCGTCGGAGCAGATGAGGACGTCGTGGCGCAGGCAGACCGCCGCCAGGCGCTCGAGATCGCCGCGGCTGAAGACGCGCCCGACCGGGTTGTGCGGGTTGCACAGGATGAACACCCGCGTGCGATCCGTGACGGCGGCCTCGAACGCGTCGACGTCGATCTCCCACCGGCCGTCGGGCCGCATGGCAAGCGGGGCCTCCTGGTGGAGCGAGCCGTTGTGCCGGGGCGCGCCGAAGATCGGCTGGTAGACTGGCGGCTGCACGAGGATCCCGTCGTCGGGCGCCGCGACCACACGGCACACCTGCTGGAACCCCGCCACCACACCGGTCTGGAAGACGATCGCGTCCGGCTCGACGCGCCAGCCGTACAGCCTGGCGAGCCGATCGACGATCACCTCGCGCAGCTCGGGCGGCTCGTAGCAGTAGCCGAAGACGCCGTGCTCGACGCGCTCGCGGAGGGCGGCGATGACCGGCTCGGGCACGCGGAAGTCCATGTCGGCGGTCCAGAGCGGCAGGACGCCGGGGCCGTACACGTGCCATTTGGTGCTGTCGGTGTGCAGGCGATCGAGCGGGATGTCGAAACTGTCGGTCATGGGCGGTCTCATCCGGGCGGAGCAGGGGCCAGGCAAGGATACGTCAGGCCCTGCCGCGCCGCATCCCCCGGTTTGGAGTATCCTCCCCCGTATGGCGCGTACCGGCGGCGGCCCTGGCAGGCGGTGACGCGTATGTACCAGGAGTTCTTCGGACTCACACAGCGTCCGTTCCACATCACGCCGGACCCGGAATTCCTGTTCCTGAGCCGCAGCCACGAGGAGGCGCTCGCCTCGATCGTCTACGGCATCGACCAGCGCAAGGGCTTTATCCTCGTGCTGGGCGACGTCGGCCTGGGCAAGACCACCATCCTGCGGTTCTACCTCGACGAGCTCGCTCCGAAAGAGCTGACGACAGCCTACGTTTTCAATCCGGATGTCAGCTTCAAGGCCCTGCTCGACACCATCTTCCGGGAGCTGGGCATCGCGGACAAGCCCGACGGCGTCCACGAGATGGTGAACCGCCTGCACGAGGTGTTCATCGACGAGCACCGCAGGGGCCGCACCGTCGTCCTCATCGTCGACGAAGCCCAGAACATCCCCGTCGAGACGCTCGAGGGCCTGCGCGTGCTCTCCAATCTCGAGACCCCGACTGAAAAACTCCTCCAGATGGTGCTGGTCGGCCAGCCCGAGTTCGCCGAGCGGCTGGAGACGCGCGAGCTGCGCCAGCTCAAGCAGCGGATTGCCGTCCGGTCCACGCTCGTGCCGCTGACGGAGAAGGAGAGCCGGGCGTACATCGAACACCGGCTGAACAAGGCCGGCGGGTCGATCCCGTCGGTGTTCACCTCGGGCGCGATCCGCGAGATCGTGGATCACGCGAAGGGCGTGCCCCGCGTGATCAACATCCTGTGCGACAACGCGCTGGTCATCGGCCTCGGCTGCCAGAAGAAGCCCGTCACGGCGCGGATGGTGCGCGAGGCGATTCTCGATCTCACGGGCCATGTGCGGGTGTGGTGGCTGCCGTGGGCGTGGGTGTCGCTGGTGGGCGTCCTGGCCGCGGGTGTGCTGTTCCTGCTGTCGCCGTACCGGGAACTGGTCTTCGCGTCAACGGACGCGCCGATCCGGGCGCCCGCGCTCCCTCGGGCGCCCGCCCGGGTGCTGCCGGCGGCGGCCGGCGTAGACGACTCGCGTCCGCGGGCGTTGTTCGAGCCCGCGGCGGCCTACGCCGTGGTGAAACCCGGCGACACGCTGCTGTCGCTCGCGCACGACTTCTATGGGTTCACCGACGAACAGGTCCTGGGGAAGATCCTCATCGCCAATGCCGTCATCCGGGACCCCGACAAGATCCCCGTGGGCACGATCATCCGCTTTCCGGCCCTCCGGGGTCGGGGGGCGGGCCTACCCCACGCGCGCTGAGAAGGGGAGTGCGCTGGAGCCGCGAGAGGATCTCATAGCCTTCCGGCCTGCGGCGAAAGTGCGTGGCGCGGCCCGGACGAAGCGACACGAGAAGGAGGGCAGGCCGGAGTGTCGCGAAGTCTGGTGCGCCCGACAGGATTCGAACCTGTGGCCTTCGGCTCCGGAGGCCGACGCTCTATCCATCTGAGCTACGGGCGCATCTACGACTAGGCGCTAGTTACCAGGCGCCAGGGGCTAGCGAAGAAGGCCTCCTTCAGACTAGCGCCCAGCGCCTAGCCTCCAGCCCCTGCCTTCTCTGGCGCGCCCGGCAGGACTCGAACCTGCGACCTACGGATTCGAAGTCCGGCGCTCTATCCAGCTGAGCTACGGGCGCACGAAACTCAATATTATCACACGACGCGGTATCCGAATCCCGCCCCGCGACGATGTTCGGGGCGGCCCTGAGCCTGTCGAAGGGAGCCTGTCGAAGGGCCGAGTCCCGATGAGGTAGACTCGATCCGTGGCCTCGGGACCCTTCGGGAAGAGCCTGCCGGAAGCGCACGGGTCGGTCCCGATCCCCTCGACAGCCGGCTTCTGGCGCAAGCTGCTGGCGTTCTCGGGGCCGGGCTACCTCGTGGCCGTCGGCTACATGGACCCGGGCAACTGGGCCACCGACATCGCCGGCGGTGCCCGGTTCGGCTACACGCTGCTCAGCGTCGTCATGGTGTCGAACCTGATGGCGATCTTGCTGCAGGCGCTGGCCGTGCGCCTGGGCGTCGGCACGAGCTACGACCTCGCCCAGGCCTGCCGCGCCTACTACTCGCGCCCCGCGGCCATGGTGCTCTGGGTGCTGGCCGAGATTGCCATCGCCGCCTGCGACCTGGCGGAAGTGATTGGCTCCGCGGTGGCGCTGAAGCTGCTGTTCGGCATTCCGCTCGCCATCGGCGTCGTCCTCACCGCCCTGGACGTCCTGATCGTGCTGCTCGTGCAGCAGCATCGCTTCCGCATTCTCGAAGGCATCGTCCTCACGCTGATCCTCGGGATTGCCGGCGGGTTCGCGATGGAGTTGTTCATGGCGAAGCCCGACCTCGGCGGCGTGCTCCGCGGTTTCGTGCCCAGCGTCGAGATCCTGCGCAACCCGGACATGCTCTACATCGCCGTCGGCATCCTCGGCGCCACGGTGATGCCGCACAACCTCTACCTCCACTCGTCGGTCGTGCAGACGCGCATGTATGCCGACAGCGACGCCGGCAGGAAAGAGGCGATCCGGTTCGCCACCATCGACTCGACGGTCGCGTTGATGTCGGCGCTGTTCATCAACGCCGCCATCCTGGTCGTCGCGGCCGCCACGTTCCACGGCACGCAGTACGAGTGGGTGGCCGACATCACCGACGCGCACAGGCTGCTCGCCCCGCTCCTCGGGACGACGCTGGCGAGCACGCTGTTCGCGATGTCGCTGCTCTTCTCAGGGCAGAACTCGACGCTGACCGGGACTCTGGCCGGCCAGATCGTGATGGAAGGGTTCCTGAACATCCGCCTGCGCCCCTGGCTGCGCCGGCTGATCACTCGCAGCATCGCCATCGTGCCCGCCCTCGTCACGGTGATGCTCTACGGCGAGCGCGGCACTGGCCGGCTGCTGATCCTCAGTCAGGTGGTGCTGAGCCTGCAGCTCCCGTTCGCCGTGTTCCCGCTCGTGATGATCACGGGCGATCGCAGGAAGATGGGGCCGTCGGTCGCGCCGGTCTGGATGCGCGCGCTGGCCTGGCCGGTGGCGATCGTGATCGCGGTGCTGAACGCCTGGCTGCTCGTGCAGGTCTTCTGACGGAGACGCCGATGTACAAGCGGATACTCGTGCCGGTGGAGCACTCGGACGCCGACCGCACGATCCTCGGCCACGTGCAGCCGCTGGCCCGGATGTGCGGCGCCACGCTGGTGCTCCTGCACGTCGCGGACGGATGGGCCGCCCGCGCGTACGACGAGCTTCAGCTCCGCGAGTCGAAGGAGATACGGGAGGACCGCGCGTACCTGCAGAGCCTCGTCGCGGATCTCGAGGCGCAGGGTTTCACCGTCGAGTCGCGCCTCGCGATGGGCGACCCGGCCACCGAGATCGTCCGCGCGGCCGACGCCGAGCGCGCGGACCTGGTGGCGATGGCCACGCATGGCCACCGGTTCGTGAAAGACATCCTGCTGGGGGCCACCGTGGACAAGGTGCGCCATCAGCTCAAAGTGCCGGTCCTGCTGTTGCAGGCCCATTGAGCGCTGGCGGCGGCTAGGGTTTCAGGCCCCGCTCCCGGCACAGCTCGGTCCTCGCCTGCAGCCAGTCGCTCATCGCCTGGCCGTGGGAGGCGCCCCGCCGCTGGTAGATGCTCCACGCCCGAAGCGCGATCTCGTTGTGCGTCGGCTCGGGAGGCACCGAAGGAGCCTGAACCGGCTGCCCGAGGTTCGCGATCGCACTTTCGCTGGCCACGGGGATGTCCGAGCCTTTCGCGGCGGTCTTCCGCTTCGCGCGGACCGGGGCCTTTCCGGCGCCAGCCGCCGTTTCGTCAGCCTTCTTGCGCGTTCGGGCGGGCTTCGCCTCGGCGGCCGCCGTCTCTGTCTTGCGTGTCGTCTTCGCCATGTCGTGCCTGTCTTCCTTGCCTGACACATCCGCCCCGGGTGCGCTCGCCGCACCGCCGGACCGGCTCAATGATGAATATCCCTCATGATACCACGCCGGCCGCCGGCTTCCAGGCTGGACAGGGCCTCCTGGCGCTCCCCGGGGCACCGGAGTCCCGGAACTCCGCAACGCCCGTATCCGTATGAACCCGTAGGCAGTGAGGGTCCTACCATGCGTGTAACGAAAAAGCGCGTGCTGGCAACCGGAAGCGTTCTCGGCATCCTGCTCGTCGGCGGATCGGCGTGGGCGGTGTTGCGGGGATCCTCCAGTGACATCGACGCGGCGAGGCTCGCCACCGTCGAGCGGGGCGACGTGGCGAAGTCGGTTGTCGCCACCGGCCGCATCGAGCCGATCTCGAAGGTCGAGATCAAGTCGAAGGCCAACGGGATCGTCAAGGAGATCAAGGTCGAGGTGGGCGACCGCGTGAAGGTGGGACAGATCCTCGCCGAACTGGACAAGGACAACCTGTCGGCGCGCCTGCGCGAGGCGCGGGCGGCGCTCGCCGGCGCGCAGGCCAACGTCACGGCCGCCGAGGCCGAGTTCGAGAAGAACAAGGTGGAGGCCGAGGGTCCCGACGTGCCGTTTGCGCGCCGCAATTCCGAGCGGGCCGAGAAGCTGTACACGGACAAGCTGGTCCCGCAGCAGACGCTCGACGACACGCGCGGCGCCCTCGAGCTCGCCGTGAATCACCAGCAGGCGGCGAAGACCCAGCTCGGCGTCGCCCAGGCGCGCATGGCGCAGGCGCGGGCGTCGGTGGCGGCCGCCCAGGCGGCGGTGGACCGCGCGGAAGAAGAACTCACCAACGCCACCATCCGCGCGCCGATCGACGGCATGGTGCTCTCGCGGCCCATCGAGCTCGGCAGCCCGGTGTCCTCGATCCTCAATCTCGGCGCGAACGCGACGCTCGTGATGGTGCTCGGCGACATCAGCAAGGTCTACGTCAAGGGCAACGTCGACGAAGCCGACATCGGCATGGTGCGGCTCAATCAGCCGGCGCGGATCAAGGTGGAAACGTTCCGCGAGAAGCAGTTCGAGGGCAGGGTCACGCAGATCTCGCCGATGGGCACCGACAAGGACAACGTCATCTCGTTCGAGGTGAAGGTGTCGATCGACAACTCGTCGGGCGAGCTGCTCGCCAACATGACCAGCAACGCGGAGATCATCCTCGAGGAGCACAAGCACGCGCTCGTCGTGCCTGAGGCGGCCATCGTCTACGACACGAAGCGGAATGCGTCGGTCGACGTCTACCTGCCCGGCGCGAAGAACCACCGCGAGCGGCGTCCGATCAAGGTCGGCGTGAGCAACGGCACGAGAACGCAGGTGCTCGGCGGCCTGAGCGAGGGGCAGCGGGTGGTGCTGCAGTAGCTCGGGACTCGGAATGGAGGTCGAGGCTTCAGCCTCGACGACAGGCAATGCTGTTCATCACGGACTTGCTCGGCCAGACGTGGGCGAACCTGCGGGCCAACAAGCTCCGCACGTTCCTCACCATGTTCGGCATCGTCTGGGGGGTGATCTCGTTCCTGCTGCTGTCGGCCCTCGGCGAGGGGTTTGCGCGCGGCAACCAGAAGGTGCTCGAGGAGCTGGGCCGGAACATCGTCATCATCCGGAACGGCCGGACGTCGATGCAGGCCGGCGGCGGGAGGGCCGGGCGCGTGATCAGGCTCACGATTGACGACCTGAAGGCGCTGCAGGCCGAGTCGTCGATGCTCGAACACATCAGCCCCGAGCTCATCCGGAGCGGTCTGCGGGCGAAGAGCGCGTACAACTCGAGTTCGGTCCAGTTGAGCGGCGTCTGGCCGATCTACCAGTACCTGCGCACCATCGACGTGGATCGCGGCCGGCCGCTCAGCGAGGAGGACTGCCGCCAGGAGCGGCGCGTCGCGATTCTCGGGTTCGACGCGTCGAAGCAGCTCTTCGCCGACCGCGACCCGGTTGGGGCGCCCGTCACGCTGAACGGGCTGCCCTACACCGTCGTCGGGCGCGTCCGGAAGAAGCAGCAGGACTCGAACTACACCGGCCAGGACGACGGGCGGTTCTTCATCCCGTACGAGACGGCGCGCAAGGACTTCCCGATCCCGGGCGCCCTGAACACGCCGGACCATCTTTCGACGATCATCGCCGCGCCGTACCCGCGCGTCACCGAGCAGATGCGTCAGGCTTTCGATCGCGAGAAGAACGTCATCAACTACATCGGCCTGAGCGGGCGCGGGCCGGTCGAGACCGACGTCCGCCGCATCCTCTCGAAGCGGCACGATTTCGACCCGGCCGATGTCGAGGCCATCAGCTTCTGGAACACCGCCATCGAAGCGGTGATGTTCGACAAGATGATCGCGAGCATGGACGAGTTCTTCCTGGCGGTGTCCATCGTGACGCTGCTGCTCGGCGGCATCGGCGTGATGAACATCATGCTCGTGGCCGTGCGCGAACGGACGCGCGAGATCGGCTTGCGCAAGGCGGTGGGGGCGACGGCGGCCAGCATCCAGTGGCAGTTCTTCGCCGAGGGGCTGCTGCTCACCGGGCTCAGCGGGCTCGCGGGGTTCGCGATCGGGATGGGGCTCTGCGGACTGGTCAACCTCGCGCCGATGCCCGAACGGTTCACGGGGATGATCGTCACGTGGCAGACGGGCTTGTACGCCGTGGCGGCGCTGACGCTCATCGGCGTGGCGGCGTCGACCTACCCGGCCCGCCGCGCGGCCGCCCTGCCGCCGATCGAGGCGTTGAGATACGAGGCGTAGTCCCGTGCTCTTCAAGGAAGTCATCTCGCAGGCCTGGGACTCCGTGGTCGCCCACCGGTTCCGGGCGGGCCTCACGATGCTGGGCATCGCGTGGGGGATTCTGACCGTCACGTCGCTGATGGCCTACGGCAACGGGTTCCAGCGCGCGCTCTTCTTCGGGTTCAGCAACGCGTTCTCGAACGGCGTGGCGGTGATCTACGGCGGCCAGACGAGCATGCAGGCCGGCGGCGAGCGGGCGGGCCGGAGGGTCTACCTGAAGGGCGACGATATCGAGCCGTTGAAGCAGCTCGGCCTCGTGAAGTACGCCAGTCCCGAGATCTTCGAGACGATGCCGCTCACGTTCGGCAACCGCGCGACCTCGGCCGGCGTGCGCGGCGTGGCCCCGGAGTACGGCGTGATGCGCTCGGAGATTCCCGGCGAGGGGCGCTTCATCAACGCCGAGGACGTCGAGCGCCGCCGCCGCGTCGCGTTCGTGGGCACGGAGGTCGCGCGCAACCTCTTCGGCAACAGCCCCGGCGTGGGGCAGACCATCCGGATTCGCGGCCTGTCGTTCGAAGTGGTGGGCGTGCTGGCCGACAAGGCGCAGCTCTCGAGCTACTTCTGGCCCGACAAACGCAGCGTCTTCATCCCGCACTCGGTCACGGAGCAGATCTTCCACCAGGACTACCTCGACACGATTGTCGTGCAGACGATCGCCCCGGAGTTCCATGAGAAGGCCATGAATCAGGTCCGCGGCGTGCTGGCCGAACGGCACCGCTTCGACCCGCGCGACGAGCGCGCAATCGCCGTCAACGACAGCGCCGAGATCCGGCAGGTGGTCGGCGGCATGGCCACCGGCCTCAGGATCGTTCTCGTGTTCATCGGCACGCTCACGCTGATGATCGGCGGCGTCGGCGTGATGAACATCATGCTCGTGTCGGTGACCGAGCGGACGCGCGAGATCGGCGTGCGCATGGCGCTCGGCGCGAAGCGGCGGCACATCCTGCTCCAGTTCCTGCTCGAGGCCCTCGTCATCACCGGCGCCGGCGGCGTTGCCGGCATCCTGCTCACGCTGGTCGTCGTCAACCTCGCGGGCACGCGGCCGTTCCTGGCGCAGCTCATCGGCGATGCCTCAGGCGGCACCGACATCCACCTCGTCCTCACGCCGGATGTCGTGATCGCGACCACCGCCATCCTGATGATCACCGGCATCCTCAGCGGCCTGTGGCCCGCCGTGCGGGCTTCCCGCCTCGACCCGATCGAAGCGCTGCGCTACGAATAGCCGGGATTCGGGGCTCGGGACTCGGGATTCGGGGGACGACATCACGGATGTCGCCGTTCAAGATGGCGCCTGGCACTTTTCTTCTCGAAATGGCGCCGGGCGGCCTACTTCAGCGCTGAGACGGCAAGAGCCGGAGGGCACGGGCCCCCCGGCTCTTGCGTCTGGAGGAGGAGAGGTCGTCGAGGGAGAGGCGAGCGGGTCAGTCCCGCCTCCCCCGGAGGCCCGGACGTGGTGCTCGCCACGCCGCGGCCGTCGGTCTGGAGTGCTTGCGCAATCCTCGCGCTGCCTGAAAGAGCAATCGGATTGCCAGACCCCGATCACGGGCCCCGCTCGCGTAAGTGCCTCGCCTATCGTCGGTTGTCCGCGCGGGCCCTTCGGACAGGCGTCGCGAAGGTGACGCCGGACCGCCGGTTCCGTCAAGCCGGCGACGAAACCGTCCGGTCCGGTTCTGGACAGGAAACCGCGATTCCGAGTCGTCGAGCGAGGCTGCGGGTGGCCGAGGTGCTTTCCATCTGCCCGCAGGCAGCACAATCGAAGCTCAGCCGAGGACAGATGGAAACACCTCGGACAGG
>Ga0209048_10005688_pt1 | contig 11752 bp, 11 predicted proteins | sample FrelakmetCRP12CR_FD_187146 | JGI IMG/M metagenome (GOLD analysis project Ga0209048, IMG submission 187146) | Freshwater lake sediment microbial communities from the University of Notre Dame, USA, for methane emissions studies - CRP12 CR (SPAdes)... | ecosystem: Environmental > Aquatic >... | reverse complement strand
GTCTGCCGTAGCGATAGTAAAAGGATCATTTACATGTTTTATATCAGAAGCTCCGATATTCACCATCGGTTCTATGGCGATGACCAGCCCGGGAGCCAAGATGATTGCGTCATTTTTAGGCACTACGAAATTCGGCACCTGCGGATCTTCATGCACGTCGTAGCCCACGCCATGGCCGACCAAGTCTTTCACCACGGAAAAACCGTTTTTAGTGACGTGCTGTTCAATGGCCCCAGCTATATCATTTAAATTGTTGCCCGGCCTTACCTGTTTTAAAGCCAGATCAAGGGACTCCTTGGTGACCCTGATCAATTTTTTCGCTTCGCTCGTTATCTTTCCTACCGCGAAAGTCGCGGCCATATCGGTAAAATATCCTCCGTATTCCAGGCCGGCATCAATTCCGATGATGTCGCCGTTTTTAAGCTTGCGCGAAACAAGCGACGGAGCGTGTACCACTTCGTCATTTATAGAAGTGCACAAAGCGGTCGGGAAGGCTTCTCCGTTTTTCCCGGATCGGTATCCTTTGAAGGCCGGCTTGCCTCCGGCCTCTAGCATAAGCTTCTGGACTACTTCTTCCAGCTCTGCCGTTTCCACGCCGGGCTTGATCAGGCTCCCTATCTCGTTTAAAATAGCAGCAAGGATTTTTCCTCCTTGCCCTATGATCTTTATTTCTTCTTTGGTTTTTAACGTGATCATTATTATCTTATATTTTTAATATTTTTTTAATCTTGCTGACGACTTCGGAAGGCATAAAATGGGCCTTAATAAGGTAATCAACCGCTCCCAGGCTGACAGCTTTTTCAATATCGTCTTTTTGGCCCAGGTTCGTCAGAAGAAGGACCGGTATATTCCTGGTCCTATCTTCTATTTTCAATCTTTCCAAAACTTCAAATCCGTTTATCTTGGGGAGCATTATATCTAAGAGAATGATATCCGGCATTTCTTTGCCGGCCATTTTATATCCCTTTTCCCCATCTTCCGCTATTATGACCTCGAAGTTCTCCAACTCAAACTTGGTGGCATACATATTCAGTAGGAATAAATCGTCTTCCACAAGTAAAATTTTTATTTTTTTATTCGGCATAGGCTTTATTGGATTAATCGTTAAGGACCCTTGAAATTTCTTCTACGGTAGTGATCCCGAGCAATGCTTTGATGACGCCATCCTGTTTTAAGGTCAGGAATTTCTGGCTGGCGCTTATATCGTCCGGACGAAGCCGGCGCTTTTTATCTATAATTATGCTCCTCAGGGCGTCGTTCATTTCTAAAAGCTCGGCTATCGCTGTCCGGCCGCTATATCCCCGGCCAGCGCACCGCGGACATCCTTTCCCTCGGTATAATTTAAAATCATTCATATCAAATCCGGGAAGCGCTTCTGAAATGATTTCGGGATGGATTTTTTTAAATTCCTCTCTGACGCCATCCGCAATTTCGCGAGACGGAGAAATCTTTTCTTTGCAGAATAGGCAGATCTTTCTCACCAGCCTTTGCGCCAAAACCAAGTCCACGGCCATAGCCACCGTAGAAGGCTCGGCAGATATATATATCAATCTGGAAACCGCCCCGGAGCAGTTGTCGGCATGGAGTGCGGACAGGACCAGGCGGCCGGTCAGGCTGGCGTGCGCGGCCAGCTGGGCAGTTTCCTGGTCTCTGATTTCGCCCACCATTATGACATCCGGATCCTGGCGCAGGATAGTGCGCAAGCCCGAGGCGAAAGTCAGCCCTATCTCCGGCATGACTTGCGTCTGATTCACTCCTTTAATGGCATATTCAATCGGATCTTCTAGAGTAGATATGTTTATTCCTTCTTGGTTCAGTTTATTTATTATGGAAAAGATGGTGGCCGATTTCCCCGACCCCACGGGTCCGGTCACTAAAACCAGACCTGATGTTTTTTTGATATTCCGGTTTATAATTTCCAGATGATTTTCCGTGAACCCCAGATTTTCCAGCGCCGGCGCGTCTTTTCCTGTCTTTAAAATCCTCAAAACTATTTTTTCCTCCCCTCGCGCAAGCGGAAGCGTAGAAACGCGGAAGTCCGTTTCTGCACCGTTTATAACGGACATAAAGCGCCCGTTCTGCGGCAATCTGTTTTCATCAAGTTGCAAGTTTGACAAAGTTTTTATCTCCGCGACTATGGAATTATTGATATTCTTGGAGAAAGACAGGGCAGTCTCCAGCAAGCCGTCAATGCGATAACGGACCCGGCTTTTGTCCGGAAGCGGCTCTATGTGGATATCGCTGGCGCATCCTTCTGCCGCATGAGCAAGGATTACAGACACGATCTTGGCCGCAGAAGCGCTTTCCATGATTTCATCGCTCTTTTTTTCTTCCTTTTTTGCCGTACGTAATTTATTATTCTGCGCTTTTTTCTTTTCGCCTTGGTCGGCCTTGAGTCTTATGATTCTTGCCATATGATAATTTTATTCCACCTCTCTTATGGCCAAGCCTATGGCTACGGCCATGCGCGGCCCGACCTGATCCAGCGTGGATTTCAAATCAACCGGGCAGGCCACTCTGGCCCAGGGATTTCCGATAATCACGCGCTTGTCTAAAATCCTGGATAAATATCCGGGCAAATTCACGAGCATTGAAGAGCCCCCGGACAAGATGACTTTCTCCACCTGGACATTATTTTTCGTCTGGAAAAGATTCAGGGTATATTTTATTTCGTTCACGATCGGCGCTATAGCTTCCGCGACATTCTGAGGAATGGCGTTCTGTTCCGACCCGTCCGCGCCCAGATCATATTTGAATTGTTCCGCCCGCTCCGCATCTATTTTCAAATTATTCGCGATTGTCTTGGTGATAGCAAAGCCCCCTATGTCTATGCTGCGGCTTATCACCGGTATGCCCTTATCCACTATGGATATGTCGGAAGTACTGGCTCCTATTTCCACGATCATCACGGTGGATTTGTCATTTCCCAAAAGCGCCCTGACCAGGGAAAATATCTCGGTTTCCAGGCTGATAAGGTTTATTTTGGCTTCCTTGAATATGTCTATATATTTCTTCACCAGCGTTTTCGGAGCGCCAGTGAGGAATAGCTTAATATTCTTGTTATTCGGATCGGGTGTTTCTATTTTTTTCCAGTCCAGGATCATCTCTTCCAGGGGCAGGGGGATGATTTTTTTAGCCTCCCAGTGCACTGCCGCTGCCATATCTTTTTCATTAGCATTGGGTAAATTCAAGATAGAAGAAAAAACCGCGAAAGTCGGCAAAGAAACAACGGCGCTCTTGGCAGCTATGCCGGATTTTGCCCGTATCTGATTGATAACACGCGCTATTTTTACTTTATCGGATTTCCAGTCTTTTTTTATGTCAGACGTCTTATTTTCGCTGAAGCCGTAAGACAAAAGCTTGGCTGCGGAGCCTTCTTTTTTCAGTTCCACTATCTTGATGCCGGAAGAACCGATGTCTATGCCCATGAAACTGTTGCCTGATGAAAATGCACTCATAATATGGCTTTTAAAACTTTTTATCCGCCAGGTGGCGGAAAGGTTTTTAAAATTATACCGTATTAAGTTAAATTTTATACCTCTTTATTATATTACGAATATATTATATAATAATAACAGCCAAATGGCAAAGTTTTTATTGCATTAATTATAACATAAAATATGGATTTTTTCTACCGCTACAAAAAAATATTGATGGTTGTAGGATTTTTAGCCGTAGTGATCCTTATGGCTGTCGCTCTTTATTATATGTTTTTTGCTTCGGCTCCGACTAGCGGGACTCCGGCGGGAAATCAGGCGGCCAACACTGCTTCCACTTCGGCCAATACCTTGCCCGGATCCGGAGAGGGAAACGGTCCTAACGGGACCGAGACCTCTACCCCAGGCAGGCTGACGACAGGTGAGGGCGGACCAGGCAATGGGCAGCCACCTGCCAATAACAATACTGTAGTGGAAAATAATCCGCATAAAACCAGCGAAGTGACCCAGGGCGAGAGCATCGGCGCGACCGCTGGCTCTAACGGGGGCGTACAGTATTACAACAAAAGTGACGGAAAATTTTATTCTATTGCCAGCGACGGCACCATCACCGCGCTGTCAGACCAAGTATTCCATGATGTGCAGAATGTGACCTGGGCCCCGGACAAATCCAAAGCCATATTGGAATATCCGGATGGGACAAAAATAGTGTACGACTTCGCTGCCCAAAAACAAGTGACTTTGCCTAAGCATTGGCAGGATTTTGGTTTTTCCCCCAACGGCAGCCAGATAGTCATGAAAAGCATCGGCCTGGACCCGGATAACCGGTGGCTGGCTGTAGCGAACAACGACGGATCCAAGGCTAAGACCATAGAACAGGTGGGAGAAAACGCGGACAGCGTCATAGACTCCTGGTCGCCCAATAACCAGGTTATCGCTATGTACACGCAGGGCGTGGATATGAACCGGCAGGATGTTTATTTCGTGGGACAGAACAATGAAAATTTCAAATCAATGACTATTGAGGGCCGCGGTTTCCAGCCCCAGTGGTCCCCTGACGGATCACACCTGCTTTATAGCGTGTATTCCACTGACACGAATTTGAAACCCGGTCTTTGGGTCGCCAATGCCCAGGGAGATCAAATAGGCACGGGCAGAAAAAGCCTGGACATAGAAACCTGGGCGAACAAATGCACTTTTGCCGACGCCAATAATCTTTATTGCGCCGTGCCCGACAATCTGCCGGAAGGCGCCGGGCTTTATCCGGAGACCGCCCAAAACACGACTGACCAGCTCTACGCCATAGATACGAGGACCGGAACAAAAAAATTGGTTTCCACTCCCGACGGAAGCTACAATATGTCCAATATGATCGTTTCAGATGACGGCAGCACACTTTATTTTACTGACTCAAACACGCAGAAAATATATAAGATAAAGCTTAAATAATATAATTTTGGAAATAAAAAACTTTCCGCCAGCTGGCGGTTAAAAAAGTTTTTTAAAGTAACTTTATGTCTATTTTTAAAAAAACGGGATTCCCCACTGCCTGGTTTATAATAGCTTCTTTTTCCGCGCTTGTCACTTTGCCGATCCTGTTTATCTATCTGTCGCTTTCTCTGGCCAGTAACGTTAGCAACGAGCCGATCAGGGCGGCATCTCATTCGGGAAATTATCAGACTTCGGCAGATCCTCTGATCACCAAAGTGCCTTCGGCTAAAGATCTTATCAGAACTCCTTTAATCGGCAAAAACGACCCCAGCCTGGGACCGGATAAAGCCCCGGTGACCATCGTTGAATACTCCGACTATCAATGCAAGTTCTGCCAGGACCAGGAAAATATTCTAAAACAGCTGATGAATGAATACAAGGACAAGATAAGGCTCATCTGGAAAGATTATCCTGAAAGTAATAATTATTCATCTTCCTGGCGGCCTAATATCGCGTCCCGATGTGCCGGAGAGCAGGGCAAATTCTGGCCTTATCATGATCTGCTATTTTCGGATAACGAGAAGCTGGATCAGCAAAAAGCCGTGGATCTGGCAGGAGGTTTACAATTGGATAAAAATAAATTTTCCGACTGTTTAAATAGCGCTGATATCATCAAAAGGATCAAAGCCAATATTGAAGAAGCCAACGCCTTGGATATAACCGGAGTGCCATTCATCTTTATCAATAATCTGGAAGCGATGGGAGCAATAAGCTATGAGGACTTAAAGAAGATGGTGGAAATGGAAATAAATAAAAATTAAACTTTAAATGTCTGCAAAAATAAGCACAGTTTATGTCTGTTCAAATTGCGACGCCCAATCCCCTAAATGGAGTGGGCGTTGTTCGGAGTGCAGCGCCTGGGGAACGCTCCGGGAAGAAATCAGAGACGACAAAGAATTAAAAAAGGAAGCGGTCAAAGCTTCTCCGGCCAAAACCGTGGACCTGAAATCGGCGGGTGGCGGCAAGACGTCGGAGAGGATAAAAGTCGGCATCGGAGAAGTGGATAGGGTTTTGGGCGGCGGCATCGTGGCTGGCTCACTCATCCTCCTTTCGGGAGAACCGGGCATCGGCAAATCCACTATTGTCGCCCAGATTGCGGATGCGGTCGCGACCGACAAAGAGCCGGTGCTTTATTCCAGCGGCGAAGAATCGGCCGGCCAGACCAAAGACCGGCTGACTCGTCTCGGTTGCGATCTGAATAAGATAAAATTCCTCTCGGAAACTAACACGGAAAAAATCGCGGCTACGGCCGAAAGCTTGAAGCCGCGCCTCGCCATAATCGATTCCATACAAACCATCTATTCCCCGCTCGTGGAGTCGGAGGCCGGAAGCATCAGCCAAGTACGCGCCTCTGCCGTGAGATTCCTGGAGTTAGCCAAGCAAAAAAATATTCCGGTCATCCTAGTCGGTCACGTTACCAAAGACGGACAATTGGCCGGCCCGAAAGCGCTTGAACATATCGTGGATACTGTCATTTATCTGGAGGCTGAAAACGTACACGGGTATCGGGTGATGCGCGCCACCAAGAACCGCTTCGGGTCGGTGAACGAGATCGGTATTTTTGAAATGACCGAAAGCGGTTTTAAAGAAATAAAAAATCCTTCTTCTATTTTCTTGGATGAAACCGGCGAAACATTATCCGGCTCGGTCATCAGTTCGGTGATGGAAGGCTCGCGGCCTTTCCTGGTAGAGATACAAGCGCTCGCCACCAAAACCGTTTTCGGCTATCCGCAAAGGAAAGCTTCCGGATTTGATCTGAACCGCCTGCAGGTTTTAGCCGCGGTCATCACCAAGAGAACTAAGGCCAATCTGACCAATCAAGATATAATCTTGAATGTCGTGGGCGGACTCAAAGTTAACGACCCGGCCCTGGACCTCGCTATCTGCGCCGCCATCATTTCTTCTATACTCAACCAAAAAATGGACAGAAAAACTATAATTTTAGGCGAAGTCGGTCTGGGCGGAGAAGTACGCAGCGTCAGCCGGATAAATGAACGATTAAACGAAGCTGCCAAGCTTGGCTTCACTAAAGCTATCATCCCTAATATTGAAACGACGGCAAAAAATATTAAACTGGAAAAGATAAAAAATCTGGATGACTTGGTAAGATATTTTTCAAAATAACCCGCACAGTTTCATGAGCGGGTTATTTTCTAGACACCCATTCACTCCCCTTCAAATAAAACCTCCACAATTTATTCTTGTATTCTTTGGCATAATCTACCCCGATCCTTTTGGCGGACACCATGTCTGCTTTTTTTATTTTCTTTCCCCGGTCTTCAACCCACAAATTTTTCTTCTTAGTTATATCCATCCCGTTCAATTTCTTATCAATTTTAAAAGCTCGGCAAAATTTCCCCGGACCATTTGTGGTAATTTTTTCTTTACTCCCCCTTGGCAAGGGGGAGATCAAGAGGGGGTCTTGCGGCTTTAATAACCCCACCTTAGTCCTCCCCTTGCTAAGGGGAGGTAAATTTTTATAAGCATCGTTCATCTCTACCGCTCTAACGAGTACCGCCGCAGGAAACCCGCGATCTTCAGTCACAATATTAAAGCAATAGTACATACCGTAAATCATATAAACGTAGGAAAAACCAGGATGGCCGAACATAATAGCATTTCTTTCTGTTTTTCCGCGACTCGCGTGACTCGCCAGATCCTGGGGACCATTGTACGCTTCTACTTCCACGATCTTCCCGACGATCTTTTTATCCCCGATTTTTCGCACGATAAACTTGCCCAAAAGTTCTTTAGCGACTGTCAGGGTGTTGCGATTATAAAATTTTTTATCTAAAATTTTGCCCATTTAAAAATAGTTTCCGCTACGCGCGGAGCGGTGCTACCCGCACGGGGGAAGTTTTTTAGAAAAACTTCACAAAATCGCTCGCTAGGAATAATTTTGGTTTTTCCGCTCAAATTTCTTAAGAAGATTTCGAACTCGCTAATCGCTCAGACAGCGAAATGCTTCTAAAGAAATTTTCGCTATAAAAATCTCCAAAATTATTCAATGCGAGCAAATTTTATTTTAAAATTAGAAATAAAATTATTCTAAGTGCGTTTTCTTCTCCCACTCCCCCACTTTTTCTTTCAACTCCGGATGTGAAGACAGGTTTTTGTCAATTTTTAAAATCTTTTCCGCCTGTTCTTTGGCCGCTTTCATAAGTTCATAGTCAAAGAGCGAAGCCATCTGGAGTTCCGGAAAACCTTTCTGCATAGTGCCGTAAACCTCTCCCGGGCCGCGGAATTTCAAATCCATTTTCGCGAGCGACAGTCCATCGCTGTAGCTTGTCATAGCATCAAGCCTTCTTAGAGTGTCGGGCGCGTCGCTTTCCGCAAACAAGAAGCAATAAGATTGGTGCTCCGAGCGGCCGACGCGGCCGCGGAATTGATGCAAGCTCGCCAAACCGAAGCGGTCCGCCCCTTCTATCATCATAACGCTCGCATTCGGCACGTCCACGCCGACCTCCACTACGGAGGTGGAAACCAAAATCTTGATTTTATTCTCTAAAAATTCCCGCATTATTTTTTCCTTTTCCGCCGGCTTGAGCTTCCCGTGGAGCATGCCGGTTGCGAGATCCGGGAAAATATATTTATCCAATTTTTCAAACTCTTGTTTTACTGATTTAACGCCCAGCTTATCGGAAATGTCTATGAGCGGACAGATAACAAAAACCTGCCGTCCGTTTTTTATTTCTTTCCTTATAAATTCGTAAGCCTTGTCGCGTTTTTCTTCAGGAACGACGCGTGTAATGATCTTTTTCCTGTTGGCCGGCATCTCGTTGATCACAGAAAGGTCCAAGTCGCCATACAATGCCAGGGCGAGCGATCTGGGGATGGGCGTAGCAGTCATCGACAATAGGTGCGGACTCAGGTTCTCGCCAGTCAGAGTTGCGAGCTTGGCTCGCTGTTCCACCCCGAACCGATGCTGTTCATCTATGATGACCAGGTTTAAATTCCTGAATTTCATATCTTCTTGGATCAACGAATGAGTACCGATGATTATGTCCGAATTTTGTATGACGTATTCGGTATTCAATTTTTTAACTTTTTTATTATCTTTTAATACTGCATTCTGCATACCGTATACTTTCTTCTGGCTTCTCGTCACCAACCCCACTTTAATGTTCCAATCACGCAGAAGCCCGGAGATTGAGTCAAAATGTTGCTGAGCTAAAATTTCCGTCGGGACCATCAATGCCGATTGTCCTCCGTTCAGAGCTGCGTTGAGCATGGCTACCAGAGCCACAACCGTTTTGCCGCTACCCACATCCCCTTCCAAGAGCCGTGACATCGGTTTGTCCTTCTCTATATCTTTCAAGATCTCCCAGGCCGCTTTGCGCTGGGCGTCCGTCAGTTTGAAGGGCAGGCTGTCCACGAATTTTTTAGTTTCCTCTTCCTTAAAAGAAACGGGTTGTGATCTGCTCGATTTTATGTCATCTTTTATAAGTTGCGATTGAAGCTGGATCAGGAATAATTCGTTGAAAGCCAGCCGCCGCTTGGCCTCATTGGCGTCCTTTTTATTCCGGGGAAAATGTATCTTTGCAATCGCCTCCGCAAGCGGTAATAATTTCAGTTGTCGCCGCGTTTCATCCGGGACCCAGTCTTTAATTCCCTTGGCCAGAGCAATTACGGATTTTATCAAAAATCTTATCTGCTTATTGGTTATATTGGCCGTCAGATGATAATCGGGCACGAACCCGTGGGTATGGATGGGAGTTCCTCTCGTGATTTTTTCATAAGTCGGAGATTTTAAAACCAGGCCACCCAGATCTTCTTCCGCTTTGCCGGCGAGCGACACTCTGTCACCCACTTTCAGATTCTTGGCGATGAAGGGCTGGTTAAACCAGATGACCTTAACGCTTTCCGATTCGTCGCTCACTAGCGCTTCGGTAACATACATCCGGCGCCGATGGCTTCTCTTGTTCTGGATGAGTTCAATCTGCCCTACGATATTGGCAGTCTGGCCGCCCTTAAGATCGGCGATCTTCACGGCCTGGGTAAAATCTTCATAGCGGAAAGGGAAATAAAATAACAGATCCTGCGCGGTTTCAATACCCAGGAGCTTCAGCCTTTTGGCGGTTTTTTCCCCTATCCGGTTGATTTTTAGAGTATCGGTATCCAAAGTTAACATACAATAATCGTTATGTGCCCTCGCAGGGAATCGAACCCTGATCTCAAGATCCGGAATCTTGCGTCCTATCCATTGAACGACATGGGCATAGAGCTGACCTGCCTGCCGGCCAGCCTCCCGGAGGGCAGGCGGGCAGTGATGCAGGAACAAACCACCTCTTTATTTTACCATAAATTTACATATTTTTTTACGATACGAGGAATGGCCGTGTTGGCGTCATTTTGTCGCCCCTTATAAAGCGTTAGTTGACTTTTAAACGATATTGTGGCTATAATGGTAGGGTAATTGGTATATAGCTTGAAAAGTAGTCGATTTCAAAAAAATATCTAAATTTACAACTTAATTTTAATTATAAAATCATGACTGGTAAAATCAAAAGATTGACCGACAAAGGCTTTGGTTTCATCGCCGCTGAAGGTCAGGAAAAAGATTTATTTTTCCACAGCAATTCCTTGGTTGGAGTTCAATTCAATGAACTCAGCGAAGGAGATGAACTCAGCTTCGAAATAGAAAAATCCGAAAAAGGATTAAATGCTGTCAACGTAAAGAGAATATAAATAGTTTTTCTATTTAAAAAAATAGAGCGCCCGCAAGGCGCTCTATTTTTTTGTGCTTTCGGCAGGAATCGAAGGGGCGGAAGCCCCACGACGACGCAGCAGGTTCTCGCATCTGCCGAGCGCCCAAAAACGCTCGTCTCCGACTCTCATTTTTGTGCTTTCGGCAGGAATCGAACCTGCATTGCAAGATCCGCAATCTTGCGTCCTATCCATTGAACGACGAAAGCTTAATAACCATTAATTTACAACAATTAACAATTAACTTTTTAAAAAGCAAAATGTCCAATTAATTGGACATTTTTTAATATTCACTTCTCAGTTTACAGTTTAAATAGTTTAGCCAAGCCTTCTGATAAAGATTCGTTTGTCCTTTCCAAATCTTCCGGAAGGTATTTTAGCAGATTCTCGCGGATTGGCAAGGGGTTCATGCCATCCAGCTGTATAGACAGCCTCTGCTTCAAAGGACTCTTGAATTCAAAATAAAGTTTTTTTACATCTATATTCGGCTTATACACGATGGAAAAATTTTTCAATTCGTCGTAATCATAAAATTTCCGTCCCACCTCTACGCCTTCCGAGGTTAAAGCGATCCTGACCAGATCCGGTTCGCGTCCGTCATTCCATATGATAATCATACTGCCGATGATTATTATGACCGCGAACAAAAAATTGGCCGTGAAATAGGAATAGAGAAGCAAGGAAATTACGATGACGGAAATGGAAATATACCAGCTTCTCGGCCTTTCGTGCTTGTCATATTCCGGCACTTGCCAAGCGGCGATTTCTTGACCAAAATTGATATTTTGTTGGTTTTCAGCCATATTTTTAAATTGACATTATTAGAGTAATGTTATATATTTATTATAGTAAAAATTCAACAATTGGACAATAAGCCATTGTTGCTTTTTATTTTTCGCAATAGTTAACTGATAATTGTTGTAAGTTAATGGTTGATATGGAGAGGTGGCTGAGTGGCTGAAAGCGGCACGCTGCTAATGTGTTGACCCTTAAACAAGGTCCCAGGGTTCGAATCCCTGCCTCTCCGCCAATTTTCACTTTTTGTGAAATCGTAAGAAACAGCCTCGGCGCAAAGCGCCTCGGCATGGTATTTTTCCGCTATTTTGAAGGCATTTTTG
>Ga0209048_10005687_pt1 | contig 11753 bp, 20 predicted proteins | sample FrelakmetCRP12CR_FD_187146 | JGI IMG/M metagenome (GOLD analysis project Ga0209048, IMG submission 187146) | Freshwater lake sediment microbial communities from the University of Notre Dame, USA, for methane emissions studies - CRP12 CR (SPAdes)... | ecosystem: Environmental > Aquatic >... | reverse complement strand
CCCCGCGCAAGCGCCTGTTCGAACTCCAGCGCGGCATACATGCCGCCGAACCCCCCACCCAGAATCAGCACTCGTGGTGTCCCGTTAGACATAATTCCTTTAAATGGGGAGCGTAACGGGTGGAAGAACACTCGTCAAGAAACAACGGTATTCAACACGGGACGACATCCAAAGACAGGTTTCTCAGCATAGGACCAAACCGTGTTCGCTCATGGAGGTCGCGCACAGGGGACTCTTTCAAGGGGGCTAACTATTTGCGCGTGCGCCGTGGGTATCTATCTGATTTTATTGATGATCTACGTTACATTCATCGCGGGATCAGAAAGAACTAGGTTTGATCCAGGAGCGGTACTGACCACTTCCAGCGGCGTTAGTCACGGTATTGCCCTGGGCGCACCGGGTAGGGCTAGGGGGCTAGCGCGGAAAAATGAACGCCCCCCTGACAGAGACCAAGATTGAGTTTAGGCCGTGATTGCGCTCGTCTGTGCCGACATTGGAAATATGATGGACCCGCGATCACATGGTGAGGGCGATACGTTCCGTGGCGAAGTATTGTAGGCCGGGACCCGCCTCTAACACGAAGTTGAAGGGGGTGCCTTGCCAGCAATCCTGGGAGCGAGACCCCTACAAAGCATGCCTGCCCCCATATCCCGGTACGGCATCCACCGCCCAAAGGAAAGGAAGTTATATGTGATCACGAGCGCCCCACCGGCGACACAGGATGCGGATCAACCCACAAGCCTTTCCGCCCCGCTTGCGCTTCCTTCTCTAACCCTTTCAGCACCGCATCACCCGGCGCATCCTTCCGATACCACCAGCACCAGCCCTCTTTGACCAGCACGTGATGGACGTTGGTGCCATCGGGTAGAAGCAAATCAGCAAGGGTGCACTTTTACTTGTCGAGGCCAGGGGGAGGCGACCGTGATTTCCTTCCCGAAGGCGAAGTCAGCGACGGCGAACTTGGCGCGTATGCCGTAAGCTTGAGCTTTCCCCGGGCAGTCGATGCCGTTGAGGCGGATGCGTTCAGCGCGTTGGTGGTGGAGGACTTCGATGGCGTCGCCGTCGATCGCTCCCACAACTCTTCCGGTGAAATCGGCAGCGAGACAAGACTGTAGGATGAGCCAGGCAGCTCCTAGAAAGGCGAGCGCGTACCTTCGAAGCATAGGACACAAGCAATTCATTCCGGTGAGCCCCACAAGACTGTGACCTTCGGGGTACGCGAGCGTTTCAGCCTCTGGTAGGCCGCCGGCGTAGGCACCGTGCGAGCTTTCAGAAATCGCGTAGTAGGTGTTGGAGCATTACGGCACAGGAACGCGACAGTAGGGACGAATCGAGCAGGGCATGGGAGGCTCGCAGAGAGGCGTATTGTAAGAGGGTTCGTAACTAGGCGCAACAGCCGAAGGACAAAATCTAAATAAGTGATAGAATTTTCTTGTGACCAATGCGTGGGCGCATTTATCAGAAAAAACCTGGTCTTGTTTGAGCGAGGAGGCAACACACATGACGTACCGAATAAGCCTTTTTCTCACATGTGTCCTAGCGTATGGGCTGCTCCCAAGCTTAGCGGAGGCAGCGGACGTACGCCAGCGGGTGTCCATTAGACTTGAAGGGAGGTACTGCTTTTTCCACACGAATGATTTAACGCAAGCATTGACTCAGGTGTCGGGAGTCCTCGGCGTCGATTTCGATTCGTTCCCGGGGCACGTGATTGTCGTTATGAAGGCAGGGAAAGTTAATCCAGATCACCTTCTTGCCGCGATCCGACGTACCAAGGGAGAGGGATACCATTGCCTAGGGGAGTTTGAAGGCGAACCAGGCAAGCTTGAGGGCTAGCGGCAGATACAACTAAGGCTGAACCTCCCTGACTTTCACAGACACTCCCAGAAGGAGGATAATTATGCACTTGGAGGTCCCCATGACCGCAAGGCCGGTGGCTTCATTGCCATCAAGGTCCCCTTGGCGGGTCAAACCTTCGCATCGTAAGCTGACATGTTGAAGGCCCTCCAACACACAGGAGGAGAAGAAAGAATTACCCGAGACGGAACCAATCGCCACGGCCCCTGCGACGGCTACTCCACACAATGAGCCGAAGGGCGCACTAGTCAAAGGATCGCGGGGCAAATGAAGGACGTGAACTACTCTCCGGTTAACGCCCTACACTCCCTAGCGCCGCTTCCGCCACTCCCACGAAGAAGGCATCAGCCGGGGATCCAACCCACAAGCCGTTCCCGCCCTCTCTCGCCTCAGTTTCTAACCCTTCGAGCAGCGTATCTCCCGGCATATACTTCCGATACCACCAGCACCAGCCCTCTCTGACCAACTCTTGATTGACGTTCGTTCCGTCCAGCAAGAGTGGATCGGCCAGTGTGTGCCCGTACTTGTCCTTGCCATGAGTCTGAAGTGTGCCTTCCTCCGAAAGACTAACTCTGAGGCGGCCTGCTTGCCCCGCTGGCCGTAGGCTTGGCCCTTCTCAGGGCAAGTCGATCCCGCTGAGGCGGATGCGTTCAGATTGGTGGCCGTTTAGTACCTCGAGGGTGTCGCCATCGAGGACGGAGACGACTCGGCCTTGATATTCAGAGGCAGCAACAGCGGGAGATGGTATCAGAAGGGCTAGGAACACAACGAGGGGCCACAGTCGCGTTCTCAGGTACAACAACACGATCCCCTCATACCTGCCCCGTGGAAGAATTTGCATGGTGTGAGGTTCTAAGGGCCTGGAAGGGCAAAGGGGTCCTTGTCATCCGCTGTACAACGATCGAGGTATTTGATAAAACGTTACGCAGTCCAATCCATGTTATACACATTATTTATGTTTTGGGTTATTGCTAGCCTTTCATTGGCTGTGGCTGGCATTGTGCTCGCGGGCTTCTTGTGCATGTGGTGTGCCGTTATCGCGAATAGACGCGCCAGACGGGATGCCGCCTCCTTGGTAGTGCATCGTCTCCCTTCGTCACCTCCTGTCCTATCTTAATCATCCCGCCCAACCCTTCGAGCACGGCGCGATCACTTCTTGCTGCAAGCAAGTTTCTCCAGCGCGTGAATAACGCTTCCTGGTGCAACAGGTCTCCACTTTCCTTCATTTGCGTTCTTATAAACCACCTTGCCTCTCCCCATATTGCCGGAGAACTTCGTAAGCGCAAGTATCCGCTCGCGGTTTTCTGTGCAGTTATACTGATGTTGCGCCTGGACAGACAAATACGAGTTGCCCTTTACAATCTGTACAGTCTTGAAGTCGTTCAAATGCCACACCTTCACCAGATCCCCCGTGCGGTGAATGGTGCCTGGATCGATGTAGACAGTCACGCCTGCGTCCTGGTTGCCACCAACCGCCACCCACTCCGCATACGCTGGGACGCTACTCAGGAAGAGGGCTGTGGTCAGGAGCAGTCGTGTCATGTGACTCCCTCGAAAAGGTATGGCCACTCATTTCTTTAGCGGCTTCTACTGCCGTGCTTGCTTTTCGTGGCCTGCTCGATGGAAGAGCTGGATAGCATTGATCGACTCATTGTGGGGAGGGATACATTTCGACCCGCTCCCGAATCTTTACCCATTTGTCCCATCCATAGCTTTTTGCCGTGCTCATGATTACTTCCCGAGCGGTATCAATGGTCCTGTTCATCATTTCTCGGTTCACGGAGGGATGATACCGAACGACGATCAGGAGGGTCTCGTGATCCACTTGAACAACGGATAGAAAAAACGGCCTATCGGCACCGGAATCCTGTCGAAGCTGGGAATTCACGGCTAATGCCAGCCACTCGATTTTCGTTGGTGTGTAGGGTGTGAGGCCAGGCCGATCCTGTGTCGGTTGTTCGTTTCTAGTGTCACGTTTTTCACGTTCGTCTCTTTCAATCTTGCACTCGCCGTTCACGCAGGCCTTCATTCGCGCTTGCCGACTCTCGTCACAAGAAATCTTATCACCTGCGCTAATGGCATTATCGAGGCATTTTTTCAGCGCACCCTCAGCTGCCGTGAGACATTCTGAACAAGGGCTTTGTGCGTAGACAGGAACGCCAAGAAACAGGAGTGGGAACAACGTGTACACCAGTCTTACTTTCATAACAGGACCTCCCGTACGAAGTGCCGAGAGAATATTCGCCACGCGCCGCGAAATGGTTCCTTAGTATTTCCAGTGCTCCTTATAAGTCAATGCGCATGCCTGTGACCCCACATGTAGAACACCCCATTCCTAGGTCAATCCGCGCTATCCCATCGCTGCCCAGACTTTCTGTGCGTTCTCACCTGTAAACGTCACATCATCCTGTGCGGTGGAGCTGCGCTCGAAATAGAGGTGCAGCATTCCCCCTCCGAAGTGAGCTTCTCGGACGAGGTCGAGATTGATCGCGACTTCACCTGTACGTTCTTCATCCTTTACTTTGACGAAACGCATCACTGGTGCCTCCTTGGTTAGATGGAACGGTTATCTTTTCACATGAGACCATTTTTGCGAAAAGGTCAGTTTAAACGATGCGGCTTGGAAGAATGAGTCACGGTAGGAGATGGGTAGGCCACTTTTTCAGCTCGGCCCAGTCCACGCCGTCGTCGTGCCTCGTATGTCGTCTGCTGTCTTGAGTGAGGGCAGAAGATGGTGTGCGCCGAAATCGCGAAACATGTGAGAAGAGCGCGAAAGGCGAGAGGTGAAAAGCATGGAATTCTCCCTTGTCACGCCCGTCTCGCTCGTCCCGTGAGCCTTCCAGCATTGCTCGTGGTGAACCAGATTCCCGCCACGCGCAGCGAAATGTTGGATGGCAAGACCTGGCCCTCAGTCTTTGTGCAAGAGATCGAGCGTCAATTTGTCGGGCGTGCCTTCAAAATATTTGAGGAGGGCCTCTTTAAAGACGTGGTTATCGGTGGTAGCAGTCATAAACAAGGTCATGCATGACCGGAATTTAAGATTGTCTGGATAGCAGAATATCTCTTCAGCGGTGTGCCCGTCCACGTTAATGACAAGTTGCGTACATTCTCTGAGCCTTGGACCTAAGACAGGGTGTTGCAGATAGGCCGTGGCCTCTTCTAGAGAGGCTACGGCGAACTTCTGTGCCGGTCCACTGTGACCCAGACCTCTAATCTGGGGGAATATATACCACATCCAGTGTCCGTGTTTTTTTCCAGCTCGTAGTTCATCAAGGACGGCTTCATAGACGTGGTCTTGCGCTTCAAGAAAGCGATGCAGATGACAATCATGATTCATGGGTTGTGCCCAGACGCCGATCTCATTGGCCAAGTGTCGGAAGTCTACGGCAGAGTCGGAGGCGTATCCATCACTCCGGAGGCGATGGAGTCGTGCGGTGTGAGATGAGGGGAAGGGCAGGAAGAAGCCAGCCTGTCACGCGCTGCTCACCTACTCCGCTGCCGCCACGCCCACGGCGGCAGCGACTGCGGATCCGTCCACAAGCCTTGCCTCGCCTCTCGTGCTTCCGTTTCTCGCTGCTCCAACACCGGATCTCCCACCGCATATTTTCGATACCAGCGAGTCTCCGATACAGGCCGATTCTCTTCGATCCAATGCGTGAGGGAATAAAACCCTTGCCACCACACACAAGGCCCTTCTTCAGCATGGCGTCAGGCGCTCGGCCACTTCACTCCGAATGAGTGTGCTGGACACCGTCAGATGATCCGTGGCCGCTCAAAAAAGCCAGCTGTTCTAAAGCGTTTCGGACGGGTCCACTATCGCTGCAGAAAATTCTCATGCATACATTCAGAGATTCTCAGAGACTCCTTGTTAACCGGACGACCTTCCCCCACACCGTGTCCTGTTTCGTTAATAGGATGTTTTCATACATTTGGTTCAGGGGATGGAGTATGTAGCGGCTTTCGATATATTCGATTTGTCTGAAGAGCGTGGTTTCTGGGTGCCCGCCCGGACAATGGACAAGGACATAGTCTCCTGGTTCCCACTTGCTATCTGGATCCACAAAAATGATCTGCCCCTCCTTGAACATGGTTCCCATCGAGTCGTCTTTTACTTTCAAGGCGACGGTGCGTTTCCCACAAATGTCCGTCGTGTCGAGTGTTGCTTCGGCGTGGATGACATCAGGAAGGCTTTGGCTTGTGATAATCTGATCCAGTTGATGCCAGTTCAGCAGTGGAATCTTCCGAATGAGACCGGTAGCGGACTGAAGGGTGCGATCTGATAGATTAAGTATCGTGATGGAGTGTGTCGACGCACCAGTCTGAAGTACATCCACATCCAATCGAAAATACCGCGCAAATTTCTCCCAGCTGACAGAGTCTTTAGGGAATTCATTGGCAAGAATATTCGTGAGCGTTTGCGGGGACACGCCGATGGCCGAGGCCAATTCCTCTTCCGTCATCCCTTCCTCTAATTCTCTAAGAAGAAGACTTCTCACGTTCACAGTTTGGACTCCAATCGTTTCCTAACGCAGAAAACAGCCACCACCCCACCCCAAAGGAACGGGCGACATCAGGAAAAGATTATTCTTCATTGCGCGACAAAGCAAGAGGAGTGCGGGATGGATGAATCAAGAAGGGCATAGAGGCCCCGCAGGGTGGCGCAGTATAGGAGGGACGCGAACGACGGCGCAAGCGCAGGTACTTTATCTTACGTAGGATATGCTCTGTCACACGCTGGGGAGGAACCAGCCATGCGAATTGGCAGGCCTAGGGAGAAGGGGATATTAATACGCCACTGATGCCAGGCGCCGTCGTTGGGTAGAAGCTCTCTAGAGTGATGATAAGGACTTCCTCCCCCTCGCTCCCAAAGCCAATCAACTCATCTTCGTGAGGTGGTCTTTCGAACCTATGCTCCCACTTCAAGCCATCCGAATCAATATATGTGCTGACTGTGCCGAAGAACTCAGTCACTCCTTCCCCTTTACGTTGGTTCACCATCTTCCATGTCTTGTGGATAACCGGGTGCCTGCTCGCGCCCTCCTTTAGGGTAACCAGCACATATGAACTGGCAATGGTTACCACGAAATTTCGTGGATCAATGTGAAACGCAACAGTCTGGCGATTGCCGGAGCTATAGTCCGCTATGGCCACGGCTTTCTGGCTCGTACCAGTGAAGGTACCGATGGTGGTCTTGAGCAATCCAGGGGGGTGAATCCTACCGAAATGAGGGTGCACGATTGTTAGCAGTTCCGCTGCACTCGAAATGTGAGCGAGATCCATAGGTGGCATTCTACAGCAACGGCCTCTAGTCTCACAGGGGGCATGGTGCTACTGTGCCTTCTAGCTTCGGGATCGTGCGGTCAGGAGGTTATAGATCCAGGGCTTTCGGTTCCACGATTTACGGCCTGAGGGTGGGAGCAGTTTGGCCGCAGTTGGGGCCTACCCAGCGGTGATGATGGCGACCGTGGGCCATAGAGACATCAAGATGAGTATGCGCTATACCCATCTGCAAGCCGCTGAAGTGCGGGGCTGGCGACAATTAGAACTGCGGGGTCCGTCCTCCGGGTTAGGGAGCCTTCTGGGCTCCGTCGGTGCCGTCATGGTTCGCGTTCATTGTCAGGGCCCTCTCCGTAAACTTCATGACAGCTGTCGCGTCACCGGCCTAGCAGCCCGTGGCACTCCTGGGCGCTTGCTGGTTGGTAACCGTCATGGAGCGGGCTTTGACTCGTTGCCGATGTGTGCGTTTGCTGGCTGTTCCTTCGCAACGGGGAGAGCAATACTTCTGCTTTCCTGACCGCACAAAGAGTGCGTCGCAGGACGTGTTGGCACAGAACCGTAGGTGGGCCTGTGCGGCTTGCAAGGTGTCGAGTACCGCTTCCTGGAAAGCCATTGATTTTTCCATCGCGGGAACCGGTTCGATTTTTACCCCATCTCCGGCACGGCTAAAGCTGCGCTTCACGGTGACTTCCATCTCCCACCTGCGGTTCTCCTTGAAGGCTTCTAATAACCCGACGGCCTCGTCCCGCCATTGCTCTAGTTCACTGCCTCGCGGCAAGAAGGCATTACAGGGAATAGGCACGCCGGGCTTTATGGGCCACACGCTTCCGGCGACGAATATCGCTAGGGCTAGCTGTACCGTCACCCGTTCATGGCCAGTGATCTTTCCGGGGTCTCGTCGTAGGAACTCAAGCAGCCACCGTGCCCGTTGATTGGCAGTTGTCCCCACCCCCCCCTTGGCCGCTTCCACCATCTGACCCGTAATGTGTTCTTTCATCCCGCCTATGTGTCCAGGTTATCTTGCGGCCTATCCTAGACGTGGAGCGGCAGCTTTGCAAGGCGTGACGAGGAATTAATTGATATGACTCATGAGTTTAGGTAGTACATACTAATTACTACGAGTGTTATTAAGGCGTGGGGTGCAATACAAGTCTGAGTAGGGCGGCAGGGAACACCCGGTGCCATTCCCTTACATTCACGCTCCTCCTGTTGTGGACATACGCGGGTAGATCGTAGGTACCTTTCCTCCTATAGGGGCACAACGCAGTTCCGTTCCCCTAGCTTTGGCTTCAGCCTAAGCTGTTTCATCACAATCACCACGGAGGAGGGTTTCGCGCGATGAAGACGCGCATGTCTATGGGCCAGGTGTCAGCACAACGCACAGGATACGCGCCAAGCTGGCAAAGGGGGCACGGTGAATCACAGTCAACGCGCCGTGGCTGTTCCTCGGCTGAACAGAAATGTTATTCATGTGCAGCCCAAGTGGGCACTGGCCAGCTATCCTGTCCAGTCTCAGGATTCAGGTTCCGTCTAAGCTGAAGCAGCACGGTCCCTGTCCGACCACCGGCACGCTTTCTTGTCAACTGTCCATGAGCAGGAGCTTCGCTATTACCCGCGATTCTTCTCCTTGGCCGGAACAGGCATGCGACTAGGGGAGACGCTGGCCCGTCAGCTGATGGACATCGGCCTCGTAGGCCGCAAGATTCGGGTTGAACAGACATTCTCTGACGGGGTGGTGAACACGCCGAAGTCAGGACATGGGCGTACGGTGGAGATGTCCACGCCCCTTGCGGACACTCTGAAGCGATTGGAGATGGACCGGAAGGCAGAAACCCTCAAGAAGGGATGGCGGGACGTGGCCTGGTATCTCGTCAAGTACATCGGCAAAGACATCGACAGTCAGCCACGGGAGTTTGAGGAGCATCGGTACTTCTGGTCGTTGGGGATCGCCGTGCCGACAGAGCATGTTCAGATTGTCCTGACACGCGCTGCGAGAGAAACCGAATCGAAACTCTTCTTCCTCATGTTCAATGACACGTGACGTCGGGTTCGAGAATCCTGCACGGTTAGGCAGGGGATCGGAAGGGCCAGGGTGGGGTTGCCCCCTCCAGAATAATTGCCAAAACCAAAGAGTTAGGGCGCTAGGCAGTTGCTGAGCTGGTAGCGGATTCTGTAGTAACATTGTTGATACGGGAGGGTTGCCATGATTAAGATGCTCAAGAAGCACGGGAATAGCATGGCGCTGGTCATTGAAAAGCCCATGATGGAAGCGCTGGGGATTACCGAAGAGACGCCGCTTCAGATAACGGTGAGTGGAAATGCATTAGTCGTCACGCCCGCGAATGTCGGCGTCGGTCCTGAACGGATGAAAGCCGTTATCAAGGAAATCCGCAAACGTTATGGACCAATGCTGAAGCGGCTGGCGGACTGATTTGTGGAAAACGTCACCTTCCTCAGCGTGGACGATGTTCTGCTGCTCCATGCTGACACCATTGATGTCGATGGCGGATTACACGGGGTCAGAGATCACGGCCTGCTCGATGCCGCCGTGGCAATGCCTCGGCAGCAGTTTGGCGGTACCTTTCTCCACGAAGATCTCGCCGCGATGGCTGCAGCCTATCTGCTCCACATTGCCAAGAACCATCCCTTTGTAGATGGAAACAAGCGAGCTGGGGTGATGTCGGCTCTCGCATTCCTGCTGGCAAACGGCGTCGAATTCTCACTGGCTCCGCAGGAACTTGAAGCGATGACGCTAAAAGTTGCCGCCAGCGAATTGTCAAAAGAGACATTGACGAAGTGGATACATTCTCAGCATGGCAAGCGAAAGTAATCCTCCTTCGCCATGGCGAGACCTCCGCAACACCTGCGAATGAAACCATCAGGCTATCGCAAGGGATCGCGTTGACCTGCACCGAGGGATTATTTCGTTGCGGAGTATTGACACTAAAACAAAGAAACCCCGACAGGTTCCCTTGACGCTACCTGTCAGGCAAGCATTGGTGGAACTATCCAAGGTACGTGATTTGGGGCACCGCCATGTATTCGTGTACTACCGCTCCCCTGTACGAGAAGTGAAAACAGCGTTTAGGACAGCCGGCAAAATGGCCGGGATAGAAAGCTTACGCTGTCATGATCTCCGGCACTGTGCCGCAACAAATTTGAGGCGGGCAGGGGTGAACACCACAACTGCGATGTAGATCATCGGCCATAAGTCCCCTTACATGTGGAAGCGTTATAAGACGGTGGCTGATAGTGATTTAGTTGCCGCTGCGAGTAAGCTGAACACCTATCTTTCTCACACACCCTCACGACACCTGCCGATTCCGAGAAAGCCGTACAAGTCTTAAGTGCTTGAAAGGTAGGAGCTGGCGAGAGGAATTGAACCTCCAACCTGCGGTTTACAAATCAGTTTCACGGGGATTGCTTAAGTCGTTGATGACCTAGGCAATCCCCTCGTCATTACTGGCAATTCGACGTTTAGCCCACTTTGTTCTGTCTGTCTCTCTCTGTCTCTTCCAGTGACAATTTGCTCTTTATTGTAACACCCTAATAAGACCTGTTCGCCCCCCGGCGGCCCCCCCAAAAATCGGGGTACCCCTTTGCGCGTGGAACTGATTTTGACGCGGCACCAAGTTTCGGCGCAGTGGATGGTTTAGCACTAACTCGATCATTCAGGCGTATCCTTGTATGCTAAGCGGGTGTGTTGGATGAGCACGCGCATTAGGAATCGGGTACCGACTAAGAAAGGAGGGCCATCATGGCTCACAGACCGACTCGGAGCGTTGGCCTGTTCTTGCTGGGGCAGATTTTCATCATCGCGGGTCTGGGATACGGGCTCAGTTACGCCCCGATCAGCCCGCAAACGCTCTTATGCTTGCTCGTCATCTCTGTGGCCTGGATCGGTCTGTTGGCCGTCTACGTCTTGAGTGCCGCTATAGACCGCGTGGTCGAGCGGCTTGATACCATCTCAAAACAACTCAACATGACGCCGCAGGAAAAGGAGGGGCAACCATAATCGCCTCGATCTATGCGAGAAAAAGCACCGCGGAGACCGGTATGAACGACGAATCGAGGAAGCCGAACCGCCAGTGGCGCGCGCCTGCTTCGCTTCCGCCACTCCCACTGCGGCATCGGCTGCGGATCCTCCCACAAGCCTTTCGTCGCTTCTCCTGCCTCAGGTTCCAGCTCTTCCAGCACCGTCTCCCTCGGCGCATATTTTGGTACTACCAGCCCCAGCCTTCCTTTACGAGTTCCTGATTCAGATTCATGCCATCGGGCAGGATCACGTCTCCGATGGTGCGCTTGTACTTGTCGAAACCGTGGGCCTGGAGCGTGACGTCTTTCCCTCGAAGGCGAAGGCAGAGCCAAGACCCAAGACCCAAGGACTACGGATTCGTCGCACACCGGAACCCCGTGCCGTAATCTCGGAACGACGGCAGATGGACTTCTCGATTCGCGGCACGCAGGTCTTTCGGACCGCTGCCCCAGGAGCCGCCACGGACCACTTTGGACGCGCCCGTGGGCGGTCCCGTCGGGTTCTTGGACGGGCTGTTCTTGTAATAATCCGGGTCATACCAGTCGCTGACCCACTCCCAGACATTTCCAGACATGTCATAGATGCC